>Ga0196963_10001398_pt1 | contig 16460 bp, 14 predicted proteins | sample S1_5metaG_FD_148600 | JGI IMG/M metagenome (GOLD analysis project Ga0196963, IMG submission 148600) | Soil microbial communities from Anza Borrego desert, Southern California, United States - S1_5 | ecosystem: Environmental > Terrestrial > Soil > Desert | place: USA: California | collected... | reverse complement strand
CTCGTGCAGGTGATGCAGGCGCTGGAGCGGCAGCTCGCCGACCTGCCGCGTGCGGAAATCGCGCGCGCGGCATTGCAGCACGCGCGGCTGATCCGCGTCGCCGATCCGCAGCAAGCCATCGATGTCTCCAACCGCTATGCGCCCGAACACCTGATCCTCAACGTGGCCAACCCGCGCGAAATGCTGCCCGCCGTGCGAGCGGCCGGTTCCGTGTTCCTCGGTCCGTATGCCGCCGAGGCGCTGGGTGATTACTGCAGCGGCACCAATCACGTGCTGCCGACCTACGGCGCCGCGCGTGCGTACAGCGGCGTAGCGGTCGCGAGCTTCCAGCGCGCGATCACGGTGCAGGAAGTCAGCCGCAACGGTCTGGCGCTGATCGGCCCGTGTGCGATCACGCTGGCACGGGCCGAAGGTCTCGACGCGCATGCGCGTGCCGTGGCGCGGCGTCTGGGCCGGACCGAGGACAGCACATGAGCCCGCTCTCACTCGTGCGCGAGGATTTGCGCGGCTTCACCGGCTACTCGTCGGCGCGGCGCGAGGCCCACGGCGGGCGCGTTCTGCTCAATGCCAATGAATGTCCATGGGCGGCTGCGGGGAACCTGGCGCTGAACCGCTATCCGGAGCCGCAGCCGGCCGCGCTGCGCGCGCGGTTGGCCGACCTGTACGGCGTCGATGAATCACGCCTGCTGATCGGTCGCGGCAGCGACGAGCCGATCGACCTTCTGGTAAGGGCGTTATGTCGCGCCGGCCGCGATGCGGTGCTGACCACGCCGCCGACGTTCGGTATGTACGCGGTGTCGGCGCGAATACAGGATGCAGCGCTGCAGACCGTGCCGTTGTCCGCCGCGAACGGTTTCGCGCTCGACCTCGACGCGGTGCTGGCAGCGCTGGACGAGCGCACACGCATCGTCTTCGTCTGCAACCCGAACAACCCGACCGGCCATGCTGTGCCGGACGCCGATCTGCGCCGCCTTGCCGAGCGCATTGCCGGCCGTGCGTTGCTCGTCATCGACGAGGCCTACGCCGAGTTCGCCGACGCGCCGAGCGGCATCGCGTTGGCGACTGAATTCGCCCATGTCGCGGTGCTGCGCACCTTGTCGAAAGCCTATGCGCTGGCCGCGGCGCGGATCGGCGTGTTGATCGCCGATCCGGCACTGATCGACGTTCTGCGCAGCATCATGGCGCCGTATCCGCTACCGGCGCCGTGCGTCGAGGCGGCATTGCAGGCGCTGCGGCCCGAGGCGGTGCGCTTGGCGCGCTCGCGGATCGCATTGATTCGTGAGGAACGTGAGCGGATACGCGCGGCATTGAGCGCGTCGCCCGAGATCGACGCGGTATTCGCCTCGCAGGCAAACTTCCTGCTGCTGCGCTGCGGCGATGCGACGGCGCTCTATCAGCGTGCGCTCGCGGCCGGCATCGTGCTGCGTGACGTGAGCGGTCAACCCGGCTTGGCGCAATGCCTGCGCGTGTCGATCGGTACACCCGCGGAGAACGATCAACTGCTGGCGCTGCTCTGCGCGCGGGGGCGAGCATGAGGCGCATCCTGTTCGTCGATCGCGATGGCACCTTGATCGAGGAGCCGCACGATTACCAGATCGATGCCTTCGAGAAGATCCGTTTCGTGCCCGGCATGCTGCCGGCCTTGCTCGAGCTGACGGCGGCGGGCTTCGAGCTGGTGATGGTCAGCAATCAGGATGGCCTGGGCACGGCCAGCTTTCCGCGTGAGACTTTCGAAGGGCCGCAGCGCCTGCTGTTGCAGTTGTTCGAATCGCAGGGGCTGCGCTTTCGGGAAGTGCTGATCGACCCCAGCCGCCCCGAGGACGGCTCGCCGAATCGCAAGCCGGGCATCGGCATGGTGCTGCATTACCTGCGCGATCGCGGCATCGACCTCGCCGGCTCGGCGATGGTGGGCGACCGTGAGACCGACCTCGAGTTCGCCCGCAATCTGGGCGTGCGCGGCTTCCGTCTCGGCGCGGGATATTACGACTGGCCTGCCATCGCGCGCGAGCTGCTGGCCGGGCCACGCCGCGCCGCCGTCGAGCGCAACACGCGCGAGACCCGTGTGCGCGTGCGGCTCGATCTCGATCACGCCGCAGATCCGGTCGTCGCCACCGGGTTGGGTTTTTTCGATCACATGCTCGAACAGCTCGGCAAGCACGGCGGCTTCACGCTGGATTTGACCTGTGCCGGCGATCTGCATATCGACGAGCACCATACCGTCGAGGATTGCGCGCTCGCCTTGGGTGAAGCATTGCGCCAGGCACTGGGCGACAAGCGCGGTCTCGCGCGCTACGGCTTCGCCGATGAACTGGAGGGCAGGGCGCAGGGCTTCCTGCTGCCGATGGACGAGGCGTTGGCGCGCGCCGCGTTGGATTTTTCCGGACGCCCTTACTTCGTGTTCGACGGTGCATTCGCACGCGAGCGGGTCGGCGAGCTGCCGACCGAACTGGTGCCACACTTCTTCCGCTCGCTGTGCGAGGCGGCCGGTTTGAATCTGCATCTGTCGGTGCGCGGGGAAAACAGCCACCACATGGTCGAAGCCTGCTTCAAGGCGGTGGCGCGCGCACTGCGCATGGCACTGCGCCGCGAGGGACGCGAGCTGCCCAGCACCAAGGGGACGCTATGAGCCGTGTCGTGCTGATCGACGCCGGCGGCGCCAACATCGGCTCCGTGCAGTACGCGCTGCAGCGCCTCGGCGTGGATGCGCCGCTGACGCAGGACGCGGCACTGATTCGTGCGGCGGAGCGGGTGATCCTGCCCGGGGTCGGCGCGGCGGGCCCGGCGATGCAGCGCCTGCGTGACGCCGGACTCGTCGAGGTCGTGCGTGGCCTCATTCAACCGCTGCTCGGCGTTTGCGTCGGCATGCAGGTCCTGTTCGAGCACAGCGAAGAAGGCGCAGTCGAGTGTTTGGGTCTGTTGTCGGGCCAAGTGCGCAGGCTTCCCGAGGCATCGGGGGTGCGCATACCGCATATGGGTTGGAACCGGCTGCGACGGCGGCGCGACAGCGCACTGCTGGATGGCATCGACGATGGCGCCTACGCCTACTTCGTGCACAGCTTCGCGGTGCAGGACAGCGACGATGCGATTGCCACTTGCGCGCATGGGGTCGAATTCGCCGCCGTTGTCGAGCGCGGCAACGTCACGGGCGCGCAATTCCACCCTGAGCGCTCAGCGGCTGTCGGTGCCCGTCTATTGGAGAACTTCCTGCGATGAGCTTCATCGTCTATCCCGCGATCGACGTGCGCGAAGGCCGCGTGGTCCGGCTCAAGCAGGGCGATTACGCGCGGGAAACCGACTACGCCACCAACCCCTTGCGGCTCGCGCAGCGCTACGCCGATGCGGGGGCCGCGTGGTTGCACCTCGTCGATCTCGACGCGGCGCGGGCCGGCGGTTACACGCTCGCGCCGCTGCTCGACGCCATCAAGCGGCAGACCGGCCTTGCCGTGCAGACCGGCGGCGGCGTGCGCACGGCCGCCGACGTGCAGCGCATCCTCGATGCCGGCGCTGATCGCGTGGTCATCGGCACGCTGGCTGTCCGTGATTTCGATCGCACAATCGAGCTATTGCAGCAGCACGGTGCGGAGCGGATCACGGTTGCGCTCGATGCGCGGGTCGACACTCGAGGCCGTTGGACATTGCCGATCGAGGGCTGGACCGCGGGCAGTGGCGTCGATTTGACCATTCATGTCGAACGCCTGGCTACGACGCCACTGCGCCACGTGCTGTGCACCGATATCGATCGCGACGGCATGCTGTCAGGACCTAACCTCGCGCTCTATCAAACGCTGCGGCAGGCCGCGCCGCACTGGCAGGTCCAGGCCTCGGGCGGGGTGCGCGCGCTGGCGGATGTTCGCGACGCTCGGGCAAGCGGTGTCGCAGGTATCGTCCTGGGCCGTGCGCTGCTCGAAGGGCGGTTGACCTTGGCCGAGGCCGTCGCGTGTTGAGCCGCCGCATCATTCCATGTCTCGACGTGCGCGACGGTCGCGTCGTCAAGGGGGTGCGTTTCCGCGATCACGTCGACATGGGGGCGATCGAAGACCTCGCGCTGCGCTACCGCGATGCCGGCGCCGACGAGTTGGTGTTCTACGACATCGGTGCCAGCCCCGACGGCCGCCGGGTCGATGCGGCCTGGGTGGAACGCGTGGCCAGGCTGCTGGATATCCCGTTCTGCGTCGCCGGCGGTATCCGCTCGGTCGCCGATGCGCGCGTCGTATTGCATGCCGGCGCCGATAAGATCTCGATCAATTCGCCGGCGTTGGAACGCCCCGAACTCATCGGCGAGTTGGCCGATGCCTTCGGCGTGCAGTGCGTCGTCATCGGCATCGACAGCCAGCGTGACGCCGACGGCGAATGGCGCGTCCGCCAGTACAGCGGCGACCCGTCGCGTACCCGCGCGTTGGCTCGGCGCACGCTCGACTGGGTGGTCGAAGCGCAGCAGCGCGGCGCCGGCGAGGTCGTGCTGAACTGCATGGACGTCGATGGCGTAAGGCGAGGTTATGATCTCGAACAGCTCGCCGCCGTGCGCCGCGCATGCGCCGTGCCGCTGGTAGCCTCGGGAGGGGCAGGTTCCGTGCAGGACTTCGTCGATGTATTCACCCGATGCGACGTCGATGCCGCGCTCGCCGCCAGCGTATTTCATTCCGGTGCCGTGGCCATTCCGGCGCTGAAGACCGCCTTGCAACAACACTCGATCGAGGTGCGCGATGCTCGCCGTTGATATCGAAACCCTGGCCTGGGATCGCCAAGGCGGCCTATTGCCTGCAATCGTCCAGGATGCCGACAGCCATCGCGTGCTGATGCTCGGCTACATGAATCGCGACGCGCTGCAGATCACCCTGTATTCCGGCAAGGTCACGTTCTGGAGCCGCAGCAAGCAGCGACTGTGGACCAAGGGCGAGACCTCTGGACATCTGCTGCGGGCCAGTGCCATTCAGGTCGATTGCGACGGCGACACGCTGCTGATCAGCGCACGCCCCGCCGGCCCGACCTGCCATGTAGGCCGAACGAGCTGCTTTCCGAGCGCGCCGGGCGGGTTCCTCGGCGAACTCGACCGACTGATCGCCACGCGGGCGCAGGAGAAGCCGGCCGGCAGCTACACGACGCAGTTGTTCGAGCAAGGCATCCGCCGCATCGCGCAGAAGGTTGGCGAGGAGGGCGTCGAAACCAGTCTCGCCGCGGTGGCGCAGGATGACGACGCGCTGCTCGGGGAAGCGGCCGATCTGCTCTACCACCTGACTGTCTTGCTGCGTGCCCGCGGCCGCTCACTGGCCGATGTCGAGGCGGTACTGGCCAGCAGACACGCCGGAGCCGCGCACTGAGCCAAGCGCCTGCCGCGATGGCGTCGGCACTCGCCCTGGTCTTCTTGCTTGGCGGTCTCCTATTGATGGCGCCGCGACTGCGCATCGCGCTGCGCAGTCCGGGTTGGCCGCAGGCAGCCGGAACGGTGGTGACCGGCTGCAGCGTCTATGCCGGCAGCAACGATAGCGGCGAGCCCACCTATGACGCGGCGGTCGTGTACCGCTATAGCGTCGCGGGGCGCGAGTATCAGTCCAGCATGATCGAAGGAATGCCCTTGCTGCTGGATGCGGCCCAGGTCGAGCGCAAGCTGCGGCGTTATCCGCCGGGCCGAATAGTTTGCGTGTATTACGACCCGGCGTGTCCGGCGACGGCCGTGCTGGAGCCGGGACTGGCTCGGTTCGCCATCATCGCGTTGGCTGTCTATCTTGGTGTCTGCGTGCTGCTCGTCGCGCAGCTATTGGGGATGCTCGGGTAGGTATCCGTTCGAAGCCGATACTCAGATACCCCAGCCGGCGCCAACGCTCGCCAACGTCGCCACACCGAGTGCGGCGAACAGCAGGGCCGCGATGCCATGCACCAGGCGCATCGATATGCGGCTGGCGAATTTGTCGCCGAGAAAAACCGCGGGAACGTCGGCGATCAGCATGCCGAGCGTGGTGCCGGCGACGACGAGCAGCGGCGTGGTGTAGTGCGCAGCCATGGTCAAGGTGGCGAACTGGGTCTTGTCACCCATCTCGGCGAGGAAGAAGGTGACGAGCGTGGCGCCGAACACGCCGAGCCGGGTGGCGAGCGCGGTTTCTTCTTCTTCGATTTCGTCCGGGATCAGCGTCCATCCGGCCATGCCGAGAAACGACAGGCCGAGCACCCAGCGCAGCACGGTCGGATCGACGTTGGCGGTGATGAAGGCACCGAGCGCGCCGGCGAGGGCGTGATTGGCGATCGTCGCGACGAGGATGCCAGCGATGATCGGAACCGGCTTCTTGAAGCGCGCCGCCAGCAGGAAGGCGAGCAGCTGCGTCTTGTCGCCCAGTTCGGCGAGGGCGACGACGGCGGTCGAGACGACGAAGGCTTCCATCGGTGCTCCCGGCCGGGCGGCGGACACATGACCACGGCACGCGGCCCGGCCATGGCGCGTTCGTGGTCAATGGTCTTGCCGGGTGACGGGACTGCCCGCGCCATGGCCTGCGGGCCAAGCGTGTTGACGCGGACCGCCTCGGATCGACGAGGCGTGGCTACTCCCCAATGACGGCGGCAGTCTAGCAGCCCGACGGGGCCGTGATCTTGCACCGAGCCAGCCGGCGTTGCCGCGGCGGTGCACAGCTTGCGCTATCGACGCGGCGGCGCATCTGGATCACAAGCGCATGCGATTGACTGGCGCGCCGCGCATAGCCCGCTGCGAACGTCCGTTAAAATGTTGATAACGGCACTGATCAGTCCGGTCATATAACTGAACGCGGTGCGACATGTCAGTTTGAGACCGGTTTGCAACGGCGGGTCGGCACAGAGCGTGATCCGCATCGCATAAACGGCGTAATCCCCGCTTCGACACTCCAGATCGCTCCGGCGTACTCCCTACGCCGAGCGGTACATGGAGGTTGTCGTAACGATGTCGATTTCGCCGATATCCGCTCGCCGCGTTGTCGCGGCCTGCCTGTCCGCCGGCCTGTTCCTGGCCGCTTCGTTCTCCAGCTACGCCGCCACGTATTACGTACGGACCGACGGCGGCGACGCCAATCAATGCACCGGCAAGGCCGACGCGGCCTATCCGGGCAGCGGTACCGGCCAGGCCTGTGCCTGGAAACACCCGTTCTTCGCCCTGCCGCCGGGGGGCTCGCCACGCATTGCCGGCGGCGACACGCTGATCATCGGCACCGGCAGCTACCAGATGGGCCTGGGCGCGCCGGGGGCGAATTCCTGCAACCAGTCCTGGAGCTGGGACTGCTACATGTCGGCCGTGCCGAGCGGCCCGTCGGCGACGACGCCGACGCGCATCCTCGGCAAGGGTCACGATACCGGCTGTACGACCAAGCCGGAGCTGTGGGGCACCGAGCGCGCATCGATGGTGCTGAACCTGCAGGGCAGCTCGAACGTCGAACTCGCCTGCCTGGAAGTCACCGACCACAGCAGCTGCATCGAATCGCACTGTCACGCCGGCGGCTGCTCGGGCGAGGTGAATGCGTGTAATCGCAGCAGCGCGCCGTACGGCCCGTGGGCCGCGACCGGTCTGAAGGCGGTGGACTCGCGCAACGTGAAGCTGCGCGACATCAACATCCACGGCATGGCCAACCGCGGCGTGCTGGCCGGTCGCATCGCCGACTGGGATACGACGCGGCTGACGATCCGTGCCAGCGGCTGGGCCGGCTGGGACGGTGATCTGGGCACGAACAGCTCGAACAGCGGCCAGCTGGTGTTCCGCCAGGCCGAGATCGCCTGGAACGGCTGCGGCGAGAAGTACCCGAGCAAGGAGATCTTCGGCTGCTGGGCGCAGCAGAGCGGCGGTTACGGTGATGGTCTGGGCACCGGCGCCACCGGCGGCCACTGGGTGTTCGAGGACTCGCTGGTCCATCACAACACCTCGGACGGCATCGACCTGCTGTACATGACCGACGGCGGCAGCGTGACGGTGCGTCGTACCTGGGTCGAAGGCAATGCCAGCAACCAGGTGAAGACCAAGGGCAATTCGCGCGTCGAGAACTCGGTGATCGTCGGCAACTGCGCCTACTTCGTCGGCCACGGCAATATGAAGGACGGCGATCACTGCCGGGCGTCCGGCGTCACCGTGTCGCTGGGCCTGTTCGGCTCGAGCCAGGTGAACCTGGTCAACAACACGATCACCGGCCAGGGCGACTGCCTGGTCGTCAGCGGCGGCGGCAGCAGCACGGCCAAGCTCAACCTCGCCAACAACGTGATGGTGGGCCAGACCGACTGGCGGCAGAACTACGAGAAGACCTGCGCGCATTACGGCACCGGTGGCGAGCAGGTGGTGTGGACGAAGAACAACGTCACCAACGTCAAGAACGGCGCTTGCCCGAGCGGCAGCCAGTGCACGGATCCGAAGCTGACCAGCACCAGCCTGAGCAGCTTCAAGCCCGATCCGGCCAGCGGCAGCCCGCTGGTCGATGCGGCCAGCACCACGTTCGCGCCGAACAACGATTACTACGGCCGTGGTCGTCCGTCCGGCGCCGGGCCGGATATCGGTGCGGTGGAGCTGGGTGGCACTAGCACGGCACCGGCGCCTTCGCCGACGCCCACGCCGACTCCGACGCCTACGCCGACTCCGTCGGTGAGCGCGAAGGTCGCCTATGTCGGCGTCGCGACCAGCACCAGTGCCGGTTACACCTACTACCGTGTTTGGGTGAAAGTGGTGAACAAGAACACCGGCGCGCCTTTGGCCAACGCCAAGGTCAGCGGCACCTGGACCGGTGCAGGCGTCAGCAGTGGCAGCGGCACCACCGGGGCCGACGGTCTCGTCAAGATTGACGGCGGTCGCCGTTGGAACGGGGGCAGCGCGCGCTTCTGCGTCAACTCGGTCACCGGTACCAGTATCAGCTATAGCGGCGGTACCGTCTGCAGTAACTGAAGTCCCAGTTAGGGACCGAAGGCCGGCGCCGTATGACGGGGCCGGCCTTCGTGTTTCCGGCAGCGTGTCAGCCGGCGAGGCCGGGATTCAGCAGCCGCTGCAGGAACAGCAACAACACGCGCGGCTCCAGCAGCAGCGTGAAGCCGACGCCGTAGGCCGCACCCCACAGATGCGCCTGATGATTGATTTGGTCCGCCCCTTGGCGATCGGCCCAGATCGTGTAGCCGACGTAGATGACGGCGAACACGATCGCTGGCACCGGCACGAAGAACACGAAGATCAGGCTCCATGGCTGGAACAGGATGTAGGCGAACAGCACCGCTGAGACCGCGCCCGACGCGCCGAGGCTGCGGTAGTTGGGATCGTGCCGGTGCTTGAGGTAGCTCGGCAGGATCGACACCAAGAGGCCGCCCAGATAGAACGCGACATAGCCGGCCGTGTCGATCGCCGGTGTGAAGATCCGTTCGATTACGCCGCCGAAGAAATACAGCGTGATCATGTTGAAGGCGAGGTGGGCGAAGTCCGCATGCACCACGCCATAGGTCAACAGACGGTAGTACTGACCCTGACGCTGCACCGCCGGCGGCCACAGCCACAGCGCGCCGAGCAGGCGCAGGTTGTTGAACGCCACGAACGAGACGACCGTGGTGACGAGGATGATCGCGAGCGTGGCGTTCATGGGCAATGCGGCGGTACTCACGTAGCGGCCGGCGCGAAGCGCGCCGGCGTGGTTGGGCGGTCAGCCTTTGCGCAGCTTCTTGAGATCGGCCTCGGCCTGGGCGCGGATCGCCGCGTCATGGGTGGCGATCTGCATCGCCGCGATCGCCTCGTCGGCACGGCCCAGCTTGGCCAGGATCTGGCCGCGGCGCCAGTGTGCGGCGCCCATGCTGAGGTCTTCCGGGATGACCGCGTTGGCGATGAAGCGATCGATGCTGGCCAGGCCGTTGTCGAGGTCCTCGCCGCTCAATGCCGCAGCGCGGCCGATCTGATACAGCGCGAAGGCATCGTCAGGCCTGCGCTGCAGCACCTCGTTCCACAGCGCGCGGACGTCCGCCCAGCGTGTCTGCGTCTGCAGCAGGCCAGCCAGTGCCTGGCGCACGCGGTTGTTGTCCGGGGCGATCGTCAGACCCTCGCGCAACAGCGTCTCGGCGCGCGGATAATCCTTGTCGGCGCTGGCCAGCCGCGCCGCGGCGAGCTTGCCGAACGCCTGATCCAGATTGGCGATCGCCGCTGCCTGCGCGTCGGCCTTGTCGCGACCGCCGCCGAGGAAGCCGGGCGCGAGCAGGTAGTATTCAATGAGATCGAGGCGCGCATCGATCAGGCCGGCATCGAGTTCGATCGCCTTCTCCCACGCCTCGCGGGCGCGGCCAGCCCACTTCGGCTTCATCAGCATGCTGGCTTCCTGAGCCTGGCGGCCGTAGGCGCGCGCCGCCCACAGCCAGGCATGCGCGTCGTCGGCGCGCGTCTCGATCGCCTTGTCGCCGGCCTCGACCGCGGCCTCGGTATCCCCGGCGCGCACCAGCTTGCGTACGGCGTCTACGGGTTCGGCCAATGGCGTGACGGCCGCGGCGAAACCGCCGGCGCCGAGCAGCGATAAGGACAGGAAGGCGAGCAAGGCAGTCGAACGCATGTGAGGTGCTCCGGGTGGAAAGCGGCAGAGTGTGCGGCTGGCGACTGCACCGGCGGTGAACCGTCGAGTTCGGTGCTGTCGGGCGGCCTATGGTGTGAATTCAACGCCAGAACGGGATGTGCCATTCGGCGGGTGGCTGGTCCGCGGCGTCGGCGCGCGGCAGCTTGCGTACCGTCAGCACATGCTGGCCAGGCGCCAGATCCTGCACCGGAATAAAGCCGCGCAAGCCAGGCAAGCCGCTACGGGCATCTTCGCCGAACCGGAAATCGCGCCCCGGCAGCGGCCGGCCATCGAGGCGCGGCTCGAGCAAGGCGACTAGGCAATCGATACGCTGGCGGTGGCGCTGCGCCCAGTCGGCGTCCGTTGCCGCGGCGCTCGCCGCTTCGGGGCAGTGCTCCGCCAACAGCGCGTTCCAGCGCTGCGGGACGTACGGGATGAACAGCTCGAGGTAGGGGCCTTCGTTGACCGCACCGGCGATGAATGGCACTGGCACGTAGCGCAGTGCCGCGCTGCGCTGGTCGCCGTAGTGCACGGCACGCATCAACTCCGCACCGCCCTGACTCGGTTGTGGGAAATAATCGAACTCACCTAGGCCGCGGCGGCCATACAGCGTGGCCGCCAGGATCGACGCGATCACTGGCACCAGCACCAGCACCGTCAGCCATTGCAGGCGGCCCTCACCAATGCGCGAGCCGAACAACAGCAATGGGTAGTTGCCGCCGCGGAGCAAAGCGCAGCGCGCATAGACGCGCAGGGTCACGGACAGGCAGCGGCGCAGCAGGCCGTCGCGATGCAGTCGGCTGCCCCAGCGGCGATCGATGGCGGACGTCAGAAATAGCGGCAGCAGCAGCACCATCACGGAGAGCGGCAGCAGCACATCCGCCTGAAGCTCCACCAGCCAGGACAGCGCAAGGCTGACCGCGGCAGCCGGCAGCACCAGCAGCAGTGGCGTGACCACGGCCAAGGCGAAACCCAGCCCGACGGCGAACACCAGGCTGGCGCGATCCTCGGCGCGCTCGACGCGCTCTTCGAACGGCAGATCCAAGCCTTGCTGAACCTCGCGTTGCAACGGGCCGCCAGAATGGCGCGCCCAATCGATGCCTTCCGGATACAGTGAGCGCAGCGCCACCAGCGCCACCCACCAGGCGCGCAAGGCCAGGTGGAGGACGAAGGTCAGCGCGAGCGTGATCACGGCGGTCTTGCAGTAGATGAAGACCATGAAGGCGAACACTTCGCCGAACGCGTCGAGTCGCGGATGAAGCCAGGCGTGGAAGCGGCTCAGCGCGTCGGAGAGCTGCAGCAACGCGAACACCGTCGCGCCGGAAATCAGCAGCTCCATCTCCCAGGTTGGGGTGGTCCGCTTCGGCAAGGCATGCACGTCGACTGGCGTCGCTTCCGGCGTTGCCGCTTCGGTCGGCGGGCCCGGCGCCGGCCTTACCTCGATATCCATCATTCTTCCTCGACGCGCGGCTTGTACGCCTCCACCAACTGCTTCTGCACGCTCGGCGGTACCGGCTCGTAATGGCTGAACTCGATGGTGTAGCGGCCGCGACCGGCAGTCGCCGCCTTCAACTCGTTCGGATAGTCGCCGAGCTCCGCCAGCGGCACCTGCGCCTTGATCACCAACTCGCCGCCGCGCAGCGTGTCGGTGCCGTTGATGCGCGCGCGCTTGCCGGCGAGGCCGCCGGTAATGTCGCCGACGCTGGCTTCCGGCACTTCGACATCGAGATTGACGATTGGCTCGAGAATCAGCGGCCGCGCCTTGCTGATGGCGTCCATGAACGCCTTCTTGCCGGCGGTGATGAAGGCCACTTCCTTCGAGTCGACCGGGTGGTACTTGCCGTCGTAGACGATGACGCGCACGTCCTGCAGCTGATAGCCGGCGACGGCGCCGCCTTCCAACACCATCCTCACACCCTTCTCCACCGCCGGGATGAACTGGTTGGGGATCGTGCCGCCCTTGACCTCGTCGACGAACTCGAACCCGGCGCCGCGCGGTAAGGGTTCGACGCGGAGGAACACTTCGCCGAACTGACCGGCGCCGCCGGTCTGTTTCTTGTGCCGGTGGTGGCCATCGGCCTTCGCCGAGATCGTTTCGCGATAGGCGATGCGCGGCGGCCGCGTCTTCACCTCGACGCCGTAGCGCTCACGCACGCGTTCGAGCATCAGCTTGAGATGCAGCTCGCCGAGGCCGCGGATCACCGTCTCGTTGAGTTCCTTGTTGTGCTCGATCGAAAAGCACGGGTCCTCCTCGCGCAGCTTGTGCAGCGCGTTGGCAAGCTTCTGCTCCTGGCCCTTGCTCGCTGGCTCGATGGCGAGGCCGAACATCGGCTGCGGGAAATCCAGCGGCTTCAGATGGAACTGGTCCTCGTCGTGGCTGTCGTGCAGCACCGCGTCGAAGTGGATTTCCTCGATCTTGGCCACCGCGGCGATGTCGCCGGGAATGGCCTCGTCGATTTCGATGTGGTCCTTGCCGCGCAGCTTGAATAAGTGGCCGACCTTGAACGCCTTCTTGCTGTCGTTGATGTACAGCTGGGTGTCGCGCCGGATCGTGCCCTGATAGACGCGGAACACGCTGAGCTTGCCGACGAAGGGGTCGTTGATGATCTTGAACACGTCGGCCAGTACATGCTTGTTGGGATCGGGTTCGGCGATCACGTCCTCGGCCTGCGCTCCGTAGCCTTTCACGAACAGCGGCGGGTTGGCCTCGTACGGGTTCGGCGCGAGATGTTCGAACACGTCGAGCAGTTCCTTGATGCCGGCGCCGGTGCGCGCGGACACGAAACAGATCGGCACGAGGTGCTGTTCACGCAGGCATTGCTCGAACGCGTCATGCAGCTCCTTGCCGCTGAGACCCGCTTCGCCGTCTTCGAGGTAATGGCCCATCACCTCTTCGTTGATCTCGACGACCTGATCGATGATCTTCTGGTGCCAATCCGTGGTCGATCCCAGCTCACTGGCGCCGTCCGGCGCGCGGAAGCAATCGACGACGCCAGCGCGGCCCTTGGCCGGCAGGTTGATCGGCAGGCACTCATTGCCGAAGGCTTCGCGCAGTTGCGCGAGCAACGCGCCGAGGTCGGCATCCTCATGGTCGATCTTGTTGACGACGATCATGCGGCACAGCCGGCGCGCCTTCGCGTATTCCATCATGCGCGTCGTGTTGTATTCGATGCCGGTGGTCGCGTTGACGACCACGGCGACGCTCTCCACCGCGGCCAGCGCCGATAGCGTCGGGCCGCGGAAATCGGGGTAACCGGGCGTGTCGATCAGGTTGACGTGCGCGCCGCCGTGATCGATCGATGCGATCGCGGTATTGATCGAATGGCCGCGGGCTTTTTCCTGCGGGTCGAAATCCGACAGCGTCGTGCCGCGTTCCACCGAGCCCGCCGACTGCAGGGTGCCGCCGGCTTGCAGCAGGGCTTCGAACAGCGTGGTTTTGCCGGCGCCCGCGTGGCCTACCAGGGCGATGTTGCGGATGTCTTCGGTCGTGTAGCCGGGCATGGCGGTCCCTCCTGAAGATGGCAGGCGGAAAGCATGCACCGAGCTGGGCGGGAAGTACCACCGGGAATAGTACTGGTGCTGAACGGTGGCCAATGGCACAGCCTGCCGGGCGGTCGAGGGTGCTAAGGTGCGCGGCTTTGTCTCTCGCGGAGATCGTCGATGCGTCGTATGTTGCGCTGGATGCTGCGGGGCCTAGCCCTGGTCGTGGTGCTGGGCCTGGGCTTGTTCGCCCATGAATGGTGGTTCAAGCCCTGGTCGCTGGGCTTCTTCTACGAGCGCACCTTCATCCGCTACGCACTGGACGATCCGCAGATGCTGTCCAGCATGCGCATCCTGCCCAAGTGGTTGGACTGGTACAGCGACGATCTGACCGATGTCTCGCTGGCGCGCGAGGAGAAGCAGCGCCAGTTGCTGTTCGACACCCTGGCCACGCTGCGCAGCTACGACCGCGCCAAGCTGACCCCTGCCGGGCAACTCGACTATGACGTGCTGGAGTACTTCCTCGCGATCCAGGCCGAGGGCGACGCGTTCCGCTATCACGACTATCCAGCGAACCAGCTGTTCGGCTTCCAGAGCAGCCTGCCGACGTTCATGGCGACGCAGCACCCGGTAGAGCGGCTGAGCGACGCACAGGATTATCTCTCGCGCCTGTCGCAGTTCGACCGCTATTTCGCGCAGCAGATGGAAGGTATCCGCCTGCGCGTGGACCAGGGGATCATCCCGCCACGCTTCGTCGTCGAAAAGGTGCTGGCGGAGATGCGCGCCTTCGTCGCCACGAAGCCCGAAGACAATATGTTGTATACGACGCTGGTCGAGAAGCTCGACAAGATCGAGCCCAAGCTCGACGCCGGTCCGCGCCAGCAGGTGCTGGCGTCGGTGAAGCAGCGCATCGAGCAGGTCGTGTACCCGGCCTACCAGGTCTTGATCGATTATTACGCCGACCTGCTGCCGCGCGCGCGCGACAACAACGGCGTGTGGGATCTGCCCGACGGCGACAAGTTCTACGCCTGGGCGGTACGCATGCACACCAGCAGCGACATGACGCCGGACGAAGTGCACGCGCTCGGTCTCGCCGAAGTGGCGCGCATCGAGGCGGAGATGGATGCGATCCTACGCGCGGAAGGGCTGACGGAAGGTACGATCGGCGAGCGCGTCGATCAGTTGGCCAAGCGGCCGGATCAACTCTATCCGGACAGCGACGAGGGCCGCCAGCAGATCCTTGCCGACTACCAGAAGATGATCGACGAGATCGACGCCGGCCTCGGCCCTTACTTCGGGCTGCGCCCCAGCATCGGGGTCAAGGTCGAGCGTGTGCCGGCATTCCGCGAGAAGACCGCGCCCGGCGCCTACTACAACACGCCCGCGTTCGACGGCTCGCGGCCAGGCATCTTCTACGCCAACCTGCGTTCGGTGCAGGAGATTCCCAAGTTCGGCATGCGCACGCTGGCCTATCACGAGGGCATCCCCGGCCATCATTTCCAGAAAGCCCTGCAGCAGCAGCAGACCGGCGTGCCGATGTTCCGCAGGATCATCGGCTTCACCGCGTTCGCCGAAGGTTGGGCGCTGTATGCAGAACGCCTGGCTTGGGAAATCGGCTTCCAGCAGCAGCCGCTGGACAATCTCGGCCGCCTGCAGGCGGAAATGTTCCGTGCCGTGCGTCTGGTCGTCGACAGCGGCCTGCACCACAAGCGCTGGACCCGCGAGCAAGCGATCGACTACATGCGCGAGAAGACCGGCATGCCGAAGACCGACGTCGTCGCCGAGATCGAGCGCTACCTGGTCATGCCCGGTCAGGCCCTGGCTTACAAGGTCGGCATGAACGCGATCTTGCGCCTGCGCGAGGAAGCGAAAGCCGAACTCGGCGAGCGCTTCGACATCAAGGGCTTCCACGACCTCGTGCTCGGCGGTGGCGATCTGCCGCTGACGCTGCTTGAGCAGCGAGTCAGGGCGTGGGTGGCGGCGCACAAGGCGATTTGACGCCAGCGCGAATGGGCGCTTCCCGAAGCGCCGCGAGGCCGGTCGGCGCTACCGTGCCGACCGGCCATCTGTGATACGCGTACGTCGGCACTAACGTACCGACGGCAGGCTTTCAATCGGCGAGCTCGACGGCGGTCGCGATCAGCCGCGCCTCGCGCTCGCCGACTGTCCCGGCGCCGTCTTCCTCGCTCAGATGCTTGGCATGCTCGGCGGAGATGGCGGTCAGCTTGAACTCGCCGTAGGCGACGGCCTGGCCGTGGGCATCCTTGGGGAGGGCGAAGGCATGACCCTTGATCATCACGCGGATTGCCTCGCCGTTTTCTTCCAGCACCGCCCAGCAGCCTTTGTTCTGACAGACCTGGGTGATGCGGCCGGCGATCTTGACCGGATGTCCGTCGAGTTGTTCGCCCTCGGCAAGGGCCTGAGTGACGGTGAGCAGCGGGCCTTCGGGTATCGGCTCACCGAACAGGCCGG
>Ga0196963_10001397_pt1 | contig 16476 bp, 14 predicted proteins | sample S1_5metaG_FD_148600 | JGI IMG/M metagenome (GOLD analysis project Ga0196963, IMG submission 148600) | Soil microbial communities from Anza Borrego desert, Southern California, United States - S1_5 | ecosystem: Environmental > Terrestrial > Soil > Desert | place: USA: California | collected... | reverse complement strand
AGTGAACCAGTCTGGAAAGCCTTGTAGCCGCGCCGCCTCCCGAACGGTGATTACGCGGCCTATCCCAGGGTGAAGTGGCCGAACCGCTTGGAAAGCTCCTTTGTCAGAGCCTGTGCCTGCGCGAAGTGTAGGGCTCTGGCCATCCCACTCCAGCCGATAGGACTTGGAGATCGGGTCACTCTGGCCCCCTTTGACGCGTGCGTATCGGCTTGAAATTTCAGGGCTGTGTTTGGTCGAGTTCAGGCCGGAGACACGCCCTGCGCGATGAAGGCGGTTTGCTTCCGGGCAACCGAGGCCTTCCGGAGCCCACGTCCGGAGGCGGCTGGCGTACTCCGACAACTCTTCCGTGCCGAGCTTGGGATATCTAGCCCAGCCGAAACTGTCCTTCCGTTCAGCTACTGGCCGGGGAAGGTCGGAGATTGCGTCACGTACAGTTGCTTTTCTTGTTAGGGCGGGCGGTGCAAATGTTTCAGGTGTGAGCCGGTCCATTTCATTGGGATCGTATCCAACTACCACTACCCGGCGGCGGGTTGTTGCAGCCCCGTAATCGGCAGCGTTCACAATCATTGGTTCCAGCACGCGATAGCGACTTGTGACGGTGTCGATAGCCGACTGAAGCATGTCGGCATTGTCATCGCTCAAGAGACCCTCAACGTTTTCCATCACGAAGAACTTCGGGCGCAATAATGAGACTTGGCGATAGAAGTGATGAAGCAAGGAGTTTCGCGGATCGTCCTTTTGTCGCTTACCGATCCAACTGAAGCCTTGGCACGGAGGCCCACCGATCACGCCGTCAGGTCGATGTCTACCAATTAGGTTTACCCAATCGGAGGCACCGAGATCCGCCACGCTTGCTTGGATCGCTCGGCTGCCAGGGAAATTTCGGCAGTAGGCCGACTGGAGCGTTGCATCGACATCGATCGCTGCCAAGGATCGGAAGCCAGCTAACTCCGCACCGAGTGAAAAGCCGCCGCAGCCACTGAACAGGTCTACCAGACTACCGGCATGAGACGGCCCAGCCATTCGCGCTCCCCCATAATCAACCAAAGTCGATGAGAGCCGCGATTCTGGGCCTTAAGATTCACCGGCGAGTTTACGCCCGCGCAACCATACCGCTTCCCTTGATCTAGTTGCCTTTCTGCAACTATCAGTTAGCCCATGGCACGTTCGCCCAGATGAAGGCGGGCAAATGCCCCCCTCGGGGAGACCACCATGCGCCTGTTCCTGACCGTCCTGCTGTCGCTCACCCTCGTCGCCGGCTCGCTCGCCGCCCAGCCCGCCGCCTCGCCCCAGCAACGCGCCGTCGAATCCAACCTCCTCCCCGCCATCGTTTTCGACCGCAGGGCAGAGGCCTGGACCCTCTCTCAGCGGATGGCCCGGTGGAGTGTCCCTGGCGTCAGCATCGCAGTCATCGACGACGGCCGTATCGCCTGGGCCCAAGGCTACGGCGTCATCGCGGCCGGGGAGGCCGCGCCGGTCACCGTTCACACCCGCTTCCAGGCCGCCTCGATCAGCAAGCCGGTCGCCGCCATGGCCGCCATGACCCTGGTCCAGGACGGCAGGCTCAGCCTCGATGCCGACATCAACACCGTCCTCAAGCGCTGGAAGCTCCCGCCCAGCCCACTGACCGAGGGCAACCCGGTCACGCCGCGCCACCTGCTGTCCCACAGCGGCGGGACCACCGTCCACGGCTTCCCCGGCTACGCCCCGGGGCGTCCCGCTTCCCACCCCCGTCCAGATCCTCGCCGGCGGGCCCCCGGCCAATACCCCCGCCGTCACCTCCGAGGCCAGGCCCGGCGCCCGGCGGAAATACTCCGGCGGCGGCTACCAGATCGTCCAGCTGATGATGGAGGACGCCACCGGCCGCCCCTTCGCCGATATCGTCGCCGACAAGGTCCTGCGTCCCGCCGGCATGACCGCCCGCGGCTACGCCCTCCCGCCCAAGGGCCAGTTCGCCCTCGGCCACGGCGTCGACGGCAAGCCCATCCCCGGCGGCTGGCACAGCTATCCCGAAGCCGCCGCCGCCGGCCTGTGGACCACCCCCACTGACCCTCGCCCGCTTCGGCCTCAGCCTCGTCGCCGCCTCGAAGGGCGAGGCCGGCGCCATCCTGAACCCCGAGACCGCCCGCGCCATGACCACCCCGGTCATCGGCAACTACGGCCTGGGCCCTGGCGTGGCGGGGGAGGGGGCCGCCCTGGCCTTCACCCATGGCGGATCCAACGAGGGCTTCCGCGCCTTCTGGGTCATCCATCCGGCCACCGGCGACGGGGTGGTGGTGATGGCCGACGGCGAGGCCGGCGGCCGGGTGATAATGGAGATTGTCCGCGCGGTGGCCAAGACGTACGGCTGGCCCGACTTCGCCCCCAAGGCCAAGGCCAGCTTCCCCCTGGCGCCCGAGACCCTGGCCGCCCGCGAGGGCGACTGGTCGGCGATCTACGACGGCCAGAAGATCACCTTCACCCTGCGCCGCCAGGGCGCGGGCCTGGCCTTCGAGACCTTCCGCGGGACCTTCCTGTTCATCCCATCAACGACACCCAGATGCTCACCGCCGACACCGGCGCGACCGCCGGCTTCTCGGTCGGAGATGATGGCAAGCCGGTCCTGCGGGTGTTCGGCCTGGCGCTGACCAGGCAGTGATCCCCTTGCGCCTCGCCGTCCGGCCGTGAGCCGTCTATAGGACGTGTCCCGGAACCCGGCGCCCTGCGTCGGGCGCCACAGGTCTTGAGTTCCCCGCGCCATGCCCGATCCGGACGACCCGACCGGCCTGCTCGCGACCACCGATCTCGCGAACGTGCTGGACTCCGACCATTTCCGGCAGTTCCTCGACCAGGTGCCGATCGCCATCGCCGTGGCCAACCTGCGGCCGGATGAGCACATCTGCTACGCCAACCTCGAGTTCGAACGCCTCACCGGCCTCTCCGCCGCGGCCCTGGAGGGCCAGCCCTGGACGGCTCTGACCGGCGCCGCGACCGGCGACGGCCGGCTGCTGTCCCAGGCGGTGACCGAGGAGAGCGACTACCTGGGCGCCTTCGCCTTCGGCGCCGACGGGCCGGCCCAGGCGGTGGACGTCTGGAGCAACCTGATCCAGGACGAGAGCGGCGAGGCGGTGTTCCGCATGATTGCCCTGATCGCCACCACCGACCGCGGCGACCTCGACCTCTCGGCCTACGAAGTGGCCCTGCGCGACAAGGACGTGCTGCTGCGCGAGCTGCAGCACCGGGTGGCCAACAATCTGCAGATGGTCACCGCCCTGATCCGCATCGAGGCCCGCAACGTCTCCCAGGCCACCGCCGACGCGCCGCACGACGACCGTTTCGACCGGCTGGCCGGGCGGATCGAGGCCATGGCGCTGCTCTACCGCTCCCTGTCGGGCGAAATCGCCGGCGACACCGTCGACCTCGGGACCTACCTCTCCGGCATCGCCTCGGCGGTGATGCAGGCCCATGCGGTCGAGGGCATCCACCTCAACCTGCAGGTCGACAGCTGGCCGGTGTCGATCAATGTCGCCCTGCCGGCCGGGCTGGTGGTCAACGAGCTGCTGACCAACGCGCTCAAGCACGCCTTCGAGGGCCGCCCGGGCGGGACCATCACGCTCAAGTGCCTGGTCGACGGCGAGGGCTGCCGGGTGGTGGTGGCGGACGACGGGGTGGGCCTCGCCGAAGGCGCGGTCTGGCCCCGGCCGGGCAAGCTTAGCAACCTGATCGTCCAGTCCCTGCGCCAGAACGCCCGCGCGCGGGTCGAGATCGAGACCGCGCCCGGCAAGGGCATGCGGGTCACGGCGTGGTTCACGCGGGAAGACGCGCTGGATTAACATCCTTCTCCGGCTTGTCGGGCAGGGCAATCGCCTATGCAAAACCTCCGTCATCCCAGAAAGCGCGCAGCGCTTATCCGGGACCCAGGGGTTGCAGCGCGTCGGCCGCAAAGCTGCGTTGGACAGAGAGATCACGCACCCCCTGGGTCCCGGATAGCCCGCTTCGCGGCCTTCCGGGATGACGGCAGGAGGGATGGCAGGCTACGCCGCCAACTTCTCCCGACAAGCGGGAGAAGGGCTCAACTCGCTACCGCCGCGCCTTGCGGGCCGCGTACTTGGCGTCGCGGGCCGCCTGAGCCTCGGCCTTGGTGAGGGCCTTGCGCTCCTTGCGCTGGCCGCGCTTGGCCTCGAGGGCCGCGGCCTCGTCGGCGGCCACGGCAGCCTCGGCGGCGGCGGCGGCGGCGGCCTGGGCCTGCTTCTTGGCGGCCTTCTCGGCCGCCCGGTCCTCGCGCACCTTCTCCAGCTCGGCGGCGCGCTTTTCGGCGCGCGGCTGGAGGTCGGGGTCGGTGACGGTGGGCTTGGGCTTGAACCGCTCGACAAGGGCCTTCTTGGCTTCTGCGGCGGTCTTCTGGCGGTCGGCGAAGGTATCGCCCTGTAGATTTCTCATAGGTGTCCTGGTCGAGGGAAGGGGAGTGCAAGCGGGGCTTCGCGGCCGGGTGGACCGTCGAATTGGCGTAACGGCCGAGATCGCCCGGGGGGTCCCGCATTCATTCGCGGCGGGCCGAAAACGGGGCCGGCGCGGCGGAATCGAGCGGGAACATGGAAAATGACCGGCCACGAGGGCCGGTCCGCGAGCTTCCATGGTGCGCCCTGGCGGCTCGGAAGGCAAGGACGATCGCCCGCCCCCGGGGGACCTTAGCCGCCCCTGACCGCCGCGCAGGCCTTCACCAGGTCCGCCTTCGTCTGGTTCACCGCCTCGACCAGCGCCAGGTTCATCGCCCCCAGGGTCTCGCTCTTGGTCCCGGCCCAGTTCACAGCGTCCTTGGTCCCCCGGTAGAGGTTGTCGCCCAGCGACCGTTCCCCGCCGTTGTAGCGCACGCGGAACACCACCGTGGCCGCCTTGGTCATGTTGACGGCCAGCACGTAGCTTTTCAGCAGCTCGACGTTCATCACCACCTCGGCCTTCTCCGGGGAGTCGACCAGGGCGAACCGGGCGTCGCCGTCCAGCCCCTTCAGCCCGCTCCTGATCCAGCCCGGACCGTCCGAGGAGGTCACCATGCCGAAGCTCATGTAGCCCATGGTGGTCTTGTCGGACCGCAGGTCGTTCAGCGCCGCGATGTGGATGCGGCAGGGGTTGGTCTTGGCCGGGATCGCCGGGGCGGCGGGACCGGAGGCGGCGGTGATGTCCAGCGGGACGGGCGGCGCGGCCATGGCCCCCGTCGATCCGGCGGCGGCGATGGCGACCGCCAGCGAGGCGGCGAGCAGGCGATTGCGGGTCTTCATGGTCTCTCTCCCCCTCACTTGGCGGCCACGGCCGGCGGCGCGGCCACCTGGATGTCGGCGGCCAGCTTCTCCGCCACCTTGGCCGAACCCTCGTCGAGGGCCGCGCGCAGGGCCGCGCCGTTGTTGGCGGCCCACTGCCTCAGGTTGGCCTCCCGGTTTCCCTTCGTCCCGGGCACGCCGGCTACGTGGGTGAAGGTGTTGCGATAGACGGCGTTGCCGGGCGCGGTGACGATGCTGGCGTTGGCCGTCTTGGCCGGCTTGTGGGCGGCCAGCTGCGGGGAATTGGCGAACAGGTCGGCCTGCAGCGTCACGGTCACCATCGAGGCGTCGCCATTGAACTGGTAGTCGGCGGTGGCCATCAGCACAGCCCCTTGGGCCGAGCCCGTCACCTTGCGGTCGAGGCCCGCGTACATGATGTCCTTGGTGGCGCTGACGCTCTGGACCTTCAGGAAGCCGACCTCCGACAGGGAGGCCTTGAGGTCCGCCTGCAGGACGCCGTCAAAGTCGTAGTCGATGATGGCGTTGCGGACCCACTTCACCGATTCCTCGGCGGCGTTGGTGTTGGCCCCGTCGATGCCGGCGGTGACGAAGACCCCGATCACCCCGCCCTGGCCCGCCGCGTTGGCGGCCGGCACGAAGATGTAGATCTCGTGCTGCTTGATGGAGGTCACCACCTCGGTCGAGGGGATGGCGTCACGCGCCGCCGTGGTCAGCGGCACATGGGTCGGGACGGGTGTCACGCAGGCGCTGAGCGACGCGCCGGCGAGCAGCATTGCGCCACCCACCAGGATGGACTTCAAGGATCTGGATGTCACGCGGGCCCCCCGGCCGATGCTTTGAACCTCGGCGCCGCGATTGACGCCGAGGACGGCAGGATAGCGAGGCGTTTGTCGGCAGGGAAGGCGCCTTCGGCCTGGGGTTGCACGCGGCGGACAAGACGCCGGGCGCCGGCGCGCGCTATAGGGCCCCGATGATCCCCTGGCTCCACCTTGCGACCGCGACCATGCCCGGCGGCGGCGGTTCGCTGCGGCTGATGCGGCGCGGCCAGGAATTCTCGATCATGGCCGAGGGCGGGGTCGAGCTGATGAACAGCCGCCTCAGCGGCTCCGAGCAGGCGCTGGCCGAGCTGGCCGCCGCCCCCCTGGCCGGCCGGGCGGCCCAGCGGGTGCTGATCGGCGGCCTCGGCATGGGCTTCACCCTGCGAGCCGCCCTGGCCGCCTGGCCGGCGGACGCGCGCATCGTCGTGGGCGAGCTCGTTCCGGAGGTCGTCGACTGGGCCCGAGGGCCGATGGCCGCCATCCACGGCGAGAGCCTGGACGAGCCCCGGGTCCGCATCGCGGTCGGCGACGTGCGCGAGCAGATCTCGGGCTCGGCGGCCTGGGACGCCATCCTGCTCGATGTCGACAACGGCCCCGAGGGCCTGACCCGCCGCGCCAACGACAGCCTCTATGACACCCAGGGCCTGGCGGCCGCCCACCGCGCCCTCAGGCCGGGCGGCGTGCTGGCCGTCTGGTCCTCGGCCCCCCACGCCCCGTTCAGCAAGCGCGTCCGCGCCGCCGGCTTCGCGGTCGAGGAACTGAAGGTCAGGGCAGGTCCCGGGCGGCGCAAGGCGAGCCATGTGATCTGGCTGGCGGTCAAGCCGTAGGAGAGGCCGGCGCGCCGCCGAATATGTCTAGACATAATGATCTCGGGGCCTGTTTCCGCCCGCCGGTATCGGCGACAGCGACGAGTCCCCCTCCGGCTCCGAAACGTAGGCGCCGGCGGGCGCATCAGCGGCTACATTTCCAGCCCCGGCGCCGACGCCGCACCCACACGGCAGCCTACGATCCATGCCGTACAAACCACTGAAAAGACACATATTTATGTCATCCGCCCGCCGATTTGCCGGATGCCCTGATACGATGTAGCTGATAGACTCGCACCTCGCCCCACCGCCCGGCTCATGCCCCCTTGCCGGCCGCAGCGGAAGCGGGCGCAGGCTGCGCCGGATCCTTGGAGGCCCCCCCATGAACGACCGTGTCACCGTCGATATCCAGGCCGGCGTCGCCGACGTCCGCCTGGTCCGCACCGACAAGATGAACGCCCTCGACGACGCCATGTTCTCGGCCCTGATCGAGACCGGCGAGCGGCTGAAGGGCGACCGCTCGGTGCGCGCGGTGGTCCTGTCCGGCGAAGGCCGCGCCTTCTGCGCCGGGCTGGACATGGGCAACTTCGGAAAGATGGCGTCCGGCGCCCGCAGCGGCGGCGCGGGCCTGGTCGACACGCCGCGCACCGAGAGCGGCGCCAACCGGGCCCAGAACGCCGTGATGGTCTGGCGCGACATCCCCGTTCCGGTGATCGCCGCCGTCCACGGCGTGGCGCTCGGCGGCGGCTTCCAGCTGACGCTCGGCGCCGACATGCGGTTCGTGGCGCCGGACGCCAAGCTGGCGGTGCTGGAGATCAAGTGGGGCCTGATCCCCGACATGGCCGGGGTGGCCCTGCTGCGCGGCCTGGTCCGCGACGACATCGCCCGCGACCTGACCTATACCGGCCGCATCTTCTCCGGGCAGGAGGCCTTCGAGTACGGGATCGCCACCCGCGTCTGCCCCGACCCCCGCGCCGAGGCGCTGGAGGCGGCTCGTGAGATCGCCGCCAAGAACCCCGCCGCCATCCGGGCCGGCAAGCGGCTGATGAACCTGATGGCCGACGGCGACCAGCACGCCATCCTGCTGGCCGAGAGCGCCGAGCAGGGCGCCCTGATCGGCTCCCCCGGCAACGTCGAGGCCGTGATGGCCAACATGGAGAAGCGGGCGCCGGTGTTCGAGGACTGAGCGGCGCCCGCCGTCCGGCTAGGCGAGTACGCCCGCGGCCCGCAGCATCGCCTCCATGCTGGTGATCGGCTCGTCGAAGGCGACGTCCGCCTCGTCGGCCGGCGACCAGCCGCCCTTGCCGTCGCCCAGATGCCAGTAGGAGTCAGGATCGTTGACCGCCAGGCCGACCAGGGTCTCGGCGACGATGCGGGTCCCGAGCGGCCCCAGCCGCGCCCCGCCGTTCAGCTCTTCGGCCTCCTTGAGGACGTAGAACCACAGGGGCGTGCGGGCGGCGAACTCGGCCTTCACGGCCTCGGGCAGGGCGGAGTCGGCGATCGGGCCGGCGGCGATCTGGGCCTCGCTCAGGACGGCGGGAAGCGGGCGCCCCCCGGCGGCCAGGGCCTCGATGGCGGCCTGGGCGGTCGGCAGGTTGTTGACCCAGCCGCGGCGCAGGTTGCGCTTGGCCAGGTGGCGGAAGACGGCGCCGACCGGCCCTTCGTTGACCATGTCCGCCAGCGGGGGAACCAGGGCGGTGTCGATGGCCCTGGCGAACCGGAACGCCGCGTCGGCAGGGCGGCCCAGAAACCGGTCCCAGTCGATGGGCCAGTTGGAGGGCAGGGTGGGGGCGCCGAATCCGATCGGCGTGGTCGGGTTGCGGCCGGTGAACTGGAAGAGCTGCTCAAAGGTGGCGGCGGCCGGACCGGTGAAGACGCTGTTGTAGTCGTAGCGGGCGCGGATCAGGGTGTGGCCATAGCGGAAGGCCGCGACCGAGAATTCCAGCGGCATGGGCAGTTCCCCGGGCTTCAGCTCGTCCTTCCGCTGGTCGTAGAAGTCCTTGTAGACCGGGGCGGCGTCGGCGATCACCGAGGCCAGCACCTTCGCGTCGCAGACCGCCGGCAGGTAGGCGTTGATCACCAGCCACTGATAGGTCCGTCGCACGATCGCCCGGGCCTTCTCGAAGGTTGCTCGTCATTGCCGCCCAGCCGGTCGACCACGGCGTTGTGGAACCGCAGGAAGGCCAGGTGCAGCTGGGCGACGATCAGGTTCTCGTCGTTGCGGCCGTCGCCGATCAGGGCCGCCCGGCTCTCCGCGGCGGTCCCTCCGGTCAGCAGCTCCCTGGGCACATCGGCGGCGTTGAGCACGCCCGCCTGCACCAGGGTTCCCACCCGCGGCAGGTCAGCCTGGCCGTCCGCCGGCGGAGCGATGGTCACGCCGACATCGGTCAGCGCTCCGGTGCGCATCCGCGCCCCGTCGCGCATCGCCTGCTCGATCGCAAACGTCCGCGGCCCGTCGCCGTACAGGCTGTCCAGCCGCAGGGTGGCGTCGCGGCCGTTGGCGGCCTGGGCGACGATGAAGTCGCGCGGAACCGGCTTCAGCACCTCGGTGTCGATGGTCAGGAGGTTGGACTCATCAACGTGCAGAGTGATGTCGTGATCGATGAACTGGCCGAAATAGGTGACCACCGGCGCGATGGCCTTGATGTCGGGCTTGGCGCCCTGGTCGATCATCGCCTCGGCCAGCAGGTCCAGCTCGGTTGCGGCGATCGGCCGGCCGGGTCCCTGGGCGGCGGGGAACAGGAAGCCGAAGCGACGGACACCCTTCTGTTCGCCGTCGGCGGCGACCAGCGCCTTGTTGGACGGAGCCTGGTCGGGGGTCGGCCGCGGGGGCGCCATGCCCAACGCCTCCAGGCTCGGAAAGGTCGCCTGGTCGAGGCGCAGAATGCGTTGGCCATGGCCCAAGGACAGCAGCATCGAAGTCTCCCATCGACAATGGTCGCCGCCAGGATCGGGGCGCCGCGAGGCCAGACCGTGAGCCTCTGGCGCGACGCGGGCTGTGACGGCGCTCACAGGTCGGTTCTCCGTTGGCGGGGCCGGGCAACTCGCGCTAGGCCAGGCCATGCGCTCTGAACTGAAGACGGCCGCCCTGGCCCTGGCTCCCACCGTCTCGGCGGCGGCGGCGCTGGTCGGCGGCGGCCTGCTGCTGGCCTCGGGCGCGACGCCGACCGACCCCGAGCGCCTGGCCCTGCTGTTGCGGGTCAGCGAGCCGGCGGTGATCGAGGCCAGCCACTTCGTCTCCTCCCTGCTCGGCATCGTCCTGATCCTGCTGGCCTTCGGACTGCGGGCCAGGCTCGGCGCCGCCTGGGGCGCGGCCGTGGCCTGCCTGGCGGTGGCGGCCGCCCTGGCCCCGTTCAAGGGGATCAACCTCGAGGAGGCGGCGATCCTCGGCGGCCTGCTGGTCCTGATCGCTCCGTTCCGCGCGGCCTTCCCCCGCACCGCCGCCCTCAGCCGGATGGAGATCACCCCCGGCTGGCTGCTGTCGGCCGCCGCCGCGGTGGCGGGCGCCGGGCTGATCGGCTGGTGGTCGTTCAGCAACACCGGCTATGGCGAGGGCCAGGTCTGGCGCGCCGTGTTCGACGCCGATGTCGAGCGGGCCATCCGCTCGTCGATCGGGGCGGGGGTGCTGCTGCTGGCGGTCGGAATCTGGCGCCTCCTGGCCACCCCGGCGACCCCGGCGGTGGCGGGCGAGGACGACCCCGACTTCGCCCGGGTGCGCCACATCCTGGCCCACGCCGAGAGCGCCGAGCCGGAGTCCAACCTGGCGCTGCTGGGCGACAAGCGGTTCCTGTTCTCCGACAGCGGCGAGAGCTTCCTGATGTTCGGGGTGCGGGGGCGGAGCTGGGTGGCCATGGGCCCGCCGGTCGGCCGCCGCGACGAGCACCTGGAGCTGCTCTGGCGGTTCCGCGAGATGGCCGACTCCCACGCCGCCCGTCCGGGCATCTACGGCCTGGAGCCGGAGGACCTGGCCGACGTCATCGAGCTGGGCTTCTTCATCCAGAAGACCGGCGAGAGCGCCCAGCTGCCGCTGCAGGACTTCTCCCTAGCCGGCCGCCGGCGCGAGGTGCTGCGCCGCAACTGGCGCAAGGCCGGGGAAGCCGGCGCTGCGTTCGAGGTCGTTCCGCCCGGCACGGCGCCGATGGACGAGCTGCAGCGCATCTCGGACGCCTGGCTGGCCGACCACGCGGGTGGCGAGAAGAGCTTCTCGCTCGGCGGCTTCATCCCCCGCTACGTCGCCGAGTTTCCGGTCGCCCTGGTTCGGGTCAATGGGGCCATCGTGGCCTTCGCCACCCTCTGGCCGACGGCCGCCAAGACCAGCCTGTCCATGGACCTCATGCGCTACGGCGCCGATGCGCCCAAGAACATCATGGACTTCCTGTTCGTCGAGCTGCTGGGCTGGGGCAAGGACCAGGGCTACCTGGCCTTCGATTTCGGAGTCGCGCCGCTGGCGGGGCTCGAAGATCGGCCCCTGGCGCCGATCCTCAGCCGGGTGGGCCGGCTGCTCTTCGAGCGGGGCGAGGACTTCTACAATTTTCGCGGCGTGCGCCGTTACAAGGACAAGTACGACCCGCTCTGGCGGCCGCGCTACATCGCCTGTCCCCACAAGTGGCAGGCCCCGTTCCTGCTGGCCGACGTAGGGTTGCTGTCCTCGGGCGGCATCGCGGGCATCGCCCGCCGCAGCCGGAAGGAGGTCAGCGGCTGACCATCGCCCCGACCAGGGTCGCCAGGTGGACGGCCATCATCGCCACTCCGGCCGCCGAGCAGACCATGACGATGCGCCAGGGGATCATCCGCGGCCCCTTCACCAGGTTCGGCGGCAACGACCCCCGCCATCCGGCGAACAGGGTCATGGCGGCCAGGCCCGCCAGCAGGGAGAGGGTCATGGTCATCGACATGGGCCGCATGTGTAGCGCCCCGCGGTCCGGCGCAAGGGGAGGGCGGCGATCGGTCCGGCTGGAGGGCATTGGCGCCGCCGTGCGACCGTTCGTCCACGGCGCAATCAACGCTTCGTTAACCTTGCTGGCGTGGAAGTTAACGACTGCGCGCCTCCTGCGGCCATCCGTCCACAGGTTATCGCGTCCGACGCAAGATATAGCGTTAACGTCGCGTTTACACACAAGGGCTCGCTGGCTAGCGTCGGACCCTAAGTGCCGGGAGAACGATTCGTATGACGGCGGGGGCGCCTTGGAGCGTTAAGGGCATCGACCCCAAGGCTCGCGAGATCGCCAAGGATCTCGCGCGGCGGTCCGGCATGACGCTCGGCGAATGGCTGAACCGGATGATCGTCGAGGGCGAGCCGCCCGAAACCGAGTCGGTCGTCGAAGACCCCTCCGTGATCACCCATCCCCGCGAAGACGCCCCGCCGCGCTACGAGGCCGTCCACCACCCGGCCGACGAGGTCGGCAAGGTGACCGAGGCCATCGAGCGGCTGACCGCGCGCATCGAGGCGGCCGAGCAGCGCTCGACCCTGGCCATCACCGGCATCGACCAGTCGGTCCGCGGCGCGCTCTCGCGACTCGAAGGCGCCGAGCGTGAGCAGATCTCGGTGGCCGCACGCTTCGAGGGGGCGGTCGACGAGCTGCGCACCGAACAGGCCCGCGCGATCGAGCGCCTGCGCCGCATCGAGGCGGAATCGACCGGGCCGCGCTCGGCCGAAGCCCTGCGCGCCCTCGAGGGCTCGGTCGGCAAGGTCGCCACCCAGGTGTACGACACCGAGGCCCGAAGCCGCGAAGCCATCGCCGCCCTGGAAGCCAAGATCGCCTCGCTCGAGGCCGGAAGCCGGACGCCCGACACCGCCGCCCTGGCGGACGAGGTCGCCGCCCGGGTGCTGGGCCGGCTGGAGGCCGCCGAAGCCCAGACCACCGAGGCGATCCGGGACCTGGGCCTCAGCTTCGTGAAGCTCGACGCCCGGCTGCGCAAGGTTGAGGGGGCGGACAACACCGCCGCCCTGCAGACCCTGTCGCACAGCCTCAACAGCCGGCTGGAGCGGGTGCGCCAGGAGATGGCCGAGAGCCTGCGCCGGGTATCCGACGGCGGCTTTGGCCGGGTCGAGCAGAAGCTCTCGGAGATGACCGCCCACGTGCATGCCGCCGAGCAGCGCTCGGCCATGGCAATCGAGCGGATGGGGCGGGAGATGGTCAGCATGGCCGACAATCTCAGCCGCCGGGTGCAGTCGGTGGAGGGGCGTAGTGCTCAGGCCGTGGAGCACGTCGGCAGCGAGGTTTCGAGGATCGCAGGGCTGGTCGAGCAGCGGCTGGCCCACAACGACGGCAGCCAGGCCCAGGCCCTGGAGCGGCTCGGCGCCGAGATCGCCCGCATCACCGAGCGCCTGTCCGAACGCATCGCCAACTCCGAACGCCGCAGCGCCCAGGCCATCGACGACGTCGGCGAGCAGGTCGCCCGGGTCACCGAGCGGATCAGCCAGCGCCAGGAGCGGGTCTCCACCGACCTCGCCGAACGCATCCGCCAGAGCGAGGAGCGGACGGCCCGCCTGCTCGACGAGGCGCGCGAGAAGATCGACGCCAGCATGAACGTCGCCGCCCGGCGGCTCGTCGATCAGGTGGCCCAGGCCCCGGCGCCCGCCCCGGTGGCGCGCCGCTCCGAACCGGCGATGGACCCCTTCGCGCCCGATCCTTTCCCGACCCGTGGCCAAGCGATCCCCGAGGAGGCGTTCGAGCCCCGCGCCTTCGGCGGCCGCTTCGCCGGGCCGGCCGAGCCCGGCTTCGAGGCTGATGACGACTTCCCGGCCCGCGACACCGGCCCGGCCGCCTTCTCCGACGCCGATTTCGAGGCCGCCGACGACTTCGCGCCGCTCCATCACGAAGACGAGGCCCTGGACGCCGATCCGGCGCCCGTCCCGGTGTTCGAAGCCGATCCCGGCCGCCCGCTCAGCACTCGCGAGGTGATCGAGCAGGCCCGGGCGGCCGCCCGGATGTCCGCCTCGCCGGAGGCCAAGCCGGCCAAGAAAGCCGGCCGCAGCCTGTTCGGCGGCCGCGACAAGGGTTCGAAGAAGAAGGCCAGCTCGGCCATGACCACGGCCCTGGGCATCACCGCCCTGCTCGCCTTCGCCGGCATGGCCGCGGTGGCGGTGACCCTGGGCTCCCCCGGCGGCGGCGAGATGGCCGACCGGATCGCGCGAGGCCTGCAGATCCAGAAGGCCGACGAGGCCGAGATCCTGAGCGCCGAGGCCGACACCGCCCCGACGACCCCTGGCGCGGAGCCCCGGGTGTCGATGGCCGTCGCGCCGGACATGGCCGCCGCCAATGCTCCCCCGGCCGCTCAGGCGGCCGTCCCATCGACGGCGGCCGAGCTGTTCAAGGACGCGGTCAAGCGGCTCGAGGCGCGGGATTCCTCCGGTCTCGTCGACCTGCGCAAGGCCGCCAACCAGGGCCATGCCCCGGCCCAGTTCTATCTCGCCAAGCTCTATGAGAACGGCGAAGGCGGGGTCGCCAAGGACCTCGCGGCGGCGCGTCAGTGGACCGAACGGGCCGCCCAGGGGGGCGACCGCCGGGCAATGCACAACCTCGGCCTCTTCTACTTCGAGGGCCAGGGGGGAGCGAAGAACCTGACGACGGCCGCCCAGTGGTTCCGGCGCGCCGCCGACCTCGGCCTGACCGACAGCCAGTACAACCTCGGCATGATCTATGAACAGGGCCTCGGGGTCGAACAGAACAACGCCGAGGCCTACAAGTGGTACTTGATCGCCAGCCGCGGCGGCGACGCCGAGGCCCGGTCGAGCGCCGAGCAGATTCGCCGACAGCTCAGCCCCGAGGCCCGCAGCGGCGCCGAACGGGCGGCCGGGGGCTACCGCGCCGCGACCCCCAATCCCTCCGCCCAGAGCAAGCTGGCTGGCGCGCCGCAGGTCGGCTCCGTCGCCCAGGCCCAGCGGGCCCTGTCGCGGCTCGGCTACTACCAGGGGCCGCAGGACGGCCGGGCCTCGCCGGCGCTGGACGGCGCGGTGCGCGCCTACCAGCGCGACCAGGGCCTGCCGGTCACCGGCCAGATGGACGCCCAGACAACCTCCCGCCTGGCCATCTACGCTCAGTAGTCAGTCTCCGCCGAGCATCGCCCAGCTCAGCGGGTGGGCCCTGTCCTTGCCGAGCGCCACCGCCAGCGGCGGGCGGACGAACAGGCCCTTGAAGGCCGTATCGCGAATGTTCAACCCCCCGGCGTAGGCTCCAAAAGCGGGCAGGATCACCCGCTCACCGTCGGTGGCGAAGCAGCGGCGGCGCACGGCCCTGCCCCGCCCGACCAGCCGGGCGCAGGGGTGCAGGTGCCCGGCGACCTCTCCAGGCTGGCGGTCGGGCAGGGGCTCGTGGCGCAGGACAAGCGAGCCGACGGCCAGTTCGTCGGCCAGGTCGCCCGGCAGGGCGCGGGGGCCGTCGGCGTCGTGGTTGCCGACGGCCCACACCAGGGTGCGGCCGGCCGCGAGAGCGGCGATCCGGGCGGCGTCGACCCCGGCGAGGCGATCCTCGGCCAAGCCGTCATGGAAGCTGTCGCCAAGGAAGACCAGGGTGGCGGGCGAAACGGAGGCGACCTCCGCTTCCAGCCGGCTCAGGGTTTCGGCCGTATCGTAGGGGGGCAGGAGCTGGCCGCGGGCGGCATAGGCGCTGCCCTTCTCGAAATGGAGATCGGCGACAATCAGCATCCGCTCGAGGGGCAGCCACAGGGCGCCGCTCGCGCGCATGACCACCGGATGGCCGTTGATCGCCATCGCCACGCCGCCGCAGGGGCTGGTGGCGAATAGCCGTTCCCTCAGGGCCTGGGCGTTCACGCCAGGGCCTCGGCGATCAGGTCCTCGGCCGCCTCGGCCAGGATCATGTCGGCTGCGTCCCCGCCGACCCGTTCCTTGCCGATCTCCAGCAGGATCGGCACCGAGAAGGGCGACAGGTGGTCGAGACGCGAATGCAGGATGTGGTCCTTGACCCGGGCTAGCATCTGGCCGACCCGCGCGACGTCGATCATGCCGCTGGCGGCGTCGGTCCGCGCGCAGCGCAGCAGCAGATGATCGGGTTGGTGGCGGCGCAGCACGTCGTAGATCAGGTCGGTCGAAAAGGTCACCTGCCGCCCGGTCTTCTCACCGCCGGGCATGCGTCGTTCGATGAGGCCGGAGACCAGGGCGCAGCCCTTGAACGCCCGCTTCATCATGAAGCTCTCGTCCAGCCAGGCTTCGAGATCGTCTCCGAGCATGTCCTGATCGAAGAGTGAGTCGAAATCGAGGTCATCCATCGGCTTCAGCGCCCAGACCGCCAGGGCGTAGTCGTTGACCACGAACCCCAGCGGCCCGACCTTCAGCCGGTCGAGCCGGCGGGTCAGCAGCATGGCCAGGGTCGTGTGGGCCAGCCGGCCGTCGAAGGGGTAGCAGACCAGGAAGTGGCGTCGGCCGCGAGCGAAGGTCTCCAGCAGCATCTGGTCGGGGGCCGGGATCTTGGACTTGTCCTGCTGCACGGTCAGCCATTCGCAGACGTCGGTCGGCAGGCCGGGCCAGGTGTCCGGGTCGGACATCATCCGCCGGACCTTGGCCGCCAGGAAGGTGGAGATGGCGAACTTGGACCCGCCCCAGCTGGGCAGCTTGGGATCGTCGCCGGGGGCCGGGGC
>Ga0196963_10001396_pt1 | contig 16477 bp, 5 predicted proteins | sample S1_5metaG_FD_148600 | JGI IMG/M metagenome (GOLD analysis project Ga0196963, IMG submission 148600) | Soil microbial communities from Anza Borrego desert, Southern California, United States - S1_5 | ecosystem: Environmental > Terrestrial > Soil > Desert | place: USA: California | collected... | reverse complement strand
ACTCCACCGGATCCTCGACCGTCATCATGTTCAGCTCGCAGCCGCGAGCCTTCGCGCCGGCGTTCACCGCGCTGATATGTGCAAGCGTGGTGTAGAGGGTGGTGGTCTTGCCGCTGCCGGTTGGTCCGGTTGAGAGCACGATCCCGCTAGTGCGGTCCACGAGGCCCAGGTAGCCACGCTCCACCGCCCCAGGCATTCCGAGCCCGCTAAAGGCTTGGAGGTGGGGGGATCGGCTGGGGTCGAGCAGGCGGATGACCACGCGCTCGCCGTAGGTGCTGGGGAGCGAGCTGACGCGGAGGTCGATCCGGCGACCGCTCTGGCCCTTGGAGCCGCCGATGCTGACCGAGGCGCGGCCGTCCTGGGGCGCACGCTGCTCGGCCACATCCAGTGACGCCATGACCTTGATGCGGCTGACCACAGAAGCCGCGAGGGCGAGGGGCAGCTCGCGGACCGTGTGGAGCACCCCGTCGAGCCTGTACCGCACCAGGGTCTTGCCCCGCGCGGGCTGCACATGCACGTCGCTGGCAGAGCGCTGGAGAGCCTCAAAGAGCACCAGGTCCACGAGCCGCACGGCTGGTGCCTTGCCGCTGGTGTTCAGCAGGTCCGATTCGGCATCGCGGAGCGCCAGTCTGAGGTCCGCCTCGATGTCCTCGGTCCCGTCCACCTGCACGATCGGCGAGTCAGCCGTGCTGACCGGCCGCTCGTCCTGAGCCTCCGGCCGGTACGCCTTGTCGATTGCGGCCGCAAGCGCTTCGGGGTCAGAGAGGATGGCGCGGGTAGGACGCCGGAGCAGGACCCCGACATTGAAGACGGCCGTGGGTTTGGTCTGTGCAGTGACGTGCAGCTGCTCGATGCCATCCTCAATCCCGGCGCTCAGGACAAGGTGCCGGCGGGCGAAGTCATGGCTCACCAGCGACAGGAACTCGCGGCTGGGCTGCGCCGGGCGAGCTGCTGCCCCTTCGAGTGTCGGCTTGAGCTCGACCACGCTCATCGGATCACCCGTGGCTTCACTTCGGGGAAGCCGTCGCTGACGCGGGCCTTCTCGGCCTCGTTCGCGGAAATGTACTTGAGGTCCTCGAAGCTGGTGCTCCGCAGCACCGACGCCTTGATGAACACGAAGAACCGCGTGCGGCTGTCGTTGTTGTTGCGGGTCTTGAAGAGCTCGCCCAGAACCGGGATGGCTCCAATGCCCGGGATACGGGACTCGCCCTTGCTGTCGGTGATCAGGTCCAACCCGCCCACAACAACTGTGTGGCCGTCGGGGATGCTGGCTACCGAGTCCACGGCGTTCTCCTGCTTGGGGGGTGGAAGGCCGGCCGTCGTGCTCGCGCCCACGAAGCTGCTCAGCTTGATGCTGTAGGTCAGGACGAGGTGGTCGCCCTGGGCGATCTGGGGCTTGACAGAAATCGTGGTGCCGGCGTTCTCCGTGCCGCCATACGAGAAAGTGGAGTCGTTGCTGCCTGTGCGGGTCAGCTGCTGGACGGGCTGCTGGAGCGTGCTGCTGAAAACCGCCTTCTCGTTGTTGGACACGAGGACCTTTGGGTTGCTAACCGAGCGGCCCTTGTTGAGGGTCTCAAGCGCCCGCACGATGATCGAGAACTCACCGGGGTTGAGGACGGCACCGGTGAAGCCGGCCGCGTCGCCAACCGTGCGTGCCGCAGCACCACCTGTTGACAGGCCGAACAGCGACGAGAGCCGGGCGGAGGCGTTGCCGATGCTGCCGATGCGCTCGAGCTCCGCGCCTAGGGAGAGCGCCTCGGACTCGGTAAGGCTGACGAGCTGCACTTCCAGCATGACCTGGGGTTGGCGCACATCGAGGGAGACAAGGAGGGACTCAAGCTGGCTCAGCAGTCTGGGTTCCCCAATCGCAATTAGGGTGTTCGTGGGCTCGTCGGCGGTGAGCGAGAGTGGAGGACGTTGAGCTGTGTTGGTTACCTGAGCGCGTGGGCCAGACTGCGGGAGAAGCGTTGAACTCCCGGCGGATGATGTTCCGGGCGGGAGCTGGGGTGCGCGTGGCGTGGTCTGGGAGGAGCCCGCCGACACCTCGGCGCGGGAGGTGCCTGCGGCATCGGACTCGAGCGCGCCGGCCGCGATCAGCTGCTGGAGGGTGCCGAGCACCTCGACCACGGGGCGGTTCTTCACCGGGAACGAGCGGACAGGCATGGGCGTCTGCTCGGCGCTGTCGATCCGCGCCATCAGTGCGGCAATGCGCTCGTGCTGTGCAGCGGTGGCGGTCACGATCAAGCTGCTCGTGAGGTCGTCGATAACCGTCTGGAACCGGTCGTCCGTGAGGCCCACCGCGCCAACTGGGTTGGCTGTTGCCTGTACCAGCGTGGCTATGTCCTTGGCCGAGTAGTATCGCGGGGAGTAGGTGACCGTTTCCAAGGGCTCGCGTTTGTCAAGCTGACCAATGAGGTCCAGCCATGATTGCAGCGACTGCGGCTGGGCCAGGACCAGAACCGTCCCCGATTCGGACCCCACCAGCACCTCTCCAAGGAGCTTCCGCCCACCTGCCGACTCTCGCTTCACGTTGACCTGTGTGGCTGCCGCAACGACCACCGGAGCGGCGGTGTGCTTCAGCTGCACCGGGGTCAATGTGAGTGCGTCAGGCGTATCCAGCCGCTCCAGCAGGCCCTCGAGCTCTCTGACCCTAGTGGTGAAGTCACTGAGCGTGATCATGGGACTGTCACCAATGACAGAAGCTACGCCTGCTGGTCTGCTCAGAAAAGGTTTGATTCCCTCAGCTAACACCTTTGCAGATTGGTGCTTAGCAGTGATGACCACGGTGGTGAAGCCCGCCGCATCGGCCCCGTTGATGGATGCATGCGAGGCGGCCTGCTCTAGCTTTATGATGGAAAGTCCTGAGCTCCCGGGTGTCCTAATCGAAGTCAAGCCACGGGACGCGAGCACCTCAACCATGAGCTCCTGCACTTGAGTTGCACTCAAGGGTCCTGGGACCCGCAGGGTGACATTCGCCTCTAGATCGGAAGGGTTGTAGTGCACCTGGTAACGGTTGACCTCAGCGGCGAGGTCCACAAGGCGGGAGAGCTTGAGAGTTTCCGGGACATGAATCCCTTCTCCACCCCTGTCTTGCGCAAATACTCGCCAGGACAGGAGAAGCGTAACCAGGGCGGGGGCACATCGGCGAACGAGTGACATCGTGGCCAGAGTACTGTCCCGGGCGTTCTGCGCCGAGTCGATGTTGGTGGTCCCTCTTCCCCGTCTAGAAGAAGGCGAGCTATTTTGGCCGGTCCTGACGCGGCTGCACCGAACAGCACGGGATTCCAGAACCCTTGCAAGCTGGGCTGAGTGGTGGCAAGCAAGCACCCTGAGGTTGAGCATCTAGGCTCAACCTCGTTCTTCTACGAGCAGGTGTGGACAGTGTGTGGAAGATCGTGCTCGGTCCAACAAAGGTCGCATTCGTCGTCCTCCTCTGGTTATGCTCCGCGCGATGTGCACTTTAGCGGGGGGTGCATCTGAGCCGAACGCCCGGTCTCTCGCCAACTGATGTTCAAGGAGTCTGCCGGATGTACAGACCTCTTCTTGGTTCATGGAGCCTTGGCTGCATGCTGTCGCGTTCGCCGCTCTTCATGATCGGATTCGCCTCTGTACTGGCTGCACTACCGGCCTCAATGCTCGGTGCCGCAAACCGGACCGCGCCTCCGACCGGCTGCTGCGCACTCGACACCAGCGGCGATGGTTACATCGATGAAAATGAGGTGCTCGACCGCATCGAATTCTGCCAAGCGCACCCCAATGAGTGTGGCGGGCCGACTCCCGCAATGGCATGCCTCCAAACTCGCTGCCCCCCCAAGTCCAAGGAGCGACAGGGACCCAGTGCCCCAAGCGCGACGGTGACCATTGCCCCTCCGGCGGAGAACCCTGAGGAACCCCCTCGGCGCGATCCTCCGCCCGCGCCACAGCCGCCCCCCCTCACACCTCCTCCGGCTCAGCCTCCGGCTCAACCTCCGGCTCAGCCACCCGCGCAGCAGCCCCCGGCTCCGAAAGCACCACCCAAGAGCACCACGGATTGCCCGGTGGACCTCTATTCCGGTGCAAAGATTGAATCCGTCGAAGATCTGCGCATCACCTTGCCCGGGGCAGACTTCGTCATCACTCGTCAATACACGAGCCTGCAAACCTCCGGAACGGTTTGGCCGCTTGGCGAAGGATGGTCCCTTTCAGTTTTCAACAGCATCCGCACCGACATGTCCGGGCCTGGCAGCACAGAGCGGATCATCCTGCGGGGGCTCCCGCTGAATCAGACCAGTGTGTACGAGCAGGTGTCGGGCTCAAGCCCAACCACGTGGCGGGCAAGCCCCCGAGGGCAGGAGTATTTTCAGCAGACCACACTGACGGCCAACATTCTGGATCTCTCGAGCAACACATACACGAACGCGAGTCGCGGAGTGTGGAGGCTGACATACCCCGGTGTGTCTACCGTCGACTTCTACCGGAATGACGGGACCAGCACGCCCCCGTCGCTGGTGGGGCTTATTGCGCAAGAGGCCGACGTTTATGGCAATACGCGCATCTACGACTACCAGCTCTTCGGTCCGTCGTCGGGAACACAGGTCCCGAAGCTGGTCCGCATCCGCTGCTACAGCGGGGGCGCAAGCGCGTCGGGAGTACCCATCGCTGAGGTGTACTTCAACTGGAATCTCTATCCAGAAACCTACTCAAGCGTGAACTCACGCGTACGGCTGGGACGCCTGGCCTCCATGACAGCCGTCCGCTACTTCGAAGAGGGTGGACAGACCTGGGTAAACCCGACCAATGCTGTTGGGTACCGCTATTTTCAGCCCACCACTGTGTTGGACCCGGACGACAACGTGGTGCGTCCGGCGCATCACACGTCGGTCGGAACTGCGGGGGACCTGGTCCAGGTACGGTACTCGGACTCGCCCGATCCAAACCCTGCGGCGACGGACCTGCAAGACTGGGTCCGCGTCCAGCAGTACCGCTACTTTGGGGGGGCGTCAGCTTCCGTCAACGGTGAAACGATCACTGGCGGAGCACACCAACTCAAGGCAGCTATCAACCCGGAGCAGATCGAGTACGCGGCCGCTGCGTTGGCGACGACGTTGGACGACGAATGGCTCGACACCTTTGCTGACAGCTTACTGGTGTTGGCGGATGCGGATGAGATCACCGGCTTCGAAGGTGATCGTCCAGTGCTCGATCTAGCGGCAAAGGTTGTGTCCTACAACACCTCCGGTGCCCACAACAAGAAGGTGCAGACTCAGTACCTCCAGAACGGGTGCGCCTGCAGCGGGGCCGCGCAGTCGGTCAAGAACTCCTACGCCTACTACACATACGAATGGGGTACCAGTTCGTTGGACGGGGCCACCTGCAAGGTGGTTGAGGCTTACAAAACCTCTTCGGGCTACACGACGCTCCGCACGGAGTACAGCGACTTCAAGCAGCTGACCGCGACCTCTGGCCCTTACCTCATCAACCACGCGATCGTCTCAAATATTGCGGGACTGGCGCAGCGCTGGGTCACTCAGTACGACTACTCGTCCACCACGCGCAATCTCACACGGGTGGTGACGCCCGCCGCCGTTGATCACTACTACGCGATTGACGAGACCGGCGGCTCCACATCTAGCGGATCCATACGTCCTTCGACCGCAGTCGGGCTGAAGGCGAGCGAAGGCTTGGTGCATCACTACGGCTACACGGCTGACCATTGGCTCACTTCAGAGTCCGTCTCAAAAGGCGTCAGCACAACCCCAGTGACCGTCCTGGTGGTGACGTACCCCTCCAGCCCAACCACGAACCAGCGCAAGTGGCTGCCCACGAGCATTGAGGCTTACACCGACTCCGCTTCTACGGCCGAAGAAACGAAGCAGACGACAACGCTCGCGTACACCTTCCACTCCGGGGATGCGATCGCCAGCACTTCCTGGATCGTAGAGGCTGAATCACAGGATGAGGGTGGTCCAGGGGGAACGCTTTCCAGTACCTGCCTATTTGGGGCCAACGGTCAGCTGCAGTGGGTCCGTATGTTCGACGGTGCGTTGATTCACATCGGGCGTGAATCCACGACCGGTCAAGCTGTGCTGGTCGTCGCCAACGCGAATCCGTCCGGACAGACAGGGGTTTACCCAGCCCTGTCTGGGTCGAGCTACGGCGGCATCACAGTTGACAGCAGCTGGGGCCGGTACAGCAGTGGCGGCTCGCTCTCCTGGACCCACACTGTCAACCCCCGTGGCCAGCGCACAAGCACTACAGAGCCTGACGGCTCCACAAGCTACCTACATCGAGCGATGCAGGTCGATTCACTGCGCGGCGGCAACTTTTACTACTACACCGTAACGGGGCTCCCGCCCCAGATCCCGGGGTCGCCCGCAACCGCGTCAGGGCCCGCGCACGTCACGTGGATCAGTGCTTCCGGGTCCGTGCTTCGTGAGAGCGACTTCCTCATTTCCAGCGGCTACGACCCAGGGGCGGGTACCTTCACGATCAGCTCCACGGAAACCTCCCGGTCTGCCTCCTTCCTCAACCTTGGTGGAAACCTCACGAGCGATCAGAGGTGGTATGACATCGCGAACAACCTGTCGTATTCGAACACCTACGAGTACGATGACGCCGGCCGCGTGTCTTACATCACGGACGCGAACGGCACCATCACGCATATACCGGGGAACGGCCTGGACAGCAACAGCAACCCACTGAACGGGTACGATGCCCTTGGCCGCGTTCTCATCCGTGAGGTGGGTACGTCGAAGAGCCCAGCCAACTTCACGCGGCTTGCTGAGTTCTACTACGACGATACTGATGGGGACTCAACGCTCGAGCAGGGTATCGGTAACGGAAATCTCACACACGTAAGGCTCTTCACGGGTGAAACCTCAAGCGCCTATGGGCCATCGTCCCGGACGATCACCCGAACCTACAACTATCGAGACGAGCTCATCCGCATGGTGGGCCCGAGTGCGCCCTACGCGGAACTGGACTACGACAACCTGGGCCGACTGCGGAGAGCGGGCCTGTTCACCTCTGCAACTAGCGGGGATGAGCCTTCCGCAGTAAGGGCGACTACCTCCAGCACGCGCGGCAAGTACATTGAGCTTTCCTACAGCCAGCGGGGGCTTCCGTACCGTTCTGCAATCGCGGTGGACCCGACCGACCTCGGTGATGGGTTCATCGAGCAGCGCTCGTGGTATGACCCTTCCGGTCGCATCATAGAAAAGTGGACTCCAGGTCGTCCCGCTGTGAAGCGAGACTACGACGGGCTCGGTCGTGTCACATCTGTCTTCCTGACGGATCGGAACAATGACTCAATCACCGGAAGCACCGCGTACGCTTCGGCCGCTAACCGCACGGACGACACCGTTTTCGAGCAGGTGAATCGCACCTTCGACTCGTTGGGCCGCCTCAGCATCGTGGCTCACCTGCAGCGCATCCATGATTCTGCTCACACTGGCGACTTGACCATCTCGGCGAGCACGCCGAACGCGGTTACAACCTACCGAGGCTACGCCTACGACGCAGCGGGGCGCACGCTCGGGTCAGTGTACTTTGGCACAAACGACACCTCCAACGACTTCCTGAAGTCCGGCGGGTCGGCCCCTTCGGCGCTCTCCGCTGTCCCCTCGCGGGCGGACAGCGCCTTCGCGCACGCCATCATCAACTCGGTTACCTACAACTCGCGCGACCAGGTTGAATCAGTTATTGACCCCATGGGCCGGGTCACAAAGTACTTCTACGACGATCTCGACCGTCCCTTTGCGGTTGTCGAAAACCATGTCTCGGACCCGACGTTCACCTTTAGCAGCGGGCATTGGAACGTCACGGGCTCAATCACGGCCGACGAGAACCGCACGACAAGCTACGTCTATGACGGCCTGGACCAGGTGACAATGCAGGCCGCGCACCTGCCCCCGGTCAGCAGTGTCGCTCAGGCGCAGGTGACAAAGTACGTGTACTCGTACTATCACTCACACGGGAGCAGCCACACCGTCGGTAGCCCCAGCAGTTCCACTGCCACGTTGGCCGCCGTGAACGACCTCTTGTACGAAGTGTGGTTTCCCGATCGCAGTACGGGCGAGCCAAGCAGCTCGAACAAGATCACCTACGCCTACAACGCTCTGGGAGAGCCGCGCAGCGTGACCGACCAGAACGGCACCCGCCATGTCTACACGCGCGATGCCTCGGGCCGCCCGATACGCGACAAGGTGGAGGCCTTCGGGACGAACATTGACAACTATGTGGGTGCAATTGAGGCGGTCTACGACACCCTCGGGCGTCTGGACCGTATCACATCGCTCTCGTCGGACACCACGCCGGTGAAGCGCAATCAAGTTCGGTTCCGGTACAACAGCTTGGGGCAGATCTCCCGGCTCTATCAGGACAACGACGGTGAGGTTGAGTCCAGTGGTGATGACGGTGCTCCGCTCAACTCCACCACGGTCCTGCAGTACGGTTACGATACCCAGACTCTCTCGGCGGGGAACTACACGCGTCTGGCGAGCATGACATACCCCTCAGGAGCGGTGTACACCACCGGCTACGGAGCGAACACGACAGCGAACCATCGGGTGGGCCGTCCGGTCAAGTACACGCTCGGAAGCACCGACCTTCTGGAGTACAGCTACCTCGGGTTCGGCACAACCGTCCTGGCGCAGTTCCCTCAGATCGATGTCGACCTTGACCGCACGATCAAGCCTAGCGGTCACCGGCGAACGTCTTCAGTCACCTCGGGTGTGCAGGGTGAATACCACGGCTTCGACCGCCTGGGGCGGCTTATCCGCCAGTATTGGGTGGACTCCGATATCACTAATGGCGGCGGTGCGTACCCCACGAGGCCGCAGATTTTCGCAGAGGAGTACACCTACGACCGCAACTCCAACCGCACGGGGCGGCGCGATGCCCGGCCCGGTGCCGTAATCGGTAACCGCGACTCCCGGTTCGAGTACGACGGGCTGAAACGATTGAAGGAGGCAAAGCGCGGTGTAGACAGCATCAGCTCGTTCACCTCTGGGAAGGGCAGCCAGCGCTGGACGCTCGATACCCTCGGCAACTGGGCGGAGTTTGAGTCTGACCTCGCTCCCAACTCCACCACCGGTAACTTCGGCACGTACAACGACGCGACGGGCGACCTCCACGAGACGCGCGCACACAATCGGAACAATGAGGCGACTGGGCGTGTGCCGAACACGAACGTGTCGTCGACATCGCTCCCGTTCAATTACGACCCGGCGGGGAATCTGCGCTCCTACACGCTCGAGAACACCGGCACTCGCACGCTCACCCACGATGCGTGGAACCGCCTTGTCAACGTCACAGAACTCGGAAGTTCTGGTTCGATGAGCTGGTACGGTTCGTGGGATCACCGTTACAACGGGCTTGGGTGGCGGATCACCACCGGCACCGCGTTGGGCGGGCTTACCCGCGAGATGCGTTACTCGGCAGCTTGGCGACTTCTAGAGGAAGAGGTCTCGGACGGCGGAGAGTTCGGTTCGACGCCGCTGCGCCGAGTTGAGCGATTCTGGGGACAGCGGTATATCGACGACCAGGTCGCCTCCCGCGTGACCCCATACGTGCTGGTTGGTTCGACTTACCAGGAAGGCACGCCCCAGCTCTACTACCACCTCACTGACGCTCAGTTCAGCACCGTCGCCACCCTAGACGCAAATGCCAAGGTGGTGGAGCGAGTGAGCTACGACGCATACGGCAATCCGCGCCACCGGTGGCCAGGGGACTTCGACGGGGACGGCGATCAGGACAATGACCACGATGCTGCCGCTTTCGCCTCGATCGCAGAGGCCTACCTCGGCGACGAAACCTATGTCGCCGAAATGGACATCAACCGCGATGGAGTCATGGACCACCAGGATCCTGACGCGTTCGGAACATTCACCGTCAAGGTCGCGATCGGTGGAATCAGCAGTAGCGGGCCCGACAACTCGATCGGCTATTGCGGGTACGTCATCGACCCCACGACCGGATGGTACTTGGCGCGGAACCGCTGGTACGCGCCCGAGTTGGGGCGGTGGGTCGAGCGGGACCCCATCGGGTACATCGATGGAGCCAACCTATACGAATACGTCACAGGAAATCCGCTTCGCTTCGTCGACCCCTACGGGCTCTGGGGTGAGACATGGGCGCAGGATCTTGTCAATGCCGGGTGGCCCCGTGCTGGGCAGGCCCTTGGTGCAGCCGGCGGCGCTCTTGAAGGGGCTGCTACGGGTGCTTGGAACATGGTGGAGGGAGCTGGGAAGTCAGTTGTGGAGGCTGGTGCCATCATAGTGGATGGGGCCGGGATGCTCACTGACCTCGCCGCCCTCGAAGTGCTCGACAAAAACCTGGGATACGAGGCTATTTCAGAGTGGGGGAAGAGGCAGGAGCATGGCGGTTCGTGGGGAGAGGTGGGGGAGGATACCCTGAACTTCGCAGGACGTGGTGCCGCTGCGATGGTCACAAGAGGCGGGTCCGAAGTGTTGATCAACGTGTGGCAACATCATGACATTGACAATCCGGACGACATGGATGCGCTCTCGGAGAGCATGGGGTCCATCGTATTCTGGAACACTTTGGCGCATAACGCGCGCTACGCAGGTCAGGCCAAGGGTCAGGGCCAGAGCGTCGCGCGTTGGGGGCAGGAGGGTCTAAGAAGCGGTGATTGGGTGATGTCCGGCGGGAAGAACATTCTGAATTTTATGCTTTCAGGCAAAATGTTCGACCGGGGGCTGTTCCGAGTTGCTGAGATGTATCGGACGGGACGCACATATAGACTCACAGAGGGACAGAAAGTCGGGCTATATCCGGGGCTGTGGGGGAAGATCGCATACTTCTTCTTCGGACACCGGCAGGTGAGGTGCCCCGACCCTGCAACCCCCAAGCCACAGCCTACGGAGGGACGTTGACTACTACTCGGTTAGTTCTCGGTTCAATTGTTGGGTTGTTTGGTCTTTACGTGTGCTTCATGAACTGGAGAATTCTTCTCAAAGATCTTCCGCTTCCGCTGTTGCCCTTCTTCGGTGCTGGCCTGCTGATCTGTGCCGCTTGGATTGCCAGTGCGCAGGTATTCGGCCGATTCGTTTGGGTCCCGCTCCTGATCGACGGAGGTGCAGTGCCTTGGATAGTTCTACGGACGATAAAGCCGCGCGAGTAGGTCGAGTGTGGCAGTAGGCACCCGGCCCGGCATTACGGCCGATGAGCGACTTTCTTCTTCACGTCATAGCTGGATCGTTGGTCCACTCAGCCGCGCGTGAAGCTGGCGTCTGGGGATGGCGGCGACTGCATCGTAATGCGCAGCTTTGGTGCGGAACGGGCATGTCGGAATGGCCGGCCTGAGGCTGAGCGGAGCTGCAAACCCGTCAGGAGAATCGCGTCAGGTGTCGTCGTCCCTCGAAGGTCCGACGACCGGCCCGAACCGCACCTGCCAGAACTCGTCAAACGGCGCTCTGAAGAAGTCACGAAGAGGGTCGGCACGCCCGCCAGTAAGCCTTTCCAGGAAACGATCCCATTCCCCGAACGTTCGCTTCACATCCTCCCGCTTACGCTCGAAGATCTCTCCGGCGCGAACCTCGTTCATGGCTAGGATCGTCACGAAGCGGTCGAGCGACTCCACGTCCCACACTTGCGGTTCCCATTCCAGAGGAACGGGCCAGCGGTCTCGATCGTTGAGAGGGATGCGCGGGCGGATTACCTGGTTCTGCATCCATTCACCGTTGGCCTGCGGGAAGTGGCCCAAGGTCAAGACGACCCCGAAGATCGGCTTCTTGGAGTCGAGCAGCAGGTCATCGTAGACGCCTGCACGGATGTCCCTGGCTGTGGCCCGGACTTGCTGGCTACCTTCGGCTAAGTGCGCAGTGGTGCAAGCGGGATCGCGCAGCACGGGCGGGTCGATGAGTTGGGCATTGAGTTGGACTGCCTTCGATTCGACCACCAGGACGATGTCCGCAAACTCAAAGATCCCGTCACAACTCCGCTTGGACGCTCGCTCTCGGATGACTCGTTCATCCACCTTCTGGAGCAGACCGGGCGCACGCGCCATCACCGTGTGCAGGTACTTCTCGAGGCTTTGGCCGAGCTCCGCAGCGAGTTCTTGGGGGCAATGCCTCTCGCCTAGCTCAAGTACCGCGCTGATGGCAGCAGTAATCATGAGATCAGGGCGTGGGATGACGAAGTCCCCAGGCAGCTGAATGGCCGGACGGCGCAGAAAGGGAGATTCAACGCTGCTGGCACGCAGCGGCGTGGCCATGTCGCGGGTAACACTGTGCCGCCCGGCAAGTTCGTCCGGCGTGTAGGACAGCTCCCGCATACACCGGTAGAAAATGGGTGGCGGGATAAGCGCGTGTGGAATCTGCAGGCCGTAGTCCATCCCCATTTCGGGGTAGCGGCGTTTGAATGTGGCTGCCCACCCAAAGAACGCGGTGACCAGGAGGTCCTCCACAGAAAAGCCGACGTGGTGTGCTATCAATGCTGACGTGCGAGGAAGTGGCTGGTCAAGCCAAAGAAGCCGAAGGGCGCGGCCCACGGACAACCGAGTGGCGTTGAACTGCGTTTGGAGCTGCTCGCGATCAAGGAGCATGAGCCAGAGATCGACAGATTGAAGCTCCACAAGGAAGTACGTCTGGACGGGATTGGTGAACTCCCGATACAGGCTCATTACGCACTGGATGACGTGCTCGTCGGCGACGAACCCTTCGGGGCGCTGGCTGGCGAAAGCCGCACATTCAATGGCGTGCAGGAGGTGTGCCGGCGTCCAGCGACCGAGCAGCGAGCGGTCCTGGTGGGCTGCATGGATTCTCGCGCTCACCTCGGATACGAACGAGCCGTAGTGGATAGGGGCGAGTACGTCGTAGAGCGATCGATAGAACGCACGGATAGCGTTCTCCGCGTGTGCTCTGCCGTGTGCCTGTGACTTGCCCACCCGTGCATCCTACCGCGATCGTGAACTCCTGCGCCGTCATGCGCGCTTTGGGTGCGGAACGGGGCTGCGCTCGCAAAGGCCACCAGAGGCTGGTCTCGGCGGGTCATTCAATGATGAAGGATTCCGTAAACGGTGTTCTAAAGCCACGTTGACGAGCTTCAAACATGACCGCGCGCAAAGTGCGGGTGGTGCTGTCATAGCTCGTCAACGATGATCGCATGCGCACGCTAATCATTGAGCGAGCAGCGGCGACGCCATCGGACATGACTGAGCCGTACGCGTCAATAATGCTCACAATAGAAATCAGTGCGGCGGTATTGTCCGGTCTAGATTTCCACTCGTTGAGTAGGCTGTCAACCACCGAATCCGCAACGGCTGCGGCAAGGTCTTTTCGGTGAGGGGACGCAACATTGGCCGGGAATAACAGCCACCGGAGCCGTTGCGCATACGCAAATCGATCGTCCAAGCACCTAGCAAGGGCCAGGCTAGCATTCGCGCATGCCAGCATCTTAGCCGCAAGATCTCGAACCTCTGAGGTACAACCATTGCGCCATTCCACATCCATGGCGGCGCGCAAAAACCTCATATACCTCGTGAGCGCGACTCTTTCACACTCGGGTCCTTCCTCACGGGCCGCCTCAATCGCACGAGAATATAGCCATTCTGCTCGGTTGAGGTCGGTCCGATGTGTCCACACGAACCAGGCCCAGCGGGTATAACTGACCATGAGGTGAGCCAGCTGCACTTTGCGACTGACCGGGAGGAGTGTTGAAGGAAGATCTAGAGTAGCGACCCGAAAAAACTCATCCGCAACCTTGGCCATGTCGGGGTCACCCGACTGATAAGTGGCGAGCGAAGCGATCCTGGCTAGGTCCGAACTGGCCCGATAGTCCTGCCACGTCAGCGGCACGCCAGTGTCTCGGGCCTGGCGGGTTAAAGCCGAGCGACCGATGTCAAGTGCCTCTACAGCGTTCGGGCGAAGGTGGTAAGATCCGAAGACCCCCCCCACAAGACGCGCTGCAAGGTTGTAACCGCTGAGCTGCACATGAACCCTAACCGCCCTCTCCGACTGGGCCACATCGAGTGCCAATCTCTCTGCACGCGTAAGGAGATAGTTTCGCTGCTCGCCACTCAGGCCGGAGTTGTTCTGAGCGGTCCTCGCAAGGACCGTGGCACATCCAAGCGTCAATCGTGGAGACCGCGCTTCAAATTTCTCTGCGACGGCCATCACCGCACCAATGGAAGAGGCGTCCGAGAGTTCTCCAGGGCAGAGATGCAGCAGTCCTATGAGGACCGACGCGTAGGTATGAAGGTCCGTACCGTGTAATGCTCGTGGAAACCCTTTCTTGAGAGTGTGCCATGCCTCGACGTAGAGACCTGTCGCGATATCTCGCTGCCCTAGGCCCCGCATCGTGCCAGCCCAACTGGCAGTAGACGGAAGATCGAGACCCTCAGGAACGCGGATACGATCCTTCATCCGCCGAAAGAGTTCCCGTGCGATTTCGGGGTGGCTATTCGGAACTGTATGGGCGTCGTACTGTTTCAAAATACGGTCTAGATGCCATCGCCAATAGTTGAAAGTGGACTTGCACGGATTGGCGAGGGTGTGCCCCATAATCTTTAGGAGTAGTTCCGTGTAGCACTTCACTGAGTGCGTATGAGGAGCCAGCAGCTCCAAAGCCAGGATCGGTCCTCCCATATGGAACACGGCTGCATGTGATCCGAAAATCTGGGATCTCTCGGTGTCACGCCGGAGAATGCCTGCGGTCAAAAGCTGAGCGTCTTGCGCGATCTCGGCACCAAAGGCAGTTGCGACAGCATCAGCAGGCACGCTCGTACCAGCAGTTTGCGACAGAGCCACCCACATGACCAGAAGCTGAAGGTCCTCGGGTAATTGTTGGTACTGGCGCACCAGTGAAGCCGTGGGCGAAAGGGACCCCAATCGGGCGTGTTCAGGTAATTCTCGCCACAGAAGGGCGAGCATTGCGAAGAGTTGTTTTTTGAATCGGTAGCGATGACGCAGAATGGTCTCTGCACCAGCGGTGTCAAAGCCGCCGAGTCTGAGCCATGTGCGGGCAATTGAACGAACCTCATCGAGTTGGAGCTCTAAGTGGAATTGAGTGTCAGGGCGACTACCCCAGGAGACGTGGGTATATTCCGGCCGCGAACGATCGCGCCTTACTCCTAAAACGACTGTGTACCCGTGCTTTGAGAGCTGTTGAAGGCGTGCAGCGACTGAATCGCGCTCACTGGGAGATAAATAGCCGCGCGAGGGTGCGTCGTCTAACACCAGAATCGGCGGTGAAAAGAACCCGGGACCTACGCGCGGTCTTGTGAGCCCAACCCACCGGAGGGACTCGAGGCCGTGCGGGTGCGTATGGGTCCACTGAATGAATGAGCGCCAGTCGCCAATCACAGTTGGGCGATGTCTAGATAGCTCTGCGGCGACCTGAGCCAACAGTGTTGAAAGCCCATTCCCGCGATCTGAGTACACTTCAATCATTCCCGGCGCGGGCGGGCAAGCGGCGGCCACGATCCTCGAAGTGATTGCCCGACCTGCGAGTGCACCTGAAAATGCGAGTTCTAGCACTTCCTGGCGAGTCGCCAACCCCTCAATGTACCGCCTACCGGCCGCTCGTGATGGTTGTCGTGGTGAAGCAAAGTAAAGCGAATGCGCCAGCAACCCACGTTTGGTGCGGCGGAGGCTGTGCAAATGGAACAACCCTTTGCACAGTAGAGAGGAGCCCTGAAGTACAGCTCGCCAGTCCATAGATGAAACCGATAAGGGGCCGGGGCACTTGAGGAGTGCTCAGTTTACTCAGACGGGCGTATGCACGCGATGTCTCCGGCCTCGGTCACAGGTACCTCCGCCCACAACGCGCCGCCGTGAAAGGGGCAGGGGCGCTCGTACCCGCCGACCACCGCCCCAGGCTATCGAGCCGAATACGCGAGCCGTTGGGCCCATCGGCCCACGCCGACGTGATCCAGAGCGTTCCGCCGAAAGGCACGGTTCTGCATGCGCGCTTTCAGTGCGGAGCGTGCCTGCGCGTCGGGGCAGCTCGCCGCCCATCCACGGCCTGCTCCGCGCTCGTTTCGTCCTGGCCCCTGCGCTCCCGCGCTCGATTCGCTGGCGGGGTTGAAATGAAGAGCCCCGCCGGGCACCTGGGGGGTAGGCGCACGCAGCGGGGCTGTCCTGAAGAGGGGGCCTACTGGGTGGTGGCCCCACGATGTTGAGGCTCCAGCCTAACCCGGCAATCTCCCGGTCGCAAGACCGATCCGCGCCAGAATCTGGAGAGCTCTAACGCGCCCGCAGGCGTGGGAGGTCCGCGCCCTCGGAGGATTCCTGCGCTTCCTCAAAAAAGATTCCGCCCGCACTGTTCAGCACTGGAGCCTTCGTGCTTTGGCACTGCTGGCACAGTGCGTTGAGCCCTTGTTTTGCCCAGTTGAAAGCGCGTTTCCGCCCGGTAGGGTGTGGCCGCCGCAATAGGGCGGCGGAAAGCGAAAGGCTGAACAAATGGCAACGCTCAGGCTCAAGGTTGACGGGATCGAAGCGGCGGTTCTCTCCGAGGCCCTCTCCGGCACGCGGCTCTC
>Ga0196963_10001395_pt1 | contig 16478 bp, 18 predicted proteins | sample S1_5metaG_FD_148600 | JGI IMG/M metagenome (GOLD analysis project Ga0196963, IMG submission 148600) | Soil microbial communities from Anza Borrego desert, Southern California, United States - S1_5 | ecosystem: Environmental > Terrestrial > Soil > Desert | place: USA: California | collected... | reverse complement strand
CGGCGGGGAAACACGCTCTGCTGTGCCGGGCGACGAGCGCGGCCGGGGAGACGCAGGTGGAGAAGCAGTGGAACCGGAGCGGGTACGCGCGGAACGTGTACGAGCGGGTGGAGGTCGTCGCGGAAGGATGAAGGATGAAGGATGAAGGATGAAGGATGAAGGATGAAGGATGAAGGATGAAGGATGAGGCGGAGCCGACGAAGGGCGGGTTTGACGAGGAGACGACCAATGAAACGCACGATCCTCTGGAGCGCGGTGTTGGGCGGGGCGGTTTGCGCGTGGGTGGGTGGGGCGCGCGTCCGCGCCGCGGAGGGCGCCGCCGCGCCGGCGCAACCTCAGGGGTCGGTTCGGCGGATCGAGTTGCCGGACCTGGGGAACGGGTGGCCTGAGGCGCCGGGGCGGGACGTGGTGGAGGTGCAGTGCGGGGTGTGTCACACGGGTCGGTACGTGACGATGCAGCCGGCGTTCCCGCGGAAGACGTGGGAGGCGCAGGTTGAGAAGATGCGGAAGGTGTACGGGGCGCCGATCGCGGACCAGAGCGTGCCGACGATCGTGGAGTATCTGATGAAGGTGCGGGGGAAGGAGTGACGGGGCGGGGGGACATGGTCACCCGAGGTGACCATGCCGCTTCCGGATCATGCGCGCGACGTCACGCGGGTTTTACCATTGTCGCTTTGAGTCCCTTTCCGGACGGGGCGGCCTCGTACTCGACGCGTTGGCCTTCCTTGAGGCTCTTGAACCCGTCGGTCTGGATGACGGAGTAGTGGACGAAGACGTCCTCTCCGCCGCTCTCGTCCGCGATGAAACCGAAGCCCTTTTGATCGTTGAACCACTTGACCGTGCCGAACGACATCGAACCCGACCTCCGTTTTTGACTGGATTTTGTGTGCGCGGCGAGTGTATTGCGAAGTGGCAGATGGTCGCAAGTGGGGTCGGGTGTAAGGCCCGGGGGATAAACACTCATTTCGCACGGGGGTGTGCGGTTATGCGCGCGGACTGTGCCGGCCGTGCGGGCGCTCGGCAGGGTGTGTGCGGCGGGCGGCGCGTCGGTTTAGTGCGGGGCGACGCCGGGCGGTTCTGACGCGGGAGCGCGGCGCGTTGGCGGGGCGGGGGGGGCTCCCTATAATGCCGCGCGGCTTCGGGCGGCGGGCACCGGGCGCGCCAGACGGCGTGCCGGACGCGCGTGCCGCCCGCGTGCCGTTCTGGAAAGGACTTTCGTGTCGACCGTTTCCGCACCCCCCGTGGGCCACCCTTCGCCGCACAAGGCGGGCGGGCGGGCCGGCTCGCGTCACTTCATGCTCCGCCGGCTGCACTCGCTGACCGGCATTTTGTTCGGCGGGTACATCGTCGTGCACCTGCTGATCAACGCGACGCTGATCCAGGGGCGGCACCCGCAGGACGGGACGTGGTCGTTCGAGACGCAGGTGGCGAAGATCCACTCGCTGCCGTTTTTGCTTGCGATCGAGTGGGCGTTCATCTTCATCCCGATCATCTTCCACACGGTGTACGGGATCTGGATCACGCTGCGGGCGGAGCCGAACCCGATCCACTACCCGTACTTCAAGAACGTGTTCTACACGCTGCAGCGGGTCAGCGCGATGATCATCGTGGCCGGGCTCGTGTTCCACGTGCTGGGGATGAAGGGGTTTTTGGGCGACACGCTGGCGTTCGAGGCCGGGCAGGGGAAGGCGGCGGCGAGCACGGTGCGGCACATCAACGCGCACTGGACGGTCGCGTTTTTGGTCTACCCGCTGTTCATTCTGGCGTCGACGTTCCACCTGGCGAACGGGTTCTGGACGGCCGGGATCACGTGGGGCCTGACGGTGAGCAAGGCGGCGCAGCGGCGGTGGGGGTTCGTGTGCGCGGGGCTGTTCGCGCTGACGTTCGGGTGCGGCGTGGTGGCGTGGGGGGCCTCGGTTAAGCTGAAGGGGCTCGAGCCGGCGCAGGCGCAGTTTAATAACCCGCAGAAGGCGATCGTGGATTTGCCGAAGTGATCGGCATGCTCACTGAAGTGAGCACACCGCGCCCCCCTCTGGACTGACGACATGGAAAACGAACTGATCCAACGGTACGAGGCCGGCGCGACGGCGCTGCGGGACGCGCTGGCGGGGTTGTCGCGCGAGGAGTTGCTGGCGTTCCCGATCCCCGGGACGTGGTCGATCCAGCAGATCGCGATCCACCTTGCGGACACGGAGACCGTGTTCGCGGCGCGGATGAAGTGGGTGATCGCGGAGGATGAGCCGCCGCTGCAGGCGATGGACGAGAACCGGTGGACGGTGGGGCTGGCGTACGAGCAGCAGTCGGCGGCGGACGCGGCGGAGTTGGTGCGGCTGACGCGGCGGCAGATGGTGAGCGTGCTGCGGGGGTTGCCGGAGTCGGCGCTGGGGCGCGCGGGGACGCATACGGTGGCGGGGCGGAAGACGTTGAAGGAGTTGATCGAAAAGGCGGTGGATCATCAGGATCACCACCTGAGGTTTTTGTTCGAGAAGCGGAAGAAGCTTGGGAAATGAATCGGCGGGTTCGGGGGCCAAGAATGGCCCCGCTCACCCGCCGAGGCAGACAAGAATGTCTGCCCCACTGTGGCCAGGCCGTGTGACAACGGTGGGCAGTGCCCACCCTACGAGATGCAATCACTTCCCGACATCGAGCGGTTCGAGGCTGGCGGCGACGCGCTGCGCGCGGCGGTGGCGGGGTTGTCGGCGGAGGAGATGCTTGCGTTCCCGGTGCCGGGGACGTGGTCGATCCACCAGATCGTGGTGCACATGGCGGACTCGGACGCGATCGGCGTCCACCGGATGAAGCGGATTGTGGCGGAGGAGAACCCGCTGCTGATCGGGTATGACGAGTCGAAGTTCACGGCGGAGTTGTTTTACGAGGCGCAGTCGGCCGAGGCGGCGCTGACGCTGTTCGATCTGAATCGGCGAGAGTTTGCGAAGGTGTTGCGGCGGTTGCCGGCCGAGGCGTTCGGGCGGGTCGGGTGCCACAACGAGCGCGGGCTCATCAAATTGGGGGAGACGGTGGATCATTACTCCGAGCACCTCGAACATCACCTACGATTCGTGTACGAGAAGCGGAAGAAGCTCGGCCGGTAGGGTGGACATTGCCCACCGGTTTGCGGACTGCTGCGGCGATGAGATGAACGATGGAGCGATACTTCGTTTGCCAGCTTCTGCCTGACGACTACCGTCCGTCGCCGACGGCCGAATACGAGATACAGGTGTTGAACGGCCATGGGCAGGGAGAAGTCTTGGTGTTTCTCGCGCGAGACGGGACGGTGCTCTCCGCGCTCCACGCGAAGGACGGCCCCATCGACGGCCCGACCATTGTTGACCGATTGAAGATCCCGCCCACGGTGATCGCCGCGGCACTGGCGAGTACTGCTGGCTACGGTGAGTACGTCGACGCGGCGGGCCGGATCGTGCATCCGATGGGCGGCTGGTAGGCTGGCAAAGGAATAATTAACGTAGAATCGCGGCCAAAGATTCGGAAGCCGCGTCAGGGCAGACAAGAATGTCTGCCCCACTGGAAAGTCTTGAGGCAACTATGGCTGTTGGTGCAAAGAAGCGCGTGATCGTGGTCGGGGGTGGGTTGGCGGGCTTGGCGTGCGCGATCAAGCTGGCGGAGGAGGGGGTGCCGGTGGACCTGTTCTCGATGGTGCCGGTGAAGCGGTCGCACTCGGTCTGCGCGCAGGGGGGGATCAATGCGTGTAATGAAATTGCGCGGCAGCAGGGGTACTCGGAGTGGGTGCACTTCGACGAGACGGCGCTGGGGGGCGACTTCCTGGCGGACCAGCCGCCGGTGCTGGAGATGACGAACTGGGCGCCGCGGATCATCGATTTGCTGGACCGGATGGGCGTGCCGTTCAACCGGACGCCGGAGGGCCAGCGGGAACTGCGGCTGTTCGGCGGGTCGCTGTTCAAGCGGACGTTCTTCGCGGGGGCGACGACGGGGCAGCAGTTGCTGTACGCGCTGGACGAGCAGACGCGGCGGTGGGAGGCCGAGGGGCGCATCCACAAGAAGGAGTTCTGGGAGTTCCTCTGGCCGATCATCAACGAAGGCCCGAATGGCCCCCACTGCGTCGGCATCGTCGCCCAGGACATGCGGACGATGGAGATCAAGAGCTTCCGGGCCGACGCGGTCGTGATGGCGACGGGCGGGAACGGGCTGGTGTTCGGCAAGAGCACGATGTCGGTGATCTGCACGGGCGGGGCGCTGGCGCGGTGCTACCAGGCGGGGGCGCGGTACGGGAACCCGGAGATGATCCAGGTGCACCCGACGGCGATCCCGGGCGAGGACAAGTGCCGGCTGATCAGCGAGTCGGCGCGCGGCGAGGGCGGGCGCGTGTGGGTGCCGCGGACGGCGGGCGACACGCGCTCGCCGAACTCCATTCCGGAGGGCGAGCGGTACTACTTCCTGGAGGAGCGGTACCCGAAGTACGGGAACATCGTCCCGCGCGACATCGCGACGCGCGAGATCTTCCAGGTGTGCCAGGAGGGGCTGGGCGTCGGGGGCGGGAACATGGTCTACCTGGACCTGCGCGACAAGGTGCGCGAGATCGGCCGGGAGAAGGTGCTGAACAAGCTCGAGGGCATCCTGGAGATCTACGAGAAGTTCGTCGGGACGGACCCGCTGGACGAGCCGATGAAGATCTTCCCGGCGGTGCACTACTCGATGGGCGGGCTGTGGACGACGTTCAAGAAAAAGGAGTCGTCGCCGGGGGGGCTGGAGTTCGGGCACCCGCTGAACATGTCGACCAACATCCCGGGGCTGTACGCGATGGGCGAGGTGAGCTTCGCGTACCACGGGGCGAACCGGCTGGGGGCGAACTCGCTGCTGTCGTGCATCTTCGACGGGCTGTTCGGCGGGACGTGCATCAAGAACTACATCAACGACGCGGCCCCGGTGGCGGCGGGGGACGTGGCGGGGTCGGTGTACGACCGGTTCGAGAAGCAGGAGAAGGACCGGCAGGCCGCGCTGGTGAGCAATGACGGGAACGAGAACCCGTATCTGCTGTGGAACGAGATGGGCAAGGCGATGACGGACAACTGCACGGTCGTCCGGCACAACGAGCGGCTCGAGGCGACGCTGGGCCAGTGCCAGGACTGGAAGGCCCGGTACAAGCGGGTGAAGCTGAGCGACACGGGGATGTGGACGAACCAGAACTTGTCGTTCACGCGGGCGCTGCGGGACATGATTTTGCAGGCCGAGGCGATTTTGATCGGCGCGCTGCAGCGGAACGAGAGCCGCGGGGCGCACTTCAAGCCGGCGTACCCGGAGCGGGACGATGCGAACTTCCTGCGGGCGACGGTGGCGGAGTACGACGCGGCGAACGACCGGGCGGTCGTGGGCTACGCGCAGGTCGACACGAGCCTGGTGACGCCGCGGGCGCGGACGTACGGTAAGAAGGACGCGAAGGCGAGCGACGGGGCGAAGGCGGCGCAGCCGGCGGTGGTGGGGGCGAAGTAGTCGCGGCGGAGGAAAAACAAATCAGCCACCGATCGGCACAGATGGTCACAGATTCAGAAATGTAATCCGTGAACATCTGTGAGGATCTGTGGCTGATTCTCTTCTGAGCCCGTTTTGCGTCGCGCGGGGGTTTGCGGCAGACTGTGCGGTCATGAAGACCGCACTCCTGTTCGTCCTGTCGTTCTTCACCCTCGTCGCGCGCGGCGAGAACGTGCTGAACGTGTACTGCTGGGACGAGTACCTGCCGAAGGACGTGCTCGAGGAGTTCACCAAGCGGACGGGGACGCGGGTGACGCTCACGCTGTACGACTCGAACGAGGCGATGCTGGCGAAGCTGTCGGCGGGCGGGGGCGGGGCGACGTACGACGTGGTGTTTCCGTCGGAGTACGCGGTGCGGATCCTGGCGGACAAGGGGCTCGCGCGCGAGATCGATAAGTCGAAGATCCCGAACTGGAAGAATTTGGACCCGCGGCTGCTCGACAAGAGCTATGACCCGCGGAACAAGTACGCGATGCCGTACTTTTTCGGGACGACGGGGATCGGGTACGACGTGAAGGCAGCGGGGCAGGTCGACTCGTGGGGGGCGCTGTTCGATCCGAAGTTCGGGGGGAAGGTGATCATGCTCAACGACATGCGGGAGTGTTTCGCGGCGGCGCTGCGGACGGCGGGCAAGGGGGTCAACGAGAAGGACGTGGCGGCGCTCAAGGCGGCGGGGGAGAAACTGCGGGCGCAGAAGAAGCTCGTGAAGGCGTACGACTCGGACAACTTCGCGACGGAGCTACAGAAGGGGGCGGCGGTGGTCGCGCACGGGTTCAACGGGCAGTTCGCGAAGATGATGGCGGAGGAGCCGGCGGGCAAGTTCGCGTACGTCGTGCCGAAGGAGGGGGGGACGGTGTGGATCGACAACGCGGCGATCCCGGCCAAGGCGGTGAACCCGGACGCGGCGCACGCGTTCCTGAACTTTTTGCTGGAGCCGGAGATCGGGGCGCGGGTGGTGAACTCGGCGAAGTACGCGAGCGCGAATCTGGCGGCGCGCGAGAAGGTGGACCCGGCGGTGCTGAAGAACGAGGTGATTTACCCGACTGACGAGGTGCTGAAGCGGTGCGAGTTCATGGAGCACGACGGGCGCGCGGCGGCGGTGCAGGCGGCGCTGTGGCGGCAGATCAAAGGTGAATGAGGCGGACGGGGAATCGGAGCGCGCGATGGGATGGATCAAGATCAGCGTCGACGAGACGTGTCACGTCGCCTGGAAGGTCCGGGCCGGCGACGAGGAGTGGTGCCTGCACGCCATCGGCCAGGGGGAGAGCGGGAACCAGGTCACGACCGAGCTGGCGCAGGTGCGGTTCGACGGCGGAAAGTGCAAGACCCCGTGGCTGCCGGTCCTGTTCCCGCACAGGGCGGTCACGCCTGGACGCAGGTCGATCAATTGCGTCACCGCGAGCGCCCGCGCGCTGCTGCGCGGCTGGTTTTGGTGGTTCTGAGCGAGTGTGGGCGGGTGCTGCCGTCCGTCGGCGAGCGGACGGGCCCCGACGTCCGCGGCCAGATTCCTCGGAGTACCTCGGAATGACAGGGCGGACGCACCTCGCGCGAGTGGCGGTTTCGTCATTCGGCATTGGTTATTCGTCATTCATTCGTCATTCGAATTTGGTCATTCGTCATTCTCGCGTTACTCCTTCTTGGGGAGTTTGCCCATCAGCCGCCCGAGGAGTTTCTGGGCGTAGAGCATGGAGCGCTCGCGGATCATGTCTTCGTCGAGTTCGTCCTCCCAGCCGAGGTCGGGGATCTTGAGGGGGGCCTTACCTTCCCTGGGCTTGAGGACGATCCAGGCCGCGGCCTTGATGAGCTGGTCTTTGTCGACCTCGCTCTTGCACTTCTCGAAGACGACGTAGGCGAGCTCGCCCTCGAACTCGGCGTGGACGATGTCGGACAGGGCGCAGACGGCCATCAGGTTGCGGACGCGCTGGGGGACGTTGGCCTCGGTGGTGCCGGCCCAGTCGTTGAGCTTCGTGGCCCAGTCGGTCAGGCGCTTGCGGGCCTCGTCCTCGAGGTTGTCGAGGTCCTTGGCGAGCGGGGTGACGAGGCCGGAGTCGTCGGGGAGCTCGTCGAAGTCGATTTTGTCGATGTCCTTGTCGGTGATCCAGGCGGTGGGGTCGGCGGGGGGCTTGGGCTTGGTGGCGGCGGCGGTCGTCGTCGTGGAGGGCTTGGGCGCCGGGGTCAGTTTCTCGTCGGCGTAGGAGATCACGCAGGCGACGGCGATGGTGAGGGAGGCGATGAGGATACGCATGGGGACGACCTCGAAGGGGTGACGGTGGCATTATACCGCTGTCGGGGCGAGATAATGGCGCGGGATTGCGTGACGGCGAAGGGCGAAGGGCGAGGGACGAGCGGCGTGATCCCCGTGAGAGTTTTGCGTCGCACGCCGTTGCGCGTCCGCCCCTCAACCCCGCCCTCTCCCCGCGGCGAATACGGTATGCGGCCAGCGGCGCGTGTTGGCGCCGCCGGGAGAGGGAGTAAGAAAAAAAGCACGGGCGGGCCCAGGGGGCCCGCCCGCGCGGTGCCGCCGGACGCCGCCTCTCTGGCGCCCGGCAGACCTCCGGTCACGGCCCACCGACATGGGCCGACCCTCCGGAGCGTTCGTACACCGGATTCATGGTCGGGTGGGGCGCGGGAGGGGACAGGGTGCGGGGAAAAAGGAGATGAAGGTGGTGGGGCGGTGGGGAGTGAGGAGAAGGGAGACGTGTAGCCAATTAGTTCAACGCGCAGCCGATGCCTCAGAATTCGGACGGGGTTCCGATAGGAGTGCGTCAGCAACGCGTTGCGTTTGAGCTGCCTGCGCGCCGTGTTGATCAGGAGAGGTGCGCCGCGAACAGCGGTGCGGTGGGGAGGACCTGGAGACGGGGTTCAGCTTGGGCCAATTCGCGGGCGCGGGGGTGGCTGTCGGTGCAGACGATGTGGGAGAAGAGGGCGGAGTCGAGGAGGCGGGCGAGGGCGTCGGTGGGGAAGAGGCCGTGGGTGGTGACGGCGGCGAGGGATCGCGCGCCGGCGTCCTTGTAGGCGCGGGCGGCCTGGAGGAGGGAGCCGCCAGTGCGGATCATGTCGTCGTAGATGATGACGACGCGGTTTTCGACCTGTGCGCTGACAGCTGTGATTTTGGTCGAGTCGCCGGCGAGGCGGCGCTTGAAGACGAAGGAGGCGCTGACGCCGAGGTCGTTGGCGAGGGACTCGACCCACTTGGCGCGACCGGCGTCGGTGGAGGCGAGGACGAAGTCGTTTTGGTCCGCGCCCGACTCGCGGGTGATGCGTTGGGCGGCGGTGGCGACGAGGGGTTTGCCGTAGACGTGGACGGGGGTCAGGCCGCCCTCGAAGTAGTAGGGGATGCCGGCGGCGTGGAGGTCGAGGAGGAGGACGCGGACGCCGGCGGGGGCGGCGGGGATGGACGAGAGCAGGCGCGCGCGGGTCTTGGCGACGACGACCTCGCCGGGTCGGGTGGCGCGCTCCATGGTGGAGTAGCCGAAGTAGGGGATGACTAGGGTGAGGCGGCGTGCGCCGTACTTGGCGAGGGCGCAGGCGAGGTCGTAGATCTCGAGGGTGTCGGCGTCGGAGACCGTGCCGCCGACGAGGGCGACGTCGTGGCCGGCGGGGTCGGTGGCGAGGCGGAGGTAGCGCTCGCCGTCGGGGAAGTGTTCGCGGTCGATCTGGCCGAGGGTGGCGGTGGGGAGCAGGGGGGCGAGGTCGGCGGCGAGGGGGGCGTAGGCGGCGGTCGAGAAGAGGAGCATGGGGCGGAGGGTATCCGCGGCGGCGGACGGGGCTCAAGTGTGAGGGGTGTGCCGCGGCCCGCGCCGAACGATGAACTTCGATTCGATCGCCGTCTTGCTCCGAAGCGTGTCACGCAACTCCGTGAGGCCCGCCACCAGTCGCGCGCCGACTGGCTTCACCGGTTGGCGGACGTCCACCTTGTTCCTTCTGCCGCTAGTCATAGCTCTACCTTCTGATCCGTCCCATGCCTCGTCTCAACATCGGAATGTCGAGCTACTTGAAGTCACGGTTTGCGCGTCGCGTCGGCGAGGTACGCTTCGACCGCCAGGCCGATCTGTTTGCCGCAGGTGAGGTGGTGGGAGGGCGGGTCGGCGTCGTGGCCTCGGGGAGGGGCGACGCCGATCTCGAAGGTGCCGCCGACCACTTTTTCCTTCGTCTTGAGGGTCGCCCAGATGCCGCTGCTGGGGGTGGTCAGGGCGTATTTGGAGACGGCCTTGCCGTTGAAGGCGAGGGGCCCGGTGATCTCGCGCTTGCCGGCGGCGAGGAACAGGTCGGTGTTGTGCTTGCGCGGGTCGGTCATCTTGGGGTAAAGGTGGCACCAGAACTCGATGTTGCCGGCCCACCCGGGGTCGTGGAGGTCGAGGAAGAGGTCGAGGCGGCTGGCGGCGTCCATCGCCTTGACGCGGGCCATGGCGGCCTTGGTGGCGGCCCAGATCGGCTCGTCGATCCAGTCGCGGTTGTGGTCGTGGGGCTTCTGGTCCTTGCCGCCGCGGCCGCCCGCGACGGAGTCGACGTCCATGATGGGGATGAGGGTGAAGTCGGCGATCTGGCGGAGGTTCTTGGCGCGGGCGTCATCCGACATGAGCCAGCGGGCGAGGCCGTCGGCGGCCCAGGAGCCGCCGGTCTCCCAGGCGTGCTGGCGGGCGTGGATCCAGACGCCGAGGCGCTTGTCGTCCGGGCGGTCGCCCTCGCGGAAGCGGAGGCCGACGACAGGGAGGCCTTCCTCGCTCTTGCAGAGTTCGAAGGTCTCGACGCCGGGCTTGCCGGTGGCGTCTTTAATGAGTTGCTGGGCGTTCTCGGGGAGGTAGGGCTGGTACCACGCGAAGTAGGCTTCGGCGGCGTCGATCTTCTGGCGGTAGAGGGCGCGCTTGCCCTTTTCTTCGAAGGTGACGATCTCGGTGTACTTCCAGGATTTGCCGTCGGTGCTGTAGACGGCGCGGCCGGCGTGGGCGACGCCGTTGGTGAGGTGGAGGGTGACCTTTTCGCCGGGCGTGATGCCGGAGACTTTCAGGTACCACCAAGACTGCCAGCCGCCCTGCTTGGGGGTGGGAATCTTGAACGTGATGAGGCGGGCGGTTTGGTCGATCGCGGTGACCTGGGCTGCGCCGCCGGGGAAGTCGGTGGAGACGGCGAGGTCGGCGGCGCGGGTGGGGAGGGCGAGGAGGAGGGCGAGCGCGATCAGCGGGAAGGGGCGGGGCATATCGGGAATGTCAAAGGGGGAGCGGGGAATTGTCAAATGAGTGGGGGAGGGCGAGGCTCCGTCCGAGCCGTTCTTCGAGATGCGCGGGGTGCCCCCGCGGCTCGGACGGAGCCTCGCCCTCCCAGGCGCGGGGAATTCTTTCGGGAACTTGCGCGTGGCGAGGTAGTCTAAACGGCTGGTGAGCGCGATCGATGCCATTCCGCTGACGTACGCACCCGTTCGGCCTCGGGGGGGCTGGCGGCGCGCGCTTCGGTGGGTGGGGGTCGTGGTGGTGGTCGGGCTGGTCGGCGCGGGCGGGACCTGGGGGCCGGAGGGGGTTCGGCGGGCCCACCGGTTGTATTTGCAGCGGCAGTGTTTGACGTACGCGCCGGCGGGCGAGCGGGTCGTTTATGACGAGGACCAGCGCGCGCGGCTGGCGTGGTGGAAGGCGGAGCCGCGGGATGAGTCGAAGCGGCCGGCGGTGGCGGTGACGGTCGAGCCGATGCCGGCGGGATGGGAGAAACTCCGGCCGATGGTGTTGATGCCGACGGACCCGAACCAGGCGAAGTGGGTGAATGACCCGTCGCCGCGGGCGTGTTTGCTGACGCACGAGGTGGCGTGGCCGGGCGGGGAGCGGCGGTTGCTGGTGGTCGAGTTGCTCAGCGGCCAGCCGGTGCCGCACGTGGTGTCGTACGCGGTTCGGCCGTCGACGTGGGACCGGCCGCCGGGGCCGCAGGACGCGGCGATCGCGTCGCGGTGGACGTGCGGGCTGGGGACGTTCAAGGAGAAGGGCGTGTCGTTCTCGCCGAACGCGTGGGGCACTATGCGGGCGTACGAAGGGCGCGTGGAGCCGGCGGACCCGGGGCACGTGATCATCCCGTTCGATTTGGACGGCGTGCGCGTGTACCTGCACGGGCGCGCGGCCAAGCGCGTCGGGCAGATGAGCTGGGGCGCGAGCGAGTCGGAAGCGGTGCTCCCGAAGTCATTGCAATAGGCTGGTGTCGCATGGCGATGATCGCAGACGTGATTCCGTTGCCGTACGCGCCGGCTGTGGCGCGGTGGCGACGCCGGCGCGTTCGGCGGGCGGTGCTGCTCGTGTTGTTGTTCGCCCTTGGGATCGCGGGGTCGGTCTGGGGGCCGGACGCGGCGGGGCGGGCGTATCGGCTGTATTTGCAGCGGCGGTGTTTGGCGTACGAGGGGTCGGCGGCGCGGGTCGTGTACGACGAGGACAACTCCGCACTCCGGGCGTGGAGCTTGGGCGGTGATCGGTCGGCCCCGCCGCCGAAGGTCGCGATCACGGCGACGCCGATGCCGGCGGCGTGGGTCGATTTGCGATCGCGCGTGTTGATCGGGACGCCGGCCCAGTCGGGGCAGTACATCAACGGGACCGCGCCGCGGGCGTGCGTGTTTTTGCACGAGCGGGGTACGCCGGACGGCGAGCGGCGGTTATTGGCGGTCGAATTGCTCAGCGACGCGCGGGCGGGCGTCCCGCACCTGGTGACGCACGCGGTGCGGCCGTCGGGGTGGTCGAAATTGCCGGCGGCGACGGACGTGGAGACCGACGGCGGGTACGTGTGTTCGCTCGGCGAGGTGCCGGGGCGGAAGGTGTCGTTCGGCCCGGGGGGGTGGCGGCACTTGCGCGCGTTCGAGGGCCGGCCAGACCCGGCGGACGCGAGCCGGTTCGTGATCCCGTTTGAACTCGACGGGGTGCGGGCGTACGTGCACGGGCGGGTGGTGGACAAGTATTGGGCGGTCGAGTGGACGGTGAAGGCGGCGGAGTAGGGCGCACGGATCGCGCGGTGTCGCGAAATGCGCCGGTCGGACTCCGTCCCGCGACAAGTCGCTGGGCGCCCCTCGAACGGCTCGGACGGAGCCTCGCCCTCCCGGTTCACCCTTCGCGGATGTGGACCCACGTGTGGACGTGGGGGGCGCCGCGGAAGTACCAGACCATGTTTTCGGACTCGATCTTCCAGACGTCCCAGACGCCGTCGTTGCCGACGTCCATCTTGCTGAAGAAGGCCATGCGGAGCTTGTCGAAGCCGGCCTTGTCGATGAGGGCGAGGGCCTCGTCGGCGTCGGCCTTGCGGAAGGGGGCGAGGAGGTCGGCCAGGACCTTGCGCACCAGGCCCTTCTGGTCGGCGGAGAGCTCGGTCATGGGGATGCCGTCGAGGTCTTCCTTCTTGGTGGGGAGTTCGACGGTGTCCTTGCCGTGTTCGCCGGGCGGGGTGATGTCTAGCAGGGCGAGCTTGCGCTGTCGGCCGTCGAGGGCCTTGTAGACCTCGTTGGCGCGGACGGCCTGGAACCAGTAGGCGTTGCCGGCGTGGTCGGCCTTTTCGGTGAAGGTGCCGGCGGCGTGGCCGTAAAAGATCGGCCCGCCGAACGCGGCGCCGGCGACGGAATTGCCGTCGCACCGGCGCGTCGTGTGCCGGCCGGTCAGGACGAACTCGAACTTGCTTTTGCCGTCGCCGGTCTCGCCCGGCTCGCCGAAGAGGGCGACGGCGCACCCGCCCAGCCCGCCGATGTCCTTGTTGTCGTGCTCGACCTGCGCGAGGACCCGGCCGGCGTACTCCTCGGAGTGCATCGAGAGGAAGATCTCGCGGATCAGGGCCTGCTGGTCCTTGTCGAAGAAGCCCTTGACCTTCTCCTTGACGATGAACCAGTTGTTGTCGATGTCGGAGCGCTTGGCGTGGTCGAACGGGAAGCAGATCGCCTTCTTCTGGCCTTCCTTGAGCGACTTGTAGAGCTGGGCGACGAGCGTCTCGCTCGCGGCCTTGGGCATGACGATCTTTTGATCGGCGACGTCGGCGACCGACCACGTCGGGGCGAGGGAGACGATGCCGGCGGAGGCGGCGACGACGCCGGCCGTGCGCTTGAGGAGCTCGCGGCGGGAGGGTTGGGGCGCGGCGGCACAATCGGGGCACGGGCGCGGGTCGGTCATGGGCGGGGCTCCTGTGTGGGGGAGAGTGAATCGTACCGGGGTGGCGGCGCGGGGGGCTAGAGAAATCCGGTACTCCCTCTCCCGGACGCGCCGCTGGCGTGGTGTCTCGGGTGTGCGTATTCGCGTCTGGGAGAGGGTTGGGGTGAGGGGCGAATACCCACTGGCGTTGATTCCAGAGTCGATCGCCCTTCGAAGTTCGCCCCTCACCCCGCCCTCTCCCGGCCGCGAACGCGCTGCATCGCGATGGGCGCACTTGGCGCGGCTGGGAGAGGGAGTCGGCTCGGGTCAGTACAACACGACGAACCCGTCTTTCGTCGCGGCGACGGCGGGGAGGCTCCAGGCGGGTTCGATGGGGCCGGTGCCGGTGGCGTTGGGGATGGGCTTGAGGGCCTTGTCGAACGCCTGCCACTTCACCGTGCCGCCCTTTTTCCAGCCGGTGCCTTCGTCCCAGGTGAGGAGGATGGTGCCGTCCTTGGAGACCGCGACGGCGGGGTGTTTGCGGCCCATGGCGTGGCCGGGCGGGCTGGCCTGCTCGTTGGCCTTGCCGCCGCGGAGGATCGCCAGGACGACGTCTCCCGCGTGCTCGTACGCGGCGAGCGTGGCGTCGCCGGTCGGGACGAGCGCGGCCGTGCTCATGGGGCACGTCTTGGCGGGGAACTCGCTCAGCTGCGCCCCGGCTCCCGCCTCGCCGCCCGGCGAGGCGACGACGTAGATGTCGCGCGTGCGGTCGTTGGCGGCGCGGTAGAGGGTGACGAGCTTGCCGTCCGCGGCGACGGCGACGCGCATCCCGCAGCAGCCGCAGACGCCCGTGGCGTCTTTGAGCGCGGCCGTTTCGGGCGCGAAGGTCTTGCCGTGGTCCTTGCTGACGGCGACCCAGACGCCGCGATTGCCCTCGCCCTTGAGGCCGGGGGTGGGGGCGTGCCAGGCGACGTAGACTGCGCCATCAGGGCCGGCCGCGATCGACCCGCCGCCGTCGAGGCCGGGGTGGGAGGTGATCAGGTTGCGCTGGGGCTCGAAGGCGTCGCCCGCGTCGTTGAGGCGGGCGTAGAGCAGGGGGGTGGAGTCGCCGGGGCCTTTGGGGGATGAGTCCTTCGAGCCCATCCAGGCGACGTGCGGGCGGCCGGCGGGGCCTAAGGCCAGGTGTGCGCCGCGAACGGTGCCGGCGGCGATGGCGGCGCCGGGCTGGGAGTTGACGCGGAGCGGTGCGGACCAGGTGCGGCCGGCGTCGTCGGAGCGGCGGTAGACGACGTCGACCGCGCTGGCATCGGGGCCCTTGAGGTAGACCAGGTGGAGGCGGCCGGCGTCGTCGGCGGCGAGCTGCGGTTGGACGCCGCCGTCGGGGCAGCGGGCGGCGGTCACCTTCGGGGGCTCGCCCGCACTGGCGACGGAGGTGAGCAGGACGAGCGCGGCGCAGAGGGTTCGCATGGGATTGGTATGGGCGGCGCGGGCGGGGCGTTGAACGCGAACGAGGGCGCGCCGGGTTGGCGCGCCCTCGAGGCGTCGTCATGATTGAAGGGGCTCCGTTTGCGGGGCACGTCCCGCGGCGTTTCTGGTCCACGAGCGCAGTCCGTCCGATCGCGCTCTTGGACGCGCCGGGCAAGTCCGGCGGCTAAAAGGGGCGCTACCCCGCTCTGCGGACCGACCTACGATTTCGCCTTCTGGTACAGCTTCTGGGCCATCTCGAAGATCTCGCCGGCGCTGTACTCGGGGGCGAAGGCCTCGCTGATGCCGTCGAGGTCGGCCATCTTCCCGCCCTCGGGCGGGCCGTCGACGAACTCGAGCGGGAGGCCGTCGTCGGGGTGCGTGCCCTGCCAGACGAACCCGGCCTCCTTGTAGTCGTCGGGGCTGAACCGGTAGAGGCGGCGATGGCTGCCCTCGGTGATGAACGGCTGGGCCTCGGGGAACATCTTGTTCTCGATCTTGGGGATGGGGAGCATGTCGCTCATCTTGACGCCGGTGAGCTGCTCGAGGGCCTTGGCGTACGCGAGCGCGTGGACGCCGCCGCGGACGAACAGGTAGCCGAGCATCTGGCGGGCGCACGGGTCCTTGGTCATCTCGTAGACGCGGAGCTTGTTCGTGCGGGCGCCGTTCTCGAGGAAGAAGTTGTGGAGGAGGTCGAGGATCAGGTTGCCGGAACTGAAGACGTAGGTGCCGTTCCACGGGAGGCCGCCCGAGTCGCCGCAGAACGCGCCCATGCCGGTGCCGATGAAGTGGTGGCGGAGGCCGGTGCCGTCCTGGCCGTCGGCGAGGGGGGCGGCGAGGGGATCGGCCGGCGCGGGCGGGGCGCCGCCGGCGGGCGGGCCGTTCAGGAGCGAGTTGATCGTGGCGGCGACGACCTCGATGTGGCCGTATTCCTCGGCGGCGATGTTGGCGATCAGCGAGTAGTACGGGCGGACGCCGGTGCGGCCGCGGAAGTTCATCGACTGGTACGTGTAGTTCATCAAAGTCGACATCTCGCCGAAGCGGCCGCCGAGGAGTTCCTGGACGGAGGCGGCGGAGGCGGGGTCCTGTTTCTTGGGGGCGGGCAGTTCGATCGGGAGGCGGTCGATGCGGAGGATCATGGCGGGGCTCCTAGGCGGGCAGGAAGCGGGCTCGTGCGAGCGGGCGGGGATCGGCGACCCGGGTCGCCGCGCCAACTCGAAGGAGGACGACCCTAGCCGCGCGGGGGCGGGTATAGGAACGTTGAATCGCGCTACGCCAGGGATAGGTTGAGACTATAGTGATGTGCGGTCGAGGTCGCTCGGGCGCGGCGGCTCTCTCTGGTATCCGCAGACGCGCTCGCGTGCGGGCGGCGCCGTCGCTTGCCCTTCGGGTCGCGGCTAAACGGGATACTGAACATGGACCTGCACCACCTTCGAT
>Ga0196963_10001394_pt1 | contig 16490 bp, 21 predicted proteins | sample S1_5metaG_FD_148600 | JGI IMG/M metagenome (GOLD analysis project Ga0196963, IMG submission 148600) | Soil microbial communities from Anza Borrego desert, Southern California, United States - S1_5 | ecosystem: Environmental > Terrestrial > Soil > Desert | place: USA: California | collected... | reverse complement strand
ACGGCGGCTTCGCGGCCTTCCTCGCCGCGGTCGCGACGATCCTGGCGATTCCGCTGGTCGTCACCTTCGTTGAGACCGGCCTCGTCCCCCGCTTCCCGACCGCGATCCTCGTCACCGGGCTGATGGTCGTGGCCTTCCTGAGCTTCGGAGTGGGCCTCATTCTCGATACCGTGGTACGGGGGCGAAGGGAGGTACGCCGGCTCCACTATCTTGCACTCCCGGCAGTGGGAGAGACGCTTCCCTCGCCGTAGGCCGTTGACCGGCGATCGACGTTATTTCGGGTCGGATTGCCATGGCGGCGGCGAGCCGAGCGGCTTCGGCTCGGGCCGAGTGACCTCCCAGTCCGCCTGCTCGAAATGGCCGACGATATGGTCGGCCACGGCCGCGTGGACCGGGGGCTCCTCGTCCTGCTTCTGCCGCTTGTCGAGGGCGGCGATCTGATATCGTTCGAGCGCCCGCCAGACAGGCTTGGGCATCACCCGAAGCCAGACCCGGATGGCGCGGGCGAGCTCCGCCGAAGTGACGGCGATTCGCTTGTCCATTTGGGAACATATAGCGAACAAACTTCCGGTTTCAAAGCGTCCGAGCGGCCGGCTCGCCCTGTTTTCCCGCGGCGATGGCGGCTATCAGCGGCGGAGACGGGCACTTTCGGCGATGCGCTCGAATTCGGGGAGAGCGGCCGGGAAATAATGGGCGCGGGCGGCGTCGAGCAAGGCGAGGTAGAGCCGCCCGTCGACGATCGCTCCGACCGCCCTCCCCCGTCGCCAGACCTCGTCGCCGCCGAGATATTCGAAATCGTACTGGAAGCCCGGCCGGCCGGCGAAAGTGCGCGGCTGCAGGCCGGTGACGTTGAACTCGTTCGCTCCGGCCCGGACGCGGTAGAAGCTCTCGATCATCCCGCCAATCTCGGGTGGGCTCATGTCGGAGCGGAAATTGGGCACCTTTCGGTCCGCCTTGCGGCGCTGCTGGACGATGCGCTTGTCGTGCTCCAATCCGCCGATGAAGGTGAGGCCGTCGAGCAGCGGGCCGTTCAAAGTCCAGTTCTCTTCCCGGGAGATCTGGTCCGGCCCGCGCGGCGCCCGGTTCCAGCGGATCGTGGGCGTGACCACCATAGATCCGCGTGCCACTTCCCGCGGCCCCGGCTCGACCAGCCGGTAGTAGCGCAGACCGTAGCCGCCGCCGGAGCCGCCGGCGCAGCCCGTAAGCAGCGAGAGCGCCGCGAACGCCGCGAGGATCCTGCGCGTCGCCATCTTTCTCCTCCTATTCGCCGAGCGTGTGACGGACCATCGCCGCGTCCGGGGCCTGCGGCGCCAGAGCGAGGTAACGCCTCAGCGCGGCCAGCCCCTCGTCGCGGCGGCCGTCCTTCAACAGCTGGTAACCGTGGGCGCGCCACGCCTCGGGCGGCGCGTCGGCGAAGCCGATCGCGGCGGCATAGCTCTGGCCGGCGAGCGCGCTGTCGCCGCGCTGCCCGCGCAGGCGCCACACCTCGCCTTCGTAGAAGCGCAGCAGGCCATTCCAGCCGTCCTTGGCGAGGTTCCTCAGAAGGTAGAGGCTGGCGCCGGGATCGTTCAGCTTGATCTGGTCGTCGAGGAAGGTCTTGCGGTGGGCGCCGAGCGCCTTGAGGTAGCGATCGCGTCCCCGTTCTACGCCGCGCGGAGTCGTCACCTCCTTCGCCGAGAGGCGCAGATCGGCCATGCGCTGCGCCGGCGCGGGATGAGTGGCCAGCAGCGAATAGCCGCGCTTTGGGCGCTTCCTGCGCATCTCGGCGCTGGCCTCGATCTCCTCGATCAGCTGCTGCCACGTCTCGGGCATCGCGCCGGGATCGTAGCCGGTGGCGGCGATCTGCTTCAAACCCATCGCGTCGGCCTCCGCCTCGAGCTCGCGGCTGTAGGAGAAGATCGAGAGGATACCGCCCAACTGGGCCAGGCGAACGAGATCGCCGGCATAGATGCCGGTGGCGCCGTAGCCGAGGCCGGCGGCCATGCCGAGGAAGTTCATCGCTGCGGTCTTGCGCTTCAGGTCGCGCCACTGGCGGATCTGGTGGCGGCGCAGGAAATGGCCCGCTTCGTGGGCGATGACTCCGGCGAGCTGAGCCTCGTCGCGCATGCGCAGCAGCAGGCCCGAGAAGACGACCATGAAGCCGGTTGGCGCCATGAAAGCGTTGAACTCGGGAATATGGGCGAGATAGACCCGCAAATCCCCCGCGGCCGGACCGCCGGTCCGCTCCGCGACGTTGCCGAGATAGGCGGCCAAGGCGGCGTCGCGGACGAGCAGGTTGGAGCCGGCAATCTCCTCCTCGACCCTTTCATATTGCTGCCACAGGCCCTGCTCGTCCTTGGCGGTCGGGCGATGGCCGGGGCCGACCAGCGGCTTCATGTCGGCCGGCCGGATCCGCGCCTCGGCGGTTCCGGCCAGCGCGGCGCAGCCGGCACAGCCGAGACCACCGAGCATCGCCCGGCGGGTGAGCGGCAACGCCTGGTGCCAGGCGCTCATTGCCGGGCGCGGACGGCTCGGCCCGCCTTCATCCGGCCGAGCAGCCGTTCGACCATCTGCGCGGCCCCTTCCGGCGTGCGGATGTCGCCGAACTGGATGCCGGGGGCGAGGCTCGAGGTCTGGAGGACGTTGAACCAGACCACCTCGCCCGTCCTCAAATCGACCAGCGAGGCGTAAGCCGACTGGCCGCCGCCCTGCTGGGGGGCGCAGAAGCCGATGATGCAGCCGGCAATTCCGAGCACCTGCAGCGCCACCCGGCCGGTCGAGGCGAAGCTGTCCTCGGCGTGGAGGAACAAGGCATAGTCCATGCCGGTCGCCCTGCCGAACGCGACCGCGTCCTCGCCCAGGGTCCAGTCGAGCCCCTGGCGACGCTTGGTCGGCAGGGTGGCGCCGAGATATTTGTGAAGCGCGATCGAGGCGCCGACGGCGGCGTGGAGCCGCTCAAGCTCGGCGACCTGGTCGGCGCTGACCCCGGCGATTCCGGAACGGGTCTCGAGGATTCGGGTGCGACCGCCGCGGCCGGCCTGCTGCTCGGCCAGCGCCTTCAGGAGGTTGGCGCGGGCCTTCTCGGTCCAGTCGGCGCGCGGCTCGACGAGGCCGCCGGCGGTCAGGAGACCGACGCTGACGTCGGGGCGCATCACGATCAGGCTGTAATCGCCCCGCGGCGGCTCGAACTCGACATCGGCGACCTGGCGGGTCTGCACGCAGGCGGAAAGGAAGGCGGAGCCGGAAAGGAGGAGGACAAGCGGGCCGCGAAGCATGAGCTGGCTCCTCGAAGCGGGACGGCCGGCGCGGGGGAAAATCGCCGTCCCTGAACGACTTGCCGCCAACGCTTCGGTTGCGCCTCCGTTCCGATCAAGGGGGTGGTGGAATTACCGCCGGTCCCGCGGCGCGGCCGTGGCTTCGTTCTCCAGGCGGATCTTCAGCTCGCCGTTCCGGCGGACCAGCACGGCCGTGTACGAATATTCGAGCGGCGGCCGGTCCGCCTTCTTCTGCGGCCACCATTGGAACCCGCCCACCACCAGCACTGTATCGGGACCGAGCGCCTCGAAGGCGAGATCGCGCCACTGGAAGCTGGACGGCGGCGCCCAGCGGGTTCGGTAGCGCCGGCTGATCTGGTCCCAGCTCTCCAGCTCCACCCGCGCCGGTCCGACATGCCAGGCCCCGCGCGGGTCGTAGCGGGCGGCGATCGCGGTGCGATTGCCCATCCACAGATCCTCGGCATAGCTCGCCATGAAGGCGCGGGCCTCGGCGACGATGGGCGCTTCGGCGGCGGCGGTTGCGGGAGGCTGGGCGGCGGCGGCGGCCGGCGTCAGAGCGAAAGCGAACAGCGGGAACAGGATGCGCATCGACGGATATTGTCACCGGCCGCGCGGCAGCGCAATCCGGATCGGAGGCAATGTCCTCCCTACCCTGCCTTTCGCCGCCCGACGCGCGGCATCAGCATGCCCGTGCTCTCGCGGTAGTTCCGATAGTCGTCGCCGAACGTGCCGACCAGGTCGCGCTCCTCGTAGCGGATGGCGATCAGCATGTAGGCCGACACTCCGGCAGCGAGCAGCAGATGGCCCCAGCTCATCCGCGGCGTCGCCCAGAAAGCGAGGAAGAAGCCGCTGTAGAGCGGGTGGCGGATATATCGGTACAGGAAGGGAGTGCGAAAGGCCGGCGGCTCCGCCACCCGGCCGCGGGCATGGTTCCAGACCTGGGCGAGGCCGAACAGCTCGAAATGGCTGATCAGGAAGGTGGAGACGAGCACGATCAGCCAGCCGAGCGCGAACAGCCCCCACAGGATTGCGGCGCCGGCCGAGTTTTCGACGCTCCACACCGCCGTCGGCATTGGCCGCCAGACCAGGAAGAGGAGGATGAGGGCGAGGCTGGCGGCGACGACGTAGACGCTGCGCTCGATCGGTCGAGGCACGAAGCGGGTCCAGGCCTGCTTGAAGCCGGGCCGCGCCATGACGCTGTGCTGGAGCCCGAACAGGGCGATCAGGGCGATGTCGACGACGATGGCGAGGCCTACCGGCCCGGCCGCGCCGCCGCGGTCGACCGTCACCGGCACCCAGGGATGGTTACCGACGAATGCGATCAGATAGAGGAAGGTCGCGAAGAACAGCAGATAGGCGATGACGCCGAACAGCAGAAATAGGATCCGAGCCATGTGTCCCTCCCCGGGCCGTGGTCCGATCCGCCCCCATAACAAAGTTCCGGCGCCGTTTCGAGCGGGGCGGCGGTCGCCATTGCGAGCCGCGTGGCGCCCAATCGATCCAACTGCCGCGACCGTCCGACAAATGGCTTCACCAAGCTCGCGCTGACCGGTCGAAGCAACGTTGACAGTGGGAAGCGCGGGCCTGAGACATCGGTCATGCTCACCCTCCACTATCACCCGTTCTCCTCCTACTGCCAGAAAGTGCTGGTCGCTCTCTACGAGCGGGACGTGCCGTTCGAGCGCAATATCGTCGACCTGGGTGACCCCGAGCAGAAGGCGGCGCTCGAGCGGCTCTGGCCGATCGGCAAGTTCCCGGTGCTTCGCGACAAGACCCGCGGCGCGACGGTTCCCGAATCGAGCTTGATCATCCTCTATCTCGACCGCATCCATCCGGAGCCGCCGCCGCTTCTCCCGTCCGATCCGGACGCAGCGATGGCGGCGCAGCTGTGGGACCGCTTCTTCGATCATTATGTCGAGACGCCGATGCAGAAGGCGGTGGCCGACCGTTTCCGCCCGGAGGACCGCCGCGACCGCTATGGCGTCGACGAGGCGAGGGCCCTGCTGCGGCGCGCCTGGGACGTGCTCGAGGGCGCGCTGGCGGACGGCCGCGACTGGGTCGCCGGAAATTCGTTCACGCTGGCCGATTGCGGGGCGGGGCCGGCGCTGTTCTACGCCAATATCGTCGAACCCCTGGCGAGCCGGCCGAATGCCGAGGCATATTATGCCCGGCTGCTCGCCCGCCCCTCCTTCGCCCGCGCGATCGAGGAGGCGCGGCCCTACCGCCATTTCCTTCCGCTGCCCTGGCCGGGAAGCTACCGGTGAGGGTGCTGCGTTGGGGCGCGATCGCCGTCGTCGCGATTGCCTTCACCCTGTTCCTGGTGATCGCCTTCTCGGGTCTCACGTTCGACTAGGCGGCCTCGTCGAACCAATGGTCGCGCGCCGGAAGGCCCGAGCGGAACAGGCCGGTGCCGGTTCGAGCGGTCTCGGCCAGCGCGAGGGCGGTGCCGCAGAAGCCGCACTCGGCCGAGAGCCGACCGACATACCAATGGGTGCGTCCGCAAGCCGGGCAACGATTGACCTCGCCCCGATGATACAGGATCTGGAACCCGCGCAGCGCGGGGTCGTGGGGGAAGCTCCTGCCGCCTTCGATCGTCGTCAACATCTCTCTATCCTCGACTCGCCGCAGCGACGGCTGCGACGAACCGTTCTTTTCCATCGACGACTTGAACGCAAGATGAATGTTGCGGCGGCGACACAATCGACACCAATTGGCGTTGCTTCGGCGACACAATGGACACTGTCCTCCCCGCGACGGGCTTGGGAAGGATCTCGTGCCTAACGCGGCTTGTCCGCCTTCACCGGCGCGCCGGGCGCATTGGCGGTCTTCTGCCAGGGATATTCGCGGCCCGGCTCCTGATGCTCGAGGGGCGGCAGGCCGACGGCGCGGTTGATCAGCGCCGCCAGGAAGTTGTTGAACCGCACGTCCGGCTGAAGCTCGGCGCGGGTCACCGGATGGGCGGTGATCGCCGCCGGCAGCGGATCGGCGTCGCCGGCCGGCCTGACCAGCACCGCGTCGGACATGACGATGTTCATCAGGGTGCCGAACTCGACGAGATCCGGCGACAGCTTCGCCGACCTGAGTTCGGGAATGTCCGACTTGCCGTTCTCGCGGTCGGTAAGGACGGTGCCGACATAGGTGATCTCGCCGGGCTTCACTTCGAATCCGTAAGAGCCGAGCGACAGCACCGTATTGCCGGCGCCGCCGACCACCCAGCGGCCGGGATTGACCGGCACGAGATAGAGGCTGGTCTGACCGTCGCTTCCGAAATGGTCGCCGCCCCACACCATCGCCGCGTCGAGCTCCTTCTTGCTGTTGATCAGCCGGCCGCCGAACGACCAGACGGTGTTGCCGTCGTCGCCCAGCCGGGCGAAGTAGACCGGCGGGGCCTTGCCGTCGTCGCCGGTTGGACCGACTCGGGCGAGGATATAGCCCTTGGCCGGATCCCAGACGAACTTGGCCGGCTTGAGCGGATTGGCGGCGTGGACGGCCCCGGCGCCGAGGCACAGGGCGGCGGCGAGGACGAGAGTGCGAAGGGTCTTCACGGATCGAGCCTTTCGGTGGCGGGCGTCGGTCCCGACGCGTAGCGGGCGAGACGGTCGAGGACTTCGAGATCGACCTGGTTGTTGTTGGCGAGGACAATGTCGCCTTTCTTGACCAGGGCGTCCCATTCCGCCTCGGGGACGCGATAGCGGGCATAGCCCATCAGCCCCATGCATTTGCGCATCGCCGCGTTGCGCATTCGGAAGCGATCGATCTGGGCCATGCGACCGTTGATCAGCGCCCCGAGCAGGCCGCCGCCGGACGGGATTTTGTCGCGTAGCGACAGGATCCGCCAGGACTGGCTGATGCAATAGCCGTAATCGGCGCGGGCGGTCTCGAACGAAATCCCGTCGAGATGGAATAGGAAGAATTTGGCCGGGTCGTCCGCCGGCGGCGCGGCCTCGGCCGGCTTGGCGGGCGGCGCGGCCGTCGCCGCCGCGGGCATGAGGCAGATTGCGGCCGCGGCGAGCGCCGCGAACCGGATCAGATGATGTCGCAAGGTAACCCCCCTGATTGGCGGCGGGAACCTAGACGCTAGTCCGCTGGCGTCAAATGATTTTTTTCTCGAGGCGGCCGGCCTCGGCGAGCCACCGCTGGCGACGGCGGGCCGGCTGTGCTTTAGGCCGTCGGGAAAGGCGGAGCGGATGATCTATTTCGAGGATTTGGAGATCGGCCGGGAGACGGAGTTCGGCCGCTACGAGGTGACGCGCGAGGAGGTACTGGAGTTCGCGCGCAAATACGACCCGCAGCCCTTTCATCTCTCAGACGAGGCCGCCGCGAAAACCCATTTCGGCCGGCTCGCGGCGAGCGGCTGGCACACCTGCGCGATGACGATGGCGGTAATCGCGCGTCGTGTCGTCGACGAGGAGCAGGCCGGCCTCGGCTCGCCCGGCGTCGACGAGCTGCGATGGCTGAAACCGGTCTATCCGGGCGACACGCTGACGGTGCGGGGCCGGATCCTCGACAAGACGCCGTCCCGCTCCCGGCCGGATCTCGGCTCGTTCCGAACGCAGACCACGGTCACCAACCAGGACGGTGTCGCGGTGCTGCGCTTCACCTCGATCGTCCTGATCCGGAGAAAGCCCGGCGACTAATGTCCTCGCGACCGAGCTTGCGGAGGAGATGCCGCTAACCCCGGCTTTCTATTCCTCCGCTGGCCTGGGCGTGCGGCCCTCGCCGCGGGAGCGCCAGTCACCGCGCGGAGCGCGACCCTCGCTGCGGACGCGGCCCTCGCTTGGGGCCCGGCCCTCGCTGCGGACCGGGCTCTCACCCTGGACCCGGACGCCCTCGGTGCGGACTCGGGTCTCGCCGCGGACGCCCGGCTCGCTGCGCATGCCGTCGCGGCGGAAGCTGCGCGGATTCTCGTTCCAGTCCTGACGGGTGGAGCGGTCGCGCCAGTCGTTTCGGTCGCCCCGCCAGCGGCGCCAATCGCGGCGGCCGTCGCGTCGGCCGTCCCTGAAGCCGTCCCAGCGCTCCCAGCGCCGGTCGTTCCAGTCGCGGTCGCCCCAGCGGCCGCGACGGCCTTCCCAATAGCGGCGATGGTCGTCGTTCCAGCGATGGCGACGTCCCCACCGGTCGAACACGTAGATTCCGATGCCGGAATAATAATAATTGCCGTACCAGCCGTACCAGGGATCGTAATAGCCGCCGTACCCGCCGTAGCCGCCGTAATAGCAATCGTCCCAATAGGGATCGCAATAGCCGCCATAGCCGACCGACACGCCGCCATAGCCGTAGCCCCGGCCGTAAGAGCAGGCGGCGAGGCCGAGGCCGGCGGCGGCGAGAAGGACGAGGGTGCGGGCGCGGATCAGGGACATGAGCGACTCTCCCGAAAAAGACGCTTTGGCGGCCCGGAAGGTCGGCCTCGCGGCGTGAACGTCCGATGAACGTTAACCTCCTGTAAAGGAGGAGGTTCCTCCCTCCTGAATCCCCCGCTCCTGCGCGCTCGCCCTCCCTGGGACAGGCTCGAGGAAGAGCTAATCTCCCTCGAACTCGACCAGGCTGTGCACTTCTATCCCCTCGGCGCGCAACCGGCCGCCGCCGCCGAGATCGGGAAGGTCGACGATGAACATCGCCGCCGTCACCCGCGCGCCGGCGCGGCGGACGAGACGGGCGGCGGCGAGCGCGGTGCCGCCGGTGGCGAGGAGATCGTCGGCGAGCAGGACGCGCGCGCCTGGGGCGCAGGCGTCGACATGCATGGCCAGGCGATCGGTGCCATATTCGAGCGCATAATCCTCGGCGATGGTGGCGCCGGGCAACTTGCCGTCCTTGCGGACGAGGAGGAGGCCGGCGCCGAGCCGGTGGGCGAGCGCGGCGGCGACGACGAAGCCGCGGGCCTCGATGCCGGCGACGAGGTCGGGCGGATTCCCGATCCGGGCGGCCAGCCGCTCGATCGCCGCCGCGAAGCCGCGGCCGTCGAGCAGCAGCGTGGTGATGTCGCGAAACTGGATGCCGGGTCTGGGGAAGTCCGGAATGGTCCGGATCAGCGCCTTGAGATCGTCATTGGCCATCGTCATGCCAGCGTAGGCTGGCATCCCAGGGGGTGACGAGAGACGGCATTCTTCACCCGCCGGGGCCCCAGCCTTCGCTGGGGCGACGTCACCCCTCGATCCCCGCCTCGGCGCTCGCGGTGTCGCGCTTGGCCATGTTTTCCGGATCGAGCGGGCCGGTCCGCCGCACGGCGCGGCTGGCGCCGCCGTGCCAGATATTCTGATAGGCCACATAAGCGAGGATGGTGGCGAAGATCAGGAAGATGAGGGTGGCGAGGCCGGCGGCGCGGCGGTTCTCGAGCCGCGGTTCGGCGCTCCAGGCGAGGAAGGCGGCGACGTCCGTCGCCATCTGCTCGCGGGTCGGATTGGTGCCGTCGGCATAGCTTACCTGGCCGTCGGCGGTGAGCGGCGGGGGCATGGCGATGTTGAGGTTGGCGAAATAGGGGTTGAAGTGCAGCCCCTGGCCCGGCCGCGTCTCGGCGGGGAGCGCCTCGCCCTCTTCGTTGCGGTAGGTCGCCGGATCGCGATAGCCGGTGAGCAGAGAGACGATATAGGGTGCGCCGCCATGGCGTGCCTTGGTGATCAGCGACAGGTCGGGCGGCAGCGCGTTGTTGTTGGCTGCGCGGGCGGCGACTTCGTTGGGATAGGGGTTCGGGAATTTATCGGCGGGCAGCGCCTTGCGGGTCGAGGCCTCGCCGGTTTTCGGATCGACCGCGGGGACCTCGATCTGCCACTGGTCGGCGATCGCTTTCACCTCCTCCTCGCCGTAGCCGAGCTCCTCGAGGTTGCGGAAAGCGACGAAGCTGAGGCCGTGGCAGGAAGCGCAGACCTCCTTGTAGACCTGGAAGCCGCGCTGAAGCTGCTGGCGGTCATATTTGCCGAACGGGCCGTCGAACGAGAAGGCGACGTCGCGCGGCTCGAGGTGGAAGCGATGCTCCGGGGTCTCCTGGTGGGACTCGCCGAGATAGGCGTAGACGCCCCAACCGAGCGACCAGCCCGCGACCAGGACGAAGCCGAGGCCGATCAGAATGCCGAGCAGACGGACCATGTGACGTCTTTCCCCTTACTCAGCCGCCGCCGGGCGGAAGCCGGACAGGTCAACGGGCGCCGCCTCGCGCGCTTCGCCGTGCAACACCGATTCGGAGATGGAGGCGGGAAGCGGCAGCGTCCGCTCGGTCCAGGACAGGATCGGCAGGATGATCAGGAAATGGGCGAAATAATAAATGGTCGCGACCTGGCTCACCATCACCCAGGGTTCCTCCGCGGGCAGGCCGCCGCACCAGCCGAGGACGGCGATGTCGAGCAGCAGGATCCAGTAGAACCAGCGGAAGGTCGGCCGGTAGCTACCCGAGCGGACCGGCGACGGATCGAGCCAGGGCAGGAAGAAGAGGAGGAGGATCGAGCCGAACATCGCCAGCACGCCCCATAATTTCGCGGGCAGGATGAAGTCGGCCGTGAAGGCCCTGAGGATCGCGTAGAAGGGCCAGAAATACCATTCCGGAACGATGTGCGATGGTGTCGAGAGCGGGTTGGCCGGAATGTAATTGTCGGCGTGGCCGAGATAGTTGGGCGCGAAGAAGGTGACGAGGGCGAGCAGGATCAGGAAGACGCCGAGCCCGAAGCCGTCCTTCGCCGTGTAATAGGGATGGAAGGGCACCGTGTCCTGGGCGCTCTTCACCTCCACTCCCGTCGGGTTCGACGAGCCCGGAATGTGCAGCGCCCAGATGTGGAGGATGACCACGCCCGCGATGACGAAAGGCAGCAGGTAATGGAGCGAGAAGAAGCGGTTCAGCGTCGGCTGGTCGGGGGCATAGCCGCCCAGCAGCCATTGCTGGACCGGCTCGCCGACGACGGGGATTGCGCCGAACAGGCCGGTGATCACCTTCGACGCCCAGAAGCTCATCTGCCCCCAGGGAAGGACATAGCCCATGAACGCGGTCGCCATCATCAGCAGCAGGATGACGAGGCCAAGCATCCAGACCAGCTCGCGCGGCGCCTTGTACGAGCCGTAATAGAGGCCGCGGAAGATATGGATGTAGGTGACGACGAAGAAGAAGCTGGCGCCGTTGGCGTGGAGGTAGCGCAGCAGCCAGCCCTGGTTGACGTCACGCATGATATGCTCGACCGAGCCGAAGGCCTGGGCGTCGTAGGGGACGTAGTGCATCGCCAGGACGATGCCGGTGACGATCTGGATGAGGAGCGCAACGCCGGCGAGCACGCCGAAATTCCACCAATAGTTCAGGTTGCGCGGCACCGGATAGCCGCCGCCGACCGCCCCGTGGACGAGCCGCGGCAGCGGCAGCCGCTGGTCGAGCCAGCGCATGAAGCCGCTCTTGGGACGATATTCTTCAGCCCAGGGGAAGCTCATCTCAGGCCACCTCGCCGATTGCGACCACGGTGTCGGACTTGAAGGCATAGTCCGGCACTTCCAGATTCTTCGGCGCCGGGCCTTTGCGGATGCGGGCGGCGGTGTCGTAATGGGAGCCGTGGCAGGGGCAGAAATAGCCGCCGAAATCGCCCTTGTTCTCACCCTCCGCGGCGCCCAGCGGCACGCAGCCCAGATGCGTGCACACGCCCATCGTGATCAGCCATTGCGGCTTGCCCGGCTTGGTCCGCTCGGCGAGCGTCTGCGGATCGCGAAGCTCGCCGACCGCGACCGCGTTAGCCGCCTGGATCTCGGCCGGGGTGAGGTGGCGGACGAACAGGGGCTGCTTGCGGAACACCGTCTTGATCGCCTGGCCAGGCTGGATCGCGGCAATGTCGACCTCGATCGAGGCCAGCGCCAGAACGTCGGCCGACGGGTTCATCTGGTTGATCAGGGGATAGAGGGTGGCGACAGCCCCGACCCCGGCCGCGCTCACCGCGGCGATGTTGATGAAGTCGCGCCGGCGAAGCTCTCCATCCGGGCTTGCGGCCAGCGTCCCGTCGCTATGCTCAACAATCGCCATAATGTCCTTCAGCGCTTCGAACAGAGATGCGCGGGACGAGGAGAGCCCGCGCAGCGGCCGCGCCGAAGGGAAGCCTCCCCTGAGCGGCTTGGCGCGCCTGATAGACGCGCGGACGCCGCTTTGCCAACCGTCATTTTGAGGGGACGGTGAATGGGGCGGGGACAGCTCGCATCACGGCTTGGCGACGAACCGGATGCACTTGTTCGCGGGCAGGGTGTCGAGCGCCATCGCGAAATCCTCGGTCGTGACCGGCCCGAATTCGCCCGCGTCGATCTGGTTGAGGAGACGGCCGATCGCCCTCACGTCGAGATCGTCCTGATAGGCGACGCGAATCTCCCCGGGTCCGATCCGCGCGCCTTCCGTCGAGACCCTCGCGCCCAGCGCCTTCATGCGCCCGCCGATTTCGGTCAGCTTGTCCTCGGGCCCGCGGATCGTGGTCCACAGCAGGTTCACTCCGCCCTTCCCGTTCGGCATATGGATTCCGCGGCACCATTCCCCCGGCTTGCGGCCGGGCGGAATCGACACCGGCGCCGCCGGCGCCTGGACCAATGCTGCAAGGAACAACCCGATCATCCGAACCTCCGATCCCTGAGTATCGGCAGCCGCGTCCATTTTCCACCGTTTCCGCCGGCCGCCATCGCGCAGCCGCGGCGATGCAAATCCTCGGCGCCTTCACGAGCCGAGCAGCGCCGGAGCGACTGTCCCCCTCCGGACGCTCCATCTATGCTCGCCGGGATCTGCGCAAATCGTCCGGAGTGAATTCGCCGTGCGTCTCGCCCTCTTCCAGCCCGACCAGGCCGGCAATGTCGGCGCCGTCCTGCGCCTCGCCGCCTGCTTTGGCGTGCCGCTTGACATAATCGAGCCCTGCGGCTTCGCTTTCTCGGACCGAGCGCTGAAGCGGGCGGGAATGGACTATGCGGAGATGGCGGCGGTGACCCGCCATGCCGGATGGGCGGCGTTCGAGGCGCGCCTGCCGGCGCGGCTCGTCCTGTTCACCACCGCCGGCGACGTCCCCCTCCCCGAGGTCCGCCTAGAGCCTGGCGACACCCTCCTTTTCGGTTCCGAAAGCCGCGGTGCCCCCGAGGCGGTGCACAGGCGGGCCGATCTGCGTGTCCGCATCCCGCAGGTCGAGGGCACGCGCTCGCTCAACCTGGCGGTGGCGGCGGGGATCGGCGTCGCCGAAGCGCTTCGGCAGATCGATTGGTGGCCAGGCGCCTGAGTTTGGCGCAACGTGACCGGCCGAAGTGAAGGCCCCCCTCTTTCTGCACGAAGATGACGGGCCGTGAAGGCGCCCTACGACCACTACGGATTGTTCGCAGACGTACGCGTCAGCGGCACGAACCGCACCGGGATGATGATCCGCTCGCGCACCCTCCCCTTCGCATCCTTGGTGATCAGCTTCAGCCGTTGGGTCGAGTTGGCGGGACCGACGGGAATGACCATCCGCCCGCCCGGCTTGAGCTGATCGAGCAGTGGCTTGGGGACGTGGGGGGCACCGGCGGTGACGATGATGCCGTCGAACGGCGCCTTGTCCGGCCAGCCGGCATAGCCGTCTCCCTGTCGGACCTCGACATTGGTGTAGCCCAGGCGGGCCAGGCGCTCCGCCGCTTGCCGCGCCAGCGGCCCGACGATCTCGATCGAGTGGACTCGCCGCACCAGCCGCGACAGCAAGGCGGCCTGATAGCCCGATCCGGTACCGACCTCGAGCATCACGTCGCCCGGTCTGGGACGCAGCAAGTGAGTCATCAGGGCGACGAGGCTCGGTTGCGAGATGGTCTGGTCCTCGCCGATCGGAAGCGGATAATCGGCATAGCTCTCGGCGCGCCAGGCGGGCGGCACGAACAGATGCCGCGGCACCGTCCGCAGCGCGGCCAGGACTTGCGGATTGGCGCTTTCGCCGATCGGGTCGGCATAATTCACGATCGATCGGACGAGAAGCGCGCGCGCCTCGGCGAAGCGCCGCTCGTCTCCGGCCGCGCCGGTCGGCTCGGCGCAGGCCTGGACGGTCGGCGCGGCCGCGAGCAGGGCGGAAAGGATCAGGACGAAGCGGTTCACGACAGGCCCTCCCTCGGAAGGGGGTGGGGTTTCACGAACAGCAGCAACAACGCACCAGCGGCCACGACCGCTCCGCCGACCAGGGCCCCGAGCCCGGTGTAAGCGAGGCTCGAGAAGAGCAGATAGGCACTGGTCAGGCAGAAGATGGCGGGCACCAGCGGATAGAGCGGGACGCGGAATGGCCGCTCGGCATCCGGCTCGCGCCGGCGCAGCACGAACAGAGCGACGCCGACCGCCAGGAAGAAGAGCCAGAAAGCGGGCGCGGTATATTCGACCGCGAGGCGGAAGCCGTCGCGCGCGAACGCACCGAGCCCGACCAGCAGCAGCGCCGCCGCCCCCTGGATCAGCAGGGCGTTGCCGGGGGTTCCCTCCCGGTCCCGCCAGCGGCCGAGGAAGGCGAGGAACGGAAAGTCGCGGCCGAGCGCGAAAGCCGAGCGGGCGCCGGTGAAGGCGGTCGCGTTCGCCGAGGTGAGCGCCGCCGCAGCCACCGCGACGCTGATCATCGCCGCTCCGGCCGGGCCCCAGACGAGCCGCAGCAGATCGGCGGCCACCGCCTCCGAGCCGGCGGTGCCGGCAAGGCCGAGCGCGCGCAGATAGGCGAGATTGACGAGCAGGTAGAGCGCGGCGATCAGGGCGAGGCTGCCGATCAGCACCTTCACCATCCGGCGCGGCGCGTCGTGCAGCTCGGCCGAGAGGTAGGCGGCCTCGTTCCAGCCGCCATAGGTCAGCAGCACGAACACCAGCACCAGCCCGACCGAGGTCTCGCGCGCGGGCGCCGCGGCCGGCAGCGCTTCCGGGGCGAGCAGCAGGCCGGCGACGACGACCAGGAAAAGGCCGAGCAATTCGATTGCGGTCAGCCAGACCTGGGTGCGGCAGCCATGAGCCACGCCCGCCCAGTTGACCGCGGTGATCGCGACCACCGCCGCCGCGGCATGGAGCGCCGCCGAATGGCGTCCCAGCGGGACGATCTGCGAGACGTAATCGCCGTAGACGAAGGCGAGCAGGGCGATCGAGCCGGTCTGGATGATCGCCAGCCGCGACCAGCCGTAGAGGAAGGCGAAGCGGCGGCCGAAGGCGCGGCTGAGGAAGTGATATTCGCCGCCGGCGTGCGGGAAAGCCGAGGCGAGCTCCGCATAGCAGAGGGCGCCGACCATCGAGACCGCTCCGCCGACCAGCCAGGCGAGCACCATGGCCGCCTCGCTCGACGATTGCGCGGCGACGATCGACGGCGTCCGGTAAATTCCGGCGCCGACGACGATGCCCACGATCATCGCCACGGCCTCGCGCGATCCGAAGCGGGGCCTTGGTGAGGCCAGTTCAGCGGCGTGCATCCGAATCCCGCCGGCGCCCGGTTCCCCTGTCATTTCAGCGCGCCGGGACGGTCCAGAGATAGACCCAGGCGTCGCCCGCCTGCACCCTTCGCTCCGGTTGCCAGTCCCCCATGTCGTGCCAATAGCTGACGATCCGGGTCCCCGGAGCGAGCTCGGCCAGCAATCGCGGCCGCAGCCGCAGGTTCAGATGGCGCTGGAGGAACAGCGTGACGACGGTCGCGTCGCGAAAATCCGCCTCGAACAGGTCCTCGTTCCGAAAAACCACGCGATCGGTCACCCCGGCATGGCGCGCATTGGCCTGCGCCTCGGCGATCCGCACCGGATCGATGTCGATGCCGACCCCCCGCGCTCCGAAATCGCGAGCGGCGGCGATCGGGATCCGGCCGTCACCCGAGCCGAGGTCGTAGACCACGTCGCCCGACCGAACGCGGGCGAGCCGCAACATCACGTCGACCACGCGGTGGGGGCTCGGCGCGTAGCGGACGTCGGGCGGGCGCAGCGGCTGCGCCGCCGCCGCGGGCGGGGCTGCCGGGACCGGGGCTTCCGACATGCAGCCGGCCAGTGCCAGCAGCGCCAGAACGGGAAGGATCTTCATGAGGAATATGTTACATCTTCCGTGCGGCTCGGGAAATCAGGCCTGCGACGCGGCCGGATCTTCAAGCGGCTGACCAGCGACCAGGAGTGGTGGCCGCTGTCGCACCTCGCCGGCCTCGGCCTGTTCGCCCTCTACGGCCTGTGGGCCTTCGCCGCCCGTCCGGAGCCGCTGCTCCTGCACTCGGCCGCGACCGCCTTGTTCGTCATCATCGCGGTCTGGGACTGGGGCTCCTATCAGGGCGGCTGGACCGAGCGCCTGACGCGCCGCGCCGGATG
>Ga0196963_10001392_pt1 | contig 16519 bp, 10 predicted proteins | sample S1_5metaG_FD_148600 | JGI IMG/M metagenome (GOLD analysis project Ga0196963, IMG submission 148600) | Soil microbial communities from Anza Borrego desert, Southern California, United States - S1_5 | ecosystem: Environmental > Terrestrial > Soil > Desert | place: USA: California | collected... | reverse complement strand
TTTCTGAGCTGCGCGGCAAATACATCTTCACAGATTACAGCAGCGGACGGATTTGGGCTGGAACTCCCAATGGAACGAACACGATGCCTTACACGCAGATTGCAACCGACGCTGGCATCGTTGGGTTCGGCGAAGATCCGCGAAATCGTGACCTGTTGATGGCGGACATCAACGACGGGAGCATTCGCAAGCTGATCTATGCAGCGGACACCGGCAGCGCGCCAGCGACCCTGGGGGCGAGCGGTCTGTTCACGAATACCGCGGCGCTGAGTCCTGCATCGGGTGTGCATCCTTACGAGGTCGCGCTTCCTTACTGGACGGACGGCTTGCAAAAGCGGCGCTGGTTTTCCATTCCTTCGAGCCTTGGCTCGATACAGCCGAGTGAAACAAACTGGTCGTTTCCGAACGGCTCGGTGTGGGTGCAGCACTTCGATCTTGAGACCACCAATGGTGTGCCTGAATCGAAACGGCCTGTTGAGACGCGTGTCCTGGTGAAGAGTAGCGATGGCATATATGGTCTGTCCTACCGCTGGGCTCCCGGCGCCAATGAGGCGACCCTTGTAGGCCCTGGCGGCGAGGACGCCGAGATCCAGGTTTCCAGCAACGGTGTCGCTTCCTCACTGAGATGGCGGTTTCCGGCGCGCAGCGAGTGCTTGCGCTGCCATAGCGCTGCCGCTGGCTACGCGATTGGATTTCAGCCGTGGCAACTCAATCGCCAGGCTGACGTTCACGGGCAGCAAGCGCATCAAATCGCCGCGTTGCTGGAGGAGGATTATTTCATCACGTCCCCAACAAACATTCACCTTTCCAAGCGTCCTGAAGCTCCTGAAAACCAAAGTGTCAGCGTGGAATATCGGGCCCGCTCATGGCTCGCGGCGAACTGCGCCCATTGCCATCAGCCCGGCGGCAATGGGCCGGGAGCGTTCGACTTGAGGCTCGCGCTCACAACAGAGCAGACCGGCATGATCAACGGCTCATTGCGCGAGCCAAAGGGCGACCGGCGAGTCATCGTCCCTGGATCATTAGAGAACTCAGAGCTGTACCAGCGCCTCATCATCGAAGGGCCCGGTCATATGCCGCCTTTGGACTCACGCATTCCTGATCCCGCTGGAGTTGCGTTGATCGCCCAATGGATCACCAACGACTTGCCCAGCCGTCCGTTCTACGGCAACTGGCTAACGAATTATTTCGCAATCCAAACTTCGGCTGAAGCAGCTCCGTTCGCCGATCCGGACCTGGATGGCGGGGTCAACTACCTTGAGTTCCTTACCGGCACAAATCCCACCAATAACGCCAGCGCTTGGGGAATTCGGATAGAGAAGGAAGATGAAGGCACCGCGATGGGCATCCGCTTCGATCATCTTACAAACCGACTGTTCGAGCTTCAGGTCACGCAGTCCCTCACGAACGGAATGTGGCGGGCGTTAGACATGCCGGAGAACACGCCGTATGCGCCCGCGCAGCCGATCGAGCGTGTCATCGTGCAGCCTGCCACTAACCGGATGGAGTTCTACCGCGTGAGCGTGTTTGAGCCGTAGAGCTGCTCGGGTCACCGGTAAACGACGAGCGCGGCCAAACCAAGGAAGAAGAAAAAGCCCGCCACATCCGTCACGGTCGTGACGAAGATGCTCGAGGCGAGAGCCGGGTCCACGCGGAAGGCCTTAAGGACAAACGGAATCGCCACGCCGGCGAAGCCAGCCATGATCATGTTCAAAATCATGGCAGCGCCAATGACCAGCCCAAGCGCGGCGCTGCCTTTCCAGATGTAGCTGGTAATGCCCACGATCAAGCCGATAGCCAGGCCATTGACCATGCCCAGAGTCATTTCTTTCGCTAAAGCTTTTTTGCCGTCCCCTGGCGCTAAGTGACCCAGGGCCATGTCCCGGATAACCACCGTGAGTGTTTGCGTTCCTGCGTTCCCGCCCTGGCCCGCGACAATCGGCAGGAAAATCGCGAGAGCGGTCCATGCGGCGATGGTTTCCTCGAACAACCCCACAACGGCCGCCGCGAGGAAAGCTGTCACAAGATTTACGCAAAGCCATGGGAGGCGTCGCCGAATGGAAAGGCGCCATGGAGTAAGCACGCGCTCCTCTTCCGAAATACCGACCATGCGCTGCATGTCTTCAGTCGCTTCCTCCTGGAGCACGTCCACCACGTCGCTGGCGAGAACCAGGCCCACAAGGCGATGGTCGCGTTCCAAAACAGGCAGAGCATGTAGTGGTAACGCTCAAACAACTGCGCGACATGCTCCTGGTCGTCATCGACAAAGACGTGCGCGACATCTGTGCGCATGACGTCCGCGATCTTTCGCTCCGGCCGTTTGAACACCAGGTCATGAAGCGACACGATCCCGACAAGCTTCCCTGCGCCTTCGGTGACGTAGAGGTAGAGAACCTGGTCACGATATTCCTCGCCAAGATTGCGGATGTGCTGGATGGCGCACTCCACCGTTTGCTCGCTGCGCAACGTGAGGTACTGATCCGTCATGATGCCGCCAGCCGTGTCCGGCGGGTACGTCATCAAGCGGCTGATCGGCCCCTGGTCCTCGGCCGGCAGGTTTTCGAGAACGGCGGCCTGCTGCGAAAGCGGAATCTCGGCCAGAACATCCGCAGCATCCTCGTGCGGCATCTCGCTGAGAATTGCCGCCACCTCGGAATTGGACATCCCCTCAAGAACCGCGGGGCGTGATTCTTCCTCCAGCTCCGCGAGAACAGCAGCGGCATCCTCCGGCCCGAGGTCGCGAAGCTCCTGTTGCGCTTCCCGAGCGGTCAGGCGCTCCAGCTCATCTGCGATATCGGCGGGATGATGCGGTTTCTGCTCCATGCGGACCGCGCCAGTGTTGCTTGCGGGCAGCGAGACCGCAAGGTGGGCTAGCTGAAAAGGAAGGAGGACATCCGCAGATTCCGCAGATTCAGAAGAGAACAGCGGAGATTGCGCGTTGATGGTTGGCGGGCGCGATGACTGCGGGCGCGTGTAGCCTCCACCTTTAGGTTGAGTTCCTTTGGCTTTGGATGATCCGCGCAACTTAAAAGTTGCGGCTACAAGGAAGCAGGGCAGCGAAACTTCAAATTTGCGACGACACGAGGAGAAGGAGCACGAAGTCGGCTGACTTCATCGTGGTTCCAATTTAGAGTGCGGGTGTGCTTTGGTCGCACCTTCCACCAGGGGAGATCGCGCGTTGATGATTGCGGGCGCGTGTAGTCTCAACCTTTAGGTTGAGTTCTTTGCTTCTCTCTGCTACTCGGCGTCTCCGCGGGACATTTTCTTCCTTAAAGCTCACTGACGAAGGGCTGGCCGCCCTGTACACTCCACGTGTGCGCTGGTTGCACCTTCCACTCACAATCAACTCGCCGTCGTTTAACATGGCGCTGGATGAGGCCCTCATGAACGCGGCGCCAGAACTACCTGGGCCAGTGTTGCGGTTCTATGGGTGGAGCGAGCCAGCGGCGACGTTTGGTTATTTCCAGAAATACTCCGAGGTCGCGGGCTGGACGCCGTTGCGCCCGCTGATTCGGCGCCCAACCGGCGGAGGGCTTGTGCCACATGATGCTGATTGGACCTACAGCGTGGTTATTCCCGCAGGGCACGAATGGTACGAGGCGCTCGCGACAGAGAGTTACCGGCGGATTCATTCCTGGGTGCAGGCAGCGCTGGATCGTTGCAAGGTCGCGACCAGTCTCGCCCCCGGGCCGATTCCTGAAGGTGTCGGCCAATGCTTTATCGGGGCCGAGCAATTCGATTTGCTGGCAGGGGGGCGAAAGATTGCCGGGGCAGCGCAGCGGCGCAGCAAAACGGGGCTGCTGATTCAAGGCTCCGTGCAGCCGACGCCGCGCAACGTGCAGCGGGGAGCCTGGGAAGCTGCAATGCTCGCAGTCGGACCGCAGTTCGGCGCAGACGCTTTCCAGAACCTGGAGCTGCCTTCAACGCTTGTGGCTGCGGCCGAGCAACTCGTTCGCGAAAAATACTCGCAAGAGTCGTTTAACCAGCGGCGTTAGTTCTTATTGCCACCAGCTCGCGCGAGTTCCTCTTCCAAGTCCACGATCTCTTTAATCTGCGCCAGGAACCACGGATCAATCTTAGTGAGCTGGAAAATTTCTTCAGCGGAGAACCCAGCGCGGAACGCGTGGCGTATGAAGAAAATCCGCTCAGGATTGGGCACCGAGAGCTTGCGTGAAATGAGATCGCGCGGGAGTTGGTCACGATCGCCGTAAACATCGAGGCCAACGCGCCATGGCTTGCCGTCGCCGCCGAGGCCGCTTCGGCCGATTTCAAGCGAGCGCAGGCACTTTTGCAGGGATTCCTTGAAGGTGCGGCCAATGGCCATGGCTTCACCAACAGACTTCATCTGCGTGTTCAAGGTCGGGTCTGCTTGAGGGAACTTCTCGAACGCAAACCGCGGAATCTTGGTGACGACGTAGTCGATCGTGGGCTCGAAGCTGGCGGGCGTTTCGCGAGTGATGTCGTTCTTGATCTCGTCGAGCAGGTAGCCCACGGCAAGCTTGGCCGCGATCTTTGCAATGGGAAACCCAGTCGCTTTGGACGCGAGCGCCGAGGAACGGGAAACGCGCGGGTTCATCTCGATGATGACCATGCGGCCGTTCTCGGGATTGACCCCGAATTGAATGTTGGACCCGCCGGTCTCAACGCCGATGCAGCGGATCACCGCGAAAGAAGCATCGCGCATGATCTGATACTCCTTGTCCGTGAGCGTCTGGATTGGAGCGACCGTAATCGAGTCCCCAGTATGCACGCCCATCGGATCGAAATTCTCGATCGAGCAGATGATGACGCAGTTGTCCGCCTTGTCGCGCATCACCTCCATCTCGTATTCCTTCCAGCCAAGAAGCGATTCCTCGACCAGAATTTCCGAAACTGGTGAAAGCTCAATGCCCCGGCGGGCGATGGCTTCAAATTCCTCGCGGTTGTAAGCAATGCCGCCGCCGGTGCCGCCAAGAGTGTAGGCGGGGCGGATGATCAGCGGGAAACGGCCGATGCGCTCAGCAACCTGCTGGGCTTCTTCAAGATTGTGGGCCGTGCCGCTAATGGGGACATCCAGGCCGATCTTGATCATCAAATCTTTGAAGATCTGGCGGTCTTCGCCGCGCTCGATCGCCTGGGCGTTCGCGCCAATCATTTCGACGCCGTGACGCTCCAGAGCGCCGTTACGGAAGAGGGACATGGCGGTGTTGAGCGCGGTTTGCCCGCCGAGCGTCGGCAGGAGGACGAGTTTGCCCTTGGCGCCCATGCGGCGCATTTCTTCCTGCTCCTTGATGATGATCTTCTCCACGCACTCCGGATTGATCGGCTCGATGTAAGTGCGGTCCGCGAACTCCGGATCGGTCATGATAGTGGCCGGATTGGAGTTGATGAGGATGACGCGGTAACCCTCCTCCCGCAGGGCTTTGCAAGCCTGCGTGCCGGAATAGTCGAACTCAGCGGCCTGGCCAATGATGATTGGGCCTGCGCCGATGATGAGCACTGAATGAATGTCCGTCCGTTTCGGCATAAACGCGGTGAAGCTAAAGGCAAGATGCCCCTCTGTCATTCGTTTTTTGGCTCCACAGGCCCCGAAAAAAAGATCTCCCGCACAGGCGCAAAGGCCGCAGAGAAGAGGACTGGACCGAGCGACTTGGAGAAACCCCAATAGTGAGTCATTGGGTTTAGATCCCCCACGGTTGCCTCGGGCCGCTTATGCCTTTCCTCCCCTCCGCCTCTTTGCGCCTCTGCGGGAAACCCTTCTGCCCCCGCCGGGAGGCGGCGCTGAAAGGGCTTTACGCCCGGAGCGCGGCTTTCGTATGTTCCGGCAGCTATGAAGTGGTTTTCAGTTGTTGCCCTTGGCGTCGCCCTCACGACAGCCAACCTCCAGGCCGCCAGCGCGGATCAAACGTACATCTCGCTGTACAACATGATCCTCGAGGCGGATGACCTGCGCCAAAGCGGCAACAGCGCGGCGGCTCGGAACCGTTACCTGGAAGCCCAAAAAGGGTTGCAGGAGCTGCAAAAGAATTCTCCCGATTGGAACAAGGCCATCGTCGAATATCGATTGAAGTACCTGGGTGAGCGCCTGGGCGACATGCCAGCGCCTGCCCAGACGACACCAGCCCGCCAAACGCCGGCTCGGCCCCAGCAAGGGCAACCCGGCCGCGCATCAGATCCTCGCGATGCCCAGATCCAGCAACTCAATCAGCATATCGCGCAGCTTCAAGGCGAGGTCGCTACGCTCAATGAGAAATTGAAAGAAGCTTTGGCGGTTCAACCTGCGGGAAGTGATCCACGCGAACTGGCGAAGGCGGAAGAGCGCATCAAGACGTTGCAGAAGGAGCGCGATTTGCTCGAGGTGGGCTTGAAGCAGGAGCGTGCGAACAAAGGAGCTGACCCGGCGCAAACCGCAGCGGCTCGCAAACAGATTGAAGAGTTGAAGGGCGAGTTGGCCAAAGCGGCTGACGAACGCAAAGCCCTCCTTCAGCAACTGGAGAACGCAACTGAAAAGGGTGGATCAACGGAGAAACTTCAGCGCGAGATCGCCAGCCTGCGGAGCGCTCTTGCTGAGCGGGAAACCGAACTTGGAACCGCCCGCACTGAGCTAAAGAAAGCCCAGAGCGCGAAGGAAGAGAAAGCCACCGCAAAACGTATGGCCAAGCTCGAGGAAGAGCGCGCAGACCTCGAGCAGGAAGTCACCAAGCTCAAGCAGGATTTAAAGAAGAAGGGAAGCAAGGGCGGGGATAACAATGAGGTCGCCACTCTCCGCGCCCGCATCCAGGCATTAGAAGCTCAGAAGGAGCCGTACTCGGCAGAAGAGCTTGCCTTGATGAAAGCGCCAGCCGTGGCGCTCGCCGCAACGAATAATGTTGCCGCCGCAGCTCCCGCGAAGCGGAGCGGCCCAGTGGTTCCAGCGGGGGCCGGGGCCCTCGTGCGTGAAGCGCAGCAAGCCTTCAGCGCGCGCCGCTTCCAGGAAGCCGAGGAGAAATATGCGCAGGTGCTGAAGCTCGATGAGGATAATGTTTACACGCTGGCGAACCTTGCGGCCGTGCAGCTCGAAGGTGGCAAGCTCGACGAAGCAGACAAAAACCTGAAGCGCGCGGTGCAAGTGGCCCCAGAGGACGCTTACAGCCACATGCTGTTTGGCATCCTGCGCTTCCGCCAAAATAATTACGACGATGCTCTCGACCACCTGAGCCGCGCGGCGCAATTGGAGCCGAACAATGCCGAGACGCAAAATTACCTGGGCATCACGTTAAGCCAAAAGGGCCAGCGCGCCGCCGCTGAAGCCGCTTTGCGCAAATCGATCAGCCTCAGCCCAAACAACCCTTCCGCGCACCACAACCTGGCGGTTATTTACGCAACGCAAAACCCAGCGTTCCCGCAGCTCGCAAAGCATCATTACCAGAAGTCACTCTCTGGCGGGCACCCAAAGAACGCGGATTTGGAAAAAGCGATCGAAGAAGCCAGCGCGAAGAAGTAATCGCGTTGTTGCGGTGGCGCGCAGGCGCCATATTGAGGGCCGATGTTTGGGAGGGTTCCAGCGTGCCTGTGCGGTTTGGTCGCGATTGCGGCTCTTGACGGGGCAGTCGTGACGCTGCGTCCGATCGCAGACACAACACTGATCGAGCACGACCCCACGAACAATGCAGGCGCGCAGGTGTTCATCAACTCCGGTTCGATTGCCAACACGCCCCTGCGCAATCGCGCCCTGCTGAAGTTCGATCTCAGTTCCATTCCCGCCGGAGCGATCATTACAAACGCCACATTGACGGTGAGCGTGGTGGGCGAACCTGCAGGTGGAGGTGAAGCATCGAACTTTCGATTGCACCGCGTCCTCAAACCATGGAGTGAGGGAAACAAAATACCGAGGACATCACCACCCGGCCAGGGAGAACCCGCCACCACCGGAGAGGCCACATGGAATGCGCGTCTGCATGGGCAGGAACTCTGGTCGCAGCCGGGCGGCGCCTTCGGCTCTGATTACTCAACCACGCCGAGTTCAGATGTATTTGTCTACGGCACCGGAGATTCACCGTATCTCTTCCCGAGTGCCGATGCGTTGATTGCCGACCTCCGCTTCTGGCTCAAAAATCCGTCTCAGAACTTCGGCTGGGCCATGATCTCTGCATCCGAGCAAGTGACGCGGACCGCCAGGCGTTTTGGCTCCCGCGAGGATGAGCCTAACGCGCCGCTATTGGAGGTGGGGTACAGCGTCCCGGGCATGTTGCTGGAGAACATTAGATTTGACGGCGCAAATTTCCGGTTCGAGTTCACCGCTCCCGCCCACACGCGCAACACCGTGCTGAGCACAACGAACTTAGTCGTGGGGGCCTGGACGACCAATGACGTCTTTAGCGCAGGCCTGACAGACGAACGCGTCAGCATGTCCGTTGCCGCTTCTGCAGACGCGCAATTCTTCAGGGTTCACTCCGAGCCGCAGTGACCGGCGGCACGTGCCGCTTTGCTCGGTAAAATGCGCGTGAACCTTGTTGTGATGGCAGAGTCAGGTTTTTGTCCCCATAGGTCACGCTGTTCGTGCTGACCACCTGCCAGTTTTGCAAATCGGTGGATTGCTCCAGTTCGATTTGTCCCGGCCCTCGGCTCCAGAACACGGCGCTCTTCCCGGATGGATCGATGCTCTTGAAGGTGAAAGGATAATCGGGCAGGAGGGATCCATCCGGTGCCAGGAACGCGATCTGGTACCGAGGCTGCCCATTCACATGCTTGAACTCGCCGGACATCACCAGCCGGCCGTCTGGATACTCGCCCACACTCCAGATGCGACCATCGGTCGCGGGTGGCTGAAATCCTGTTTCTTGTTTGCCGTCCGCAGCCAGCCTGATAAGGCTCTTTGAAGAGTCATCGATCAATATAAAGAGCTTCCCGTCTTGGGCTGGTTCGATCCCCCGAATGTAGTTCGGAACCGGGCTCTGTATTTCAGCCGGGGGAGCGAAGTCTTTGTCGAGTTGCCCATTCGGAAAAAGGCGAATGACATTCGAAACTTCCTCTCGGTTATAATGCGTGAAGTCGCCGAGGACGATGATCTTATCGTCTTGCATCAACGCCACGTCTCGAATGAATCCTCCTACACCAAGTCGGCCAGAGAACGCGGCAGCGAAATTTGTATCAAGAACCCCCTCAGGAGTGAGGCGGACGAGATCCTTTTGGTAAAATGGCGACGGCAATCTGACGTCATGGGGGAAAAGGCTGTATGGCCCGAAATTGTAGATGCTCGCCCAAAGACGCGCGGCTCCAAGAAGAATATGTCCGCTTTTTTGCACCTGCATGTTGGCTTGGCCGAAACCTAGCGAGGCATAAATTGAGTTCGTTGAAAGCAACGTCACTGCACCATCAGAGCTGACCGTATGGAGAAAAGTAGGGCGTTCCGATAACCCAAACTGTGTGCTCTGCAACACATAAACAAGATCACCAACTTGATTGTAAACAGGCTGACTGGAAGGGGCGGCCGCGCTCACCTTCAAAGTAGTCTCTTTCAAGGTACTACCGTTGGAAGAAACTATTCGGTACGGAGCGCCGCTGTAGTAGGAGCCTTCGACCAGGAACGTGCCGTTCGGGAACTCAGCCACACTCCCAGTCGGCGGAGGGGTTGAGTCTAGGAGAGGGTAACCGAACCCGTCGATCTTCGGGCGTGAAGCCACAGAAATCCCATGCAGACGGGTTATGGAACCAAGTTGTGCTCGCGATTCTGGAAGCATCTTAATGCGTGCTGAAGCGTAATCCGCTCCCTCTCCCGCACCAAAGAATCGGTCGTTATCAATAACTGTGATTGTTACCGGTGCCATCCCCTCAATCACATTCGTCGGGCCGATCGCTTCGACAAGATACCTTTTGGTTTCTCCAACAGTAGTGTCGTCGAAATCCGACAGAGTGACGCTGCTTTCGGAGGAGCCCATCGGAAATCTAACTTTGTTCGTTCGAGCGGCGCCCCCAATGATGGCAGGGCTCACTGTCAGCTGAATCTCTACAGGTTCATTCGCAGGACCTGACCGGGTCATCTGAATGGCAACTCGATTCTCGACTTCCGAGATGGTGACATCGGACGCTTTGAAGGCGACCCGTGACTCCTCGCTTAGGATAGTTATCTTCGCTGAAGAGGAGCCAAGAGTTTGGCTCCAATCTGGCACAACTTGGAGCGTTAGCTCCACCTCCTCGTTCAGTTCAGTCACCATATCGTCTAAAAGGGCAAGGGGAACCTGATGGAGCCGCTCATCTGGCTCGAAAACAACTTGTCCTTGCATCCTGGAGAAGTCCTCGCCCTCCACAGCGCTTGCAGAGTTGGCGCTATAGGTAACCACCATGCGGTGATCCGCGGACCCGAACCTGGAAATAGGGAGCATTCGGACTCCCTCACCTTCCAAGGAAGTAAAGCGGCGACCATTCCAAGCTATAGTTGTTGCGGCTCCTCCAGGCATGTCCGCCCAGAGAGCTGCAATATTACCGCTGACCTGACGCCCATTTACATGGGTGAGACTGCCGCCGACAAGGATTCGGTCTCCCAATGGCAGAACCGCGCCCAGGCTCCCGGCTATGACCGGCGTAAAACTTTCGTCAATCGTCCCGTCAATAAACCGTCGGTGGAGCACCGGTGCGAAGGAACCGCCAATGCAATAAAACCGTCCGTCGGGTGCGGGTACGATCTTCGAGACATTCAGAGGCGGAGCCAGCATCGTGTGGCTTCGTCCATCCGGCAAAATTCGGAAAGGAGCGGTCCAAGTATCTACGACGCCGAGGAAAGTTCCGTCAGGGAATGGAAACATTTTCTGCAATGGCGGCAGGGAGGGTGAAACAGCAAAGCTGCTGTCGCGCGACCCGTCCGCATTCAGGCGAGTTACCGAGGCTTTCTCGACACCAGGATTCTGGTAACCAGCGCCCACGACCGCCCCACCGTTGGACAGCGGCAGGATGAAGGTCGGTGTGCCCGAGACGTTTGTCGCCTTGAGGAAAGTTGGATCGATCGCTCCGTTCGGTGTGATGCGCACGATGCGATGCACATCCTGCTCATTGACCTTCGTGAAAGCGCCCGAGAGCAGGAGATTGCCAGAACTGTCCACCTCAGCCCCGCTGATCTGAGAGTTCAAGCGAACCGCGTAGTTAGTGTCCAGCGCACCATCGGGTGTTAACCGAGTAACAAGCGTGACAGTGTTTGAAGGCGCGCTCACCACAAGTGTTCCCTCGGGCGCGGTAAGCAGGGAAAGAAGCTTTCCAGCCTGCTCCGCTGAGTTGAACGAGGGGTCCCTCGTGAGATCCGGCAGATATCGGGAAATATAAAAACGATCCCCGGAGGTGGAGTGCCCGAATCCAGCGAGAATGTTTGATTGCCCATCTAGAGCGAGAGCTACGACGGCCCCTACAGCGGGAGGCGCCACCTTGGATTCATCCAAGGCCCCCGGCAGCAGGAGTCCTTCTGCGTCATGAAGTTCGAAAGCAATGCCGCCGATGTCCACAAAATCGGCTTCGCTGGTCCCCAGTCGCACCTCGAAGGAGAGCGGGGCATTTGTGGCCGGGTTGCGCAGCAGAGACACGTAATTGGTTTTGCGCGCTTCACCGGGTTCAAAGACGGTCACTCCATTGGTGCCCACGAAGTCCGCGCCGCTGCGGGCGCTTCGGTCAATTGTTCGCCAGGGCACCGTAAATCGGCGATGGATCGCCCCAGCACGTGAGATGATGAATTCAACAGCATTCGAGTCCTCGTTGATTCGACCTCCACCAATCAGGCCGATGGCCGTCTCATCATCAAGAATGCTGAATGCCTGCTCGTATGTCCCCAGCACGAGATTCGTGCTCACGCGATCAAGCCGCAGGTATCCCTTTTCAGGGACTGCTATCGCGTCGTTGTCGCGGATCTGCACACTGAGCTTTTTGACGGTTTCCCCCGCGGCAAAGCTGACGACGTTCGTAAAGCCAACGTAACTGTACGGCGCTCGATAGGAAAACTGCGGGCCAGCGATAATTGTTGCTGAGGCCGGCGCGTTTAAGGGCTCCGCAAGGCGAAGCTCGAAGTTGAACATCCCGAGCGACTCTTCAACAGCATTGGTGGCTGTAATAATGCTGATTTGGGTCCGGTCGGCCGCGAAGCAAAGTTGGATGGAAAAAACGAGCCAGGCAGCGGCCACCGATAATCCTGAAAGAGCGTTCCTTATAACCCCTCGTTGCAAGGTACATCAGAAACACTCGCCCGCTACTGACCTTCTTTTGATCTGCGGGAGTCCTTTTGAGGAGCCACCATCTTCTTTACTTTCCGGGGGGGTGGCCTACATTCCAATTGATCGTTATGAATACGTCCTTTTTTGCGCTTGGTCTTGGTTGGCCTGAAATCATCGGCATTTTGGTGATCGTGCTGGTGCTGTTCGGCGCCAAGAAGCTGCCTGAGCTTGCTCGCGGCCTTGGCCAGGGGATCAAGGAGTTCAAGAAGGCCACGAAAGATGTGCAGGAAGACCTGCATCGCGCCATCGATGAGGACGATCATCGCCCCACGCCGACACTGCCCCGCGCAACGGATACCGTTGCCAAGACCGACGACGTGAAGCCGGTCACGCAAAGCGGTCCGCCCCACGCCTAAGGTCCGCTCTGGCAGGGTTATAACAGGACATGCCTACGGAGCCGGACGACCCGCATTATCCTCAACTCGAGGAAGAAGCGGGTGGCCCAGTTAAATCTTTTCTCGAGCATCTGGAGGACCTCCGATGGATGCTCATCAAGGCTGTTTCGGCCTTGCTGCTGGCCATGATTGTTTGCCTGGTCGCAGGCAACAAGCTGGTCGCGTTCCTCACTTACCCTCTTCGCAAAGCCCAGATTCACAACGCCAGCACGAACGAGCCGGTGCGGATTCTTCTCGGGACGAATGTGCTCGGGAGCATGGACCCTATCGAGCTTGGGCTGACGAATAACGGAGCAACCAACCATATTTGGGCCTACCACCTCGTGCCGATCGAGGTTGGCACAAATCGGATCCTCGCGCTCTCGCCGGAGTACAAGGAGATCAAGGATCCGGATGAAGCTTTGGTCACCCTGAAGAACTATGGGCCCATTGGAGCCTTCAAAGTCGCGTTCCAGCTCGCGTTCTATGGAGGGATGGTCATTGCGGGGCCGTTTGTGCTGTTTTTCATTGGGCAATTCGTGCTCCCCGCGCTTCATGTGCACGAGAAGAAATTTCTCTACCAGACAGTGGGCTTTGGCTCAGTGCTGTTTATCCTGGGGGTGGTTTTCTGCTATTTCGTCATCATGCAAGTGGCTTTGCTCGCGACGGTGCAATTCTCCCAGTGGATGGGGTTTGGGGCGGATGAATGGCGAGCGGAGGATTACATTGGTTTCGTTTGCAAATTCATGTTGGGAATGGGCCTGAGCTTTCAAATTCCAGTGGTGATCCTCACGATGGTGAAAATCGGCCTTATGGATTACAAGAAGCTCGTCGCCTTCCGATCGTACTGGATTGTGATCAATCTGGTGCTTTCGGCTGTGGTGACGCCTTCCGGAGATCCGTTCACCATGCTGTTGATGGCCGCGCCGCTCCAGGTGCTCTATGAGTTGAGCGTTCTGATCGCGCGCGCCTGGTATCGGCGTGACGAAGCCGCAGCGAAAGCAGCGGCGCAGGAATAGTCCGAGGCTCCACGTTTACGGCGGCTAAAGACCGCTTGCGTTAAAAGGCTGGGTCTGGTCGATTCGGTGAAGCCGTGGGTAAGCGGAATTATCATCTCCTCCTCGCCAGCCAATACTTAAGCGCGTTTGGAGATAATGCCATTCTGGCAGTCATCCTCGGGCAGCTCACGTTCCTACACGAGAGAGGGGAGATTTCCGAGAGTTACCTCCGCACAGCGAACGCGATCTACACGAGCCTTCTCTTTATTCCTTACGTGCTCCTCGCTCCGGTGGTTGGCTGGACGAATGATAGGTTCCCGAAAACCCGCTGCCTGCGTTGGGGCAACATGCTCAAGCTGGTCGGGGCGGCTGTCTGCGCGTTAAGCATCTGGAGCGGCCCGACCCTGCAAGGGATTGGCTATCTGGTCGTGGGTATTGGAGCGTGTCTCTATTCGCCGGGCAAATACGGCATCCTGCCGGAAATCGTGGCGCGGGAGCGGTTGGTGAAGGCTAACGGGACGGTGGAGCTGCTCACGCTGGTCGCGATCCTCACCGGGACGTTTGTGGGCGCGCGTATCATCGACACGCTTTCGGTGGGGCAATGCTACCTAATCCTGATCGGAACCTTCGCGCTTTCCTACGCGCTGAACCATGCAATGACGCGCACACCCGCAAACCCGGAGGCTCTGTGGAAGGATAGCTCTAAAGAGTTCTTCTCGAACTTCGCGGCCCTATGGCGTTCGCCCAGGCTGGCGCGCATTCTGATTGGCACGGCGCTGTTCTGGGTTTGCGGCGCGATGATCAAGATGAACCTTCAGCCCTGGGGAATCAGCATCGTGGGCGCAAAAACGAACACGCAGATTGCGCTGCTGGGCCTCTACTTGAGCATCGGCATCATGATCGGCAGCGTCGCCGCCGGGCAGCTGTTTGGGGTCGGGAATCTTAAGGGCACACGCCCGACGGGGTTCGCGCTGGCGGCGCTAGTGGCGCTTATTGGAATACTGCCATCTGTCAGTAACGGCTCCGCGTTGATGAAAGCGCTTCCAATCGGTTTGCTGATTGTGGCCGGAATTGCCGCTGGGCTTTTTCTTATTCCGCTAAATGCAGCGCTCCAGGCGGAGTCGCATCAAGGCAAGCTCGGCAAAACAATCGCGACCCAAAACTTCCTCGATAACATCGCGATGATCCTCGGCGCCGCAGTGGTGTTGGTGGCGATTCAGGCCAAGTTCAGCTCATCCGGCCTCTTCATCCTGTTGGCGGTGATCATCGCGGTTGTTGTGGCTGGATTAAAGATTCCTGAGGCAAAACCAGATACTCATGAGAGCGCCCCTGTTCAGTCGATGTAGGCGAATTCGTTGACGTTGATTAGGGCGCGGCAGAGTTCGTTCAGGGAGCGCGTCTTTAACAATGAGAGGCAGGCGTCTCTTTCACTCGCGGTTGGTGCGCGTTGAAAGGCTATGCGGAAGGCGTGGCTCACCTGAGCGTTTTGATCGGAGCCGCATTCCTTCACGACGCGTTTCGCGAAAGCCTGAGCGGCTTCCACGGCGTCCGGGCTGTTGAGCAACGAGAGCGATTGGGTCGGGACGGTGGACTCGTTGCGGCGGGGGCAGGAGACGGAATTCTCGGGCAGATCAAAAGTCTCCATAAAGGGCACGCGAACGGTGCGCTTTTGAATCATGTAAATGCTTCGAACGGGGCGATCCTTCGCGAGCGTGGGATACCAGCCTTTGGTCTTTTCCGCGTTGTCATCAAGGAAGGCGGGGTTGGCTTGCAGGATGTCCGCGGGCAATTCTGGCCAGACGGGCGGGCCGCCGGGGTAGTCTTTTAAGGACCCAGAGGTTGCGAGAAGCGTGTCGCGAAGTTGTTCGGCGGTCACGCGGCGGAGGTTCTGGCGCCAGAGAAGTTGGTTTTGGGAATCGAATTTGGCGGCCAGTTCCGCTGCTTGCCCTTCAGGCGCGGATTGCTGGCGGTAGGCGCTGCTCATCACGATGAGTTTGTGCAGCTTTTTCACAGACCAACCGGAGCGGACGAATTCCTGCGCGAGCCAATCGAGCAGTTCCGGATGGGTTGGCTGCGCTCCGGCCAACCCAAAGTCATTCGGGGTCTCGACCAAACCTTTGCCGAAGTGGCTTTGCCAAACGCGGTTCACAAACACGCGCGCGGTGAGGGGATTTTTAGGCGACGCGATCCAGTTCGCGAGCGTTAGTCGGCGGCCGGTCGTCTTTGGGTTCTTAGGCTTGGCAATGACAGCAGGATTCGGATCGAGCGCTGAGATGAAGCCTGGAGCAACAGCCTCGCGCGGCTGCTTGTAGTCGCCCTGGAAGAGAACGTGGGTGCTGGGCGGCGGCTCGGTTGCGTCAGTCGCCAGCAAGCCAAGCGTGAACTCGCGTTTTAGCTTCTTTAGGGCCTCCATTTCTTTGGTGAGCTTCGATCGCTCCTGCTTCTCCGGCTCGGCGAGCGCAGCTTCGATTTCCTTGTCCGAGGGAGTGATCTTCTTTTCGAGTTCCTCGATCTGCTTCTTAAGGTCGTCCTTGCGCTTGTCCGCAGGGGTGTCCAACAAGGTCATTTCGTCAGCGGAGAGTTTGGCGACGCGCTCCTCGCGGAGCTTCTTCTTCACGGCTTCGGCCAGAGCGTCTCGTTTGTCCTGGAGCGGTTTGATTTGCTTATCGAGCGCCTCGTTCGTGGCGCGAATCTGCTCCTGCTCCGAGCCTAAGGTAAGAGGCAGGTCGTCCGCGTATTTCACGCCTTCAAAGAACGCGCGCATGCGAAAGTGATCCGCGTGGGAGAGCGGGTCGTATTTATGATCGTGGCAGCGGCAGCAGGACATCGTCAGACCGAGAAAAGCGCCGCCGGTGGTCTCGACGAGATCGGCCATCCATTCCGCCCGGCTGCGGGCTTGCTCGTTGAAAAGTGGCGCGGAGTTATCCTGGGGCCCCATTCG
>Ga0196963_10001391_pt1 | contig 16520 bp, 15 predicted proteins | sample S1_5metaG_FD_148600 | JGI IMG/M metagenome (GOLD analysis project Ga0196963, IMG submission 148600) | Soil microbial communities from Anza Borrego desert, Southern California, United States - S1_5 | ecosystem: Environmental > Terrestrial > Soil > Desert | place: USA: California | collected... | reverse complement strand
CGAATGCTCTTGTACAGATGAGCAAACTTCTGTAACTCCACCCACCGCGCGACGCACCCACTCCATAGACTACGGGCCTCAATTCAATGACGCGGCGGGTGGGATTCATGAAAGTTTGCGCTCCAGGCGCAGTGACCGCGCCATCGCGGGCTGCGTCTCTCGCATTTGCGATGCTCCTCGCCTCCTGCGGAGGCGGCGATTCCAGGCCGGGGTCGCAGGCCGACGCAAGCGGTGAGGACAGAAGGTCGGCGCTGGCGGTCGCCAGCGGTGTGGAGCTTGTCCTGACACCTGTCGCGGCAACGGCAAGCGGATTCGAGCGCGCTGACCTCGGTCCCTCCGCAGCAATCGATGGGGACGAAGGCACGCGGTGGAGCAGCAGCTTCTCCGACAACCAGCACCTCACACTCGATCTGGGGAAGTCGAGCTCGATTGATAAGGTGCGCATCAGCTGGGAACGCGCCCATGCCACCCAATACCTGCTGCAGACTTCGGAGGACGCGTCGAGCTGGACCACGGTCAGGGCCGTCGACAACAGCCAGGGAGGCATCGAGGAGTGGAGTGGGCTCGCGGCGCGGGGACGCTATCTGCGCGTTCAGGGCATTCGCCGCTCGTCGCAATACGGCTATTCAATCTTCGAGATCCAGGTGTTCGGAGGCACCACGTCCGCGCCTGCCCCTGCGCCCAGCCCTTCCCCGTCCCCCACTCCCGCGCCGGCCCCCGCGCCAAGTCCCGAGCCGCCCTCACCCGACCTCGGCAAGCCTGGCGTTGCCGTCAAGCCCGTCGCCGCGACGTCGTCGCTGCTCGAGAACCCGGGAATGCCCGCTGCGCTCGCGGTAGACGGCAATCCTGCGACGCGCTGGGCCAGTGCCTTCGAGAACGGTGCTTGGATCCAGTTCGACTTCGGCGTCAGGACGGCGATCGGCTACATGCGCCTGTCCTGGGAGGCTGCCCACGCGAAGGAATACATGCTCCAGGCCTCTGACGATGGCAAGACCTGGACCAGGCTGCGGCATGTGAGCAACAGCACGGGCGGCACGGAGGAGTTCTTCAATCTCAATGCCACTGCACGCTTCATTCGGATGCAAGGCGTGCAGCGGGCCACGCCCTACGGCTACTCGCTCTTCGAGGCGTCCTTCAAGACGCCTGGATCGGACAACACGCTGTTCCCCATGGCGACCTCCGCTTTCAGGTTTCCGGGCAACGGAGCACACCTCGCACCGCTCCCGACAAGCACGGAACCCGTCGAGGTTCTGCAGTTCACCCTGGCCGATGGCTCCCTCGTCACGCGATTCGGCGTACGCGGACTGGCCCGCCACGGGCGCGAGCGCGGTGAGGAGTGGAACGAGATCGGTTACGGCCCCAACGACACGATCGGCAGCGGCGGCCAGCCTGTCGACAAGGGACCGGGCAACTACCTGACCTTTGTTCCGAACTACTTCAAGAACCGCACCTGGGGCTTCGAGATCATCGACAACAGCAGGGTTGCCGGCGTGACCAAGCCGGTGCTCAAGGTCAACCAGTACTTCCCTCAACAGCAACTGCCCGGCGGAGTGGCCTGGTTCCGTGCGTTCGACAGACCCGGCGTGACGGGCTATGGCTGGATGGCGCCGGGGCAACTCGTGGATCCCAACAGCAGCTTGTGCCCGTCCGTGCCCTATCCGCCCAACGGCAAGCTCGCCAGTGCAAGCCTGCTCAACAACGGATGCAGCCTCAGTGTGGCCAGCTACCCAGGCCACGGCGCATTGGGAGCGGACGGCTTCCCGAATGGCAAGTCCGTGTCGGCAAGACCGCTGGCGGTTGGCGACGTCATCGAAGTCTCCCCATCCTTCTTCTCGACCAGGGAGGCGATGGCTGCAGTGGGCGACACCGGCGGACTGCGCTACTACGCGAATGAGTGGGTCTACGTGGTGGGTACCGGGTTGCGCCCGTGGTACGGCATCCAGCCCCGCCTGAACTCATGGCCGCTGCCGCAGGAAGCCTTGTCCGGCGGGGAGGGCTCCGTGTCGTACAACTACTCCGACAACGCGGCGTACATGTTCCAGCAGCCGCACAATCACATCGGCATGCAGAACATGCAGCGCTTCGTCGAAGGGCGCCGGGTCATCCACACCGACCTATTCACCGGTGACCACAACGAGCCTGGCAACGACCGCTATCAGGCGGTGGTTGGCTTGCAGGGGCCACGCTTCAACCAGTCCACCTGCATGGGCTGCCACGTCAACAATGGCCGCAGCCCGGCTCCCCTCGCAACCCACCAGCGCTTGGACGGCATGTCGGTGCGCGTGGCCTCGGTGGATGCTTCCGGCCAGCAGGTTCCCCACCCGATCTACGGCGCGGCTGTGCAGATGAACGCGCGATCGACATCGACGGGCACTGCCCAGGACTGGGGCACCAGCGTCCGCGTGGCCGGCTTCGAATCGACCAAGGTGAAACTGGCCGATGGCACTGCGGTCGAATTGCGCAAGCCGAGGATCGCCTTTGATGGTCCCGCGCCGGCCGCCCATTCCTTGCGATCGGCCCAGCCGATGATCGGGATGGGCCTGCTCGAGGCGATTCCGGAGGCGGACCTGCTTGCGCGCGCGCGCACGACACCGGACGAGGACGGCGTCAAGGGGACTCCGAATTTCGTGTTCGACCCGGAGTCCGGTGCCGTGCGCCTGGGACGCTTCGGCTGGAAGGCTTCGAAGGCCAGCCTGCGACATCAGGCCGCTGCCGCCTTGCTGTTCGACATGTCGGTGACGTCGCCGGTCTACCCCAATCGGGATTGCCTTGCCGGCCCGGCCAACTGCACGAGCGCAAAGGTGGAGCGCGGAATCAGCGAGTCGGATCTGCAATCGGTGACGCGCTACCTGGCCCTGCTTGCCGTTCCTGCGCAACGCAACCAGTCGAGCGGATTCCCCAGGGGCGTGGCTCCCCTGCCCGAACTGGATGTGAAGCCGGACCAGATCGCAGCGGGTGCGAAGGTTTTCCAGGCCCTGCGCTGCGTGGCATGCCACACCAGCGAGATGAAGACGGGCGGCGGCTACCCGTTCGCGGAAGCCCGCAACCAGACCATCCGCCCCTACACGGACTTGCTGCTGCATGACATGGGTCCCGGCCTCGCTGACGGGATAGTCGAGGGCCGAGCCTCCGGCAGCATGTGGCGCACGCCGCCGCTGTGGGGCCTCGGCTACACCGAGCGGGTCGCAGGCAGCGGCGTCAGGACGGGCTATCTGCACGATGGGCGTGCTCGGAACCTGACCGAGGCCATCCTGTGGCATGGAGGCGAGGCCGAGAAGGCAAAGCAGCGCTTCTCGACCCTGTCGCTGGCGGACCGTCAAGCAGTGCTCGCGTTCCTGCAGTCCCTCTGACCTCATCTTGCGTAGACAAGCCGTACACGCGAGCCGCACACATTGGCCGCTATTCGCGACCAGCCTTGTCGCGAATCAGGTCTGGAGGTCACGCGCGGAAGCGCCCGCAAGTGCTCGCGCTCGGTTTCCCGCGGCCTGATCGGACCGTGAAATTCCGTTGGATCGGTGGGCACCGTGAATCATGCGCGTGCAGAGCTGCCAGATGGCCGCGCAAGAGGCTGCAGAGGCCGATGTCCTGATCGCCCCACCCATCACCGCACCGGCCGTGTCGGCGATCGACGAGCAAGAGGCTGCCATGCTTTCCGGCTACGCCGCCGCGCGGCGGGCGCTGGCCGGAATCCCGCTCCCAAGCCGAGTCAAGCCCGCCAATGACGGTGCGGCGTCCTGATTCAATGACGTTCGATTTGCGTGATCGAAGTTCACGCCCGAGTCGCCGCGCCAGGCACGCCGGCTCGACATCGGCGAAAACCCCAGGCTCCCAACGGGGACAGTCGACGCATAACTGTACGGTCGTACAATGTTCTGCCGTGACAGGCTTCGCCGCGCGCGAGTGGCATGGCCGTCCATCTCACCTTGGACCGTGATGCTCGAAGCGCTTGCGCCGTACCGCTGCAATCCGCAGAGAACCGAGGGGGACCCCCTCCACGATTCCGTACCTGTCAGCGGTCGATCCCCTCGATCAGCAGGGCGCTGACAGGTGGCCTCCGTGACCTCGCCCAAGGCAACCGACTTCCACCTGGGGCTGTATGGCGACTTGCACCGCTGGCGTGTCTTCGTCGCCATCGCCGAGCTGGGAAGCCTCTCCCGCGCTGCCCTGTACTTGAACTCGGATCAGTCGCTGCTGAGCAGGCAGCTCAATGCGCTGGAGCGCGACTGCGGCGCGCGCCTCTTCAATCGCACCGGACGTGGCGTCGACCTGTCCGACTTCGGCGCTGCCATGCTTCCGAAGGTCAGGCCCCTCCTGACCGAGGCGTGCCGCCTGGACACCGAGATCCGGGAACGTGCGCGCGAACCGGCCGGCATCGTCACGCTCGGCACCATCCCTTCCATTGGCGGCATCCTCATCGGGGAACTCTTCAGCGCTCTTCGCAGGCAATACCCGGCCGTGTCCCTCAAGGTGTTCGAAGGCTCCAGTGGCCAGGTCGAGGAATGGCTGACGGACGCGAGGGTTGATATCGCCATCCTGTATCGCTACGGATCCGCCCTGCCCGAAGGCGAAGAGCCACTCGCCACAGTCGACAGCTACCTGATCTCCGGGCCTTGCGACGAAGTCACCAGAACTGCGGAGGTCCAATTCGATTCCCTCAACGGCCTGCCTTTCATCCTACCGTCCGTTCCCAACGGACTCCGGGCGGCGCTCGACAGCGTGGCAAAGGCGCGCCACCTGACCATCGCCCCCGTCATCGAGGCCGACTCGCTGCCACTGCAGAAGCTGCTGGTGGCCACCGACGGCCTTTACACGGTCCTGCCGCTCCATGCCGTATGGCACGAGGTGTCCGAGCAGCGACTCGTGGCGGCACGAATCGTGGATCCGCCGTTTCAACGAACCGTCTCCATGGCCCTTTCCCGCTCCAAGGGACCAGGAAGGGCGGTGTCGGCCGCGGCATCGGAGATCGCACGCATTGCGACCCGCCTGGCTGCACAAGGCATGTGGCGAGACAGGCGAGTCACAAGCCTCGCCGCACCGCAAACGACCTGAGCGTGGTGACGCGCGTGCGCACCGGCGATGCGCTGACCTGATTCGAGCGATCCACGAACAGGGCCGCCTGGCGGCTCGACGCCGTGACCTGCAGCAACGGCCTCAGTCTCGTGCGGGCAGCCCGCGTGCGTCACGCGAATGCAAGCGGACGGGATCCATCACTCGCAATGCAGTCTGGTCGCGCCATGGCAAGAACAAGCTGCAAAGCAGTCTTGACTGCGCAGACATTTGAAAGCCCGTTCGACATCGGTAGCGTGCAGGCCGCCAAAGGTGCAAGGGCAATGCCTGGCCTGAGGTCCAGCCCACCACATGAACTGGAGACACTCCATGAAGATGACTGCCCGCGCAGGCGCGGCCACTGCCTGCGCCATGCTCGCCTTTCCCGCGCTTCCATCGCTCGCCCAAGGCAGCGTGACGGTCTTCGGTGTTGCCGATGCCGCCCTGCGACAAACACGGGTCGAGGGACAGTCTTCGATCAATTCCCTGGCCTCGGGCGGCATCGCGGGAAGTCGACTCGGCTTCCGGGGAAGCGAGGACCTCGGGGGCGGCCTCACCGCAAGCTTCTGGCTGGAGGCAGACATCGCGCTGGACACCGGGCTGTCGAACGCGACCGCATTCTGGAGCCGCCGGTCGACGGTCGCCCTCGCCTCGCGTTCGCTCGGCGAGCTTCGGCTGGGCCGCGACTACGTGCCTCTGTTCGTGCGCCAGTACGTCCCCTTCTCGCCCTTCGGTCCGAACGGCGTGGCATCCAATGGAAGCCTGTTCTTCGGAACGCCCTCGCTTCTCGGTTCAGGATCCGGCGCGGGCGTGCGCGCGGACAACATGGTGAAGTACGTCCTGCCAGGCCACCTGGGGGGCTTCTACGGCGACGTGATGGTGAGCGCCGCTGAAGGCCGAAGCGTGAATCGGCATCGAGGCGCGGTGCTCGGCCATGCCGCCGGACCCGTGAACGTGAACATCGGATTCGGCAACACCAGCGACACGGCCGGCACCGACTCCATTCGCATCCGATCCATCGGTGCTTCCTACGATGCAGGGTGGGCACGGCTGACCGCCCTGGTGCAGGAGGGCAGGTACAAGCTGCGACGCCAGCGCACCTACGACCTGGGCGCCGCGGTACCCATCGGGCTCAGCACGGTGAAGGCGAGCGTCATCCGCGCGGACCAGTCTGGGGCGGGGACCGACAGGAACGACGCGACGCAGCTGTCACTCGGCTACACGTACACGCTGTCCAAGCGGACGACGCTCTACACCACCTTCTCGCGCATCGACAACAAGGGAAACCAGGCCTTCGGCCTGGGCGGCGTCACACCGGCCGCCGGGAAGGACATCCGCGGCGTCGAGGCCGGCATCAGCCACTTCTTCTGACCCACGGAGTCCCGCATGTTGTCGCAACACTCTCGCAGAGCCGTCCTGTCCGCCCTCGCGACCGCCAGCGTGCTCGCAGCCGGCATGCCCGGTGCCGGTTGCTCGAGCGTTCCCGCCCCGGCCTCCAGCCGGGAACTGCTGGTGGACGCCAGCCGAAGCATCGACGTCCTTGTCGATGGCGTGGGACCGACCCTCGTCCTGCTGCCGTCCTCGCAGCGTGACTCCCTGGACTTCGACCCGGTGGCTCACCGCCTGGCCTCGCTGGGCTTTCGTGTGCTGCGCCCCCAGCCGCGCGGCATGGGGCGGAGCAGTCCACCACCACCCGGCATGACCCTCGAGACGCTCGCTTCGGACGTGGCGCTGTGCATCGAACGCCTGGCGCCGGAGCGCAGCGCAGTGATCGTCGGGCATGCCTATGGCCACTGGGTCGCTCGCGTGGCCGACCTGAAGTATCCCGAGCTGGTTCGGGGCGTGGTGGTCCTGGGAGCCTCCGCCAAGGAGTTCCCCCCGGGTCTCGTCGAGAAGCTGGCCGTGGCCGCCGATCCGACACAGCCCGAGGCAAGGCGCCTCGACGCGCTGCGGGCCTCGATGTTCGCGCCCGGCAACGACCCGAGATCTTGGCTCGACGGCTGGCATCCGCGATGGCGCGCAGCCTACCGGGAGGCCGGCCAGAAGCCGCCGAAGGACCAGTGGTTCAACTCCGCCAATGCGCCGATCCTGGACCTCCAGGGCGCGCAGGATCCGTGGCGGCCCCCATCCACCCGTGACGAACTCCGGGCCCTGTTCCCCCAGAAGGTCACGGTCCAGGTGATAGCGGGTGCCAGCCACGCCCTGATTCCAGAGCAACCGGAAGCGGTGGCGAATGCCATTGCCCAGTGGGCGAAGTCCCTGAGGCGGTAGCCCACCGGCACAACTGCCATGACTTCGGAGCCATGGCTCGCAAGCACTGCAACGCCTACGATGAATCACACCATCTCTCATTGCCTCGAGAGAGCCTGAAGCCGAATCGGAGACACCATGTCCGCAACTTTCGCCCGCCGGCTTCTGCCGGCACTTTTCCTGGCAGCCGCATCGGCGGCCGTCGCGCAGACGTCCTACCCCACCAAGCCGGTTCGACTCGTCGTGCCCTTTGCCGCTGGGGGCCCCGTCGACGTGCTGGCCCGAGCATTGGGCGCGCACCTGGCCAAGGCGACGGGCCAGCAATTCCTCATCGAGAACAAGCCGGGGGGTGGATCCATCATCGCCTGGGACAGCGTCGCCAAGGCCAGCCCGGACGGGTACACGCTCCTGGTGGCGGGCGTCGGCAGCCGGACCATTCTTCCAGCCGTCGCCAACCTTCCATTCGATCCTGCCAAGGATCTTGCACCGGTGACCCGGCTGGCAGACGCGGCGAACGTCTTCGTCGCGAGCCCGGTCGCCGGCATACGGACGCTGCAGGAATTGATCGGAAAAGCCAAGGCGAATCCTGGAAAGATCTCGATCGGCATCCCGGCGCCGGCGACCGTCACCCACTTCTCTGCCACGCTCCTGCAGCGCGATGCGAACGTGACGTTCAATGAGGTTCCCTACAAAGGCGGCGCCCCGGCCGCACAGGCAGCGATGGGAGGAGAGATCGACGTGCTGGTCGCCGACATCGGCGCCGTGCTGGGGCAGATCCAGAGCGGGAAGCTCCTTGCCCTTGCCACGACAACACCGCAGCGGCTTCCTGTCCTGCAGAACGTTCCCACGGCGAGCGAAGCGGGGCTGACGAACATCGTCGCCGTCAACGCGTACGGGCTCTTTGCGCCCGCCGGCACGCCCAGGGAGGTGATCGCCAAGCTCAACGCGGCAGCCGCCGTGGCCATGCGCTCGACCGAGGTCCGGGAGCAGATCGGCAGGCTGGGCATGTTCCCGGAAACAAGCACGCCGGAGTCGTTCGAGGCGTACCTCCGTGAACAGACCACCAAATGGACACCACTGGCGAAGGCCAGCGGGGTACGGCTGAACTGAAGGCGATCATGATGATCGACTACACGCACGATGCGGCGGCGCGCAGCTGGCTTGAAAGCGCCAATGCCGGCCATACACCCTTTCCGATCCACAACCTGCCCCTCGGGTGCATCGAAGGAAGGATCTCGGTCGCCATCGGCGACAGCGTCCTGGCCCTGCCGGACGCGCTCGAGCGCGGGCTGCTTCGGCAGCTCTCGCCTCCGCTCAGGGAGGCACTGCGGCAACCGACACTGAATGCCGTCTTTGCGCTGGGAAGGTCCGATCTCCGAGCCCTTCGCCACGAGCTGTTCGAGCTGTTCCGTGAAGACAGCGAGCACCGGCAGCAGGCAAGTACCTGCCTGCGGCCGCTGGCTTCTTCGGAAGCCGGACTGCCGTGCGCGATCGGGGACTACACGGACTTCTTCGCCTCCCTCAATCACGCGCGGAACACGTTCGCGATCTTTCGCGGATCGCAGACGTTCCTGCCGAACTACAAGCACGTCCCGATCGCCTATCACGGTCGATCCTCGTCCATCTTCGCGTCGCCCAGAGACTTCGCGAGGCCAAGCGGCCAGGTCCGGCCTGCCCCTGACGAGCCGCCCATCGTGTCACCGACAGCCAAGCTCGACTTCGAGGTTGAGCTCGGCTTCTGGGTAGGCGCCGGAAGCGCGCATGGCGAACCGGTGCCACTGGACGAGGCGGAGAAGCACCTTGCAGGGGTGTGCATCCTGAACGACTGGTCTGCCCGGGACATCCAGGCGTGGGAGTCCCAACCGCTGGGCCCGTTTCTGAGCAAGAACTTCATCAGCGTGGTCTCGCCCTGGGTGGTCACGATGGACGCGCTGGAGCCTTTCCGCAGCCCGCTGCCGGCTCGCGCCAAGGAGGACCCACCGCCACAGCCGTACCTGGACTCCGCGAGCAACAGCAGCGCCGGCGCCTTCTCGATCCGAATCGAGACAAGGATCCAGACGGAACGCATGAGAGCCCTCGGTCATCCCCCTGCCGTGGTGGCCCATGCCAATGCGGCGCGCGATCTCTACTGGACCCCGGCACAGATGGTGGCGCACCACACGATCGGAGGCTGCAACCTGCGCCCGGGAGACCTGATCGGCACCGGCACGGTCTCGGGGCCTGAACCGGGCACGGAGGGCAGCCTGCTGGAGCGCACCGGGAACGGCGCCCGGCCGATCACGCTGCCTGGCGGCGAGACTCGTTCGTTCCTTGAGGATGGTGACGAGGTCACCATCACGGCATGGTGCGAGGCGCCGGGGCGCAGGAGCATCGGCCTGGGTGAGTGCCGAGGGCGGATCCTGGATCGGGGGACAAGGCAATGACCGGCCGGCTCATCGACATCTCGATTCCGCTCGAGAACGACGTGCTGTCGGACCCTCCGCATCTGGCGCCCAAGATCACCTACATCGAACACCGTGGTGCGGTGGATTCGATGCTCAGGTATTTCCCGGGTGCGGTCGCCGACGACCTGCCCGATCAGGCGGCATGGGCCTTTGAGCGTGTCCAGCTGAACACGCACAACGGGACCCATCTTGATGCACCGTGGCACTTCCACCCGACCATGAACGAAGGCGAACGGTCGCTGACCATCGACGAGGTTCCACTGGACTGGTGCTTCCAGCGTGCCGTGAAGCTCGACTTCCGCCATCTGCCGAACGGACATGTGGTGAGTGCATCGGAAGTGGAGGCCGAGTTGTCCCGGGTGCAGCACCGGCTCGAGCCTCTCGACATCGTCGTGGTGAACACGTCCGCAGGGGCGCGGTACGGGCACGATGACTATGTCGACTCCGGCTGCGGGATGGGACTCGAGGCGACCATGTACCTGCTCGAGCGTGGCGTTAGGCTGACGGGCACTGATGCCTGGAGCTGGGACGCCCCGTTCCGATACACGGTCGAGAAATTCGCTGCGACACGCGACGCCAGTCTGATCTGGGAAGGTCACAAGGCAGGCCGGCACATCGGCTACTGCCATCTGGAAAAGCTGGGCAACCTCGCCGCACTGCCTTCGAAGGGATTCCGCATCGCCTGCTTCCCCGTGAAGATAAAGGGCGCCTCGGCGGGATGGACACGTGCCGTCGCGATCATGGACGAGTAGCCGCAGGCGCCTGCGGCCATGGCCCACTGCGCCTCGATGCCCTCAAACCAGATATGCGGCAGCGATCATGGTGAGTGAAGCGGCAGGTACCTAAAGTGACCTTGGCGTTCAGCCGTGACCGAAGCACATTGCGGACCGCACGACGCCTTCACTCAACCTCAGCCCTCAGGGGAGTCCTGCCATGCGAAACATCATCAACGCCCGCCCGCGAAACACCGACGTGATCGATCTCAATCGCCGCGAGGGCATGTCGCGCCTCACCGCCTTTGCAGCCGCTGCCATGACGCGCGGCATGTGGGCTGCGCCGCTCGCGATGGCGAGTTCCTCCGCTCTCGCCAATGGCGGCTGGGGCGAGGATTGCGTCCTGAGCCCTGAGGGACGGACGGGGCCCTTCTACACGGCGCTGAACCTCTTCCGGAGCGATGTCCGCGACGGCAAGACAGGCGTGATCCTCGACCTGTCGCTGCGCGTGAGAAACGCGGCCTGCTCGCCGCTCACCGGTGCTGCGGTCGCCATCTGGTCCTGCGACAGCCGAGGCATGTACTCGGAGTACCCGAACATCAGTCCCGATGTCCCCGGCTACACCCCGGTGCCGCTGGGGCAGCTGCCGCTCGAGGCCCCGCACTATCCCGAGCAGACACTCGCGGAAAACTTCCTGCGCGGCGTTCAGATGACGGACGGACACGGGCGCGTCAGCTTCAGGGCCATCTTTCCCGCCTGGTACGCAACGCGGACGCCCCACATTCACGTCAAGGTCTACCCCGGTGGATCGGTTGGCGCGACCGCCGCCTATACGGGGCAGCTCTACTTCCCCGAGATCGTCAATGTGAACGTCCTGTCCACCCCGGCCTACAGCGGCCGCAGCGTGGCGCGCGACACGTGGAACGCGACCGACCGACACTTCGTCGCCATGGGCGGTGAGAAGAACATGCTTGACATTCGCACCACTTCGATCGGGCTGGAAGGGCGGAAAAGCCTCACCGTTCCCGTCTAGGGCTGGACTGGGCCGCGGGCGGCCAGACCGTGGTTGCAGCATCCCCGCACGGCGCTGCGAGGGGTCCGAAGGACCATTCCACGGTCACGCAGTCAACCCGCGGCGCTATGCAGTCGGACCCGGTTCGACTGCGCCCACTACGCCCCTTGCGCAGGCTGAAGGAACCGCAGGCCGAGGACGCGATCGTCGCCGGAGGTGGCTCATGGCTCTTCGCACAGACCGCGCGAGCACTTCCCTATGGCGGTGCGCGCCATCAACTTGTCTGCAGCACACGCCGTGATTGTACGGTCGTACAATGCGTGGACCGACCCACCTCGCTGGCGCTCATGAATTTTGAATCTGCCGGCGGAATCCACGCCACATTGGACATGCTGCAGATCGAGGGAAGCGACGCCATCCTCATGTCCGCCTCAACCGCCCTGCAAAGCGCAATGCCTTGAGCGACACATTGATCTCGCAGCTCGGCACGGCATTCGCAAACGTGCCGGCGGGCATTGGCGCCGCGATCCTGAGTGGCGGAGGCGAACACTTACCTCGTGCCGGACGGAGAGGGATTCGCTGCAAAGTCCCGGCTTCGCGAATTCCTTTCGGGCCCGGTGGCGAAGGTCTTGAAGGCATGACGGCGCGTTACCGGCGCGCCCGGGTAGGAGGGCGCCTCTCGGCAGTGCTCGAGTCGCGTCCCGGGGGGAGAGCATCCTCCGCTCCGCTGAGCTCCTTGGGTGTTATCCGAACCGTCTCACGGACCGACTCGCCAAGTGGGCACACGATGCAGCCGGAAGGACCCTGGCCGGACCAAGCAGGGGGTCCCTGCCCTTGACGCGCTTGAAACAGGACGACCTGCTCACCAGTCGCACCCAAGAGCCAAAACGCGGAGGCAACATGCTGAATCGAAGACAGATCCTTGCTGCATCGGCCATCTCCTCATGGCCACTTGCTTCAGCAGCCCAGGGCCATCGCATCGAGACGCTGCGCATCCTGACCGGCTTTCCACCCGGTGGCACCGTCGATGTCGTGGCTCGCAGCGAGTGGCCGACAGGCTACGCGGCACCTTCGCCACGGTGACCCTTGGATCTCAACCACATTCCCTACCGCGGCACGGTCCCGGGGATCCAGGACCTGCTCGGCGGCCAGGTTGCGGCCTTCAGCGGACCGATCGGCGACTTCCTTCCTCACGTGAAGACCGGCAAACTGAGGGTCCTTGCGACGTCAGGGCCGAAGCGCTCACGGTTCCTGCCGGAGGTGCCGACGTATGCGGAGCAAGGATTCAAGACGATTGAGCAGGTGGAATGGTATGGCTTCTTCCTTCCGGGAAAGGCGCCTGCCGACCTGGTGCAGCGTGCCTCCGCAGCGATCCGCGCAGCACTCGCGGGCCCAGACACGGGGGACGCACTCGCACAGTACGGTTTGGAAGTAGTCGTCAGCGCTCCCTCGGAACTTGCACGAGCCGTGAGAGAGGAGACTTCTGCCTGGGCAGGCATCGTGAAGAGGGTCGGCTTCGTGCCCGAGTAGCTCCCCCGTGCCCGGGGCAGCCTCATAATCGACCGAGCAAGGAGAGTGATCGCTCCTGGTCCGCCGCTACTTCTCCTATGCCCACCAAGAAGACTACGCAGAAAGCTTCGATTCCGGCCATCGTGCCGGAGCCACCGCCAAGGCGCATGCCGGTGGGGCGCTCCGCTCAGCGGGAGGCGCAGCCTGATCGCCGGACCAACATCCTTCTCGCTGCGGAAAAGTTGTTCGCGCTTCGCGGATTCCACGCAGTCTCGATCCGGGACATTGCCGCAGAGGCAGGGGTGCCGCTGGCGCTGGTCGGCTACTACTACGGCGCGAAGCACGAGCTCTACCACGCGATCTTCGAATCATGGAGCCCTTCGATTGCCGGAAGAATAGAAGGCCTTCAGACAGCCATGTCGGAGCCGGACCTCGCCAAGCGCTTGGCCAAGATCCTCGACGCCTTCGTCACCCCTCTGGTCGCGCTTCATCAGCATCCCGAGGGCCAATACTATGCGCTGATGGCCGCGAGAGACCTCTCTTCTCCGACACCCGAGGCAGACAGGGCGCATCGCGAATTCTTCGATCCCATGGCGCATGCGTTCATCGATGCGCTCATGACCACGGTGCCGAAGGCGACGCGAGGTGAAGTCGCCTGGTGCTATCAGTTCATGTTGGGAGCACTCCTTCACTTCCTTGCCGATACACGCGTGGAGCGCCTGTCGCACGAGCAGAATCGCGCAGCGGATCCCGCGGCCAAGGGCAAGCTGCTCGCGTTCATGTCGGGAGGGCTGAGGGCAGTGCTTGGCGAGCCGGGTCGGGCCAGCCGGCGCACGGCCAGCGCAAGCACCTGAGCTGGCGCCAGCGTTCCGCTCAAGGAAAGAGCCGCGCTGTGCACCTCGAACGCGTGGTGCACGAGCTTCAAGTCCACGTGCGCGATCTGCAGACCGCGCTCGGGCACCGTGACCATCAGGCGCGCTGCCTCCAGGCGCGGAATCATCAGCGCCGACAACCTGCCGGCCAACATCAAGACCTCGCTTGCGCTGCAGGGCCGTGGCGACCGGCGTGCCGCATGCCGATGCCGGCCGCAGCGCGGGGTCCGCCGCTACAGTCCCTTCCCCATGGACCGCATCACCGCCGTTCAGCTCTTCCTGCGCGTGGTCGAGACCGGCAGCTTCAGCAAGGCCGCCGCCGAACTCGGCATCACGCAGCCCACCGCCACCAAGGCCGTCGCCGCGATCGAGCAGCGCCTGGGCGCGCGGCTCTTGCACCGCTCCACGCGCGGCATCGCAGCCACCGAGGTGGGCACGCTGTACTACGAGAAGTGCAAGCTCATCGCCCGCGAGATCGACGAGGCCGACAGCCTGGCGACGCTGCTGCAGTCGAAGGTGGGTGGCACGCTGCGCATCAGCACCTCGGTCGCCTTCGGCCGGCGCGTGCTGGTGCCCCTGGTGCTGCGCTACATGCGCGCCCACCCCGAGGTCGTGGTGGACCTGGGCTTCGACGACCGCTACGTCAACCTCGTCGAACAGGGCGTGGACCTGGCGATCCGCATGGGGCGCCTGGCCGATTCCACGCTGGGCGCGCGCTACCTGGGCAGCAACCCATGGCTGATGGTGGCCGCGCCCTCTTACCTGGCCGCACGCGGCACGCCGCAAGCTGCCGCCGACCTGGCGCAGCACGATTGCCTGGTCTACAGCAGCGTACAGGGCGACGATCGCTGGAACCTCCTGCCCCCGGGCAAGGGCGCCGACGAACGCTCGCAGCCGGTGAAGGGCCCGCTGCGCTCGAACAACCTGTCGGCGGTGCTGGCTGCCGCGCGTGGTGGTTTCGGACTGGCCATCCTGCCGCGCTACGTCGCGCGTGAATCGCTGGCCGATGGCAGCGTGGTACCGGTGCTGGCCGACCACGCCCTGCCGGCGCAGGAGATGCATGCGGTGTTCCCGTCGCCGAAGCACGTGCCGTCCAAGGTGACGAGCTTCATCGGCTTCCTCCAGGAGTCGCTGGCGGGGGAGTGGTGGCAGCGCGCGGTCTGACGGGATGCGCCGTTGTCAAGCCGAGTAACAACTCCAAGCGCCGTACAGGCTCCGCGTCCCGCAGCATCCGCCGACCACCATGGCACCCTCTGCGGGGCCGGTCCGGAACCCGATCAGGAGCCGATATGCGCGGATACCTCTGCAAGACCTTCACTGCGCGCCGCGGCGCGCTGCTGGCCGGTGCGCTGTGCCTGGCCGCGGGGCTCTCCGCCTGCGGCGGTGGCGGCAGCGATGCGGGCACGCCCGGGGGCCCGGTCGAGCCGCCGATCGGCGGCGGTGGCAACGGAACATTGCGGGTGTTGCTGACGGATGCGCCGGCCTGCGGCTACGACAACGTCTTCGTCACTGTCGAACAGGTGCGCGTGCACCAGGACGCCGCCGCGGCGGACACCGCGAGCGGCTGGCGCCCGATCACGCTCGCCCCGCCGCGCCGCATCGACCTGCTGACGCTCGGCAACGGCCTGCTGACCGAACTGGGGCACACCACGCTGCCGTCCGGCCGCTACAACCAGCTGCGCCTGGTGCTGGCCGAGAACACCCCGGCCAACCCGACCGCCAACATGGCGAAACTGACCGGCGGCGCCGAGCTGCCGCTGTCCACGCCCAGCGCGCAGCAAAGCGGCCTGAAGCTCAACACCGCGATCGACGTGGCCGCCGGCCAGCAGACCGACTTCGTGCTGGACTTCGATGCCTGCGATTCGATCGTGCGCGCCGGCAATTCCGGCAACACCATCCTGAAGCCGGTGCTGCGCGGCACGCCGTTGCTCACCTCGGGCGTGCAGGGCCGCATCGACGCCGCGCTGGCGGGGCCGCAGACCACGCTCTCGCTGCAGCAGGCCGGGCGCATCGTGAAGGCCTCGGTGCCGGACGCCACCGGCGCCTTCGTGCTGTCGCCCGCGGCGCCGGGCACCTACCAGTTCGTGCTCAGCGCGCCCGGCCGGACGACGCTGGTGGTCAATGGCGTGGTCGTGACGGCCTCCACGCTGTCGACGCTGGGCAGCGCGGCGCTGCCGTTGACGGCGCCCGCCTCGCCCACCGCCACGCTCGACGGCGCGGTCAACACCGGCGCCACGCCGGTCATCGCCACCGTGCATGCGCTGCAGACGCTGGGCAGCGGCGCCACGGTGCAGGTGGCGGGCCAGCCGGTCACCGGCAACGGCGGCGCCTACGCCTTCAGCGTGCCGACCGCCGCGCCGCTGGTGGCGCCTTATGTGGCGGCGCCCGGCGCGCTGGCATTCACCGCCGACCCTGCCGCCGCCGCGCGCTACACGCTGGCCGCGCGCAGCGGCACGGCGGAAAAGACGGCCGGGCCGCTCACCGTGGCGCCGGGCACCACGGTCACCACGCCGTTCAGCTTCCCGTAGCCGGGGTGGCGCTGGTGTCGCCGCCCGCCGTGCGGGCCAGCGCCTGGCGCTTGTTGCGGGCGCGGATGTTGAGCGCCTCGACCGCCAGCGAGAACGCCATCGCGGCATAGATATAGCCCTTCGGCACGTGCTGGTCGAGCGATTCA
>Ga0196963_10001390_pt1 | contig 16535 bp, 12 predicted proteins | sample S1_5metaG_FD_148600 | JGI IMG/M metagenome (GOLD analysis project Ga0196963, IMG submission 148600) | Soil microbial communities from Anza Borrego desert, Southern California, United States - S1_5 | ecosystem: Environmental > Terrestrial > Soil > Desert | place: USA: California | collected... | reverse complement strand
CGCGATCCCCGACGTCGGTCAGGTCGACCTCGACGGCGTCGGGGATCGCGTCGGCCGGGCACGAGACCTTGATCTTGCGCAGGCGCTGCTCGACCAGGCCGCCCGCCTTCACGCCGGCGCAGTTGCGCGCGTCGACGCGCACGGCGACGTCGACCTTGATCTGGCCCTTCTCCGCGACCTCGACCAGATCGATGTGGGTGATCTTGTCCGTCAGGGTGTCCTTGACGACCTCACCGCGCAGGGCGAGGTACTTCGTGCCGTCGGCCTCGACGCGGCAGAGGTGCACGACCTTGGCGTCGAGTTCGCGCGCGCTCTTGTCGTCGAGCCACAGGTGGTGGCTCGGCTGGCCGCGGCGGCTGATGGTCAGCGGCACCTTGCCGGCCTTGCGGCCGTGCTGGGCGGCGATCGTGCCGAGTTCGGTGCGGGGCTGGCCGGTGTAGGTCTGGGTGGTGCTCATGGCTTCTGCCTTCTCGTGTTCGTTCGTTCGATGGGTGGCCAGCTCAGGGGAAGAGCGAGCTGACGGACTGATTGGTGTGGATGCGCCTGATCGCCTCGCCCAGCAGCGACGACACCGACATCACGGTGATCGGCAGCTCGGCGAAACGGCGCTTGAGGGGAATGGTGTCGGTGATCACCAGGTCGTCGAGCTTGACGTCGCTCAACCGGTCGAAGGCGTCGCCGCAGAACACCGCGTGGGTGCAGACGGCGATCACGCGCTTGGCGCCGTGCTGGCGCGCGACCTTGATCGCGTTGGTCATGCTGCCGGCGGTGGTGATCATGTCGTCGACGATCACCACGTTGGCGCCGTCGATGTCGCCGATGACGTTGGCGACTTCGGTCTTCGAATCGCCGGTGCGGCGCTTGTCGATGATCGCGAGGCCGGCCTTGAGCCGCTTGGCGACGCGGTCGGCGAGCTTGATCGAGCCGGTGTCCGGACTGACGACGACCACGGATTCGAGGTTGAGCTGGTTCAGGTACTCGAGCTGGACCGGCAGCGCCGTCAGATGGTCGACCGGCACGTCGAAGAAGCCCTGGATCTGCTGCGCGTGCAGGTCGACCGTGAGCAGCCGGTTGATGCCGGCGGTGGTCATGATGTTGGCCACGAGCTTGGCCGTGATCGGCACCCGGCCCTCGTGCTTGCGGTCCTGGCGGGCGTAGCCGAAATACGGCACGACCGCGGTGATCCGCGCCGCCGAGGCCCGGCGCAGGGCGTCGGCGATGACCAGCAGCTCCATCAGGAAGTCGTTCGACTGGGTCGACTGGACGACGAAGACGTCGGCGCCGCGCACGTCCTCGTGGAGCTGGACCTTGACCTCGCCGTCCGGGAAGCGCGCGCAGGTCATCTCGCCCAGACGCACGTCGATCGCCGCGCCGATCGCCTCGGCCAGCGGCCGGTTGCCGTTGCCCGAGAAGATGCGCATCTGCAGCAACGATCCGGTCGTGGAGCTCGGGGAGGGCATGGTGCGGGTGCTGACGGCGTTGGCGGGCTATCGAAAGGGCTGCGTACGATAGCCGGCTCGTCTGATACGCAAGACCGTTGGCTCGTTTCTCCCGATGGCGACCGGAGTTACACCCCGGGGCCGGACCTCGCACCACCGTCGAGGCCATAACCGCTCGCCAGCTGAACCTGTTACACCTGACGAGGCGGTCCGGGGGAGGGTCGTGCGCGCCCATACCATCGGGCCAAACACCCGCTCCCCACCGGGGAGCCCTGGAGATTCCTCACATGCACAAGCAGCTCGCCCCCCGCCCGCACGGGTTCATCGACTACGCCCTCGTGCTGTTCTTCGTCCTGGCACCGTCGCTGTTCGGCTACGGCGACGACGACCGCGCCGCGCTGACCTCGTACATCGTGGCCGCGGCGCATCTCGGGCTGTCGGTCCTGACCGCCTATCCGCTCGGGCTCGTCAAGCTCATCCCGTTCCCGATCCACGGCCGGATGGAGCTGGTCATCGCCTTCGTGCTGGTCGCGCTGCCCTGGATCGTCGGCTTCTCCGAGAACGATGCCGCGCGCAACGTCTTCATCGCCAGCGGCGTGGCGACCCTCGCCGTGTACCTGCTGACCGATTACCGCACGAGCGACATCGGCACCACCTGGGGCCGCGGCCGCCCGGCGACGCGCTGACCCGGCTGCGGACGGCACCGGCGCGCCCGCGCGCCGGTGCCGCCGTCACGACGCGCGCGCGGTGATCGCGGGCGAGCTCTCCTGGACGACGTCCAGGCAGAGGTCGCCGGTCTCCGGGCAGACCGCGAGGAAGCGGTTGTCGACGACCCAGGCGACCAGCTCGCGCGCCGAGGTCGGACCGATCTTGAGCTCGCGATCCATCCGTCGGGCGAGCTGGTCGGCCGCGATCCGGTCGGTCGTCTCCATGATCCTGATCAAAACGTTCAGCGCGCGACGTTGCATGCGGTCTCGCTCCTGATCTGCGATGGCAGAACGGGCGCAACGTAGGCGCTGGCTCATCACCCGCCGAGATGCAACGCAGCGGCCGTCACAGGCTAGCGTCCGCGCCCGCGGGGCGGTTCAGCTCGGCAGGAAACGCGGCATGTCGCCGGGCGCGTAGCCGAGCGCGTAGCGCACCAGCCCGACGAGCAGGAAGAGCAGCGTCATGATCGCCTCGCCGGCGATCAGGCCGGCGGCCGCCGGCTTGAGCTTCTGATAGATGCCGACGCCGCCGTAGCGCATGACCAGCATCTTGACGAACCAGCCGACCACGAAGCTGAACCAGATGCCATGCGTCGCATACGCCGGGACGATGAGCAGGCCGAGCGGATGCAGCGGGAACGCCGCCCACAGCAGACGGCCGACGCCGACCGCGGCGACCAGGCCGGCGCCGACGCCGTAGGCCGCCCAGGTCCGCTCGTTCGACGTCTCCTCGCCTGAGACCCCCTGCACCAGCGGCAGCAGGTTGTGCGCGAACAGCGTGTCGTGCGGCCAGGTGTCGTTCATGTGCGGTTTGCCGCCGTAGTAGATCCACAGCATCATCGCGACGCCCGCCGCGGCGCCGCCCACCGCGACCAGCAGCATGACGAACGACAGGCGGCGGCGCGGCACGCCGCCCGCCTGCGCCGCCATGCGCTCGGCCTGGACGGCGTACGGCAGGATGTTCTCGCGGCTGTCCGAGAAGAGCCCGGCGCCGACCAGCATGAGCGGCGCGAGCGCGGTCAGCGGCAGGGCGAAGCCGGTGACCGAGAACACGATCTGGCTGACGAACCACCCGGTCGGCGTCTGCACGAACGGCACGCCGGCCTCGGCGACGATGCGCGCCATCACCAGGATCAGCCCGAGCAGCACGAGCACCGCGAGCAGCGCGTGGTCCACGCGAGCCCCGGCGGTGACCAGGGTCAGCGCCATGGTCGCGATGCCGAGCAGCAGCGCCCAGACGTACGGCGCCAACGGCCGCAGCCGCGGATCGCCCAGGCCCGGGATGGCCGCCTTGACGACGCGCCAGTAGTACGTGCGCCCGATCCACAGGATCAGCAGGCATTCGACGAAGTAGCCGCCGACGCCGCCGCGGACGACGTCGTCGTACTGCAGCTGCAGCCCGAAGTTGCTGCGGCAGACGGCGAAGCCGAACTGCACGAGCACGTAGAAGAACCACAGGCTGAAGGACAGCCCGAGCGGCAGGAAGAAGGTCAGCGCGGCGATCGACAGGAAGACGCGCGGATGGACGAGCGACCACCAGTCGAACATCGTCATCACCCAGTCGGTGCGCGCCGGCTTGTGGAAGTCGAACGACGTCGCGAACGAGACCGGCAGCCAGCCCAGCTTCTCGAGGCCCTGGCTGCCGAGGATGATGAACGCTATCGCCAGGCCGATGTAGAAGCCGCGATCCAGCAGCAGCGGCGGCAGCCGCCGGCCGGGCTCCGGGTCGGCGATGAAGCCGAACAGGAAGTCGGTGATCGGGTACGGCAGCCGTTCGTGCTCGCCCCATTGGTCGCGCACCAGAGCGGCGATCGCCAGCGACGCGACCAGCAGGCCGACGAGCAGCGGCATCCATTGCAGGAACACCGGCCACCACGCGTGCCACGGCAGCGATGGCGGCTCGACGGCGATCACCGTCACGTCGCCGGCCGGCGTCGTCGCGCTCTCGCCGGCGCGCAGGGACGCCAGGCTCAGCCCCGGTTCGCTGTCGAGATCGAGGAAGCTCCCCGGCGGGGCCGCGCGGGCGACGGCGCCGCTCAACGCGCGCTGGGTGCGGACCTGGCCCGTGGCGTCCTTCCACGTGACGAGCGCGCGATGCTCGATGCGCTTCGCCTTGCCCATGCCGTCGTAGAACTGGTCGATCACCAGGCGGTGCTCGGCGTCGTTCGCGTCGATCGGGCCGTCGCTGGGCAGGCCGATGAAATACCCCTCGGGCAGCTGCACCGGCGCGTCGCGCGGCGCGAGCAGACCGACATCGGTGCGCGTCGGGATGTGCTTGGCGGGACGCGTGACGATCTGCGTCCACAGCCGGGCGAAGCCGTTCGACACGGTTCCGCCGAGCGCGAACAGGATCGCCGCCACCACCGCCATCTCGCCGGCGCGCAGGCGGCGCCGCCCGAGCAGCGGATTGATGCCCAGCGTCATGATCAGCAGCGCCAGCAGGATCCCCGGCGGCAGGTAGTGGCAGTAGAGGTAGGTGTTCTGCACCACCCAGTCGTTGAACGGCGCGAGCACGGCGAAGACCGCCGCGAAACCGAGCCCGAGCAGCACCGCCCGCAACGTGAAGGCGTTCGGCGCCGCGCCCGCCGGCTTCGGATCCGGCGAGGTCGCGGGCGGCGCGGTCGGTTCGGGCGGGGTGTCCACGTCGGGTCGGGCTCCGGTGCGAGGATGAGCGGCGCGCGATCGGCAGAATGGCAAACGCCGCGTCGGGTGGCGGTGACACGCGTTTCGCGGCGGACACCCTGCGTGATCGCGAGCGGCGCCGCAAGCGGCTCGAACCGCGCCCGCGCCGATGGTCGCAGCACGGGTGCCCGCCGTCCCCGCCCGCCCGCACGCGGACGGATTGACGGTGAACGGGACGGGCAGGCGAAAACGCCGCGCCTGCTGGCCGGTTCCAGTTCCATGATCTTCCCATCCGCCGCACGCGCCCTCATCGCCGTGGCGATCGCTCCGGTCCTCATCGCGGGCGAGGCGTCCTTCATCCCGCTCGGCTTCGCGGAACACGATCTGGAGCGCCATACCGGGATGTGGCTGCGACCGGACCTCGGCAACGCCGACACCGTGCTGCCCCTGCGCACGCGCGTCTGGGCGACGCGCGAATCGGTCACGGACGGCGTCGCCCTCAAATGCGCCTTCGCGCCCGGCTCGACCGGTCGCGTCCAGATCGAGAACGCATCGCTGCCAGCGGGCAGCGCCGGCTTCACGCTCTACGCGAAGGCGTCGCGCCCGCTCAAGCTGGCCCTGGGCCAGGCGGCGAAGGATGTCGGCACGGACTGGAGCAAGCTCGACTGGCCGTGGGCCGAGCTCGGCGCCGATCCGGCCGCGCCGACGGTCGGCTGGCAGGTCGCGTTGACCGTGCAGGGTCCGATCGCCGAACCGACGTGGCTGATCATCGACCGGTTCGGCATCGAGACGCCGACGTTCATCGGCGCGCCGGCGATCACGCCGCAGGATGGCCCCGACCAGACCATCGCGGCGACCGATCTGATCGTCGGCGGCGAGCGCCTGGCGAAGAGCGCGGCGCGTCTGAAGGCCAAGCAGCCCTTCAAACTGATCGCGTTCGGCGACTCGGTCACCGCCGGCGCGCAGGTGTCGCGCGGGTCATGGAAGATCGACGCCGACGCCGGCAGGGCGTTCCTGTGGTACGCGCATCTCGCGCGCTTGTGGGACGAGGCCGGCGGAGCCGTCGAAGCGGTCGGCGTCGGGCACGGCGGCTGGACGGCGCGCAAGGCGGCGAGCACCATCGACGCCGAGATCATCGCCATCGCCGGCGCCGACGACCTCGTCGTCCTCGAGTTCGGCGCGAACGACATGGGATGGGATGGCGCGACGCCCGAGCGCTGGCGCGCCGACATGGGCGCGCTGATCGCTCGCGTGAAGACCAAGACCGACCAGATCCTGGTGCTCAGCCCGACGCCGGGCGGCGCGATCCCGGCGCAGGCCGATGCGATCAGCGCGGCGCTGCGCGCGCTGTGCGATGAGCACGGTGTCGCCGGCGTCGACATCACGCGGCTGAACTGCTACCGCGGCACGCCGTCCTGCTGGGCGATGATGGCCAACGAGTACCACCCGGACCTGATGGGCCAGCTCATCATGGCGGAGATGATCGCGCCGGTGCTGACCGGCGTGGACAAGCGCTATCCGGAGTGACGGCGTCGGGCTTCGCGGCTCGAAGCGCGAAGCTCGAAGCCCGAAGCCCGAAGCCCGAAGCCCGCACGCGATCCCGTCAGGTGATCGTGTCGTACCGCGCCAGGTCGACGACGCCGCGCACCGTCTGGCCGCGCGCGAACGCGCGCAGGTTGTCGAGCGCCACGCGTCCGCAGGCATGCTGCTGATCGGTCGTCGGTCCGGCGACATGCGGGGTGAGCACCGCGTCGGTCAGGGCGCGCAGCGGCGACGCGGCGGGCAGCGGCTCCTCGACATAGACGTCGAGCGCGACCTGGATGCGACCGCTCGCCGCCGCCGCGGCGAGCGCGGCTTCGTCGACCACCGCGCCGCGGCCGACGTTGACGAACAGCGCATCCCGCGGCAGCAGGCCGATCACCCGCGCGTCGACCGAGCCCTGCGTGCGCGGGGTCCACGGCGCGAGGCAGACCAGCACCTCGCTGGCGGCGTACAGCGCGTCGACGGTCGCCGCGCGGGCCACGCCGCGCGACGCCAGCAGCGCGTCGTCGTCGCCCGGCGCGAAGGCGCTCAGGCTGCAGCCGAACGGCGCGAGCAGGCGCGCGAGCTCGCGCGCGACTACGCCGAATCCGTGCAGGCCGACGCGGCGGCCGCGCAGGCTGCGCGGCGGCGGCCCGCCGACCGACCAGCCCGTGGCGTGGTGCAGCTGCTCGTGCGCCGCCGACAACCGCCGCATGCCGGCGAGGACCAGGGCGACGCAGTGCTCGGCGACCGTGAACGCGTGGGCATCGGCCCAATTGCTGACCAGCAGACCCTGTTCGATCAACGCCCGCGGCACGAGGCGGCGCACGGTGCCGCAGAGGTGGCAGACGTAACGCAGGCCCGGCGCGCGCGCGCGCAGGTCCGCCGGCAGCGGCGGCGTCGACCAGCAGGTCATCAGCGTCGCGGCGCCGGTGCGCGACAACGCGGCGACGATGCCGTCGACGCCCTCGGCCGGGCTGACGCGATGCATCACGAGGTCATCGGGCAGGTCGTTGGGGGCGACGAAGCCGGCCCACTCGTTTTCGGAGACGCAGACGACGATGGCGGTGCTCATCCCGGTAGGAACCTCGGTAGGCCGGATACTCCATGGCCCAGCGCGTAGCGCACCAGGCCAACGATCAGGAACAGGGCGGCCATCGCCGCCTCGCCGGCGATCAGGCCGGCGGCGAACGGCTTGACACGCTGGTAGACGCCGACCCCGCCATAGCGCATCACCGCGGCCTTCGCCGCCCAGCCGACCAGGAAGCTGCCCCAGATCAGCCAGGTCGAGAACGCGGGCACGATCAGCAGGCCCAGCGGGTGCAGGGGCCACCACGCGAACAGCATGCGCCCGACGCCGACGATGCCGACGAGCAGCGCGCCGACCCCGTAGGCCAGCCAGGCGCGGCCGTAGACCGCGCCGTCCTGGCCCGCGGCGCCGCGCGCCAGCGGCTCGATGTTGTTGCCCATCAGGGTGTCGAGCGGCCAGGTGTCCGTGACATGCTCGTGGCGGTAATAGATGGCGATCATCACCGCGGCGCAGGCCGCGGCGCCGCCGATGGCCACCATCGCCATCGCCAGGGACAGGCGCCGGCGCGGCACCCCGGCGCGGTGGCCGAGGTACTCGGCCTGGACGGCGTACGGCAGCAGGTTCTCGCGCGAATCGGGCAGCAGCCCGAGCCCGATCAGCATCAGCGGCGCGAGCGCGGCGACCGGCACGGCGAAGCCGGTGAGCGAGAACACCGTCTGGCTGACGAACCAGCCGATCGGCATCTGCACGAACGGGATGCCGGCCTCGGCGACCAGGCGCGCCAGCACCAGGGTGAAGCCGAGGAACGCGATGACCGCGAGGGCCGCGTGATCGGGCCGCGCGCCGGCGGCGACCAGCGTCAGGCCGATCGCGGCGACGCCGGCGAACAGCGCCCAGACGTACGGGGCGACCGGTCGCAGCTCCGGGCGGCCGAGGCCGAGCGCGGCCTTGATCGCGCCGAGGTAGTGCGTCCGTCCCAGCCACAGGATCAGCAGCGCCTGCATCGCGAATCCGCCGACGCCGGCGGGCGCGGCGTCGGCGCGTTCGATGGGCACTCCGGCGAGGCGCAGCACGTAATAGGAGAAGCCGGTGAGCAGGAAGAAGAACCACAGGCTGAAGCCGAGGTCGAGCGGCAGGAAGAACGTCAGCGCCGCGATCGACAGGAACAGGCGTGGTCCGAACACCGCCCACCACTGGAACACGTTCTTGAGCTCGGGCGTGTCGGCCGCCTTGTGCAGGCTGATCTGCGTGGTGATCGAGACCGGCAGCAGCCCCATCTTCTCGAGCCCCTGGCTACCGAGGATCACCGCGGCCACGGCGACGCCGATCCAGAACAGGCGCGAGCAGAGGATCGGCGGCAGGCGCCGCCCCGGATCCGGATCCTTGAGGAACCCGTAGAGGAAGTCGGCGATCGGATACGGCAGGCGCTCATGCACCACCCACTGGTCGCGCACCAGCGCGGCGATGGCGATCAGCGCGACCAGGGCGCCGGCGATCAGCGGCAGCCAGCGCAGGAACGCCGGCCACCACGCATGCCAGGGGATCCCGGGCGGCTCGACGGCGACCACGGTCAGCGTCGCGCCCGCGACCACCGTCGAATCGCCCGGCCGCAGGCCGACCAGGGCGAGCCCGGGCGCGGCATCGAGATCGAGGAACGTCCCGGGCGGCGTCTGCCGCGCGACCGCGCCGCCGAGCGCCGGCTGCGTGCGCTGGACCCCGGCCGCATCGCGCCACGTCACCAGCGCGCGGTGCTCGACGCGCGGGTCGGCGCGCAGCCCATCGTGGAAGCCATCGATCACCAGGCGGTGCTCGGGATCGTTCGCGTCGATCGGACGATCGGTCGGCACGCCGATGAAGAATCCCGCCGGCAGCTGCGCGGGCCCGTCGCGCGGGGCGATCGCTTCCAGTCCGGCGCTCGCCGGCAGGCGGCGCGCCGGGCCGCTCGCCATCTGCGTCCACAACCGCGCGAAGCCGTTCGAGCACACGCCGCCCAGCGCGAGCAGCATCGCCACCGCGACCACCATCTCGCCGCTGGCGAAGCGCCGGCGCCCGAGCAGCGGATTGACCACCAGCGCCAGCGTCAGGACCACCATCAGCACGCCCGGCGGCAGGTAATGGCAGTAGAGGTAGGTGTTGCCGACCATCCAGTCGTTGACCGGCGCGGCGATCGCGAAGAGCGCGACCAGGCCGACGCCGAGAGCGACGGAGCGGACGGTGAACGCGCGCTGAACCGGCGGGAGATCGCTCAATCCAACCTCTTGGTTGGATTGTGACGGCGGGTGATCGCGGCGCCATCGCGTGGCCGCGTCGCGACCGCGGCGTGCGCGGACTGCCATCGGCAGACGATAACGGGCGCATGGCGACGCGACTTGGATCCATGGCCATCGAGCGACGCGGTCCAGCCCTCAGCTCGGCATGAGATAGACCGTCACGTCGTCCTGCACCGGTCTGCCCGCCGGCGTCAGGCGCACCGCCTCATCGTCGATCGCCACCAGACCCTCGCCGGCCAGGACGCGGGCGCGGTCGAGCCAGCGCCCCTCGTCGTCGCCGAGCTCGCGCAGGCGCGCACGCGCGACGCCGCTCGCGAGGCGCAGGCCGAGCATCCACGCCTCGGTCAGGATCGCGCGGTCGTCGAGCGCCTCGACCTTCCAGGCGGTGTCGCCGCGCGCGGCGCCGTCGATGTACGCGGCGGGATGCTTGTGCCGCGTGACGCGCCGGCGATCGACGGTCGAGACCGCGCCGGCGCCGGCGGCGTGGTAATCGCGCTGGTGCCAGTACGCGAGGTTGTGGCGGCTGGCCTCGCCGCCGCGCGCGAAGTTGCTGGTCTCGTACGCGTCGAGACCGAACGCGGCGAGGCGCTCGGTGACCAGCGCCAGCTGCCGACGGCTCGTCACCGGATCGGTCTCGGTCATCGCGCCGCGCGCGCGCAGGGCGTGGAACTCGGTGCCCGGCTCGAACGTCAGGTGGTAGACCGAGGCGTGGGCGAGATCGTGGCGGCGGTACAGCGCGAGGTCGGCGGCGATGTCCTCGTCGCCCTGTCCGGGCAGGCCGATGATGATGTCGGCCGAGACCCGCGGCACCGCCGCGCGCGCCAGCGCGAGCGCGCGTTCGGCCTGGCGCGAGTCGTGGACGCGGCCGAGGAACTTCAGCCAGCGGTCGTCCGTCGACTGGATGCCCAGGCTCAGGCGGTTGACGCCGTGCTCGGCGAGCAGGCGGAACTTCTCGGCGTCGACCGATCCGGGATTGGCCTCGCACGTCCATTCGTAGCGGTCGTCGAGCGCGATGCGGTCGCGCACCCCGCCCATCAGCCGCGCGAGATCACGCGCGCCGAGCATGGTCGGGGTGCCGCCGCCGACGAACACGGTCGCGTACGGTCCGCGCGGCAGCGTGCGCACCTCGCTCAGCAGGGCGTCGACGTACGCGGCGTGCTCCGCGTCGCGCCCGGCGATCGAGTTGAAGTCGCAGTACGGGCACTTGGCCGCGCAGTAGGGCACATGGAGGTAGAGGTGCATCGACCGGCGAACCGTCACCGCGCCGCCGACCAGACAAGCAGCCGCGTCACCAGGTTTTGACCATCATCCCGACGGCGCCGAAGGTGTTGCCGTCGTCGGTGTTCATGCCGCCGGACAGGGCGAACATCCGCCACGACGCGCCGTAATCGATCCAGGTCCCGCGCTCGTACTCGTCGACCGTGCGCGCCGTCCCGGACTGCGCATCGCCGTCGTTGGCGCGTTGCCGCGCGCCGAACCACAGGCGGGCCTGGTCGCGGTCGTAGCGCAGGATCGCGCGCACGCCGATGTCGGCCTGCACCTGGACGTGGCTGGTGGCGAGCAGCGCGCCGTGCAGCTCGAGCCCCGCCCACGGCAACGGATACCACGGGTAGACGCCGTCGACGTAGACGACCGCGGTGACTCCGCCGTCGTCGTAGGCCAGGTCGTAGCAGCGGAAGTCCTGCACCTGGTGGCATTGGTTCTGCATCTCCGCGCCGAGATACGGGCCATTCGCGCGCAGGCCGCCGCCGACCGCGAGACGCGGCGTGTCGTCCTCGCCGCCACCGAACGGCAGCCAGCCGACGGTCAGCGTGATCTCGTCGCTGCGCGTACGCGCGCGACGATCGGTGAGGATGGCGTGATCGAACACCACCACCCAGCTCGCGTCGACGCGCGCCCCCAGGGTCGTCTGGTTGGTGCGGTGATCGTCGATCGACTGCTCGCAGCGGCCGAGATCGTCGTTGCCGACGTTCAGCCAGCCCATCGGCAGCGCGCCGGGCGCCGGCGCCTCGGGCACGCCGGCGACGCTGGCGCAGGCCGGAGCGACGAGCGCGAAAAGCGCGGCGATTGCGGGAAAATGCGCGAAGTCCAAGCCGACGAGTATACCCCAGGCCGCCGCTCATTTCGCGCACCGCACGCAAAGGTGCGCGGCACCGGCAGCTACGCCGGCCATCGCGCGAAGAGACGCGGATTGACGGTTGCGCCGCGACAAGCGAACGACAGAAATCCCTGACGAGCGAGTGTGATGCACGAACGGAACCGTCTCGAAGCCAAAGTTGCCGACTCGCCGATGTCGTTGGCGACGCATGCCGAGGCGCTGAGCGACGGCTTCGACGCCGCCACGGTCTGCGCCTCGTACCTCGGCGTGACCGCGGAGGACGGCGCGACGTGGCGCGAGCTGCTGTCGCGCCAGGCGCTGGAACGCGCGTGCCTCGAGCGCGGCCGCCTGGTCAAGCCCAGCGATACCGATGTCCTGGCCGCGCTCGCCGCCGACGCGCGCGACGCGCTGGCGCGCTCGCTCGGCGCGGCGCGCGCGCAGATCGACGATCGGCGCTGGTACCTGCTGGCCTATGCCGGCGCGCTCGAAGCGCTGGGCGCCACCGATCGCCAGGCCGGCGAATGCCTGGCCCGCGCGCTGTGGGGCCGCGACCACGATGCCGCGCCGGACGCCGAGGCCTGGTCGGCCCGCCTGCCGGCGCCGGCGGCCGACGACGCCTGGCGCTGCGAGATCAGCACCGCGTTCGCCGCCGCGGTCGACGCCGGCGAGGACCTCGATCGCGCCGCGGTCTCGGCGGCGCTGGGCAACCGGGGCATCGACGGCGACGCCGACGCGATCGCCGATCTCGCCGCCTTCATCCGGGCGCTGCGCACGCGCCTGGTCGACGAGGACGAATCGTGGCGCCACCTCAGCGCGTCGCCCGGTCTGACCTTCGCGCTCGGCTACATCTGGACCCACCTCGGCCTCGGCGCGATCGACGACGACCGCGCCAGCACGCTGATCGGCGCCTGCGCGCCCTGGTTCACGACCGACGCCGATTGAGGCCGACCGAGGCCGTGACCAGGCACGACCGCAACCACGCGTTGCCGGTCGCCCGGTTGTCGGCTAACCTAACCACATGTTCGAACTGGTCTTCCTGACCGGCGCGCGGGCGGGGCAGGTGGTCCCGGTGACCAAGACCCTGCTCGCCGGACGCAGCCCCGAGTGCTCGCTCGAGGTCCCGGACCCGAACACCAGCCGCCAGCACAGCCGGGTCATCTACGACGGCGTCTCGTGCAGCGTCGCCGACAACGGCTCGTCGAACGGCACCTACCTCAACGATGTCCGCCTGACGTCGACGGTGAAGCTCACCCCGGGCGACATCATCCGCCTCGGCGAGACGCGCATCCGCTTCCAGGCCAAGAAGCGCACGAGCGGCGGCGACTCGACCAACGCCAGCTCGATCTTCTCGATCAAGGAGGCCGAGGAGGATCTCAGCCAGTCGATCCTGCTGCGCGTCGAGGACCTGGCGAAGAAGGCCGACCCGGCGGTGCTCGGCCAGCGCCTGAGCGCGATCATCAAGGTCTCGAAGGCGCTGGTGAACATCAACAAGATCGACCAGGTCTTCGACGGCATCCTCGAGACGCTGTTCGAGGTCTTCCCGCAGGCCGACCGCGGCTTCCTGATGATCGGCGAGAAGGCCGAGCGGCTCGAGCCGAAGGCGATGCGCAGCCGCGGCAAGGGCGTCACCGAGAACCTCCACGTCTCGATGTCGATCTGCAAGAAGGCGATGGAGACCCGCACCGCGATCCTGTTCGACGATCAGAAGTCGAACGACTTCAACCACGGCATGTCGATCGTCTCGCTGAAGATCCGCAGCGCGATGACCATCCCGCTGATGGTCAACGAGGACGTGCTCGGCCTGCTGCAGATCGACACGCCGGAGAAGGACAAGGCCTTCACCAAGGACGATCTCGAGCTGGCGCTGGCGGTCTCGCAGCAGGCGGCGATCGCGCTGCACAACGCCCTGCTGCTCTCGAAGGTCGAGCACGAGACCACGGTGCGCAACAACCTGATGCGCTTCCTGCCGGGTCCACTGGTCGACCAGGCGCTGAACGGCCAGTTCGACCTCGGCGGCCGGACCTGCAACAGCACCATCCTCTTCTCCGACGTCGTCGGCTTCACCCGCCTGTCCGAAGCGCTGCATCCGGAGCAGGTCGTGTCGATGATGAACGACTACTTCAGCCGCATGCTGCCGTGCATCGAGGCGCACTCGGGCAGCGTCGACAAGTTCCTGGGCGACGCGATCATCGCCGTCTGGGGCATCCCGATCGACAAGGGCGACAGCGCGATCAACGCGGTGCAGGCCGCCCTGGCGATGCAGTGCGCGATGAGCGGCCTGAACAGCCTGAACGCGCGCGACGGCAAGCCCCAGCTCGGCATGGGCATCGGCGTCAACACCGGCCAGGTCGTCGCCGGCAACATCGGCGCCGAGACGCGCAAGGAGTACACCGTGCTCGGCGACGCGGTGAACACCGCGCAGCGCGTCGAATCGGCGGCCGGCCGCCACCAGGTCTACGTCTCGGAGGCGTCCTGGCGCGAGCTCGGCGGTCGCGGCTTCGGCCTGCTGCTGCCGCCGCTGCACGCCAAGAACAAGAGCGAGCCGCTGACGGTGTTCTGCCTGCGCGGTCTCAAGATCATGTCCAACGAGGTCATGCTGCACCTGCCGTGCACCTCCAACGGCACGCCCGTGCTGCTGATCCGCCGCCTCAACGACAACACCTTCCTGATGCTGCATCCGAGCGAGTTCGACCCGTGCGCCGCCCCCCTGACGACCTCGGGGCTCGAGTGGCCGGACGTCGATCTCGGCACGCCGACCATGGAGTCGGTGCTGCCCGGCCAGCTCAGCGACGGCCTGATGATCCGCAGCCAGGTGCGCCTCGCGGACCCGACGCTCAAGGGCCTGCTGGGCGACAAGCCGCTGACCTGCGATCGCGACTGGGCGCACCTCAACCGCAGCTGAGCTGATCGCGGCTTCGCGGGCCGAGCTTCGAGCTTCGAGCTTCGAGCTTCGAGCTTCGAGCTTCGAGCCCCTGTCCGCCCTACCGCCTCACGAACAGCAGCACCGCCGCGACCACCGCGATGATCCAGCCGGTGGCCGCGACCAGCAGCAGGGCGGTGCGCGACGCGCTCATGCCCTTGATCTGGTTCTCGAGCGAGGTGATGCGGTCCTTCTCGGCCGAGATCACGTTCATGATCTGGCTGCGCGACGACGGCAGCGAGCCGTCCTTCGCCGCGACGTCGATCTTGCTCATCTCGAGGTCTTTGATGAGCTCGTCCGGCGACTGGTAACGGTCGATCGGGTGCTTGGCGACCATCTTGTCGAGCATCCGCACCAGGTCGCGCGGCACGTCCTTGCGCAGCACCTGCAGGTCCGGCGGCTCGGTCTCGATGTGGTCGCGCATGACCTTGCTGCACGATCCCGAGAACAGCGTCGCGCCGGTCAGCATGTGGAACAGCGAGGCGCCGAGCGAATAGATGTCGGACCGCACGTCGAGGTTGCGCTCGCCGCGCGCCTGCTCCGGGCTGATGTAGTCGGGCGTGCCGATGGTCGTGCCCTCCTGCATCAGCTCGGCGTCGAACACCGACTGGATGAAGCCGAAGTCGCCCAGCTTCACCGTGCCTTCCTTGGTCATCATCATGTTCGCCGGCTTGATGTCGCGGTGGACGATGTTCTGCGACGCGAGGTACTTCAGCGCCTGCGACACCTGCAGTGAGACGTCGATCGCCTTGTCGACCGACAGCACGCCCTCGTGCTTGATCAGGTCCTCGACGGTGACGCCGTCGATGAACTCCATCGAGAAGTAGTACTTGCCCTGGTACTTGCCGACGTCGAACACCTGGATGAGGTTCAGGTGCGACAGCTTGCCGGCGGCGCGCGCCTCGAGCAGGAAGCGCTTGCGGAACTCCTCGTCGTCCGCCCATTTGTTGTGCAGGATCTTGAGCGCGACCATGCGGTGCATGTTGAGCTGCTCGGCGAGGTAGACCTCGCCCATGCCGCCTTCGCCGATGCGCCGGCTGAGCTTGTAGCCGCCGATCTGCTTGTTGACGAGCATGCCGCCTTCGCTCTTCGCGCGCTCGTCGCGCATGATGCGGCGCAGCGCCTTGAGCAGGCGGTCGGCGGTGATGCGGTCGATGGCGCCGTCGCCGACGAGGATGTCCCAGATCTGCTTGCCGGTCTGCTTGACCTTGTCCATGGCGACGTCGAACTGGTCCGGGGTGATGAACCGGCCCTCGATCGCCAACTGGCCATAGCGGAAATCTTCATCCACGACGCCGACGTCTCCCATGTACCGATGCCTCTGCGAGGCAGAAGATAGCAAGCCGCTGGCAAAAGCAGCCCGGGGGGCTCGGGGGGCCGCCAGGCCCCCCGTGAAACAGCGAGCGGAGCGGTTTGGCGGAGAATCGGCGCGCCAGCGCCCCGCCAGAGCGCTCCGCGCCGAGCGTTGGCGCGGCGACATTCCGGTCCTTCACACACGGAATCGGCTGCGCTTGCAGGCGGAAGGCTCGATCGCATGGTGGCCGCACCACGCGCTGGAGCCATGCGATGAGCGAACGCTATATGCCCACCCACGAATGGGCGCGCCTCGACGGCGCCCTGGTCGCCATCGGCCTGTCCGCGTTCGCGGCGGGCGAGGTCGGCGAGGTCATCCACATCGCCCTGCCCAAGCCGGGCCAGAAGCTGACGCGCGGCCAGGCGTGCGCCGAGATCGAGTCGGTCAAGTCGGTCAACGACTACTACAGCCCGGTCGACGGCGAGGTCGCCGAGGTCAACCAACAGCTCGTCGCCAACCCGGAACTGCTCAACCAGGACGCCGCCAATGCCTGGTTCGCCAAGGTCAAGCCGTCGGCGAAGGATCCGCTCGCCGGACTGCTGACGAAGGACGAGTACGGGCCAAGACGGCGAAG
>Ga0196963_10001389_pt1 | contig 16537 bp, 17 predicted proteins | sample S1_5metaG_FD_148600 | JGI IMG/M metagenome (GOLD analysis project Ga0196963, IMG submission 148600) | Soil microbial communities from Anza Borrego desert, Southern California, United States - S1_5 | ecosystem: Environmental > Terrestrial > Soil > Desert | place: USA: California | collected... | reverse complement strand
ACCCCCTCGAGCCCGACCTACGACAACCCAAGCGCCACCAATAACCGGCACTACCTGAGCTTCGGCGGGCAGACGCTCGGTGTGCTCATCACCACCGGCCCGATTCCTTACGTCGACGAGTACAAGAACGAGCCGCCGACCATCTCCAGCGTGGACTTCAGCCAAGTGCAGTTCTGGCACAAGGACCACCTGGGCAGCCTGATCGCGACAACCAACCACCAAGCCACGGTCACGGGCCGTTATGCCTACGACCCCTTCGGCAAACGGCGCTACACCAACGGCAGCTACGACCCCTTCGGCACCATCGTCGTCGACTTCTCGCCCAACTCAGCTGCAACTGCTGGCGCGGACCGCGGCTTCACTGAGCACGAGCACCTCGACGACATCGGGCTCATACACATGAATGGGCGCATCTTAGATCCTAAGCTTGGGATGTTCTTGCAAGCGGATCCATACGTCTCGGTTGCCAAAGATCTACAAGGCTATCACCGCTACGCCTATTGCCTTAATAGTCCCCTTACCTGCACTGATCCAGCTGGCTTCACTGCCTTCGATTCGGAGTGGGGAAGTTTCAATTACAACACCCCACACAACACTAGCTACTCTCCATGGCCCTCCAGCGGGGTTCAGATCATTGAAATTGTTGGCTCTCGGTTTGGCATGCCAGCGGTGCTGATTTGGGATGCGTCGCTTTTGGCTTCTTCTGCATTGGACGCAATGGATGCATGGATGTCCAAGCCCGGCGCTTATGGTTCGGCTCTCTCGTGGACAGCTACGAACCTCATAGATGCAGGCATCACCGGCGGGCATGGGCAAATGGCGGTAGATGCCTTTCGGAACGGTGACTTCGGATGGGCTATCGCTCATGAGGTCGCGGGCGTTGCCTTCGGGCTAGGAAACGTCTTTGGGTTTTCTTCGAGTGAGTTCGCGGCACTGACGACCTATGTAAGCAGGAAAGTCGGACCTCTGCTCACCGCTGAGGCTGAGGCTGTGGGGCAGGGGCAATGGCTTCTTCATGCCCTCTTTGGTCAGAGGGCAGCGGTCCATAAAAGCGATTTCGTCGCTACAGGTGCAATCGGTGAGACCGGAAGGATTGGAGAGCTGGCCATAGGAGATGTATTGCGGCCGCTTGGTGGCCTCGATGAGCAAACCTTTATGACCCCCTGGAACGCGCGGGTGGTCGACTGGATACTAAACGGTGTCGCGTATGAATCGAAGGTGGGCTATACTTCCCTGACTGATTTCGTTCGGCTGCAGATTCAAAAGGATGTTTGGCTTCGGGAAGCCGGCTACGTTAACTCTGTTGAGTGGCACTTTTTCGGAAGCCCCATAACAAATAGGGTGGGGCTATCCAAGCCCTTGCAAGACGAGCTAACGGCAAATGGTATTCAGTTCTTCGTTCACTAGAGTTCAACCATGGTTTATCAGCCGCTGGTACCGCCAACACTAAAGATGTACAAGGCTGCTGATGTCCCCACCTTGAAAAACTGGTTTGGCAGCTTTCTTGATCGAGATGAAGAGCGGGTGGTGCATCTCGAGAATTTTGTACGTTCAAGTCCTTCGTACGAAGACTGGATCTTTGTGGCCAATGGCGACTCAATCAGGATGCTTGGTGATTGGCTTGCCGAGAAGATTCGGTCTATCGAAATCGGAAAGCAGTCTCGCAGAGACCCTCTGACCGGCGTCGAGATTGTCCCGGATCTTTCGGATATGTCGCGATCTCTCGCTTATGACGCCTCGAGACTCTTTGGGCGCGCCCTGATTGCGTTGGGTGCCGATGTTCGTTGGGGTATCGAGTTGGATGACCCAAAATCTGTCAACTACGGCCAGCCATTGCTGTATGGATTTGGACGGGCTCCGTGCAATCCAGGAATGATTTTGCAGAACTTTTGCACCAGTGCCATGCTTGGTCGAGCGAATGGCGTACGGCTCCGACAGCTTTTTGATACTTGGAAGTCGATGATCGGTGGGCTGACCTAAGGAATTCGTTCGACCGCAGGTGTCAGGGAATGGTGGCGTGAGTTATGACATACGGTTGCTGCTGGTGAAGTCAGGAGAATGCGCGCGCGATGTGGCCTATCGCGACGAACCCAGAGGCGAGCCTTGTACAGCAGAGCAGCGTGCTAGAAACAAGAGAATTGCTGACGCGCTGACTGCGGCGTATCCAGAGTTCGATCGGTTTGAGTCTGAGCGCCATTTCGAACTGACGGATACGAGGTGCGGGACCGGAATGCAGGTCAGCCTGTTCTGCGCGTCCGGAGCAATAATGCTGCCCCACTGGCGCAAGGAGAATGAGGCCGACATTCTGGAGCGCGTTGACAATGTCTTGCGAATTGTTCTGCAGAACAGTCAATTCGTCGCTTTCGATCCGCAGACCGAGCAGGAGCTGTCGCAAGAGGGCGGACTCCGTGGGATTGCCCAAATACCCTTCAGGCCAGACCATTGAAGTCTGCGATGGCGCTTGGGTCCCGTGCGGACAAAGTAACTGCGTGCCGGTGGAGACACATGCTGGCAGGCGTCGGTAGTGCCATCGCTTGCTTGAACATTATGCCGCTCGCAAGGTGGCCGGCCTTGACTTCGCGCAGTTCGATCTCCTTTGGCAAGGCTGCGTACTCCTAAGCCGGGCGAGCCGGAACCAAACAGGGGAGTAACCTCGCTACTTGCCGATGTGTGGTCAAGCGGAGGCGACGATGGAACTGCTGACGAGCCGGTACGCCCAGAACCTGGCCGGGGTGTTGTCGTGCTATGACCGCATCCTCGTGACCGGCACGCTGCCCGGCGCATGCTTCGCCGAGGGAATGACGAGCTTCCTGACCTCGCGAAGCATGCGCATCTTCGACTACCCGCAGTTCGCGCTGCCGCTGCGCGAGCGCCTGCGAGCCAACGCGGATGGTGCTTGATACAAACAAGAACCTCTGTGGATACTCAAACCTGTGCGTTTCGTATGGGCCGGGGATTTCTGGTGGTGTTGGCCTTGCTGGTAGCATGGGTAGCGGCGCAGCTTCTACCGGAGTAACAATGTATCGGGGCGCCAACTGGACTGGGGGTGCCGGGATCTTTGGCTCGGGTACAGTTCTCTTTGGCTCAGATGGTTCGGCCGCCGTGGGGCATGGGGTATTTGGCTTTGGCGCGGGTGGCTCGCTAACCTACATGCAGTGTCGGCTTCAGTATGTATGCTCGAAGTGAAGGCGCGTGTCTTGAAGTGAACTGGAGTGCGCATGTTGGAAGTGGATCGCCATTTTGGAATAAAGCTGGGTATCGTTGGGTTATTTGTCGCGATTGTTGGTTTGGTATTGTTCTTTATCGGGGCGACCGGTTTGGGGTACTGGGTCGCGAGCGCAGGGGTGGCGATTGGATTTGGTGGGGGTGTGGTTCATTTCCTCAGGAATTGGCGTGAAATATTCAGAGTCGAGAAGTAGGTGGAAGGCCTTCTGTGGTTCGGCTACGGCGCGGCGCCCGCTTAGCGCTGGCGGTACCGCGCGCTTGTTACGAGGCAGGTCACGTCTTGGTTGACGCCTGTTATGCCTCCGCTTACGTGACGCGGTGCGCCAACGCCGTCATGTTGAGCGCAGCGATCTGCTCTGGACTCGGTGGATGCGCCGCTCGCATGGCCCGAGATGTGGCACGCAGTCAGACCGCTTCGGGCCAGTACGAGGCCGCCGTACAAGGTCTCGATCAAGCGATCCGCCAGCATCCCGACGACGCGGAACTCCGGACTGTTTGGATGCGCTCCCGAAGCGAGGCCTTGGCCCGTTTGTTGGTCCAGGCGGGTGCGGCACGCACGCAAGGCCGATGGGCAGAAGCGGAAGAGCACTTGCGGCGAGCCGCTGCGATCGATCCAGACAGCGCGCGTGTGCGCGATCTATTGCACGCGGTCGCCGTCGAACGGCGGCAGGTTGCGGCAGTGGCCCAGGCCGAGGCCCTGGCCGGGAAAGGCGAGGTCAGTTCCGCGCTTCGGATTGTCAATGAGGGCCTCAAGCCGAACCCGCGCCACACAGGCCTCGTCGCGCTGCAGCGCAAACTCGAGCTGCAAGAGCGCGAACGCCAGATCGCCGCCGCGCGAGGTGGTCTCTCAGAAGCCCGACCGCTGTCTCTAGACTTCCGCGACACGCCCATCCGCACGGTGCTCGACTTGGTCTCACGCCACAGCGGCGTGAATTTCGTCTTCGACAAGGACATCCGCCAGGACCTGCGCGTGTCGGTGTACCTGCGCCAGGTGAAAGTCGAGGAAGCACTTGACCTGCTCGTGAGCACGCACCAGTTGGCCAAGAAGACCCTGGATGCGCGAACGGTCCTGATCTACCCGAACACGCCAGAGAAGCAGCGCGAGTACCAGGAGCAGGTCCTCAAGGTCTTCTACCTCAGCAATGGTGACGTCAAGCAAGCCGCTGCCATGCTGCGCAGTGCACTGAAAGTCCGCGACCCGTTCGTAGACGAGCGCAGCAGCATGCTGATGCTGCGAGAGACGCCCGAGACCATCCAGATTGCCGAGCGGCTGATGGCCCTGTACGACGCGGCGGAGCCCGAGGTCACGCTGGAGCTGGAAGTGCTGGAGATCAGCTCCAATCGGCTGACTGAATTGGGGGTGAAGTTTCCTGACACCATTGGCCTGACGCCGCTGTCCGCGCCAGGCGCTTCCGGCCATACCTTGTCCAGCCTTCGCGAAATCAACAGCGACCGTATCGGCGTCACCGTGCCGGGCCTGTTGCTGAACCTCCGGCGTGAGGTGGGCGATTTCGAAACCCTGGCCAATCCCCGCGTGCGCATCAAGAACCGCGAGAAGGCCAAGGTGTTGATCGGCACCAAGGTCCCGGTGGTGACGACCACGGCCACCACCGGCTTCATTGCCGAGAATGTCGCCTACTTGGACGTGGGCCTGAAGCTGGACCTGGAACCGGTGGTGGCGGCCGACGACGACGTGTCGATCAAGGTCGCGCTGGAGGTCAGTTCGCTCTCGAACCAGATCAAGACGAGCAATGGCACCTTGGCGTACCAGATTGGTACGCGTAGCGCCAGCACGGTGTTGCGGCTGCGTGATGGCGAGACGCAGGTGCTGGCCGGCCTGGTCAGCAGGGAAGAACGCAGCAGCGCCAGCCGCGTGCCGGGGTTGGGCGACGTGCCGGTGCTCGGGCGATTGTTCTCCAGCCAGCTGGACAACGGCAGCCGCACCGAACTGGTCCTGGCGATCACGCCGCGGGTGGTGCGCAACATCCGGCGCCCGGATGCGACGGAGAGTGAGCTGTGGATCGGCACCGAGACCTACACCCGTCTGCGGCCGCCGGGTGGGCGCGTGATGTCGCTGGAGCCCGAGGGCGCTCCGGCTGGTGCTGCCGGTGGTCCCGGCTCTGGCGCGCCCGGCGGTGTGGCTGGCCCCAGCAGTGGCGATGCGGCTGCGCGGCCGTCCGCGGCTGTTCAGGAGCCATCCTGGACACTGCAATGGAGAGCACCCACCACTGTGAAGCCGGGTGAAGAGTTCACCGCGGAACTGGTCGGCAAGACGGCCACGCCGGTGCGCGGTGTCAACTTGCGGCTGGCGGCGCGTTCGGGGCAGGCTAGCTTGGTGAAAGGCGCGGAGGGCGATTGGTGGAAGAGCGACCAGTCCGAGATCAATGCCACGCAGGCAATGGACGACAAAGCTGGCGAATGGCAGTTCGGCGTCATCCGGCATCTGGCGCAAGGCGTCAGTGGTGAAGGCGTTCTGGTGGTGTTGCGGCTGAAGGCGGGGCCGGCAGGAAAGATCGAATGGCCGTTGCTGCGCGCCGATGCGATTGCGGCAGGGCCGGTCGTACCCAAGGTGACCGAGTTGCCGACCCTGAAAGTGGATGTGCGGCCGTGATCAGGCTGCGTGCTGCTTCGGCGCCTGTGCCAGCTCGTCGTGGCTTCACGCTCGTGGAGATGTTGGTCGTCGCGGCGATGATGTCCGTGCTGGCCATGGCCGTGCTGCCGCTGGCGGAAATCACGAACGCGCGCTGGAAGGAACGTGAACTGCGCGCGGCCCTGCAGGAAATCCGGGGCGCGATCGACCGGTACAAGCGCATGGCGGACGAAGCCGCTGGCGGGCGTCCGCGCGCCGGCAGTGGCTACCCGCCCAGCCTCGCGTCGCTGATGGTGGGCTTGCCTGACGCTGCTTCCGGTGGTTCACCGCGGCCGCTGCTGCGCCGCATTCCCAGGGACCCCTTCGCGCCCGATGGCGTGCCGGCGGAGGCCAGCTGGGGCTTGCGCAGCTACGATTCGCCGGCGCACGCGCCGCGCGCAGGTGCCGATGTGTACGACGTGTATTCACTGTCCGCCCGCATGGGCAGCAATGGCGTGCCATTGCAGCAATGGTGAATGGGCATGCAGCGCATCAACCGTTCGCCGCGCCGCGGATTCACGCTGATCGAATTGCTGGTGGTGCTGGCTGCCGTGGCGCTGTTGCTGGGCGTGGCCGCGCCGCGTTATGTGGAGCATGTGGACCGCGCCCGCGAGGCGGCACTTCGCAGCAACCTGGCCGCGCTGCGCGATGCCATCGATCGCTTCCAGGCTGACCGTGGCAGCTACCCAAACAAGCTGCAGGACCTGGTGGAGGGCCGCTACCTGCGCGCGGTGCCCATCGATCCGTTCACCGAGCGTGCGGACAGCTGGGCCGTCATCTCGCCGGCCGGCAGATCCAGTGCACAGGTGGCCGATGTTCGCAGCACCGCTTCCGGCACAGGGCGGGATGGGAAGCGTTATGCCGAGTGGTAGGCGGCAGCTGCCGCCCAGGCGGAGCCAGCGCGGCTTCGTGCTGGTGGCATGGCTCATCGTCGTGGCGCTGTTCGCGGCCACCGCGTCGATGGCGGCCGTGCGCTGGTCGGATGAACTGCGGCGTGAGCGAGAGCAGGAACTGCTGCGGCTCGGCGACGAGATTGCCGGTGCCATCGCTTCCTATCGTGCGGCGTCGGCCGGCAGCGCGCGCAAGTACCCGCCGCAGCTGGAAGACCTGCTGGAGGATCGCCGTGCGTTCGGCACGCTACGGCATTTGCGGCGCTTGTCCGGCGATCCCGTGATGCGTGGCGCAGCTTGGGGTGTTGTTCGCGCACCGGATGGCGGCGTGATGGGCGTCTACAGCACCAGCACCGACACGCCGATGCGCCGGATCGCCATCCGGCTGCAGCATGCCGATCTGCCGGCTGTGGGCCGGTATGCTGAGTGGCATTTCGTGCCGAGGGAGACACAACGATGAACAGGGGCTGGCGTGCGCGCGGCTTCACGCTGCTCGAACTGCTGGTGGTCGTGTTGATCATCGGCCTGCTCACCGGCATCGTGGGGCCGCGCTTCCTGGCGCAGATCAACCGCTCCGAAACCACGACGGCGCGTGCGCAGATCGACGCACTGGCCAAGGCCGTGGCGGCGTACCGCATCGACATGGGGCGCTACCCGCCGAACGAGCAGGGCCTGCGCGCCTTGGTGGAAGGTACCAACGATCCGCGCTGGCGCGGGCCGTACATGAGCGGCGACGTGCGCAGTGCCGTGCCGGCCGATCCCTGGGGCATGCCCTACGTCTACCGTTCACCGGGCACGAATGGCCGGGACTTCGACATCGTCAGCTACGGTCGCGACCGCGCGGCCGGCGGGGCCGGCGACGACGGCGACATCACGAACTGAAGCGTCGATGGACTTCCGTGTCCGCTTCCTCGATCCGCAGGCCATGGCCGTGCGCCAGCAGCGCATGGCTGCGCAGAGCGAGGCGGACCTGCGCCAGCAGCTTGCCCATCGTGGCTCCCAAGTGCTTCAGGTCGAGCCTGCTTCGGCTTGGCGCCTGGACCTCAGCGGCTGGCGGCGAAGCCGCGGCGGCGGTTTGCGCAAGACATCCGAGATCGCGCTGTTCTGCCGCGAACTCAGGGCCTTGACGACGGCCGGGCTCTCGGTCGTCGAGGCACTGGAAGCCTTGGCGGCGCAGCAGGTGGCAACGGACGAAGGCGAACTGGCCGTCGCGGGTCTGCTGTTGCAACGCCTCAGGGCCGGGCGGTCCTTGTCGGCGGCCATGGCCGATGCGGGTGGCTTTCCGCCGCTCCTGATCGCGTCGATCCAGTCCAGCGAGCGCACCAGCAACCTGGCGGATGCCCTGGATGCCTACCTGCACTACGACGAGGTCATCGGCACGCTGCGGCGCCGGATCGTGAGCGCCGCGCTGTACCCGGCCATCGTGGTGGCGCTGGGACTGCTCATCGCCGTGTTTCTGCTGTGGGTCGTCATTCCGCGCTTTGCGAGCCTGTATGGGCAAATGGGGCAGGGCGCGGGCACCGCGACGGTGGTGTTGTTGGAACTGAGCAAGGCGCTGCGCGAAGCCCCATGGCTCGTGCCGGTGGCCGGGCTGGTGTTCGTGATGCTGGCCGGCTGGCTGGTTTCCGGGGGGCGGGCAGCCGCGCTGGGCCGCGCGTTGACCGTTCGGTGGCCGCTGTTGGCGCGCCCGGCGCGGCATTTCGAATTGGCCCGGCTGTACGAGGCGCTGGCCTTGCTGTGTCGCGGTGGCTTCAGCTTGCATGAGTCGCTGGCGCTGTGCCAAGGCATTGCGCCGTCGCGTGCTGCGCGCGGCCGAATCCAGCAAGCGCAGGAAGCGGTGGAGCGGGGTGTTTCGGTGTCCCACGCCTTTGCCGCGGGCGGCCTGACGGACGACATCACGCAGCGGCTGTTGCGGTCCAGCGAGCGTGGCGGCGACTTCGGGGCCGTGCTGATGGCGATCAGCAAACGGCATGCGTCCGCGTTCGAGACCTTCGTCGAGCGCGCGACACGCGTCGTCGAGCCCGTGCTGCTGCTGGGCGTGGCATTGCTCGTGGGGGGCATGGTGGTCTTGCTCTACATGCCCATCTTCGACATCGCATCGGCCATCCGATGAGCACGGCGTCCCCTTCGTTTGCCGAGTTGATGCGCCAGCTGGAACTGGCGCGCGGCCAGGCGCGGGCCAGCGGCAGGGCGGTGCTGGACGTGCTGGACGAAGCCGGCGTTGCCCAGGCCGTGTGCGCCGCCAGCGGCGTCGAGGTGGTCCGTGACGGTGACGTGGTGCTGCAGACTGCCGAGCCGATCGCCGGTTTGCCGTCTCAAACGCTGGCGCCGCTGCAGGTCCGGCTGGCGGGTGGCCGCTGCATCGTGCTGATGGCGGATCCGTGGAACGAGGATGAGGTGAACCGCATTGCGCGGCTGATGGGCAGCTATGCCGAGCCCGCGGCGGCGCCGTCATCGGTTCTCTCACGCCATGGGGGCCCGCATTCACCGCCTGGTGGGCAGGGTGTGCCGCCGTCGCCGGCCGAGCCCGTAGCGGTCGATGGGCGGTCCGACGTCGTGTCGTTCGTCGACCGTGTGATTGCCGCCGCCATGAAGGAAGGCGCCAGCGACGTTCATTTCGAGTGCGATCGCGCCGGCGTCACTGCCAAGCTGCGCCTGGATGGGGTGATGACGCCATTGAATCGCATGGAGGGCCGGCAGCGGGCCGAAGAGGTGATCTCGCGCATCAAGGTGTTGGCGCAACTCGACATCACCGAGCGCCGCTTGCCGCAGGACGGCCGCTTCCGGCACGTCACCGATGGCGGGGGGTTGGACCTTCGCGTCTCGATCATGCCCAGCGTGTTCGGCGAGGACGCCGTGCTGCGCCTGCTGGACAAGAGCCACCTGCGCGCCGCATCGGATCACGTCACGCTCGCTGCACTGGGTTTCAGCGCGGGTGATGCAAAGCGGATTCGCCTGTTGTCGACCTTGCCGAACGGCATGGTGCTGGTCACGGGTCCGACAGGCAGCGGCAAGACCACCACGGTGTATGCGGCGATGTCCGAGATCTACACCGGCCAGGAAAAGATCATCACGATCGAGGATCCGGTGGAGTACGAGCTCCAGGGCGTGCTGCAGATTCCGGTGAACGAGCGCAAGGGGCTGACCTTCGCGCGCGGCCTGCGATCGATCCTCCGGCACGATCCGGACCGCATCCTGGTCGGCGAAATCCGGGATGCGGAGACCGCTGAAATCGCGGTACAGGCGGCATTGACCGGCCATCTGGTGTTCACGACGGTGCATGCCAATTCTCTGTTCGACGTGACCGGCCGCTTCCGGCACTTCGGCATCGACATGTTCGGTTTCGTGTCATCGCTCAACGGCCTGGTGGTGCAGCGATTGATGCGGCGGCTCTGCCGGGCCTGCATGACCGAACGGAAACCCAGCGTGGATGAGATGGAGTGGCTGGCCGGAAGGGGTGTGCGTGACTTGTCGGTGCTTCCTGCGGCCGTTGGCTGCGAGCAATGCCACCGCACCGGGTATCGCGGCCGGTTCGTCATTGCGGAAGTGCATCAGGTGCAGGACGACTTTCGCGATCGCGTAATGAACAACGCGGACGTCACGGAGATGAAGCGCACGGTATTCAATGCGGAACGCCGCCCATTGGTCGATTTGGCCATTGACAAGGTCCGCGGTCGCGAAACGAGCCTGGAGGAGCTGTTCCGTGTGGTGGGCCAGGTCTGAGCCGCCGGTGCAGGCGTGGCTCGGTGCAGGCCGGGTCGCTCGAACCATGCCAGACGGCGAGGTCGCAGCCGAGGTGATCGGCTCGACGGAGGACGGCCTTGCGTTTCTGGCCGCCGGGCTGAAGGATCAGCCGAAACGCGGCCCAATCCGGCTGTGGCTGGCGAGCGACCTGTGCCGCTTGACCTGCATGCCCGCAGTGGCGGGCGTGAAGCGAGTGGAAGACGCGCAGCCTGCCGCGGCGGCGTGGCTGCAATCCCAAGGGCGCATCCCGGCGGGTTGGACGGCGCGCCTGGCCGAGTGCGATCACGCCGCACCGTTCTGGCGCGTTGCCCTCTGGCCGAGTGGGCTGCTCGAGCAAATTCAGCAGCAATTGGCGGTGCAATCGGTTCGCCCCTGGTGGTCCTGGGCATTGCAGCATTTGGATGGGCGTGAGCGTGGCCTGTGCACCTACGATGGTGCCGCCCTGGTGTTCTGCGATTGGGACGCTTCAGGACAGCTGGCATCGGCTGAGACTGTGGGACCTCTGGCCGACATCGACGCTGCACGCCGGCTGTTGAAGCGACGGGCGGTACAGCGACCGGTTGAGCATGTCTTTGCGCAGGTCGACTGGGCGGTCGACGGTGGCACGGCCGCGGCCGATGCGGCATTCGCGTTCGCGCCTTGGATTCGGTGGAGCAATGCGCTCTGAGCCGGACTTCGAATTGTTGCCGCCGCTCCGCATTGGCACGGCGTGGTGCATCGCCCTGGCGGTGTCGGCGGCGTGCGCGGCAGTGGCAGTCGCCAGTGCAGCCATTCTGTGGAACATGCAGCGCCAGGCAGGGCATGAACTGGAGCGTGCATTGGCCTCAGTACGACAGAATCCGCAGGCCAGCGCACCGCCTGAGCCGGCCTATGCGCCGATTGCCCGCGAAGCGGCGAAGCTGATGCAGCGTCCCATCGATGGCTGGCTGCGCGAACTCGAACGCTGTCAGCCGGAGCAGGCGCGCTTGCGTGAACTGCGGGTCGATGCAAAAGGCGGACGGGTGGCGGCGCAGGTCGAACTGCAGGGCGACTTGGCGCTCGCGCCGTGGCTGCAGTGCCTGAATGCCGGTTTGAATTCGCCGGTGTGGCGGACGGGTCACGTGAGTGCTGCGACCGACGCCGTGGCCTCTATGTCGCACGCTTGGCGACCCGCGTGGGCCGTGGTGCTGGAGCGCGTCGAGTGATGCTCATGCACTTCGCATGTCGGCCCGCGGTGGTGCGGTTGATGAGTGCTGGGCTCATCTTGCTGACCGCGGGGGCCGGTCTCTACGCCTGGTCCATGTGGTCGGCGCTGGAAGAGACTCGAGCGCGCCTGGTCGGTGTGCGGGCCCGATCGACCGCACAAGCACCGAGCCACACTGCCATGCAGCGGCAGGCCGATTTCACGGCGCAGTGGCCCGTGAACCGCATCGACGACGAGCTGTTGGACAACGCCTTGCGCGACGCGCAACGACTCGGCGTCCGCATCACGGCCGCCACCGGAGGCGTCCATCCGGCGAGCCATGAATTGGTTCAGCAGTTGCAGTTCAACATCGAAGCGCGCGGAACGTACGGAAGCATCAAGTCCTGGCTGACGGAGGTCATGGGACGTCAGAGCGGACTGGCAGTCGATGCATTGGAAGTGCGCCGCCTGGATCTCGCGTCGACGGGCTCAGGCGCAGCAGGGTCGCAGGAAGTTGCCGCAGCGGTGCACCTGCGGCTCTTCATGCGGCCGAAGGGGGGCCGCTGATGCTCAACCGCAAGCTGGGTTGGGCGCTTGCCGTGACGCTCGCTCTTACTGCCGTGGCCTTGTTGACGGGACGTGACGCGACAGTGCACGGCGAGGCTGTTGATGGGCGGCCCTCGGACCGAATGGCTGCATTCCGGGGCACCGGCGCGGCGTCCGGCGTGTCGGCGTCACTGCCCGATCAGGTTGAGAGGCAGATCTTTTCGGTGCCCGACCGTGATCCATTTTCTCCACCAACCCCGCCCCCGGCACCCGCCCCAGCACCGGCCGCGCCGACCGTGCAGGCTCCGCCGCCTCCTCCACCGCCTGCCCCTCCGCCGCCGTTCACGGCGCGCTACGTGGCCCAGTTGCTCACGCCGGCTGGTGAACGCTTGCTCTACTTCCGCGACGGCGAGCAACTCACTGTCGTGCAGCAGGGCACCGCTCTGTGGGGGGGGTATGTCGTCGAAGCCCTGATACGAGCGGATGCGAAGACTTCCGCATCTGTCCCGGCCGGAAGTGCCTCTACTGCAGTGGGGAGCGACGTCATTGCGGTGGAGGTAGTGCATCCCCTGACCAACCATCGGCAGACCGTGCCGATTCCGCCGCTTCATCGAGATCGCTAGATTGCGGTTGATAGCATTGGGTCTGAGTGGAGGAAACTCGTCGAGTCAATCCGCCACCTGCGGGGTGACGAGCGACGTCTCGTTCGTGCAGCATTCCGCGCATGTTCCGCGCGACCGCAGAAGTCGCGCGGATGGGTATGAACTCAAGGCGACGAGAGCCTTGGGCCGAGGGAGGAAATCACCATGTCTACCGATCGGCCGTGGCTGCGCTTCGGCGTGCGCCTTGCTGCCCTGTGGTCCAAGCTGCAGGGTCTGCGGCCCCTGTGCCGCCTATGTGCGGCGATCCTGATCGTGCCTGTCGCGCCTTCGGTCTGGGGGCAGTTGACCGTGTCTGACTCGGGCACCGCGACCTACAGCCATGCCGTTAAGGTTCCGCCCGGAATCGGCGGACATCAGCCTTCGCTTGCACTGATCTACACAGGCAGCGATCTGTCGCCCGTTGGTAAAGGCTGGACCATCACAGGCGCGCCCGCCATCACCCGGTGCCCGGCGAGTCGAGCGGTCGATGGGTTCGTCGGGCGGGTGATGTTCTCATCGTCTGACAAGCTCTGCCTGAGCGGCATGCGGCTGATCCAGACTGATGCCGCCGGTGTTGTGCTGCCGTTCCCTCAAACGGACGATGCCAAAGGGCTCACGGGCTCGGCCGTGCGTGAGTACCGCACTGAAAGCGATGCCTTCGTTCGGGTTCGGGCCTACGGGGCGCTCAACGCCAACGTGGCTGCTGGTCCGCAGTACTTCAGGGCTTGGACGAAGTCCGGCCAGGTTTATGAGTTCGGCGCGGGTCCTTCGACAACGGACACGGTCATCACCCAGATCCAAACGAACAAGCCGGCGCAGGCCTACGTTGTCAACCGCATAACAGACGCCGCTGGCAACACGATCGACTTCCGCTACGTCCTTCACGGAAGTGCCAACCGCAGCAGTTCCCCCTGGGGGGCTGAGGGTGGCATGGACTGGGGCATTGCTCGCATCGACTATGCAGGCAACCCCCAGCAAGGCACGCCGTCTCGCAACAGCGTCGTCTTCAGCTACAGCCAATTGCAGAACGACGGCGATCAGGCTGAAGTGTGGTACATGGGCCAGGCGCGCATGATGGCGGCCAAGCTTGATAGTGTGGTGACCTACGTCGACACAACCGCCGTGAGCACCCTGAAAGTCGAGTACACGAAGAGCCCCACGACCAACCGCAGCCTCGTCAACGCCATACGGGAATGCGCTGGGACAACGTCGAACTGCCAGCCGCCGACCATGTTCACCTACACGCCTGGCGGCATCTCATACACGACGACCACGGCCTACACCATGGACAAGAACGGCGTGGCGAACGGGTTGCAGACCAAGGAACTGAAGCGCAACGTACCGTACAGCGCCTACGGCGCCCAGGACAAGGCGGTCGGGACGATCGAGGGTGACTTCAACGGCGATGGCCGGACCGACCTACTGGTGTGGTCCGATGACCCGACAAAGCACGCCCTGTACTTGAGCGAAGGAGTTGGCAACTACCGGCTGGTGCCCAACGGCGCCGGTGTCAGGCAGTTCAACATCACCAACTACCTCTTCCTGTCGACCAATGCGATCTTCCGCAATGGATGGTATACGCCGACCCTGCCCATTCAATCCAACGATGTTGACTACTGCTTCGCTACCGATGTCGCCGACGTCAACGGCGACGGGCTGGCTGACCTGATCCGCCATCGCGGGCGCTGGGACTGTGCATACGCCGAGAGCACCTACATCTTCCTGTCCAACGGTGACGGCTCCTTCTCACGACAGACCGTCCGCGACAGCCAGAGCGGCTCCGCTTTCACTCTCTACAAAGCGCCCGGCAGCGTCTCCGACAACATCCTCAATGGCTATTCCCAGTTTCACATAGGCGACTTTGACCGCGACGGAAAGGCCGACATTCTCCAGTTCAATGCCAACTGGGCATACATGAAGCAGACGTTAGCGAACTTCGCGGTTTGCGAGACGCATGCTCATAATTGGTGCGGCGCAACGCTCTGGCGAGGTGTGGGAGATGGCTCATTCTCCGCATCGGCCCTCTCTTACACGTTTCCGCATACGATACCGAAGCCTTTCGAGCCGGAGGTCGTCCCAGAGCAGCCTGTCACATGGGCCGGCAAGGTGTACGCGCATTACGTCCCATACTCTCCTGCCGTCAGCAGTGATCCAGCTGTGCCTTGGGCATACGTGGCAGATCTGAACGGTGATGGCCTCCTCGACATGCACTTCAAGAGTGCATACAGCTCCGCCTACCTCGGTACTGGTGGGCCGACGTTTCAGTATGCAGGCTACGGGAACACCGTTGCATACCTGCCGTATCGAGGTGACTTCAACGGCGATGGAAGGCTTGATGTGCTCGGACCGATCACCAGCAATGGGATCAGGCATATTGGCTGGGGTGGAAGCGGTCCGAATTGGGAAACTCGTGTGCTTGGAGACAGCACCTACGGTCCGGCAGTCGTTCACGTCAATTCTCCGCCACTCATCATAGACATTGACGGGGATGGCCGCTCGGACCTCGTCACGACAGGATATCCCACGGCATCGTTCCGCCGATCATTGGGGAACGGGAACTTTGCTGACAGCGTGACCGTATCGGGCCTGAACCTGCCGAGCCAGTCCAGCGACTCTGGTCTTCTTATCAGCAACTTCACGGGCTCCGGAGCGGCTGAGTTTCTGATCTTCCGTCAGGAGTCAACATCGCTGTTGGTGAAGTCGGAACGCACGCCAGCGGACCTGCTGCTGAGCGTCAAGAGTCCATCGGGTCTGGTTTCAACCGTGACGTACGAGAATCTGAGCAGCACCAGCAGGTATGCGCAGGACCGTGGTACTGCCAACGCTGCGGCGGGCTCGCAGGTCGAGGCCCTTCCTCCGATGACGGTAGTGACGCGTCTCACAGCGGACTCTGGCGTCGGGGCGGCCCAGAACGTCAGCGAGTTCGGCTACCGCGGGTACAAGGAAGACAACGCACGCCTCGATCTGTCGGGTCGGACGTGGCAGATCGACTACCGTGGCTTCAAGGGAGACGATGTGGGCCGGCGCTCGCTGGGGTTCCGGGAAGTGCGGCGGGAGTCTATGGCCGCCGATGGGGTGAATAAGCAGACGCTGTCGCGGCAATCGCTGCAGGTGTACCCGTACAGCGGCAGCACAGCGGTGCAGGAGGCATTCCTCGGTGCCTTGAGCCCAATGAGTGCTTCACAGACGGGGCAACTGCTGAGTCGCACGGAGAATACTTACTGCGACCAGACGGCAGCTGCCGGCGCGGAGGCCGCGGCGACCGTGTCGATGCCCTGTCCGTCCACCAGCAAGGTGCGCAAGCCCTTCCTGCGCAAGAGCATTCAGACGGGCGCGGATCTGAACGGTACGCCGCTGCCGACGACGACCACGACGACGGCGTACAGCGGCGGCTATCCCACGCTCATCCAGGTCGACACGGTAGGTACCGGCCCTGCTGGCGCGCAGACTTTCGTGAAGAAGCAGGCCTTCGAGTATTGGCCCGACAACATCGCGGGCGACAACTGGCTGATTGGGCTGGTGAAGAAGAGCACGGTGAGCAACACGGTGCCCAACAGCCTGGGCTCGATCACGACGAGCGCGGGCAGCGCGCCGAAGGCGACGGCCACGTCCGGCCAGTAAGCGAACCCCGGATCAAGAACTGCAAGAACGAGGACCGGCGCGGGCACGAAGACCCGCGCCGTCTTCAGAGGGAGAGCAG
>Ga0196963_10001387_pt1 | contig 16550 bp, 31 predicted proteins | sample S1_5metaG_FD_148600 | JGI IMG/M metagenome (GOLD analysis project Ga0196963, IMG submission 148600) | Soil microbial communities from Anza Borrego desert, Southern California, United States - S1_5 | ecosystem: Environmental > Terrestrial > Soil > Desert | place: USA: California | collected... | reverse complement strand
TCGCTCCGCCTCCTCGAACTCTTGCTTGAATCTAGTCGATCCACAGAGACATACGATCCTCGGACGCGTCACACCAATGCTCCCATCGTGTGGATGGGCTTCCTCGCATGGACCTCACGCAGCAGCTTGAGCCAGTCCATCGCGATCGAGTCCCAATTGAAATCGTCGTTGACGATTCTAATACGGGACTCCGAATGAATCTGGGCCATGTCGGAGTTTCGGTCCTCAAACGCCTGATAGAACTGACTGACCGCGTGGGCGACGTCGGGATTAGCCACGTTGATGTGGTTGCCAGCCGAAGGATTGAAGCCACTAACCCTGACCGGGTAACCAAGCGTCTTGGCTCCCACCTCTCCGCATCCCGAGTAGTCGGTGTAGACGGAGGGGATACCCACCGCGGCCGCCTCGATCAGTGGAACCCCGAACCCTTCTGCCCCGCTCACCATGCTGAGGCAGTCGCTCATCTTGTAGAGGACGGCCATGTCGGCCTCGTCGAGGCCACGGCCCTCACCCAGGTTGTCGGTGAAGAGCACCCCCGGCTCGACCTGCCAGCGTTCGGAGAGCGTCTTGAAGCTCCAGCGGCCCTCCTGTTCGGCCGAATGCACCCAGAGGTGGGCGGGGACCGGCTTCGCCGGGAAGAGGATCTGGGGGTTCTCGAGGTGGCTCTTCGTGTGAGGGTCCCAGGGCTGAAGGTGGGGGACACCCCGGTCGTCGATTCCCCACGCGCCGGTCCTCAGGTAGTGGAGTACCTCGAAGGGGATCCAGGGGCGCTTGCGCTCCTGGTTCCGGCCCACGTAGAGGATGAGGAAGTCGTCTGTCCCCACCCGGCCCTTGGTGTGGACGGCCCGGAGATCTGCCTTCTCCTCCCTGGAGACCGGCCGGAAGATCTTCGTGTCGACCCCGAGAGGTATCACCGGGTAATCCCTATCGGTGTGTCGCTTCCAGTGGTTGGCCGCGTAGTCGGTCATCGACACGCAGGCGTCGGCGGTTGCGATCATCGGGACGTCGGTCCGGTCGATCGGGTCACCCGGCGTGAGTGACCAGTAGACCTGCTTGAAACCGTACTTGCGGGCGAAGCGAGGGACGTAGCGAACCATGTAGAGGTCGGCGAGCGACCAGACGATGTCTGGCTTGAACTGCTGGACCACGCTGGGGAAGCTGATCTCGCCCCACTGGTCTTTCTTGTCGAAGCCCACCACGCCGAGCTGCGGGTCCTGGACCAGTTGGGTCTGGATGATCTGCCAGGGGACGTTGTCGAGGATCGGCTTGTGGAAGAAGCCAAGCTGGATGATATCGACCTCACCCGATTTGACTAGTCGGGTCCAGAGGGCGCGTGCGATCACGCTGTAGCTGGCGACGCCACGAGCTGAATAACTGTTAACAAGTACTCGGATCTTTGGCATTCGGGCATTTATACCCGAGTCAAACGAATAAAGGCCGGGGGTCGCCCGGCCTTTATCGCTCACTTAGAGACGAGGTGGTCAGCCCGAGACTTCGACCTTCTCCTCTCCGATCACTCCCTCCACCATGGTGTCCTCGACAGTCACCCGATACCGGTCACCGTCGGGAAGATCCATCGAGACGATCGCCCCGTCACTCGGCCCCAGATCCACCTTCACACTGACGTTCACTTCTCACCTCCTCACAATTCGAACTCGTAGATCTCACCCACGACGAACATGCCGACCTCGTATTCGCAGAAGATGGCGTTGTTCCGCTCGTCCGCTGTCAAGCGGACGAACTTGTACTCACACATGCCGGGGTCGGATTCCACCGGCTTGGCGCGAACACAGCGGACCAGCGTTCGGCGACTCCTCACGAGCGCGGCGCCTCGTGGATGTCGAAGTAGTAGTCGCGGCCCGGCTCGAAGTAGTCCTCGTTGGTCGAGGAGACGTGAAAGCTGCCGCTGGGACTTGAGGCGAAGAACTTCTCATTCTCCTTGGAACCACCTATCACCGCGGTCATCTTGGCATTCCAGACAAAGCGACGCTCGGTCTGCCTCGTGACTGGGTTCCAGACCGAGTCAAGCATCTTCTCTACGGAGTAACAGGTGAATTTGCAGCGGAGCATGACTCCTCCTAGACGGCGACTGGCGCCTTAATCGCCGGGCATGGATTGTAATCTTCGACGTCGACATCTTCTGGAGTGAAGTCGAAGATCGACTCTCTCTCCTTCAGTCGGAGAGTCGGGAGCGACCTCGGTTCTCTCGAGAGCTGCTCTCTCACCTGTTCCAAATGGTTCAAGTAGATGTGAGCGTCGCCGAAGACGTGGATGAACTCTCCCACCTGGAGCCCCGTCACCTGTGCCACCATGTGGGTCAGGAGGGCGTAGGAGGCGAGGTTGAAAGGGACACCGAGGAAGAAGTCGGCCGAGCGCTGGTAGAGCTGGCAGGACAGCTTGCCCTCTCGTACGTAGAACTGAAAAAGCGTGTGACAGGGCGGGAGAGAGACCTGCTGAGCGTGCTCAGGATTCCAGGCAGAGACGATCAGACGACGTGAGTTCGGGTTCCTCTTGATCTCATCGATCACCCAGGAGATCTGGTCGAAGCCGATGGGCCCATGTCCTGTCCATTCTGTCAGGGAGCGACTGATATAGTGCCCACCGAAGTATCTCCACGCCCAGCCGTAGATAGGACCGAGATCACCTTCCTCGCGACCGAACCTCGCACACTGCTCCTTGGTCGCCCACTCGTCCCAGATGTGACAGCCCCTCTCCTGGAGCCACTGGCTGTCGGTCCTCCCCTGGAGGAACCAGACGAGCTCTGTCGCGATCGTCTTGAGCGGCATCCGCTTCGTCGTGAGGAGAGGAAAGCCCTTCGAGAGGTCGTGTCGGTAGCTGAGTCCGAAGCAGCTGATCGTACCGACTCCGGTACGGTCGTCTGACCGCGCGCCGTGGTCGAGGATGTACCGGAGTGTGTCAAGGTACTGAAGCAAGTTAGGTCCTTTCTTTGGGGAGGGATATCTGCCAGTTCTCGTCGATAAAGATGTCTCCGCGGTCGCGGAGTCTCCAGAGCTCCTCCCGGAGGAGCTCCTTCTTCATGGAGAGGAACTCACTCAGTTCGATCAGGACCGCTGGCCGTCCGAGCTCCTCGAGCTTGTCGATGATCCTTGACGGCTCTGGCTCAAGGTCGGCGACGAAGACGCTCTCGGGGTCCGGACCGAGATCCTCCCACTCGAGCTCCTCGTCGTCAGCGAGCTCCTCACAGAGCTTCTCTGCCTTGACATGAGCCCGCTCGAGATTGGTCGCGGTGATGACCACCTTGACCTGCTGCCAGACCTGCCGCTCGATCGTGGCGATGTAGCGGCGCGGCTTACTCTTCCGGGTGGGCATAACTGACATCCTCGACCTCAACGACCATCGGTGCCTCGGCCACCTCTTCGGGCTGCCATTGCAGGTCGTCCAGAACGATCTTGTCGCAGAGAAGGAGAGCCTCCCTCTCCGCGGCCGCCTGGTCGACGGCCTCGAACTCGTAAGACGCCGTCTCCCAGCGTCGGCGGTCAAACGTTGCGCGGAACCACGGCATCAGACTCCTCCATGTCGTTCGAGGAACTGTCTCCGACTGTAATCGGAGACCAAAGGATCTGCGTAGCGGAGCTGACAGGCCCGCTCGTAGGGGCATTCGTGACAGACAAGCCGGCTCGGCTGCGGCGGGAACACGTTCGCCTTGACGCCGGCGATCGTCGCTCGCGCGAGAGCCACGAACACTTTGTCCTCGTCCGCCGTCACTCCGCGACGCTTCGTCTTTCCAGAGTTCATCTCGACCACGAGCAGCCCGGACTGGTTCCCCTTGTGGAACTCCTTCCCGAGCGACTGCCTCAGGAAGTGGTAGCTGAAGCCCTGCTGGAGCCGGTCCCAGGTGGAGGGGACCTTCTCCTCCCACCCCGCGAGGACGACGGAGAAGATCCGCTCCGACGGCTCGGAGTCGTTCAGGCTGACGAGGCCAAGCACGTCCCCCTGGACGAGGTCCTCGTCGATCACCACCTCGGCCGGGATCCTCCCATGGACGACAGCGTCCCGCTTCGGAGCGAGAGAGGAGACGAACGAGTTCAGGATCGCGAGCCCACGGTTGAACTCGGACATGAAGCCGAACTCGGCCCCTAGGAGCTTGGCGCGGTCGAGAGTGGAGAGCCTCGCCTGGTAGGCGGCGAGCGCGTTCTTGATCGCTCCTCCCTTGGTCCGGCCGGAGGCGGCCGAGCCGAGGAAGGCCGCGATCCCGTCCTTCACCCCCTCGAGGATTGCCTCGCGGAGGGTCAGCGTGCGCTCGGGAGCCCCCCAGAGTCGGTAGCGGGCGCGGAGCGGGCACCTCCCGTAGGCGAGAAGCGTCTCGAGAGGAAGGATCACAGGACGAGCGGAAAGCCGATCTTTCCCTTGAAGTCGCCACCGACGTTCTTCAGCACCTCGACCTGAAGAACCGTCGCCTCGTGGAGAGCTCCCTCGACGACGCTCACGCAGAGGATGACTCGTGCTCCGAACGCCTCTTTGCGGTTCTCCGGCTTCTTCATGAAGTCGGGGTCAGTGGTGACGACGAACTCGGCCATTCACACCTCGACCGCAGACATCTGCTGGATCAGACGGATCACCTCGCCCCAGTTGTTGGCACGGGGAGGTCCGTACTTCTTGTTCAGGAGCTCGCAGACGCAGGAGGAGTCGTCCCCCTTCACCCAGAGACAATCTCGCTGGTGGCGGTTCCACGGCTGGTCGAAGACGATCACCTGGCGGCCCGCGGCCTGCCAGCGCTCGATGAAGTGGGGAGCATCGTCGATCAGCAGCTCGGCCTCGGTGTGATCGGACTTGGAACCCTCATGGTCCTTCACGATCGTCACCGAGTCGAACTTGGGCTTCCACCTGGCGAGCCAGCTCCAGACGACCGAGCGCGCCCAGTCGTCCTTCACCGTCACGAGCTCAAGGTAGTGACCGTCCCTATGGAGCTGCTCGATCCCGCCGATCGCACCCTTGATGGCCGGCCAGGTCGACCAGAGCCACGCGTGGTCCTCCAGCCAGTGGAGCCAGTTCCTTCCCTTGCCGAACACCTCCAGATGGGACAACGGGTGGTCGTTCCAGCGGGAGAGACTCTCGTAGGGGATATGGACGCCATACTCGCGCTCGATCGACGCAAGGATGCTCGTCATGAACTCGAGAATGGTGTCGTCCAAGTCGATCGCAATGTGCATTGTGGCCCCCGGTGGGAGGGGGCCGGCGGTGACCGGCCCCCAGACCCGATCCGATCTATCGACTCGTCGTCTTCACGCTGCGCGAGCGCGTGTTCTTCGAGCGATTGGCCGCCGCGATCTCCTTCTTGGAGTCCGTCCGGTACTTGCTCTCGAGCTGCCGGAGTGCGGTCTTGTAGCTGGTGATCCGGTAGCCGATCCGACGGCTGCCAGGGATCTGAGCCCCCTGGATCTTCCAGCCACGGCGACGGAGCCGGCTCACGTCCTCACGCAGATGCTGGTCGGCGATCTCGATCTCCTCCGCGAGGATGTAGCGGCCAGGATTCTGCTCCGCCGCACCGATCATCTGGATGAGAGTTGCGAACTGCCGCGACTGCTCACGCGGGAAGATGTTCTTCCCAATGGTCTGGCCCATGGGCCTTCCTTTCCTGACAGGGCACCATTGCCCATCTGGTTGTTGAGAGCCTACACAGCTCTCAAAGAAAACGCCTATTGGAGGAGGAAGGCCTCTACGATGAAGCGGGCATCCGCCTCATCGGAGCTTCGGAACTCGTGTTCCGGCCACTTCTCCCGTGCTGCGGCGAGGATCTTCTCCTTGTCCGCATTGCCCTTTCCGGTCGCGGTCTTCTTCACGTCGGACACTCGGACCGTCGTGTAGGGAATCCCGCGCTCTTCGCACATCGCCATCAGGTGACCCACGATGGCGCCGTAGCAGTGGGCGGCATCCACACCTTTGTGCCGCCGTACCTCTTCGAACACCACCTGATCCGGTTTCGCCAGATCCAGGAGTTCGGCAAGGTACTTCTTGAACCTGACGTAGCGCATCCCACCGCCGTCGAAACGGCGGGTTCGTTGAGGCTGAAGCTCCCAGACCCCGCTGTCGTAGCGGCCGTCTTCGTAACGGACAGCCCAGCCAGCGTTGGACCCGGGATCGATTCCGAGGATTGTCATCCCCGGATTCTATTCAAGTGGAGATAGTTTAGTTGTACGGACGCGGATTATTCTTCGATCCGGTCCAGCCGGTCGTCGTGTTGGCCGATCTTCTTCTCCAGGAGGAGCATCCTCGCGGTGAGGTCGGCGATCAGGCAGAGCTGACAATCGTGGTGAGCGAGGACGACCTCCATAGTCGCTTGGCCATCGTCGCCAACCTTGAAGACGCCTCCATGACCTACTAGTAGCGGATAGGTCTTCATATTGGGAGCCCCCCGGTTGAAGCTGTCTTGGCGACAGGTGAAGCAGAGCTTGGGTCCATCATGAGTTGAGCCTCTCGCAGAGCTGATCGATCTCCTTGTCCGAGAGGGCCTTGAAGCTCTCACCGTCCGTGGCGATCTCCCAGAGCCCCTCTGAATCCTCCCACTCGAAGTTCTCCTTGTACTGCTGCCACAGTCGTAACGCAGCCAGCATGGTTCCGAGCTCTCTCTGGTGGAACTCTTTCTTCCGGATCTCGTTGAGTAGTCGTGCATAGAGCTTCGCCTCAGCGATAGCATCTGGAAGTGCACGGTGCTCAGACCCGTCCGTACCACCAAGGAACTCACAAATCTGTCCGAGCTTCGTGAGGTTCTTAGGCAACCGATCTGCGTCCTGGAACGCGCGGATCAGTGGTGACGTGTCACGTAGTCGGTAGCTGAACAGACCGCGCGCGACGTCGAACCCAAGCTGTCGAACGAGGATCGGGTAGTCGAACGCGCCGATGTTGTGGCCGAGGAGCTGGATTGGACCGTCCGCGTCCACGAACGGCCGCGCCCACGCGATGAGGTCATCCCGGACCTTGAACCACGGGTCGCCGACTTCTGGTGCGAGGCCGTGTAGGCGGAACGCCTCCTCGTCTTGTTGCCCGGGGACACTCACAACGCGTTGGAACCAGAGGTCAGCGCCGTCTGGCCTGAGGTCCGCGTCGAGTGGCACGAGCGCGATCTCGCGGATGAAGCACGTCGCGGCGTCCGGACTCGTAGTCTCAAGGTCGATCGCACAGATAGTCATATCGTTCCTTTAATGGCTCTTGAAGTGCTCGGGAGGGAGGAAGGTCGTGAGGCAGCCGCGGCGGTCCTCGAAGACGACGAAGAAGATGTGCTGGTACGCCTCGTCGTAGTAGGCGAGCTCCAGTGTGTACTGGGTTCCATTTTTGTTCGTCTCGATATTGAGAACCTTCTGCTTCGCGACATGCCTCCCGGCCTGGCGGGAGAGCTGCTCCCAAGTGGGGCGGTCCAGTGTGAAGCCGTACCTCTCGCTCGCTCTTTGCCGGCAGTGCTCGAAGCACTCGTCTTGTTCAGTCATCTCATCCTGTCGTATGGATCATGACCACAATCAGGTGGGCAAGGCCCCCACGGACAAGGAAGGTCCCAGCCAGCTCGGCGCATCAGGCGGCGAGTTCTCATCGTCTCGACGAGGCCGCTCCCCGTCTCGTCGCGCTCACACTCGTGGGGCGCGCTGATGTCGTGATAGCCGCAGTCGTCGCAGGGGCGAGTCATAGGGTCACCCCTTCACGCAGAGGACCTGCTTGAGCTCGGCCACGATCTCGACGAGGTCAGACTGGTTGGCCATGACTTCTTCGATCGGCTTGTACGCGCCAGGGATCTCGTCAAGCACCCCACTGTCTCTGCGGCACTCGACTCCGACCGTCTGTGCTTCGAAGTCCTCCATCGTGAAGGTCTTCTTCGCCTTGCCTCGGCTCATCCGGCGGCCGGCGCCGTGGCTGGCCGAGTGGAGGGAGTCGGGGTTCCCGAGACCCCGGACGATGTAGCTCTTCGTCCCCATGCTGCCGGGGATGATCCCCATTTCGCCCTTGCGGGCGGAGATTGCTCCCTTTCTCGTGACGAGAAGCTCTTCCCCGAAGTGGGTCTCCTCACTCACGTAGTTGTGATGGGCCTGGATGGGCTCCTCGAACTCCGCCTTAGGGATGAACACCATCACGGCCTGTTGGAGGAGATCCATCATCACGTGCCGGTTGAGCCATGCGTAACGCTGGGCCCAGAAGAGGTCGCGCCGGTAGGCCGCCATCTCAGGTGTGCCCGCGAGGAAGTAGGCGAGGTCCCGGTCGACCAGCCCCTCGTTGTGTCCGAGCGCTTTCGCTGTCGCGATGTGGATCTCCGCCAGCTCCTTCCCGATGTTCCGCGAGCCCGAGTGCAGCATGAGCCACACGCGGCCCGTCGTGTCCAGGCAGACCTCGATGAAGTGGTTCCCGCCCCCGAGCGTGCCGCACTGCTGTCTAGCCTTGGTCTCGAGGTTGTGGACGCGTCGATCGAGACTCCTGAACTCGTCGAACAAGGCTGAGACCGCCACCGGCTCCTTGTGCCAGTTGAAGCCGACCGGGATCAGCTCCTCGATGCCACGGCGGAGTTCCTTCAGGGAATCGGGAAGATCCTCCGCGGTGAGGTTGGTGCGGCAGGCCGCCATCCCGCAGCCGATGTCGACGCCGACTGCGGCCGGCGAGACCGCCCCCTTCATCGCAACGACGGACCCGACGGTGGCTCCGATTCCGAAATGGGCGTCGGGCATGACGGCAACGTGTCGAACCACAGGGAGCGTGGTGAGGTTCCGGATCTGGTCGAGCGCCTGACTCTCGACCGTCTTGGGGTCGAGCCAGAGGCGGGCATCGACGTTCTTACCCTTCAGCGTGTGCATCGAGCCACTCCTCCAGCAGGTCGTCTTCCAGGTGATAGGGGTCGTAGCGAGTATTGACGTTTCCTACAAGTTGCCCGAGCCGAAGGTCTGGGTATCTTTCCCAGTATCGACGGAGCTTCTCAAGAATTCGTGGGATCCGGTCGGGGTCACGCATCGGTCTCGTACTCGTCATCCCAACGCCGCTCCATCTTCACCGAGGCGTCGTCCGTCTCGTCGACGATCACCCCAGCCCGCTCAAGGCCCTCTTGGAACCCTCCCGGGCCGTCGGGGTTGCCGAGGGCGAGGGTGATGGCGCCGGCGATCGCGAAGACCAACTCGGGGTCTTCCACCCACTCCTGGCGATCCCAATAGAGGACTTCCAGACGAGGGTCGCTCGAATCGACGATCGAGATTGCGTCCTTCCCGAACTCGACGCGATATGGAGGTGTCGTCTTCATGCCGTCTCTTTCCTGTGTCTCGCTTCCTTGTGACGGACGTGCTCCAGGATCGCCTCGTCAAGCTTCTTCGCCGCCTTGTAGGCGGCGTTCACGGACTTCTTGTCGTGGAGGATGCCCATCGCGTCTTCCATCGAATAGAGACTGTTCCCAACCGCGTGGGAGAGCGCCTCCGCCTCGGCGAGGGTGAGGCGGAGCTTGACGTGGCTGAGCGAGGGTTTGGTCATACCTGGATCTCTGGGTCGTCCCAGTGGCGTCGGCCGCGGTTGAAGCACCAGCGACAGACCGAGTTCATCGCCTGGTGCGTGTTGTCGCACTCGCAGCCGTCTGGCTCCGCCGGCTCGTACGGCTGGTCCACGTCACAGCCGAGGATCTCATGGTCCTCCTGAGAGAGCTTCATCCAGTGGCCGGCCATCGCGGGCCACCATTCGTCGCCGAACTTCGCCTCGCCGTACTTGTTGAGAAGCTCGATCTCACGCTGGAGGCGTCGTATGGTTTCGGTCTGACTCATGTCTCGCATGGGCAGGGGCATCGGTCGGGCTCCTTCTTCGCGGCATTAGATCTGGCGAGTTGAAAAAGAAAGAGGGGCGGGCCTTTCGACCCGCCCCCCGCTGACCGCCGGGACTCCCGATTCTCCACCCGGCTCTTCCCTCGGTCGTGGGTCCATACATCCCACGTATTTGTGGCGTGCCACCGAGGTCGTGCTATTTGTTGATCGTCACTTCCCGGCCGGATTGTTCGTCTTTCGACGCCGTTCCGCGCGGCCCCATTTTGCCGCGGGTCCCGACCGGGGTTCTCTACACCAGGTCAGCTTCAGAGGACTACCTCGAAGGCTTCGTAGCCAAAGGCGCTGAGCCGTCGAGGTTCAACGAGACGGCTTAGGGGGCTCGAGGTCGAGGTTGAAGCCGGTGAACGGGGCGTTCGCCTTGCCAGCGCCCGCCTTGGCCGGAGCCGGGGGCGCGGCGGGCTTGGACGGCGGAGCCGGGGGCGCCGGGGGAGCCGCGTTCTCCGGGCCCTCCCACTGCACGTTCCCCTCGGGGGTCTTGTAGTAGGTGCGGCCCTCCTCGTCCTGGAACTGCTGCCAGCCCTGCGGCAGCTTCTGGGTCGCCTTGGCGGCCGGCTTGGCAGGCTGCGGCCGAGGCGCCTGGACCTCGCCGCTGAAGCGCTCCCAGGCGGCGGCGATCGCCTGCTCGAAGGACTCGCGGAAGGCCTGGTTGTCCTCCTCGCCCTCCCGCGGCTTCGGGGCGATGCCCCAGATGTCGATGTAGGCGTCCTTGCCCGTCTGCTCGTCCTTCTTCCCGACCATCTGGCGGGAGGCGGGGGCGAAGAAGACGCCGTTCTTCCCCTGGATCACCTTGCCGTCACCCAGGCGGATGAGGGGCATCTTCCCGGCGTAGAGCCGGGCGGCGAAGAAGGCGAGAGCCGAGCTGCCTTCTTTCTTGATGGGGTAAAACTCGAATCCGAAATTGAGACTGCTCATAACGCTATCTGCTCTCCTGGGGGTGTCTCCCCCTCCTGTTCCGGGCGATCGCCGGACTCACCTTGCGCCGTCTCCATGACGGCGCTCTGCATCGCGGTGATGAGTTCCGCTCTCACCTTGAGGCGGAGCTCCGGGTCGGTGGTCAGCCGATCCATCACTTTCTTGATGCCCTGACCTAGTTTCTCTCCACCAAAGGAGAACCAACTTCCAGATTTCTGGATCACGCCGTAGCCGACTGCCGAGTGGACGGTCGCTGACAGCGTGTCGAACCCCATCCCGAGACGGAAGGGGAGCTGGATCTCCGCGTACTGGTGACCTGACTGCTTGGTCTTCTCCACCTTGATGATGGAGTAGAAGCCGGTGCGAAGCTCTCTCACCTGGCCGTCCGGACAGAGGATGTTCTCTTTGAAGTCGTCATCTGGCTTCGGCCGGAAGTTGAGCGTCAGATGGGAGTGGTGCTTGAGGGCGTTTCCACCCTTCATCACGTAGGCGCCACCTCCGGTCGAGCTGATGTCCTGGTAGACGTGGGCGATGATGATGCAGGCGGGGTTGTGCCTCGCCAGATGGACTCCCATCACCCGGCAGAACTGACCTAGCTTTCTGGCGATGACCGCCATCGTGTCGGCGTCCATCGAGAAGCCGTCGATCTCACCCTTCGTCTCGTCCTTCTTCTTCCTCTTCTCCTTCTTCCCGGCGAACTCGACTCTCGGTGTCATGCTGCCGATCGAGTCGACGAGGACGAGTCCGATCAACTTCTCCGCGTCGTTCAGGAAGTGGATCATCTCGTCCATCTGGTCTTCCATCGGCTTCGTGCCGGGGATGACGATGACTCTCGAGAGGTCGACGCCAGATTTCTCCAGCCACTTCTTGTCGAGCGTGTTCTCCGCGTCGTCGATCAGGACGAACTGATCCGGATGAAGCGCCTGGTAGTTGGCGATCACCGCCTTGGCGAGGGCGGACTTCCCGGAGCTTGACCGTCCGCAGAACACGGTCACTTTCCCACGGGGGATACCTCCGTCGATCAGGAGATCGAGCGCGTCTGCACCGGTCGGGATCTTCTCGTACTCGATCCGTTCGATGATGTGCGCTTCGTCTCCCATCCCGATAAGGGAGGAGGGGTTCTTCGCCCGATAGTCGTTCAGGAGCTGCTTGAGGCGGTCTGCCTTCGATGGCTCACTCTTTGTCTCGGCCTTCTTCTTCGCCATTCGACCAATCTTCTCCCCTCGTCTTCTTCAGAACGTCTTCGACCGCGTAGGAGAGCCAATCGACATGTGAGTCACTCGCCTCACTGAGTACCTCCCACCAATCCGTCAGCCTGATCTCCTGCCACTCATCGTCAGTCACCTGAGGTAGGTCATCACCGATGACCTCATTCACACTCTCGCGATCGAAGACCGGGCCCGCCCAGCCGAACCGTTCTCTCAAGCAATAAAGGACGCGCCAAGCGAACTCCTCGTCTGGGATCTGGTCGACGAGACTCTTCGCGAACTCGAATTCACGAGTGATCTGCTCCCTCGTCTTTAAAGCTCGCATAGGTCAAACCTCTACGACAAGATCTGGCCGGAAGCCATTCTCGCCCGTCTCTCCTGGATAGCCGCGAGGGTTACACAGAACTCGCGTTGTTCCGATCACGTGCTCCGACGCGTCATGGAGATGACCGTGGACCCAGAGCTCGACCGGGTAGTCGAGGATCAGCTGGTCGAGATCCGACTGGAAGGCGGCGTTCCACACGTCCCTCTCGTACTCGGGACGGATCGTCCGGAGCGTGGGGGAGTGGTGGGTCACCACCACGACCTTCTTCTCGTCAGGGATCGCGCCGAGAGTCCAACGAAGCCAACCAACCTGGCTCTCGTGGAGCCGCTGGGTGTCTTCGGGCGCGAGCCGCCTCACTTCGTCATCCTGACGGATCTTGATATTCCGATAGTCGGGCATCTCAAGCCGGAGGCGCGTCTGGTCGACCACATTCATCGGTCTGAGATCAGACCAGAGCGTGCAGCCGACGAAGCTCACGTCGTAGAACTCGTCCTTCTCGCAGTGGAGGACCTTCACCGTCGGGTCTACGGAGAGTGTCCTCTTGATCTCATCCGCCGCCTCGCCGATGAGACAGTCGTAGTACTCGTGGTTGCCGAGGACGAAGTAGGTCCGCTTGTATCTCGGCGACCACTTGAGGATCTTCCGCATGAGCCGGTCGCCCTTCGGTCCTCGCTTCGACGTACGGAAGTCGCCAGCGATGACCAGGACGTCCGCCTCCACCTCAGGCAGCTTGAAGCTCGCACAGTCGACATGCAGGTCCGATACAACGTGTAGTCTCACCGGAAGCCACCCGTGCTGACCCCGCCTGGCGAGAGGCCGAGACTACCTTGACCGCCATAGCAGCGCAGCGGCCGGTCAGGGTCCTCCACAGGTCGCTCCTTCGGCGGCGTCATGATCTCCTCGAGCTTCTTCTTGTCTTCAGCCGTCCAGAGGGCGGGAGGATCGTCCCAGACGACGAGATCGATCTCGCTACCTCTCGGAAGGTATGCGTTGTGGGCGTAGAGTGCGGGCCATTGGATGCCTGTTGGCTTGCTCCGAATGACGTCCATGATCTGTCTCTGCCACCATGGGAATTTGATGCCGACAATGTCCTCCGCCATCTCCCAGAAGTCCTCCGCGGAGAACGTCTTCTTCTCCAACCAATCAGAGCCACTGGCGTTGTTGATGGCGACGATCTCGTGACTCATTCCTCTCTCCTTGAGAGCTCGGTCTCGAGTTCCGCAATCCTCTCATGGAGACTTGCGAAATATTCGAAGGTGCAGACGGCGAGGATCTCGTCCCTCACCGCCCTCCCCATGTCGAGCTGGGCCGGCGGCCGACGGACGACGAGGACCGGCTCCTTCTGGTAGCGAAGAGCCTGCCTGCGGGTTGAGCTCCACCAGCTGTCGAGGACGGCCCGTTTCTGGTCCTTCGCCTCAATGCTGAGGGTGGTCCCAATCTCGGAGCTGATCCCCGGCCCAGTTAGATCCCCGTCGCCCCACGTCTGGCCGCTCGCCCTGGTAGCGGACGCCCCTGGAAATCGGCCTGCGATGAGTCGTTCGAGCTGCTGCCAGTCCTTCTGCATTTGAACCCCCATGGTTACATGGGGATTGTACCCCGCGAGGCCCTCGATATCTGATACGGCGACTCGCCTCGTCAAGACACCCGATCACCCCCGAGACGACACCGGTCGCGATCGCACTGGCGAACCCGTAGAGGAAGATCGCTCGATAGGAGGGTTGCATCAGTACGCCGCCATCGTCGGCTTGACGCCCCAGTGGAGGGTCACCCGGTCGTAGACCTCGTCGAGGCTTCCCTGGAGGACCTTCCCCTCCCAGTTGACCGCCCAGTAGGCGCCGAAGAGGTAGCGCATCTTCTCATAGCCGATCTCCATGAAGATGGCCACCTCGCCATGGACTAGGTGGGACGCGACCTCGGCGGCGAAGTCGATCTCACTAGTGTAGTCGTGATCGTCCTCGTCGTAGATTTGGGTAGGGAAGCCCGTTTCTCCCTCCGAGAGGAGGCCGACGCGGTCCTCGTTCCCCTCGATCACCTTGTACTCACCCAGTTTGTCCACGAAGGTCTTCCAGGCGTCGATGTCCTTGACGCGGAAGTAGTTCGACCTGAAGAGGGGGACGTAGTTGGCCATCTCAGTCCTTCCTTTCGACCATCTCAGAAATCTCTCGCTCGACCGGCTGGAGCTCACGCATCGCCTCGAGCATGTCGAGCTGGTCGCCGTGGGTGATGCAGAGCACCTTGACTCCCGCTTCGAGACGTCCGATGGTGATGATGGTGCCGGGAGGACTCTTCCTAAGTACCTCCACAATCCGGCTGAGTGCGTTCGACACGGGTCACCTCGACACATTCTGTTTCGATATCGATCGGTCCGATCGTGATGTAGCAGTCGCTCTCGAGGCAATGCTCCTCGAGCAGAGAGGCGATCCTCTGGAGGACGCCCTGGAAGGTTGGGTTCGTGACGAAGAGACCTTCGGCGCACTGCGGGCAGGCGGTCTGCGCCTGCCACTTGTACGCAGGTGTCGCCATCTCAGACGATCTCCCAGAGCCGAGTGATGCTGTCGAGTTGGATGCCACAGGTGATGGCCCAATCGTACTCGAGGTTCCACCCGTACCACTGCTTCGAAAACTTGCCGGTGAACCACAGGTCGTCATACTCGGCGAGGTACCGTTTGGACTTGCGGATGTCTGGGTGGTTGCAGCCGTCCCGCTTCGTCAGGTCGACAGGGACAAGACGACTGGGGTTGAGGGTCCTGCGAGCGCGCTTGGTTGCGGCCTTGGTCATGACTGGTTCCTCGACATGTTGATCCTCACTTCGCGGTTGGCCGCCGAGTCGAGGATCTCGCTGAAGTGCTTGACCGAGTAATAGACGCCGGCCAAGTACTTGGCGACCATCTCGAGGTTCATCACCTCGGCCACAAGAGGCTCCGACTCGACCTTCGCCATCTCCTTGGCGTCGGTGTCGGAGAGCTTGATGCCCTCGGTCTGGCTCGACTTCTTGGCCCCCAGGTAGAGCTTCGCCCGGACGAGCTCCAGGCGAACCGTCGACTGACTGTGTTGGCTCTGGAAGAAGCTCAACTGGGAGGAGAGGAAAACCAGTCTCGCCTGTATCCCTAGGAGGTCCTGGTTGATGAGTGTGGGGTCGATCTCGTCGTCCCGGTATCGCCTGACGATCTCCAGGATCTCGTCGATCACGACAGCGTAGCTCTCGCCGTTCTCGATCTCAGACTGGGATGGTGGGAGCGGAGCCTCGAGGTACTCAGGCCGCTCAGCGAGGACCTGAATCACTCGGTCGATCGCACTCACCCGCCGCTCGACCTCCTCCTTCGCCTTCTCTCCTGTCTCGACGGTTCGCTTCGCCTCCACCTTGACGTCGGGGGGGATCGCCGAGACCTCTGGAGGCGCGGCGAGGGTGATCACCTCGACCTCGACGCCGTCTTGTTCCAAGGAGAACATTAGAACCACCTCCTGGTGAGCGGATGGTCACGGTCAACTCGGGAGAGGTGCTTCGTGAGCTCGACGGTGAAGTTGTCGATTGCCTCTCTGGTGAGGTCTTTCCCCCAGATATCCCAGAGGAGGTTCTCGTCTTCGTAGTCGCACATGTGGAGAAAGCTACGGCCACTTATGCCAGGCGCATCGGGGTGGGTGACGCTGACTGTGGCGACTCCCCACTGGGCCGGGTTTAATCTCGCCGCCTGAAACACCAGCTCGGCCTCTTCCTCCTCGTACCCCTTGTCTAGCGGGTCGCAGCACTCGTCACGTACGACCGTCTTGCTGACGATGAAGTCGAGGTCGTTGGGACAAACCCTTGGTTCGGTGCGAGTCGTCATCACTCCTCCTCTTCGCGGAACTGACAAGGAGTCGGGTCGTGGCAGCCGTCGCAGATCAGGTCCTCGTCGACGACCGCAAGCCGCCGCGGCCACTGCGCGTTGCACTTGGGGCACCGCCTCGGCATCTTCGTCGGAAGGTTGACGACGAACGAATCGGCCAGATGTCTCTTCTTCGTCTTCACGACACCACCACGGTGACCACACAGGGGTATTCGAGCTGGCAGGGAATCCCAGCCTGGGTCGCCTCCTCGGCCGCACTCTCGTCGTAGCTGTAGACATAGCACTCGTCACATTTCTGAACGGTCACCGTCCCGTCAGGGACATATTGAGAGCCGTTGGTGGTGAAGAGGGCCCAGCCACGACCCTCGCAGTGGCACTTCGAGTCTCCCTGCGGGTGTTTCCTAGCCTTCTTGACGAGCTGTTCTAGGAGAATCCATACGTTCGAGTAGGCGACATTGAGTTCCTTCATTTCATCCTCAGGAGGATACGG
>Ga0196963_10001386_pt1 | contig 16572 bp, 17 predicted proteins | sample S1_5metaG_FD_148600 | JGI IMG/M metagenome (GOLD analysis project Ga0196963, IMG submission 148600) | Soil microbial communities from Anza Borrego desert, Southern California, United States - S1_5 | ecosystem: Environmental > Terrestrial > Soil > Desert | place: USA: California | collected... | reverse complement strand
ACGACGACCGGAGTGCCCAGCGATTCGCTGAGCTTCGGCATGGCCAGGCGCGCCAGCACATCGGCCAGACCGCCAGGGGGATAGGGCACGACGATGGTAATCGGCGTCTTTTGCGGGAATTGCGCGGCGGCTGGTGCCGCAAGCAGAACAGTGCCAGCCAGCGCTGCGCACCAAATCACGAGTTTGCGCATGTTCAGCCCTCCCTGCGGGTGGTCGGCGACGATGTCGGTGTCGCCTGGTTCATTGTTTCTTTCGAGCGACGCGCGGTGTCGTAATAGAGTTCGCCGCTGGACAGCTCGAGGTTCTTCTCCCAGGCCCAGCGAGTGGCCCGTGCCGGCTCGTGCAGGTCGACGGACTCGCCGCCTTTGAACACGGCGTGGATCGCTGACTTGTCCTGCAGGATGCCGATGTCCTGAAGCGGGTCGCCCTTGACCACCAGCACATCGGCGAATTTTCCCTTCTCGAGCGTGCCGACATTGGCCGCGTCGACGGCGAAGGCGGCGTTCCGGGTGCCGCAGGTAATGGCCTCCAGCGGGCTGAAGCCGAGATGGGCGACGAAGATCTCCATCTCGCGGGCATGCCACTCGCCATAGGGAGTCAGCGCGAAGCCGGTATCGGTGCCGCACATCATCGTCACGCCTTGGCGGCGGGCGTAGTCGAGGATGGCCACGGCATCCTCGACGTTGCGCTTCATGCGCTCGATGCGCGATACGGGGCAGCCCGCGATGTGGCCGTACTCGGCCATGTTGACGATCAGGGTGAGCGCCGGGCAGAGCGGGATGCCACTCTCGGCCAGGCGATCCGCCTGCTCGCGGCTCATGTAGTCGCCATGCATGATCCAATCCATGCCGGCGGCGATGCAATCGGCGACGGCCGCGCCGCTGCGCGCGTGCGCGGTGGCGCGCTTGTTGAGCCGGTGCGCTTCGTCGACGATCACTTTGAGTTCCTCGGCGCGGAACGCCGGCACGCTGCCGCCGCCGGGCGTGAGGATCGCGGACTCGCCCGAAGCCGCCACCTTGATGAAGTCGACGCCGTTCTTGGCTTGGGCACGCACCTCGTTGAGCATCTCCTCGGCCGAGCGGGTCAGGGCGCCGACTCCCGAGGGCGGAGCGCCCACCCAGGTCGGGTAGTAGTCGGCGAGGCCGGTGTGGCTGGTGAGGTAGCGCGCCGCGCAACTGATGCGCGGGCCCGGGAACATACCGGCTTTGATCGCATCGCGAACCGCGACGGCCACATGCCAGCTGCCGCCGGGATCGCTGATCGAGGTGACGCCGGCGCGCAGGACTTGGCCGGCATGGTAGGTGCCGCGGATCGCCCGATACTCGGCGGAGGAATAGAGATCCTGCTCCTCCATGCCGCGCGCCACCCCGTAGCTGATGTGGCAATGAGCGTCGACAATGCCGGGCATCACGGTCATGCCGGCGGCGTCGAGACGCACATTGGCGCCTGTGGGCAGCGGACGGTCCAGGGCGCCGCGTCCGGCGACGATCTCGGCGATGCGGCCGTCGCTGCTCAACTCAATCCAGCGCAGCGGCGTCGCCGCCGCGCCGGTGCCGTCGATCAACGTGCCGTTGACGATGAGATCGGTCATGGCCTCACCGATAGCTGACGTCGTTGGAGCGGTAGGTTCCGGTCTTACCGGCGAGGAACTCGCCCAGCACAGCGTTGAAGGCCTCGGCCTTCTCGAAATACGGCGTGTGGGCGGTGTCCTTGATCACCACGAGCCGCGAACCCGGCAGCTTTTCCTTCGCAGCCTCGCCGACCGAGAGCGGCACGACCTTGTCCTGATCCCCCCAGACCAGCAGTACCGGGAATCGACCGGCGAGCTTGCCCAGCGCATCGCCGACGGCGTCGTCATCGAGGCGCTGGGCAATATAGTTTCCCAGCGTCTCAAAGGATTCCTTGGCGCCGGCCGAGTTGTTGATCCGGTATTCGCCCTCGATCAGGTCGACGCTGACATTGGCAGGGTCGAAGATCACGCGTTTGAATTTCTCCACCACGCCGTCGCGACTCTGATTGTTGGCGCCTTTCTGCACGCGCTGCCGGGCCTCGGCGCCGATCGGAATCAGGCCCATGCTGCCAACCAGCGCGATGGCCTTGACGCGGTTCGGCTGTTCGCAGGCGAAGGAAGCGACGACGTGGCCGCCCAGCGAGGTGCCGACGATCACGGCCGGCTCACGGACGCCGATCGCCTCGAGGAATCCACCCAGCACCTGGCGATAGCCGGGCACCGAGCAGTCCACCCCCGGCCCTTTGCTGGCAAAGCCATGGCCCGGCAGGTCGAAGGCATAGGCGTGATAGCCAGCCGCCGCCATGGCATCGAGATTGCGCTCCCAGCGGTCGGCACGACCGCCGGTGCCGTGCACGAAGACCAGTGGCGTGCCGCCTGTGCCCGCTTCGAGAACGCGGGTCGAGATCGTGGGCAGCTTCAGCGGATAGGCAAACATGGGCGGTGTCTCCGAGAGGGTCCTTGCGCTCTATTCATTGAATGAATAAACTATTCATTATTGAAAGACTGACTCCGGCAGTCCGGGAGAGTCAATGACAAGAGCCAAGCCCCAACGTCGCCCAGCGCCACAAGGCCAGCCGACCGTCAATGCGCTGGTTCGCGGCCTCGATATCCTGCGCTGCTTCAACGAAACACGGCGCGTGCTGGGCAGCAGCGAGATTGCGCGGCTCGTCGGCTTGCCGCAGCCGACGGTGTGGCGCCTGTGCCGGACGCTGGTCCAGCAGGGCTACTTGACGCTCGAGGGCGCGGACGGCCGCTTCCGGCCGGGCCTGCCCGTTCTCACTCTCGGCTTCGCCGCCCTTAGCACAATGAGCCTGGCCGAGATTGCGCGACCCGCCTTGCAGGAATTGGCGGAAGAGCTACGTGGCGCGGCCTGTCTGTCGACGCGTCATGAAACATCGGTGCTCTTCCTGCAGCGCTGCGAGGCGATGAACGCCCTTCTCACCATCAACCTCAGCGTGGGCTCGACAATCCCCTTGGCAAGCAGCGGGACCGGTTGGGCGCTGATGGCGGCACTACCGGCGGGCGAACGCGACATCGTCATCGCCCAGCTTCGTCAGCGTGACCCGGAGCTGTGGCGGCGCGCCGAAAAGCACTGGCGTCGGGCGCTGGAGGATTTCCCGAGACTCGGCTACGTCATCAACACCGACGTCTTCTTCCCCGGGCTCACGACTATCGCTGTGCCGATACGGCCTTTCGCGAGCCAGCCGCCCTACACGGTGAGTGTCACTGTGCTTTCATCGGTTCTGTCGGCTGAACGTATTCGCCGCGAAGCCGGTCCGCGTGTGACGGTGGCGGCGAAAGCGCTGGAACAGGCCATGGGCGCGACGGACGACACGATGCGCGCACTGCAGAGGCGGCGATAGGAAAGATCCGCGCCGCGCTTAACTGCCGACCTGCAGGGTCGCGACCATGGAGCGCAGGGCGGCCATGATGCTGGGGGCCACCATCCGGCTGGTGCGCGGATTGGTCGCCGACGGCCGGTTGCGGCTGACCATCGACAGGCCGACATCGTCTGAGTCGACCTCAACATTGTGAATGGCGCCGGGCACCGTCGGGTCGGCCCAGACCTCGACCTGGGTGCGCTCGAAACCGATGCCGCCGAGGCTGAGCGTGATAGCCACGTTGAAATGGCGCGGGAACGCTGCGGCGGCTTCGCCGGCCGTGCCCTCAAAGACCTTCACCGCTGCCGCGGGCGGCGTGGTGAAGTCGAAGCCTTGGCGCCGGATGTAATCCTCTTTGACCAAGGAGTCCGGACGGAGCTGTGTGCGCAGCCTCACGCTGCGGATATGGCCTTCGTTGGCCCCGCGAATGGCGTCGAGCCCGGGCAGGGCGCCACTGGCGATGCGGATACGGCCGCCATGCGCCCGCGCGTAGTCGACCATGTCGGGGAAGTCCGGAATGCCGCCGGCGCTGACGATCACGAGCGTCTTGCCCGCACCGAGGACGGCGCGCGCGATCTCGGGCAAGGCGCCCGCGGTGGCGCATTCGCAGATCACGTCGGCATGCTGCGCCAGCTCGGCCAGCGGAACGACCTTCGGCGCGCTCGTGAGCGAGGCAGAGTTGGTCCGCACCTTATCCAGATCGCGGGCCGTCACGGCGGTGAGTACGGCTTCCGGCAGGGCACCACCGTCGAGCCGGCGGGCGACGTCCTGGCCGACCGTCCCGAAGCCGGCGAGACCGATGCGCGTCCGAGTCATCGCGCGTCCGCCGGAGCGCGGAGGAGATCGGAAAGCGCCGTGATCGACGGGGCCGCCGGCAGGCCGGCAAGCGTCTCGCGCAACGCCCTCACGCGCGCCGGAGCCGCGACGCTGCCGGCGAGATGCTCGAACTTGGCATCGAGTTCGCTCTGCGGCATGGGCGCCTCGGGGTAGCCACGGGCAATGTCCTTGCGCTTGGCCACGGTACGCCCATCCACAGTCTGGATCTCGAGGATCGAGGCGTAGAAATCGGGGAAGAGCTTGTCGAGTTCATCGTCGTGGATGACATCGACCTGCCTCGCCAATGCGGCTACGGCGGCGTCCGTCTCGCGCCGGTCTATGAACAGGTCGGATACATCGATGGCGCCGCGCGCAATGGCGACGGCCAGCACGTACTGGGCGCAGTGGCTCTTGAGCGGATTGCCGTCGACGCAATGCACGCCCGAGCGCGGGAAGCGCAAGGTGACGCGCCGCACATCGACGGCGGTCAGTTTCGTCTCGCGTAGCATCTCGAACAGCGCGTCGAGAGCCGGATGCAGGAAAGAGACGGTCGAATAGGGCTTGATGGCGAGTTCGGAGATGCCGGCCCATTCCCTGCCGAGGGCTTTGGTCAAGAGCTCGGGCCGGGGATTGCGGCTGAACGCTTTGAACACGGTGTGGCCGTGATCGAAGATGCCACTCGGGCCGCCGAACTCGCCCTGCGCCAGCAGGGCCGCGGTGACGCCGTTACGCGCCGCCATACCCATCTGGAAGGGGCGCGAGTTCTCGGTCGGGTCGCTCTCCCACGCCATCATCCCCGAGGCCTGGCAACCGGCGAGACCGAAGGCGCGCACAGTCTGCTCGGCGCCAAGTTTGAGGAGAAACGCCGCGCAGGCCGTGGCACCGAAGCAGCCGGCAACGGCCGAGGGATGGAAGCCGAGGTTGTAGAGCTCGACCGGCTGGATCGCCATCGACACGCGGTACTCGACCTCGCAGCCGAGCGCCACGGCGCCCAGGAAATCCGCGCCGCTGGCGTGGGTGCGCTCGGCCAGCGCCATTGCCGTCGGCACCATGATCGCGATGGGGTGGAGGATCGCTTCGGGATGATGGGGTTCGACATCGCAGGCGTAGCCCATCGTGCCGTTGGCCAGCGCGGCGTTGACGACGCTGGTCTTGAAGCCGCCGCCGACGACGCTCGCCTCCGGCGTACCGCCCTGGTCGCGTACGAACCGGATGATGCGCTGTCCGGTCGAGTAATCGGGATTGGCGGCGGCCAGCAGCGCGCCAACCCCGTCGGTGACGACGGCCTGGGTCTGGCGGAGGATCTGTCCGGGAATGTCGCCGGCCGTTGTTCCGGCGAGCCATGCGGCGAGTTGCTGGGTCTTGTCGCCGGTCATTTAGAGGGTGAGCCCGCCATCGACATGGATGACCTGGCCGGTCACGTAGCCCGCCCCCGGCGACAGCAGGAAGGCCACGACCTCGGCCACTTCGGCGGGTTTGCCCCAGCGCTGCAGGGGGATGCGGTCGAGGGCCCGCTGCCAGCCTTCCGGTGTGAGCGAGGATTGCGTGCCCTTATCCTTCTCGATGTAGCCGGGCACGACCGTGTTGACGGTGATGCCCTTGGGCGCGAGCTGGATCGCCAGGGACTTGGCCAATCCTTCCAGCCCGGCTTTCGCACCGGCGCTGGCGGGAAACACATCGCCACCGAGGCGGAAGACATGCGCGATGAAGGTGCTGGTGGCGATCACGCGGCCCTGCTTCGACTGCTCCAGCGCCGGTAGCGCCGCCGTGACCAGCCGTGCGAAGGCGAGCGGGATCGCGGCGAAGGATCGGGTCAGCTCGGCATCGGTGAGCTCGCCGTAGCACCGCTTGAGGGCGTAGCCGGCGTTACTGACGAGGTGATCGAGCCGGCCGAAGCGGGCCAGGGTCTCGGCGACGAGGAGCGGCGGCACATCGGCCTCAGCGACATCGCCGAGCAGCACGAGCGTTTCCGCGCCCTTGGCCTGGGCGTCGCGGGCCACGCTCTCGGCGCCCTCGCGGTTGGAGCCGGTGTGAACGACGAGCGTGGCACCCGGCCGCGCTAGGCGGCGGACAATCGCCGCCCCGATACCGGTGGCGGCGCCCGTGACGAGCGAGACGGTCGGCTCGCTCAACGTCTCACACTTCCTTGAAGGCCTCTTCGCGCGTCTTGCGGAAGTTAGGCAGCACGACGATGAGCAGAAGCAGCGCGGAGATGCAGAGCAGGGTCAGGCTGATCGGCCGCTGGAAGAAGACCAGCGGATCGCCCCGGGACAGCACGAGCGCGCGGCGCAGATTCTCCTCCATCAACGGTCCCAGGATGAAGCCGAGCAGCATCGGGGCTGGCTCGCAGCCGAGCTTGATGAAGATATAGCCAAGGACACCGAACATCACGGTGAGGCCGACCTCGAAGGCCGAGCTGTTCAGGCTGTAAACGCCGATGCCGCAAAGCACGAGGATCATTGGATACAGGAGCCGGTACGGCACCTTGAGCAGGCGCACCCAGATGCCGATCAGCGGCAGATTGATGATGACCAGCATCGCGTTGCCGATCCACATGCTGGCGATGATGCCCCAGAAGAGATCGGGCTGCTGGGTCATAACGCGAGGGCCGGGGGCGATACCCTGGATGGTCATGGCGCCGATCATCAGCGCCATCACCGGGTTTGACGGGATCCCCAGGGTCAGCATCGGAATGAACGAGGTCTGCGCGCCGGCATTGTTGGCAGCCTCGGGCGCCGCGACACCTTCGACAGCGCCCTTGCCGAAACGCTCAGGCGTCTTCGACATCTTTTTTTCAAAGGTATAGGCCGCGAAAGCCGAAAGCAGCGCGCCCCCGCCGGGCAGGATGCCGAGGACGGAGCCAATAGCGGTACCGCGGAACACCGCCGGGATGGCGCGTCGAATCTCTTCACGGTTCGGCATCAGGCTGCCGATGATCGCGCCGATCGAACGTCCTTCGCGTTTCTCCAGGTTGGTGACGATTTCGGCCACACCGAACAGGCCCATCGCCAGGGTGACGAAGCCGATGCCGTCCGACAACTCCGGCAGGCCGAAGGTGAAACGCTGCTGCCCGGAGTTGAGGTCGGTGCCAACCAGGCCGAAGAACAGGCCGAGGATGATCATGGCAACCGCCTTGACCAGCGAGCCTTGGGCGAGGACGACAGCGCCGATCAGGCCGAGCACCATCAGCGAGAAGTATTCGGCGGCGCCGAACTGCAGCGCCAGCTGCGACAGCGGCGGGCTGGCGATAGCCATGAGAAGGGTGGCCACGGTGCCAGCGAAGAACGAGCCGACGGCGGCCACGGCCAGGGCTGCACCGGCGCGCCCTTTTCGGGCCATCTGGTGGCCGTCGAGACAAGTGACGACGGCCGCCGATTCGCCCGGCAGGTTGATCAGGATGGCCGAGGTCGAGCCGCCGTATTGCGCGCCGTAATAGATGCCCGAGAGCATGATCAGCGCCGGGATCGGCGGCAGATAGAAAGTGATCGGCAGCAGCATGGCAAGCGTGGGCACCGGACCGATGCCGGGCAGCACGCCGATCAGTGTGCCAAGCAGCACGCCGAAGAAGCAGAACATTAGGTTATAGGGATCGAAGGCGACGCTGAAGCCGAGGGCGAGATTACCGAGGAGATCCATGACGCGGCCTTAGCGGGGATACAGGGGCATGGGCAGGCTGAGCCCATAGACGAAGATGGCAACGGCCGCGATCGCGAGAGCCACCGCGAGGATGATGACTTCGAGGAGGCGGAACTCTTGGCCGCCGAGCGCCCCAACGATCACGGTTGCGATGACCGCGGCTGGCAGACCAACGCCTTCGATCAGCAAGGCGAAAGTCATCAGGCCGGCGCAGACCAGGAGGAGCGGGCGGAAGTAGAACCGGTCGATCGACAAGCCGCCGAGCACGGCACCCTTGCCGCCGACGATGATACCCAGGGCGATGAGGATCCAGCAGAGCACGGTCGGCAGATAGCCGGGCCCCATGCGCAGAGACGTGCCCATTGGATAGGCTTTTCCCAGGACAAGCCCGAAGACGCCGAAGGCGATAAACATCAGGCCCGCGACGAGATCCTGGTTAACCTTGAAACGCCCCACTCCCTGGCCCCCCTGGCAAATTTGGGCGTACGATAGTGGAAGTCCCCCGACGAGGCGATAGGGGATTTGCGGGGGGTCAGGCGGCCTGCGGCAGGGAAAATCGGTCCGGCGTTAAGGCTCTAATGTCGATTGCCGGCGCCCGGCCGGTCGCAAGATCGGCGATGATCGCCCCGGTGACCTGCGACAGGCAGATACCGTCGCCCTCATGGCCCGCTGCGACCAGAAGATTGGTGATCCGACCGCTGCGTCCGATGATCGGTTTCTTATCGTCGACATAGGGCCGCAATCCGGCGAACACGCGTAGCACTTTGGTATGGGTGAGGGCCGGGACGCGCTTGATCGCCTCGGCTAGAATGATGGAGACCCCTTCGGCGGTCACGCGGCGGTCGTAGCCGACGAAAGCGCGCGTACTCCCGATAATGCACTGTCCTTGGGCATTAACCTCAAGGCAGAAACCGTGGCCGATCCGCGCTCTGGGATCGCTCGATCGCGCCGCCGCTTCCGGATCGGCCTTGGCGACGAGATACTTGGCCGACATAAGATAGTGGCGCGCAGGGGCGGTGCCGCGCTCGGTGACGACGAGCTCGCCGCGGCGCGGGATGACTGGCAGTTCAACACCCACCTGCCGGCCAAGCTCCTGGCTCCACACCCCGGCGCAGAAGGCGTACTGCTCGGCGACGACCCGCCCGCCCGGAATGGCCATGGCGGCGATCCGATCGCCGGTGACGTCGAAGCCCGTGGGCTGCGTGCGCCACAGCGTGCGCGCGCCGCGTTCGGCCGCTCCGGCGACCAGCGCGAGGGTCATGCGAAAGGGATTGACGATCGCCTCGATCGGACAGCGCCACGCGCCGTGCAGTGTCGGGCTGAGTTGCGGTTCGAGCGCCAGCATGCGTGAGCGGTCAAGGAATTCCATCGGCACGCCAACCGAGCGCAGGGCGGCGACATGCGCCTCGAGCGCTTCCAGATCGGCGGGGTCCTCGACGACGAGCATGCCGCCGACTTCCATGTACTCGGGATCGAGCTTCAGCTCGCGCACGATCTCGGGATAGATCCGCTTGCTGGCGACGGCGAGTTCCATCATAAGGCCGGGCTTCTTCGACGACACCGCGACGTAGCCGTCGCAGGCCCCCGAGGTGCCGGACGCCGGCACGGCGGAGTCGACAATGACGACCTTGAGCCCGCGCTTGGCCGCCTGATAGGCGCAGGAGGCACCGATGATGCCGCCGCCGACGATCGCCAGATCGGCTTGGATGTCCGTCATGCGGGCGAGAGTAGGCGCTTGCCTCGCCCATCGGCAACACGCTATGCGGTGAGCATGCTGTTCCGTTCCCTCGACCCGTCGCCGCCGTCTCTGGTCGAGGTCACCGTCGACGGGCAGCCGCTGCGGCTGCCCGTCGGGATGCCTCTGGCGGCAGCCCTTCTCAACGCTGGTATTGCCACCGTTCATCGTTCGGTGCGCGCCGACGAGCCGCGCGGGCCGCTCTGCCTGATGGGCAGCTGCTTCCAGTGCGTCGCGGTCGTCGACGGCGTGGTTAACCAACGCACCTGCCGCCTGCCGGTGCGCGCCGGCATGGTGATCGAGCGGCACACGCCGCCGCTGCCTGAGGAGGCGGCGTGAGCGTCGTCATCGTCGGCGCCGGCCCGGCCGGGGCGAGCGCCGCGCTGGCGCTGGCGCGATGCGGCGTTGCCAGCGTGCTGCTCGACGACAACCCGCAGGCCGGCGGCCAGATCTTCCGGCCGCGCGGCGATGGCACGGCGCCGTTGCTTGGCCACGATGTGCGGGGCGGAACGGTGCGCGAGGCCCTGCGCCATAACTCGGCCCTGATCGATCATCGCCACGGCCATGAAGTGATTGCCGTGTACCCCGGGCCGAAGCTGTGGGTGTCGGCCCCGGAAGGCCGTGCCTACGAGCTGGCCGCGTCTCATCTCGTGCTGGCCACCGGTGCGCTCGAGATCAGCGTGCCGGTTCCCGGCTGGACCTTGCCGGGCGTCTACACACTCGGTGGGCTGCAAATCCTGGCGAAGGGCGCGGCGACGGTGCCGGCCGGCAGGACTGTGCTCGCCGGGGCGGGGCCGCTCCTCTATCTGGTCGCCGCCCAGTTCGTGTCCGCGGGCGTCTCGGTGACGGACGTGGTCGACGCCGCTGCGTTTCCCACGGCGGGACAGATCGCCGGCATGGCGCGCGTACCGGTTCTGCTTCTGCGCGGCATCGGTTTCGAGCGGACACTCCGCCGCCACGGCGTGGCAATTCACCGCCGCTCGGCCATCGTGAAAATCGTCGGCGGCGACACGGCGCGCGACATCGTCGTGGCGCCGGTCGGTGACGATTGGACGCCGCAGGAGGGCGGCCGCACGCGGCTGACGGCCGATGTCGTGGGCATGAGCTTCGGCCTGCGTCCCAACACCGAGCTCACGCAGCTTGCCGGCTGTGATCATCTCTACGACGCCGGAGCGGGCGGCTGGTGTGTGCGCCGCAATGGCGCGTACGCAACCAGCGTGGCCAATGTGTATGCCATCGGTGACGGGGCGGGCATCGGCGGCGTTGACACGGCGCTGGCCGAAGGCACGCTCCTCGGGCAGGCGCTTGCGCAGCGCCTCGGTGCGACAAACGTCGTCCTCGATGCCGAGGCCAGGGAGGTGCGGCGTCAGCTTCCCCGGCTGGCGGCCTTTCGGCGGGCGCTGGTGGAGTGGTCCGGATTGCGGCCGGGAATCTTCCGTGCCGCCGATGCCGCCACCATGATCTGCCGCTGCGAAGACGTGCGGGCGCGTGACCTGGACGAGGCACTCGCCGCCGGCATCGCTTTGCCGCGCGGCCTGAAGCTCCGTACCCGTGCGGGCATGGGGCTGTGCCAAGGGCGGACCTGTGCGCCGGCGGTCCAGCAGCGCATCGCCGACAGGGCCGGGATGCCGGTTGCCGAAGTGCCGATGCCGACCGTGCGCGTGCCGCTGCGCCCCGTCTCCGTCGCGGCGCTGGCGACGCTGGCGCCCGAGGCGCCGACGAAACCGTGACCCTGAAGATTCCCGATCTGCCGGATGTGCAATTCGAGGCGCTGCCGGGAGACGAGGACGGTTTTCAATTCTCGTTCGCGGTGAAACGGGCCGCGCTCGGTCCCTATGTTGTCGAGCGCTGGGGCTGGGACGACGATTTTCAGCGCGGCGTCCATCGCGCCCGCCTCAGGGAGAAGCCGTTCTTCCGCATCGTTCATCAAGGACGGGCCGTAGGCACGCTGTCTGTGCTGCAGGCGGCCGATCACGTCCGCTTCGGCGAATTCTATCTGTTGCCCGAATGCCAGCGGCACGGGTTGGGCAGCCGGATCCTACGGCATTGCCTGTCGGTTGCCGACCAGCTCGGATTGCCGGTACGCCTTGAGTATCTGAAATGGAATCCGGTGGGCTCGCTCTATCGCCGCCACGGATTCGAATCCATCGGGCAGACGGACATCCACTGGCACATGGAGCGACCGGCTAGCCGACGCGAATAATTCCGGATTCGCCGTCGACCTCGACGCGGGTGCCGTGGGCGATCGTGGCCATCACGTCTTCCTCGGGCTCGCAGACGATCGGGATGCTGGCGAGAATGGCGCCCTGCACGACCGACGGGTCCGGCGGCTCGCGCGTGATCAGCGCCACCGGATGGGTGCCGTGCTTGAACAGCTGAAGAGAAAGCGCCAGGCCCCGGCCGAGCCCATGGTCAGCGGGAAGACGAGCACGGTGCCTTTCACCGACTGTCCCGCCACGCTCGGCAATCTTCCGATGATCGTGCCGGTGGTGATGTCGAGATCGCCGAGGAAGGAGATCGGCTCCCGTGACACCAGCGCCGGTCCCGAGGCCGTGCCGCGCACGATGCCGCGCCCTTTGATCTCCCTCATGCCGGCCGCCGGGGAACGAACCGCCCGGTGATCGCCGTCTCGACCGCCTCGGCCGTGCCGGTGAGCAGGGTGTCGCAGCGGATCATGTCGCGCACGTACTTCGCTTGTTTGGCCGATTCGACGACGATGGCGCGCAAGGGCGGCGGCACGACGCCGAGTTTCGGATCGGGCGAGGCCGATCTCGCAAAGTGGCAGGAGATCGGGCAGGTGTCGGAGATGATCTTGGCGCCCGCCGCTTCCAGCGTCGCCACGAGGCCGGCCGTCTGCGCCTCGTTGCGCACCGCGCGGCTGGTGGTGACCCAGAGCTCCACACCTTTGGCCACGTGCCTGCCGGCGAGGAGGGCGGCATAGCTCTTCATCTCTTCCAGCGAGGCGTGGGGGCAGCCAAGATGCACCAGGTCGAACGTGCCATCGCTGGACGAGCAGAACTCGTCGTAGACCGCGGTCATATCGCCAGGGCCGGCACTCAGACTGTGGCGCGGCGGCTTGTGGCCGAAGGCCTGCTCGACCGAGGCGTAGGGCGGTGTGACACCCGGCACAATGAACAAGGCAACGCCGCCCGAGGTGGCCAGTGCCGCGCCCAGCGCGTCGAGCTCGTCGAGCGACGGCCGGCGGCTGAAGCCCTCGAACACCGGCACGCCGTCGCCGACCAGACGCCCGACATGGAAGCCGAGACAAGAGAAATCGCTGACCGTCGTCGGCGTGGTCTCGACCCGCACCAGATGGGTGCCGACACGGTTGGCGTCGAGGTGGTAGCCGAATTTCGGATAGCGGCCGGTGATCCCGGCGTAGACGGCAAAGAACCCGTCGCGGTTCGACTTGGCGCCGAGCACCGAGTTGCAGAACACGGTGACGGTGGATTCGATCGAAGTCATGTGCGTATTCCAGGTCGGCCAGTGGCCGGCCCAGTAGGGCGTGCAGGTGAAGCTGCACGAGGCGCCCATCGAATTCTGCGCGGTAGCGGCGCGCTGCTGCAGACGGGCGAGCTTCTCGGGTGCCCCGGTCTGCTGCCAGTTCACCGTGTCCGCATTGGCGATGTTGACCGAGGCCGGGACGGCCATGCGGGCTCCCTTGGCGGCAAGCTCCTCCATCAGCTCGACATCATGGAGATACATCGCCATGCCGGCGTGGATATGGGCGTAGCCGATCGACACCATCTCCTCGGCGCCGAAGGCGGTGCCGAGCTGCACCAGACCGTCGAGGGCCAGGCGCTTGGCCTCGCCCTGCCGTCCATCGAGCATCGCCTTGTCGTCGTCGGTCAGTCGCATAGCCGCTCCCATAAACCAGTGTACAGGCTTGCAAGGCGTTCGTATCCTCCGCCCCATCTTTCACGAGGATTTAATGGCCACCAATCAGCTTACCGGCGCAGAAGCCTTCGTGCGTATGCTGCAGCGTCACGACGTCAAGCACATCTTCGGCCTGTGCGGGGATACCAGCCTGCCGCTTTATGACGCGCTCTATCGTCTCGACCACGGCATGACCCATATCCTGACGCGCGACGAGCGCTCGGCCGCTTACATGGCGGATGCCTATGCCCGCGTCTCGGGCAAGGTCGGCATCTGCGAAGGCCCGTCGGGCGGCGGTGCCACCTATATTCTTCCTGGTGTGATCGAGGCGAGCGAATCCTCGATCCCCATCCTGGCCGTGACCACCGACGTGTCGGTGTCGTCGCGCGGGAAGTTCACCCTCACCGAGATCGATCAGGAAGCGCTGTTCCGGCCGCTGGCAAAATGGAACCGGGTCATCGACCGCGCCGCCGACGTGCCGAAGATGGTGCGCGCCGCCTTCACCCATATGGCAACGGGCCGGCCCGGGGCCGCGCATCTCGGCCTGCCCTTCGACGTGCAGAAGGACGCGGTCGACGAGAGCGACGTGTGGGCCGATCCGGCTCTCGGCCGCTTTCCAGCGCGGCGCGTCGGGCCTGACCCCGATGCCGTGGTTGCGGCGGCCGAGCTGCTGCTGGCGGCAAAGGCGCCGATCTTCATCTGCGGGGGCGGTGTCGTGATCTCCGGTGCGGAGGGTGAACTCAGGGCTCTCGCCGAGGCATTGGGCGCTCCCGTCGCCACGACGATCAGCGGCCAGGGCAGTATCTCGGAGATGCACCCGCTCGCCGTCGGTGTGGTGGGATCGAACGGCGGTACGCCCTTCACGCGCGCCATCGTCGAGCGCGCCGACACGGTGATCTTCATCGGCTGTCGCGCCGGCTCGGTGACCACCGAGCGCTGGCGTCATCCGGCCCCCGGCAAGTCGAAGATCGTCCATATCGACATCGACCCCGCGGTGATCAGCACCAACTACAAGACCGATGCCGGGATCGTTGGCGATGCCCGTCTCGTGCTGGCGGCCTTGAGCCGCGCGGTGATCGCCGGCAAGCCGGACCTCGCCCGACGCACGCTGACGGCGGCCGATGTCGCGGCGGCGCGCAAGGATAAGCGCGCGGCCTTCCAGGCGCTGGCGACGTCCAACGACACGCCGATCAAACCGGAGCGCGTGGTCGCCGAGCTGCAGGCGGTGCTGCCCAAGGATGCGGTCGTGGTCTGCGATCCCGGCACGCCGTGCCCGTATTTCTCGGCCTATTACGATTTCGAGACTCCGGGCCGGCATTTCATCTCCAACCGCGCCCACGGCGCCCTGGGCTATTCGATGTCGGCCTCGGTCGGTGCGCATTACGGACGGCCCAACGCCAAGGTCGTAGCGGTGATGGGCGATGGCTCGTTCGGCTTCACGGCCGGCGAGATGGAAACGATCGTCCGCCTCAAGCTGCCGATCACCATGGTGGTGATCTCCAACAGCGTCTACGGCTGGATCAAGGCCGGGCAGCGCACCGGTTTCGGCGAACGTTACTTCTCCGTCGATTTCAGTCGCACCGAGCACGCCAAGGTCGCCGAAGCCTTTGGCGTCAAGGCCTGGAAGGTCACGGACCCGGCGGAGCTGCGCAAGACGCTCGCCGCCGCGGTCGAGCATGACGGGCCGACGCTGGTCGATGTGATCACCCAGCCGCTCAACGAGGCGAAGGCGCCTGTTTCCGAGTGGGTGGCGTAAAACAATGACGATCGCCACCGGTGGCAAGGCGATCTACGGGGCGCGGCTCGGCATCCTGATGCTTGAGGCGCGCTTTCCGCGCATCCCTGGCGACATGGGCAATGCCGAGACCTGGCCATTCCCGGTCCTCTATCGGGTGGTGCGCGGCGCCTCGCCGCAGCGCGTCGTCATGGAGCGGGCCAGCGGGCTCCTCGAATCGTTCCTCGACGCGGCGGCGGATCTGGTAGCGCTGGGCGCCGACGGCATCACCACCAATTGCGGCTTCCTCTCCCTGTTCCAGAAGGACATTGCCGCCCGGGTGAAGGTCCCCGTGGCGACGTCGAGCCTGATGCAGATTCCCATGGTCCAGGCGCTGCTGCCGCCGGGCAAGCGGGTGGGCGTCATCACCATCAGCGCCAAGACGTTGAGCCAGGACCATCTGGTCGCGGCCGGAGCGCCGGCCGATACGCCGGTGGTTGGCACCGAGAACGGCGCGGAGTTCTTCCGCGCCATCGTCGGTAACGAGGAACGGCTCGATGTTGCCCGGGCGGCACGCGACATCCTCGATGCCGGGAACGCACTCGTCGCTCAGCACAAGGATGTCGGCGCCATCGTGCTCGAATGCACCAACATGGCGCCGTACTCGGCGGCGCTGAACGAGACGCTCCGCCTGCCGGTGTTCGACATCTACAGTTTCATCACCTGGTTCCACGCCAGCCTGAAGCCGCGCGATTTCAGCCCGCCGGCCGACCGCCGCACGACGCTCGGCCCCTGATCGCTCACCGGGTTGCAGCCTCCCGCCTCGCCGCGTAAGGTCGTCGCCGATAAATAATCCGGCGACCATTAAGCACGGATGGGAGGAGGAACCATGTTGCGTACCTTGACCGCTCTGGCATTGCTGGGGCTCGTGGCCGCGCCCGCCGCGGCCCAGACCTATCCCGACCGCCCGATCACGCTCGTCGCCCCGTTCCCGCCCGGCGGCGTTGCCGACCAGGTCGGCCGCCCGCTGGGTGCCGCGATGGAGAAGCTGCTCAAGCAGCCGGTCGTGCTGCAAAACCGCGCCGGCGCCGGCGGTGCCGTCGGCATGGCGGCGGTCGCAACCTCGCGGCCCGACGGTTATACGCTGCTCGTCGCTCTCTCGAGCATCTCGATCATCCCGGAGGCGGACAAGCTGTTCAATCGCCAGCCGGCCTACACGATGGAGCAACTGGCGCCCATCGCACTGCTCTCCGCCGATCCGACGGTGATGGTGGTGAAGGCCGACAGCCCCTGGAAGACGGTCAAGGATTTCGTCGAGGACGCCAAGAAGCGCCCGGGCGAGATCGCCTACGCCTCGTCGGGGGTCTACGGCACACTGCACGTGGCGATGGAGATGTTCGCG
>Ga0196963_10001385_pt1 | contig 16574 bp, 13 predicted proteins | sample S1_5metaG_FD_148600 | JGI IMG/M metagenome (GOLD analysis project Ga0196963, IMG submission 148600) | Soil microbial communities from Anza Borrego desert, Southern California, United States - S1_5 | ecosystem: Environmental > Terrestrial > Soil > Desert | place: USA: California | collected... | reverse complement strand
TAGACGGAGACCGAGACCGAGACCGAGACCGAGACCGAGACCGAGACCGAGACCGAGACCGAGACGGAGACCGAGACCGAGACCGAGACCGAGACCGAGACCGAGACCGAGACCGAGACCGAGACCGAGACGACGACAGAAACGGAAACGACAACGGAGACCGACTCCGACACGGAAACCGACTCCGACACGGAAACCGACTCCAACACGGAGACCGACTCCGACACCGAGACCGACTCGGACACGGAGACCGACTCCGACACCGAGACCGACTCCGACACGGACACGGACACGGACACGGACACGGACTCTGACACGGACACCGACTCTGACACGGACACCGAGACCGATGACTGCGGTGACAACAGCGGTCCCGATATCGTCATGCACGCGAGCCGCGAGAGCGGCTGCGCTCCGAGCGGCGTCTTCCTCAACGCGCAGGACACGACGGATCCGGACGGTGGCCTGAGCTTCAGCTGGAAGGTCGACGACGGCGACTGGTCGCTCGCGACGCCCTTCACCTCAGCCGGCTTCTCCTTCTCCGAGGAGGGTTCCCACACCATCACGCTCAAGGTGACCGATGCCTGCGGCGACGAGTCGGAGGCCAGCCACACGCTCGAGGTCCGCGGTCCCCGCACCGCGCTCGAGATCAAGACCGAGCACCAGCCGAAGGAAGGATGCCTCGGCAAGTCGTACGCCGCCTCATGGGAAGCCGAGGGCGGTCTGTGCGGCAGCGTCGAGTACCGCTGGACGATCGCCGGCGACTATCCCGACGGACTCGAATTCCGCGGCGAGAACAGCCGCACCCTGACGCTGAGCGGAACGCCGAAGGATCCGGGCGACTTCGACTTCACGATCACCCTCGAGACGACCAACGACAGCCGCCCGGCGGAAACCGCGAGCGCTTCGCGGCACGTCACGGTGCACATCGAGGAGTTCGCGTTCACCACGCCGGCCGAGGGCTACGAGCTCGAGGATCCCTGCCAGGACCGGCCGTACGATCCGGTGACGTTCAAGACCAGCTGCGAAGACACCGGCGACGCCGTCACGCTGTCGGCCGAAGGCCTGCCCGCGGGGATGACCTTCGACCCGAAGAGCGGAACGCTCCAGGGCACCCCGACGCAGTGCGGCCCGACCACCATCAGCATCATCGCCAGCCTGTACTCGCCGGGCGGTCGCGAGACCAAGATCCGGCGCGATCACCCGGTCGAGGTGCACTGCAAGCCGAGGATCCGCGCGCAGGCCTTGCCGTCGGCATCGGCCTGCACGGCAGGGGGACGATACGGGGCGCAGCTCACGGCGGACGAGGGCAAGGAACCGCTCACCTGGTCGTTGACCGGCGGCTCGTTGCCACCCGGCCTCGCCTTGCATGCGAGCGGCGAGATCAGCGGCGACGTCTCGCCCGAGGCCGAGCCGGGTACCTACACGTTCACCGTCGAGGTGAAGGACGACTGCGACAACACCGACCAGGAGACCTTCAGCATCCAGGTCGAGACCGGCCCCCGGCTGACCACGCCGGACCTGCCCTGCGGGCTGGTCGGCAAGCCCTACGAAGCGCAGCTCGAGGTCTCCGGCGGCAGGCCGCCGTACCGCTTCGAGGTCGTCGACGGGCAGCTCCCGCCGGGCCTCGAGCTGGATGCGGACGGCCGGATCTCCGGCACGCCGACCGAGCGCGGCGACGGCGAGTTCGAGTTCGTCGTCGCGGTCGGCGACGCGCAGGGCTGCGTCGACAGCGTCGGCCAGAAGATCGAAGTCCATGAGATGACCTTCAAGACCGGCATCGTCAGCGTCGGCATCCTCCGGGACGACGACGATGGCGTGCCGAGCCAGTTCGAGGTCTACGTCGCCTCGCAGCTCGTCTTCGACGGCGAGCCCAAGCAGGGCGTGCATCTCGCGCCGCGGTTCATCGACCAGGTCGCCGGCGATCGCTCGGTCGTCGACGGGGTGGGCAACGATCTCGAGTACCTGCGCGAGGGCGGCGGCGGCGGTTCGGATTACACCAACGCGAACGGCGTGATCTTCTACCGCGTCCTGCTCGACGGCGCCAAGGTCGACGACCTGGTCACGTCCAGCATCTTCATCGAGATCGCCGATCAGGCCTTCCTCAAGGAGGCGTGCCTCGAGGACCTCAAGGATCCGGCGCGCAGCGGCGGGATCATCCTCGACGTCAAGGAGGACGGTGACGGCATCACCGAGAAGCACCTGCCGTTCATCTCGTCGCCCGTCGGCGTGACCAGGGCCGGCGGGGGCGGCGCCCGCGGCGTGCTCGCCGCCGCGCAGCTGCCCGACTTCATGAAGGGCTGGCAGGTGAGCATGGCGCGCACGGCGAACCGCGTCGCGCGCTTCGTCATCGACCGCTGCTACGAGCTCGCGTACTACATGCCGGCCTCGCCCTTCCCGTACATCCAGCAGCAGGTCGGTCGCCCGCAGGCGCACGCGATCTTCGTCGGCTTCTTCATGGGCCTGCCGAACGGCGTCCTGGCCTGGGGCGAAGCCGCCATGGACGACCTCAAGTCGATCGTGATCGATTTGCCCGTCGCCGCGTGGGGCGGCATCACCGAGACCAAGGACTTCGTGCTCGAGGTCGCGAGCGAGTTCACCTGGAACGACCTGCTGTTCCCCGAGCAGGCGGCGTTCCGCGTCGCCAACAAGATCGCCGCCAAGGTGGCGGAGAAGTTCGCGCCGATCTGGCAAGCGGCCAAGGCCATCAAGGCCATGGTCGTCGACACCTACCGGCAGGTGCAGAACGGCACGTTCTCCCTCGCCGATCTCGCGAACGTCCTCTTCCCCGGCTTCAAGGACGGGATCGGCGCCAAGGTCCTCAACAACCTGTACAAGTGGCGGCCGGGTACGCGGCACTTCGACTCGGCGGCCATCGGACAGATGACCGGCGTGTTCTTCGCCTGCATGGCGCTCGAGACCACCGTCGACGTCGGCTCGTCGCTGGTCACCGGCGGATCAGCCGCCTACGCCCGCGCCCTGGCCTGGGCGTCGAAGTTCACGGTCATCAGGAAGTTCGAGCGCATCTGGAAGATCATCAAGGCGTCGCGCCACGTGATCGGCACAACCGCCGAGCTGCGGGGCAAGCGCTTCAAGGTCCTGATGTCCTTCGGCAGCCTGATGAAGGACGCGGCGCAATCCCCCAAGATCGACAAGGTCCTCGACCGCTTCGGCGAGCTCGAGCACGAGAGCGGCAAGCTCGGCGGCCTGTATGCGCGGCATCTCGACCACTTCGACGAGAAGGAGGCCCATCTCCTCCACGAGAGCATCGTCAAGGTCATCGAGGCGGCGCATGATGACTCGGTCCAGGACACCATGTTGTCCCTGGCGCGGATCGTCGACACCGAAGGTCGCGACCTCGTGTTCGCCCGCGACAAGTTCGAGGCGGCGGGCAGGGGCCTCGGCGGCTTCAAGAAGCTGCAGGCCGGCGATCAGCTCCATGGCTTCGACCTCGATCGCGACCTGCTCGGCATCGATCCGGCCAACGGCAAGCGCATCGACGGGCGCGGGCCCAGCAACGCCCAGCTCACGAAGATCCTGAGCAGGGCGGACGCGCTCAGCGACACCGGCAGGCAGGGCCTGGCCAAGTTCATCCACAAGACCAGGCGCGACGGGGTGCCCGATCCGGATGCCTTCCGGGCGCTGGACAGCATCCTCGACGTCGAGCCGATCGCCGACGCGAACCGGCTGTTCGAGCGGCTGAACGACTACGATGACGCCAAGGCGCACCACTTCGTCGGTCACGACATCGTCGGCGCGCGGGATCCCGCCGTAGCGGCCAGGCGCATGGCCAAGTTCGCGAAGCAGGAACTCGAGAGCCCGGAGCTCGAGCGGGCATTGGCCCGGCTGGATGGCTTCCGCGAGAGCGTGATCAATGAGATCGACAAGCTCGTGGACGCCATACCCCTGACCGCGAATGGCACCGAGAACGTCCTCAGCGACCTGACGCTCGCGATCAACTGCCCGACCAGCACGGTCACCGACGCGCGCAAGCAGGCGGCGTTCGAGGCGTTCGGCAAGATGCGCCGCCACAACACCGACGGCGAGTACCCGTCGGGCTGCATCACGGTTCCGCCGCAGGTCGGTTCGTTGGAGGCGAGTTCGCTGCTGACGAACATGCGCCGAGGCAACGCTGGGCACTGGTTCGAGGCCCTCGCGACGTCGAACCTGATCGACGACGAGATCGTCGTCGACGTCGTCTCCCTGGGACAGCGCTTCCCAGCGGCGGGGTCCGGACAGCGGCTGATCGAATCCGACTGCCTCGCGACGCTCGGCCCAGGCGTCAGGTTCCTCGGCGCCGGATCCGAGGGCGCGGTCGGACAGCTCTGCTACATCAACTACAAATACGGCTATGCCGGTGGAAGCCTGACGGAGATCGCCGGCGTCGTGGAGAAGATGAAGTCCGCCTCGCCGCCGTTCACCCGCGCGTGCTATGCGAGCGACACCACCAGGGCGTTCCCGCCGGATGTGCAGCAGGCGATCCGCGATGCGAACGAGGCGCTCAATCGGCACTTCGAGACGCACGGCCAATTCTACATCTTCGAACGGTCGATGGACGCGGGCAGGTTCCCGAAATGACGCGACTGATCCGGATGAGCGCGGCGGAGCCGACCGCCAAGGCCCGCCGCGTCCGGAGTCGTCCCTCGGTCGGCAGGCCCCTGACGCGCACGCTCCTCCCGCTGGCCGTGCTGCTGACGCTGACAGCGCGCGCTGATGCCGCGCTGGCATTCGAATCCACGGGTCTCGACTTCAACCCGAGCCTGGGCGACGAGACCGTCGTCGGACGTTTCTCCTTCACCAACACCGGCGATGCGCCGGTGACCATCCTGTCGCTCAAGGCATCCTGCAGCTGCACCGCGACGAAGCTCGAGAAGCTCATGTACGCCCCGGGCGAGAGCGGCGTCATCACGGGCGTCTTCACCATCGGCGACCGCGTCGGCGAGCAGCGCAAGAGCATCACGGTCAGCACCGACGAGGCGGGCGCCGAGCCGTACCGCCTGCTGATGCGCGTCCAGCTCCCGCCGCAGGCGCAGCTGATCCCGCGCGTGCTGGTGTGGCGCATCGGCGACGAACCGGCCGCCAAGATCGTCGACATCGTCATCCCGGACGGCGTCGATCAGGCGATCGATCGCGCGACGACGACCGGACGGCAGGCGGCGGCGTTCACCTGTTCGCTCGAGACCGTCGGTGCCGGGCGGTATCGCGTCAGCGTCGCTCCCGCGGACACCAGCGCGCCCCGGAACGCCGTGATCGAGGTCGGTGCCGGTGCGAAGGCGTACCGCGTTCACGTGCGCGTCAGCCCGCCGAAGGCGGCGACGGGCGAGGCTGCCGAGGCGGCGCCATGATCCCGCTCGCGCGCGAAGCCGCGTGTCTGGTCCTGTTGGCGATGGTGCCGGCGTCCATCGCCGGCGTCTGGCATCCGCGTCGACCGGCGGACGCTCCGGCGATCGTCCAGGGCGAGGTCACGGCGGCGACCGCCAGCACGTGGCGCGATGCGTTGTGGATCGACGTGCGTCCGGCGGACCGCTACGCCGCCGGCCATGTCCCCGGCGCGCTGCGCCTGGACGAGGATGCCTGGGAGGACGGTCTGGCCGAGCTCGCGGCGCATTGGGACGGCGTCCGGCCGATCGTCGTCTACTGCGACGGGGGCGGCTGCGAGGCCAGCAGAGCCGTCGCCGATCGGCTGCGCCGCGAGCTCGCCGCTGAACGCGTGTTCGCCATGCAGGGAGGGTGGACGGCATGGTCGTCGTCCCCGCGGTGATCGCCCTTGCCGCGCGACTGGGCGTTGCCGGCGCGCTCGCGCTGGCGGGCGCAGGACACGCATGGGATCCATCGGGCTTCGCCGTGGCGATCGAGCGCTATCGCCTGCTCCCGGGAGCGCTGGTGCCGGCGGCGGCGCTCTACCTGCCGTGGCTCGAGCTGATCGTCGGCATGCGCCTGGCGTGCACGTCGCGGGCGCAGGGCGCCATGGCGGTCGCGGTGGCGCTGCTCGGGACGTATCTCGCGGCCCTGCTCTCGGCGGCGGCCCGCGGGCTCGACATCGCGTGCGGATGCTTCCGCGGCGGCGAGGACGCCGGCCTCGCGTGGCCGATCGCGCGCGTGCTCGCCCTGCTCGCGGCGCTCGCCGTCTGCTGGTTCGCCGCCCGCCGCGGCGTCGCTCTCGGCGCGCCGCCCGTCGTTCGCCAGCGCACGTCCCTCCACGTCCCCCGGGGCATCCACCCATGACCGACCCGACCTTCTCGCTGATCATCCCGGTGTTCAACGAGGCGGCGTGCCTCGACGAGCTGATGCGCCGGATCGATGCGCTGGTCGCGCGCATCGTCGCGCCGGTCGAGGTCGTGCTGATCGACGACGGCAGCAGCGACGGCAGCTTCGAGCTCATCCGCTCGGCGATGCGCGCGCGCCCGTACGTGCGCGCGATGCGCCTGTCGCGCAACTTCGGCCAGCAGGCCGCGCTCAGTGCGGGCTACGACGCCGCGCGCGGCCAGGCGGTGATCAGCCTCGACGCCGACCTGCAGGATCCGCCCGAGGTGGTGATCGAGATGATCGCACGCTGGCGCGAGGGTTATCAGGTCGTCCATGGCGTCCGCACGCGCAGGCACCGCGAGAGGTGGTTCAAGAAGGCCAGCTCCTACGCGTACTCGCGCGTCCTGCGCTGCCTCGTCCGCGCCGACATCCCGCTCGACGCCGGCGACTTCCGCCTGATGGACCGCGTCGCGGTCGACGCCTTCCGCCGCGTGCGCGAGCGCAATCGCTTCGTGCGCGGCCTGGTGGCGTGGATCGGTTTCCGCCAATGCCGGGTCGAGTTCGAGCGTCCCGGCCGCTACGCCGGCGAGACCAAGTACGATCTCGGCGCGATGCTCCGCCTCGCCGCGGACGGCATCCTGTCGTTCTCGGCCGTGCCGTTGCGCCTGACGCTCATCCTCGGCTGCGTGGTGTCCCTGCTCTCATTCATCGCCGGCATCGCCGCGCTCGCGATCAAGCTCGGCGGGTTCTTCACCGTCAGCGGCTGGACCTCGATCGTCGTGCTGATGTCGTTCATCGGCGGCGTCCAGCTGACGGTGCTCGGCCTGATCGGCGAGTACATCAGCCGCATCCACGACGAGGTGAAGGCGCGTCCACTGTACATCATCGCCGAGACCGTGATGCCGATCCCGTCGCTGAAGCCCGCGATCGCGCGCCGGCAGTCGTCGGCGAACGATCCCGCCGCGACGGTCGACGGCGTCGTGCTCGAGCCGGTCGCCTGAGCCGGCGTCGCGACCTCCGTCGCTCAGGGTGGCGTCAACCGCTGCACCACGCGATCCATCCGCCCGACCAGGATCTCGCGCCGCGAGCAGTCCAGCCGGTGGACGGTCGTGCCGGCGTCGTCCAGCCTGGCGGTCGGTTGGCCGGCGGCGTCGATCAACCACAGGACGCCGCCCTGTTCCGCCGCGACCAGCGCGCCGAGCGCGGGCGACCAGCGCACGTCCTGGAAGCCGAAGCGCGACTGGAAGAAGGGCTGCTGTCCGCCCGCGCCGATGCGCGTCAGCGGATACGAGCCGCCCCAGCGCGCCGCGACGACATCGCCGTCCGGCAGCAGCGCGACGCCGCCGACGATCGATTCGAACTCCGCCATGCGCGTGGTCTTGCCCGTGGCGAGGTCGACGGCGCCGGCGCGGCGCGACCAGCACCCGACCGCGGCCGTCGCGTCGGCGAAGGCGAAGGCCATGGCGTCGCGCAGGTCGGGGTTGCTCCACAGCACCGCCCCGCTCGCGGCGTCGACCGCGGTCAGCGCCGCGGCGCCGACCAGCAGCACGTCGCCGCCGGGGACGAAGGCGACGCCGCGGACATGGCTGGCGATCGTCGGCGCGGGCCTGGCCGCGCCATTCGCGTCGACGATGACGACGCCTACCACCTCCGGATGGTTGCCGTTCCACCCGGCGGCGGCGAGCGTCCCGGCATCGTTCCACGTCACGCTCGTCAGGGTCTGGGACAGCAGCACGTGCGAGGATGCGAAGCGCGGGCCGCCGACCGAGCCGAGGATGCCGCCGGTGGCGGCGTCGAGCATCACCACGCCGGGGAATCCCGAGACCGCGATGCGGTCGCCACGTGGGCTCAGGGCCAGCGCCTGGCCTTCGATCAGCGGCTCGGCCCGCCAACGGATCGCCCCCGAGGCGTCGTGGGCGCGCACCGTGCCGTCGTACTGCAGGACGTAGGTGATCTGGCCGTCGGCGCTGCTGGCGATGCCCATCGGCGTGTCGTCGCAGGCTATCCGCTGCGCCACCGTGGGCGCGGCCTCGCGCGTGCGCGCGCGCGGCGCGGCGGCGACGACCTCGCCGGTGAGCGGCGCGCTGCCCTGCGTCGCCGTCCCGGCGATGGCCGCCAGCAGCCAGTCCACGCCGGCCTGGGCGTCGCCGAGCACGAACACGTCCTGCCACCCCGGTTGGAAGGCGCCGATCGCCCACTGCACGTAGGCGCGGCCCGCTCCCGGGAACGATGCGGTCGGCATCCGGTTGATCAGGCCGCGCGCATGCGAGACCTCGATGAGGGGGTGGCCGGGCAGGACGATGGCGTGGGCGCGGATGTTCTCGCCGTTGACCTCGCGGTACCCGACGCCCGGATCGTGGTAGCCCTCCTCGGAGGCGATCGGCTCGATCGCGTACGCGGGATTGACCTGCACGGACATGCCCTTGGCGGTGAGCGCGGCGGCGACGCGCCCGGCCTGCGCCGGGTCGCCGAACACCGCGAAGACCCTGGGATCGACCGCCATCACCCGCGGCGCCTGCCAGTTGAGCTTGGCGAAGTCCGGGGCCATCGGGGTCCCGGCCACCAGGTCGGCGATGCGGCGCGCATCGTCGAAGCCGAGCGTCACCGCGTCGGTCTCGATGCTGACGCTCGCCGCGCCCGGTCCCACCTCCACGGCGGCGGACGTGGTGGTGCCCTCGAGCCATTCGTCGACGCGCACGCTCCAGGTTCCCGGCGTGGCGTTGACGCCGATCGGATAGCTGGCGGTGAAGCGGTTGCCGTCGTCGCCCGGCGTCGTGGCGCGGTAGAGGTCGTCGATCGTGTTTCCCGCCGGGTCGGTGATGCGCAGGCGGAAGGGGAGGAAGCCGTCGGTGCCCCACGCCACCGCGATCCGCAGCGCGCCATCCGTCGCGCTGGCGGTCAGGGTCGGCGCGCCCGGCGCCGCCGGCAGATGCAGCCAGCAGGCGCCGTCGCCGGCACCGAGCCGCAGCGAGGCGCCGCCGTCGCTGACCGCGACGCGCCCGCCGCGGAACAGATCGTAGATGACTCCGCCCGCGGGCACGCGCACCGCCGTGCTCGCCGCGATCAGCTCGTGCTTGGTGCCGCGGGTGTTGTCGCGCTGCTGGCGGTTGTTGGCGAACAGCAGGTAGCGCGCCTCGCCGGCGCCGTGCACGCCGAGGATGACCTCGCGATCGGCGCACGCGTACGGCCGCTCGCCGAGGAAACCCGCGAGATCGGCGGCGAAGGTCGGCGCCGCTGCCGCCAGCCAGTCGCGGATCGCGGTCTCGCGCAGGCCCGGGCTGTTCGACGCGTTCTCGGCCGGGATCGCCAACGCGCCCATGTCGGCGCTGCGGTAGGCGCCGCGGAAGGCGCCTGGGATCCGCAGCGCGTCGTCCGCGAACTGCACCAGCGTGCCGCCGCCGGCGACGTACTCGGTCAGCGCCTTCGCGAAGGCCGGCGTCGCCGTCGCCAGCAGCGGGCAGTAGATGACGCGCCACCGCTTCAGGAACGCGGCTCCGCCGTCGACCGCCTCGGCCTCGTCGATCCAGTTCGGGATGGTGCCGGTGGCGTGGACGCAGTGGACGAAGCACTGGCTCACCGTGCGCGAATGCGGGCTCAGGTACTGCGGCACGCCCTCGCTCTGGACCCGCGGATGGTTGTGGGTGGCGACGTCGTGCGCGAACTGGCGGTCGCTGTGCAGGACCGCGATCGGCGCGAGGGTCTTCGGCAGCTGGTTCATGACGCCACCGACCAGCGCCAGGCGCCGGTTGATCTCGGCGATCTCCAGCACCACGTCGCTGTTCTGCCAGGTCGAGCCCTCGCCGCCGTCGAGCCGGAAGGCGAAGGCCTGGTTGGGATCGTACATGATCCCCTCGAGCTTGGTCGTCCACGACAGCCACACGAAGTTGCGCAGCTGCGACCAGCGGTACATGCCCCACATCGGCAGGAAGTAGTGCGGCTTGCCGCGCGAGAACCCCTGGAAGGCCTCAGCCGAGATCACCGGCTGCAGCGTGCCGTTGAACTGGTCGGGATAGCCGCCGTGGCCGCTGAGCACGTCGTACGCGCGGTTCTGCCGGCTATCGACGCCGTCCGTGGTGTCGCCAGGCGCGTAGCTCGACGAGACCTGGTTGAGCGTGGTGAAGCGGGGATGGACGCTGTCGACGCCGTAGCGCGACGCATGCCAGGCCTGCTCGAGGTAGCGCATGCGCTGCGCCATGAAATCGAGCCAGTCGTCCATAATCGGCGCGAAGCGCTGCCCGACGTCGGCGAACGTGCCGATCGGGATGCTGGCGCCGGTGCGCTGGGTGAACTCGGCGAGCTGGTGCGGGATCGCGAACGGCGTCATGCCGCCCGCGACCGGCCACCAGGTCAGCCCGGGTTCGTCGAACATGTGCAGCCCGGCGATCGGATGGATGCGGTTCGAGAGCGCGGCGCGCTGCGCGCGCCAGATGATCGCGCGCTGGACGTACGGGTCGCCCCAGTCGTTGCGGTGGTCGAGGTCGAGCTGATGGCCCCCGCCCAGCACCATCAGCGCGTACGGCCGCATGCGCGCGGCGATGAAGTCCTCGACGATGTCGCCGGGCGCGGGCGGGCGCGCGTGCAGGCCAGCGAATTCGCCGTTCATGGACATCCAGCCGCCCTTGGCGTGGATCGCCGTGCGGTCGCTGCCATGCGACCACTGCGCGGTCCAGTACGCGTTGCCGTGCTCGGCCGGATGCACCGCGAAGCGCGCGCCCGCGGCGTCGTACGCGCCCGCCTTCAACGTGCCCGCGGGCACCGTGAGCACGGTCGCCCTGCCGGGCGCCGGGAGCCGGACGACGCTGCCGTCCTCGTGCCGGATATCGATCGGACCGGCGCCCGAGACCGCGAGATCGATGGCTTCCGCGCTGGTGAAGGCGCTGCGGGCGCCGACCACGGCGACGCCGGCCTCGGCGCAGGCCGCGAGATCGACGAAGGCGGACAGCGCGAGGGCGAGGTGGTGGCGGCGCATGCGGGCTCCGGGACGGGGGTCGGATGGTTCGGCGGTGCCGACGGAACGCGGCGCGCCGGCGCGGTGACTGGCTGTACGCCGGCGGCGCGGACCCGCCAACAAAACACAATGGTATCGCAAACGGCCGGCGTACCGTCGGGCATGGCCCGCAGGAAAGTGCACCGCGACGTGCCGCCGCTCGCGCGGCTGTTCGCCGGCCACGCCGGTTTCCCCGCCGGCGCCAATCGTTCGGCGCTGCTGCTCGAGTCCCTGCGCGGCGCCGCGCTGCGCGTGCGCCGGTCGCAGCCCAGGGCGTTCTACGCGATGCGCGATGTCGCCGCGTTCTTCGCCGTGCCGCTGCCGACCGTCTCCCGGGCGTATCGCGCGCTCGAGGACGAGGGCCTGCTCAGCCGCCTGCGCAGCTCGATGACCATGGTGCGGCCGCGCCGGGCGCGCCCGCGCGCGCGGCTGCGCGCCGTGGTCGGCCTGCCGGTGTGGCAGCAGGGCTTCCTCGAGCTGCGCGACTGGCGCGCCTTCTTCATCGAGCTGGAGGAGCAGCTGCGCCGCAGCCAGTTCGTCGGCGACCTGCTGTTCTACGAGCACGACCGGCGCTTCCACCGCGCCTTCCCGGACCGGCTGTGGGCGCACCGGCTCGACGTGCTGCTGTGGTTCATGCCGCTGCCGGAGCACTACCCGATCATCGAGGCGATGACCGACCGCGGCGTCACCGCGATCGTCGTCTCCGGTCCGGACGAGACCGAGCCGTGCCCATGGACGCGCTACCGCGTGTCGTGGCGGCGCGCATTGGCCAGCGCCGCGCGCGAATGGTCGAGCGAGGGCGTGCACGGCGTGCGCCTGATGCGCCCCACGCGCGAACCGACGCGGTCGCAGGCCGCGCTGTGCGCGGACGTCGGCGTCGCCGCGCAGTCCTGGCGCAGCGAGCCGCTGGGCGACGGGATCGAGGACTACCTGCGCCGCCTGGTCGCGCTGCCGCGCACGGCGCTGGTGCTCGACGACGACCTGATGTGCGCCGGGCTGTGCCGGCTCGCGCCGAGCCTGATGGCCGACCTGCTGCGCCGCCATCGGGTGCTGGTCACGCGCGAGATCGACCTGCCGCGCTACCACGCGGGCGACGCGCGCTGCGACGGCGCGCTGATCGACTGGCAGCGTCTCGTCCGCCGCATCGTCGCCGATCTCAAGACCGAGACGCTGCCGGCCGCCGGCGCTCCGGTGACCATCGAGGCGCGCTGGCTGCCGCGCCGGCGGGTGTGGCCGCGCGACGAGGAATGAGCGGCGCCGACCGGGGTGGCGGCGCTGCGGACCCCCGCCCGCGGGAGACGATGGTTGACGCGCCGCACGTCCTCGGCCATCATCCCCGCGCATGTCCCCCGAAGCCACCGTGCTGCTGCTTCGCCGACTTACGCAGGGGTTCCTGGCCTAGGCGGCCATGACCCCGCCCGGCGGGTCGAGCTTCCGCTCCCTGCCCTGTCGCACCGTCATCCATCTCTCCACGGACCTGGCCGCCGATCGGCGGCCGGAGCTGCACCCATGACCACCCCATCCACCGCCCAGCAGAACCCGCGCGATCCCAACCGCGTCCTGATCTTCGACACCACCCTGCGCGACGGCGAGCAGAGCCCCGGCGCCAGCATGAACCTGGCGGAGAAGATCGAGATCGCGCGCACGCTCGAGGCCCTGGGCGTCGACGTGATCGAGGCCGGTTTCCCGGTCGCCAGCCCCGACGACTTCGCCGCCGTCCAGGGCGTCGCCCGCCAGAGCAGCAAGGTCATCGTCTGCGGCCTCGCGCGCAGCCTGAAGAACGACATCGATCGCGCCGCCGAGGCGGTCAAGCCGGCCGGCGCGCGCTCGCGCGTGCACGTCTTCCTCGCCACCAGCTCGATCCACCGCCAGTTCAAGCTCAACAAGGCCAAGCCCGAGATCGTCAAGCAGGCGCGCGAGTCGGTCGCGCACGCGCGCTCGCTGATCGACGACATCGAGTTCAGCCCCGAGGACGCGTCGCGCACCGAGCCCGAGTTCCTCGCCGAGGTGGTCGAGGCGGTGATCGCCGCCGGCGCGCGCACCATCAACATCCCGGACACGGTCGGCTACGCGTACCCGTCGGACTACGCCGATCTCATCACCTACCTGCGCAAGCACGTGCGCGGCATCGACGACGTGGTCATCAGCGTGCACTGCCACGACGACCTCGGCCTGTCGGTGGCGAACTCGCTGGCCGCGGTGCGCGCCGGCGCGCGCCAGATCGAGTGCACGATCAACGGCATCGGCGAGCGCGCCGGCAACTGCTCGCTCGAGGAGGTCGTGATGGCGATGCGCGTGCGCAAGGACCAGTTCCCGGGCATCACCACCGGCATCGTCAGCGAGCACCTCTACGGCGCGTCGCGCCTGATCCAGTCGATCACCGGCCTGCCGCTGTCGCGCAACAAGGCGGTGGTCGGGGACAACGCGTTCGCGCACGAGTCCGGCATCCACCAGCACGGCATGATGAAGAACGCCGAGTGCTACGAGATCATGACGCCGAAGTCGGTCGGCGTGCCCGACACCAACATGGTGCTGGGCAAGCACTCGGGGCGCGCGGCCCTGGGCAAGCGCCTGGAGAAGCTGGGCCTGGCGGTCGCCGACAGCGATCTCGACAAGGTCTTCGTGGTCTTCAAGACGCTCGCCGACAAGAAGAAGGAGGTCTACGACGGCGACCTCATCGCGCTGGTCGAGGAGGTCGTGCGCGGGCGGACGGTCAGCTCGTGGCGCCTCGAGTACCTGCACAGCTCGTCCGCCTCCGGCGAATCGGCGGGCTCGGGCGCGATGGCGACGGCGACGGTGCGCCTGAGCAAGGACGGCCAGACCAAGACCGACGCCGCCACCGGCGACGGTCCCGTCGATGCCGCGGTGTTCGCGCTCAACCGCATCTGCGGCGTCGACGGCACGGTCGAGGACTACGGCCTGCGCGCGGTGACCAAGGGCGGCGATGCGCAGGGCGAGGTCTCGATCCGCGCGCGCATCAACGGCGTCGTGGTCGGCGGCAAGGGCCTCTCGACCGACATCGTGCACGCCAGCTGCCTGGCATATCTCGACGCGATCAACCGCTCGGCGTACCTGCAGCGGAAGCTCGATTACCACACGGCGCCGGCGAGCGAGGCGGGCGCGTAGGAGGGGCGAAGCGCGGCGGAGCCCGAGGCTGAAGCTCGAAGCTCGAAGCTCGAAGCTCGAAGCCCGAAGCTCGAAGCCCGAAGCCCGAAGCCCGAAGCCCGAAGCGCCCGAAGCCCGAAGCTCGAAGCCCGAAGCTCGAAGCGCGATGCCCGAAGCTCGAAGCTTCTGGCCGCGGGCTTCGCGTCCGGCGTCGGTCTCGGGCCGCGCCTGGTCGCGTGCAACACCTGCCCCGATTCCCCCTCGCCAGGCGACGATCCTGAACAGGGATCCCGGTCCTTGGCTTGTCCACACCTGCCATGCGCAACAGTCCTCGGTGCATGTCAGGGGATCCGATGAACCACAGCACGCAGTCGCTGCCCGACGCCGATACCGATCGCCTCGTCGGGCGACCCGTCATCCTGCTGATCGACGACGAGGTCCAGGAGGCGCGGATGCTCGAGACCGCGCTGAGCGAGGTCGGATTCGACGCCGACCTGCGCCATGTGCTGTGCGGCTGGGACGCGCTGCGCTTCGTCGAGCGTCGCGGCGCGTTCGCCGACGCGCCGGCTCCGGACCTGGTGCTGGTCGATCTCGAGATGCCGGCGATGCACGGCCAGGAGCTGATCCAGCACCTGCGCCGCGGGCCGACGCCGCTGCGCGTGCCGGTCCTCGCGTACTCCAACTCGACGCGCGTCACCGACTTCAAGGAATGCCGCCGGCTCGGCGCCGACCACTTCATGATCAAGCCGTTCGGCTACGACGGCTACGTCAACGTCATCGGCCAGCTCCGGGAGTGGCTGGCGAAGGCGAAGGCGTCCTGAGCGACGCCGCGCGCCCGCGCTCCGCCCGGGGTTTCCGCATCGCTTGAGCCGCCGGGTGGGCGATCTAGCGTACCGCCCGCGGCGTCGCCCGCGGGAGCAGCCATGCCGCACACCATCACCGGCGACCTCAAGGGCGAGGGCCACCGCATCGCCCTGGCGGTGGCGCGCTTCAACGGCCAGGTCGTCGAGCACCTGGTCGGCGGCGCGGTCGACGGCCTGGTCCGCCACGGCGTCGGCGAGGACGCGATCACCATCGTCCGCTGCCCCGGCTCGTGGGAGCTGCCGCTGGTCTGCCGCAAGCTGGCCGCCTCCGGCAAGTACGACGCCGTCATCGCCCTCGGCGCCGTCATCCGCGGCGAGACCCCGCACTTCGACTACGTCGCCGGCGAATGCGCCAAGGGCCTGAGCGCGACCCAGGCCGACACCGGCGTGCCGGTGGTGTTCGCCGTGCTGACCACCGACACCACCGAGCAGGCGATGGCCCGCGCCGGCGGCAAGGCCGGCAACAAGGGCTTCGACGCGGCGCTGTCGGCGATCGAGATGATCAACCTGATGGAAAACCTCGAGTGACGGCAGGCGACAAGGAGCCGGTCGCCGACAAGCCCGCGAGCGCCAAGTCGACGAAGCCGTCGGTGCACGCGGCGAAGACCCAGGGCCGCGCCCTGGCGCTGCAGCTGGTCTACAGCTGGGAGCAGAACCACTACCAGGACGACGGCTCGCTGCTCGGCGACGAGGGCGCGGCCGAGACCGACGACACCGGCAAGGCGTTCGCCAAGGACCTGTTCGCGGGCATCGTCGCCGAACGGGCCGCGGTCGACGCGGCGGTCGACAAGCGGCTCGAGAACTGGACCATCAGCCGGCTCGCGGTCGTCGACCGCGCGCTGCTGCGCCTCGGCGCGTACGAGCTGCTCTACCGCGGCGACACGCCGCCGAAGGTCGCGATCAACGAGTACATCGAGCTCGCCAAGACCTACGGCAGCGAGGCCAAGACCACCAAGCTGGTCAACGGCGTGCTCGACCGCATCGCGCGCGAGCATCGCGGGGACGAGGTCGAGAAGAAGCCGGTGTCGGGGAAGTGATGGCGCAGGGCGCGGCGCTTCGCCAGGCGCTGTTCGTCGCCGTGGCCGTCATCATCGCGCTGCTGATCTACGTCGCCGCCTACGCGATCTTCTTCCGCCACGGACCGCGCGGGCAACGCATGCAGGAGATCCACGCCGGCCGCAGCATGCTGCAATTGGGGCCCATGGGCGAGCAGTGGCTGGCCGCGCTGAAGATCACTCCGGCCGAGCACGTGATGTACTGGCTGTTCCTGCCCTGCTACCGCGTCGACTGGTCGCTGCGGACGTGATCCGCGATCCGGACATCGACTGGATGCGGCGCGCCGTGCGCATCGCCTCGCTCTCCCTCTGTCGTAC
>Ga0196963_10001384_pt1 | contig 16594 bp, 18 predicted proteins | sample S1_5metaG_FD_148600 | JGI IMG/M metagenome (GOLD analysis project Ga0196963, IMG submission 148600) | Soil microbial communities from Anza Borrego desert, Southern California, United States - S1_5 | ecosystem: Environmental > Terrestrial > Soil > Desert | place: USA: California | collected... | reverse complement strand
GGACAACGCACTGGTCGACCGCATCGAGCAAGCGCTGCAGAAAAGCGGCGAGGCCATCGGCCGGCTGCGGCGGAAGCGCCAGGTCGAGCGCGCCGTCGCCGACCTGACCGACCGCGAGCGCGAGGTGATGCGCCGCGTCTGCGACGGCCTGCCGAACAAGCTGATCGCCGATGCACTGGGCATCAGCGTGCGCACCGTGGAGGTCCACCGGGCCCGCATGTTCGAGAAGATGAACGTGCGTTCGGCTGTCGAGCTGACGAACCTGCTGCGCGAGCACTCGAGCTGATCAGGGCCGCCCCACGGCAGGGGCGGAGCCGATGCCGGAGCGGGCAGGGCACCCAAGGGGCTCGGCCACAATGCAGCGCATGTCCCTCGGCGAGTTCGACCTCATCGCGAAGTACTTCCACCGCCCCGCGCGCGAAGCGGTGCTGGGCATCGGCGACGATTGCGCGCTGTGGGCGCCGACGCCGGGCCAGCAACTGGCCATCTCCAGCGACATGCTCGTCGAAGGACGGCACTTCCTGTCCACCGTCGCGCCTGAGCGCCTGGGCCACAAGGCGCTGGCGGTCAACCTGAGCGACCTGGCCGCCTGCGGCGCCACGCCGCGCGCCTTCACGCTGGCGCTGGCGCTGCCGCGCGCCGACGACACGTTTCTTGATGGCTTCGCGCGCGGGCTGCACGACCTGGCCGAGCGCTACGGCATCGAACTGATCGGTGGCGACACGACCGCCGGTCCGCTGAACCTGTGCATCACCGTCTTCGGCGAAGTACCGCCGGGCCAGGCGCTGCGGCGCGACGGCGCGCGTGCCGGCGACGGCGTGTGGGTCAGCCACCCGGTGGGCGGTGGCATCGGCGATGCGCGGCTGGCGCTGGAGGTCTTCCGCGGCAAGCTGGCGCTGCCGGGCGACGCCTTCGAGCGCGTTCGCCACGCGATGGAGCGGCCCGAGCCGCGCGTAGCGCTGGGCCTGGCGCTGCGCGGATTGGCCACGAGCGCGATCGACCTGAGCGACGGCCTGGCCGGGGACATCGGCCACGTGCTGCGCCGCTCCGGCGTCGGTGCCACGCTGCAGGCTGGTGCGCTGCCGCGCAGCCCCGTCCTGGCCGCCCAGGATGCGCGTTGGCAGGTGGAATGCACCTTGGCCGGCGGCGACGACTACGAGCTGCTCTTCACCGCGCCGGCCGATGCGGCCGAACGGGTGCACGCGGCGGCCGCGGCCGCGGGCGTCGCGGCCACCTGCGTCGGCTGCATCGATGCCGCGCCGGGCTTGCGCGTGAAGGACGCGGCCGGCCGCGACCTGGCCGTCGTCGGCGGCTTCGACCACTTTCGGGCGTGATGGCCACCGCGGCGCGTTCCGCCACCGCCGGCTTCATGCTGCGCCACCCGTCGCGCTGGATCGCGCTGGGCTTCGGCAGCGGGCTGTCTCCGGTGGCGCCGGGCACCGTCGGCACGCTGTGGGCCTGGGCTTCGTTCCTGCTGCTCGATCCCTGGCTCGGCGACGCCGGGTGGGGCCTGCTGCTGCTCGCGGGCTTCGGCATCGGCTGGTGGGCCTGCACGCGCACCGCACGCGACTTGGGCATCGGCGACCCGGGCGCCATCGTCTGGGACGAGGTGGTCGCGTTCTGGCTCGTGCTGTGGCTGGTGATGCCCGCCGGCTGGCTGGGGCAGCTGGTCGCGTTCGCGCTGTTCCGGCTGTTCGATGCGGCCAAGCCCGGGCCGGTGCGCTGGGCCGACCAGCGCTTCAAGCTGCGTGCCGGCGAGGCGATCGGCTGGCGCCAGGGCTTCGGCATCCTGTTCGACGACCTGGTGGCGGCGGGCTGCACGCTGTTGATCGTTGCGCTTTGGAGGGTGGCATGACGCATGAAGTCCTCGTGACCCGCCTGGCCGATGCGCTGCGGGCGCGCGGCGAGCGCATGGCGACGGCCGAAAGCTGCACCGGCGGTCTCATCGCCGCGGCCTGCACCGATCTGGCGGGCTCCAGCGACTGGTTCGAGCGGGGTGTCGTCAGCTACAGCAACGAGGCCAAGACCGAGCTGCTCGGTGTCGATGCCGGGCTGATCTGCGCCCACGGCGCCGTCTGCGAGCCGGTAGCGCTTGCGATGGCGGCCGGCGCGTTGGCGCATTCGCGGGCCGACTGGGCGGTGGCGGTCACCGGGATCGCCGGGCCGGGCGGTGGCAGTGCCGACAAGCCGGTGGGCCTGGTGTGGCTGGCCTGGTGCCGGCGCGGCGCCGAGCCGCAGGCCGAGCGACAGCTCTTTGCCGGCGACCGCGCGGCCGTGCGGGCTGCCACCGTGGCCCGTGCGCTGCAAGGCTTGATCGAAAGGATTCCGCGATGAACCTGCTGCTTGCCGGCACCTGGGACGATGCTGCCGAACGTGACGGCTGGGCGGTGGCCTTGCGTGCTGCCTTGCCGGCCCACACGCTGCTGCTGTCGCCGGACCAGGCCCGCGGCCCCATCGACGCCGCCATCGTCGCCAACCCGCCGCCGGGCAGCCTGCAGGGCCTGCCGTCGCTGCGGCTGATCCAGTCGCTGTGGGCCGGCGTCGATCGCCTGCTCGACGACCCGACGCTGCCGCCCGGCGTGCCGATCGCGCGCATGGTCGATCCGGCGATGAACGCGGCAATGGCCGAGACCGCGCTGTGGGCCGTGCTGTCGCTGCACCGCGGCTTCTTCCGCTATGCCTCGCAGCAGCGGGCGCGGACCTGGCAGGTGCTGCCGCAGACCCGCGCCGACGAAGTCGGTGTGCTGGTGCTGGGCCTGGGCCAGATGGGCCGCGCCGCGGCGCGCCGGGTGGTTGCGCAGGGCTACCGCGTGGCAGCGTGGACCCGCTCGGCCGCGGAGCCTGAAGACGGCGTGCGTCTGCACACGGGCACCGCCGCGCTGGCGGCGGCGCTGGCCGAGGCCCAGATCGTCGTCAACCTGCTGCCGCTGACGTCCGAAACGCGCGGCCTGCTGAATGCGGCGCTGTTCGCGCAGCTGCCGGCCGGCGCATCCATCGTGAACCTGGCGCGCGGGGCGCACCTGGCGGAGCCGGACCTGCTGGCCGCGCTGGACACGGGCCAACTGGCGCATGCGGTGCTCGACGTGTTCGCCGCCGAGCCGCTGCCGCCCGGACATCCGTTCTGGACCCATGAGCGCATCACCGTGCTGCCGCATGCCGCCGCGCAGACCGACCTGCGCAGCGCGGCCACCGTGGCGGCGGCCAACATCGAGGCGCTGGCGGCCGGGCGACCGATCGCGCACGAGGTGCGGCGCAGCCGCGGCTACTGAAGCCGGCGCTGCGGTGTCACGGCGCTTCCAGCGCCAGCCGCACCAGCACCGGCGCGTGGCCCTTGCGTGGCGGCGGTGCAGCCACCGCCTGCGTCAGCAGCAGGGCCAGCCGGCGCAGCGCGTCCCAGGGCTCCAGCGGCCACGCGGGATGCTTCAGGCCCTTGATGACGCCATCGCAGACGCTTGCCGCCTCGACGAGGTGCGCCAGCTGGTGTCCGGCCAGGAGCGGCAGCACGCGCTCGAACAGGCGCTCCTTCATGCCCCACACGCGCGCCTCGCGCAGCGCCACCGGCAGCGGCTTGCCGTCCGCCATCGCGTCGTGCGCATGCTTCAGCGCCAGGATGTCGCCGGCCAAGGTCCAGTGCACCAGCACCGCCGCCTCGCCCTCGGCGCGCAGGCCGTCCAGCATGCGCAGCACGCGTGCGGTCTGGCCGGCGAGGACCGCTTCGCCGAGCTTGAAGACGTCGTAGCGCGCGACGTTCAGCACCGCCGACTCCACCTGGTCGAAGCTCAGCGTGCCCGTGGGGTACAGCAGCGCCAGCTTCTGCAGCTCCTGGTGCGCGGCCAGCAGGTTGCCCTCGACGCGGTCGGCGAAGAAGGCAAGCGTCTGCTGGCCGGTCTCGCCTTCCTCGACGCGCTGGCCCTGCGCGGCCAGCCGCTGCGCGATCCACTGTGGCAGCGCGCGGCGTTCGATCGGGTCGACCCGCACGGTCGCGCCGGCCGCATCGAGTGCCAAGAACCAGGCGCTCTGCTGCTGCTGGCGATCCAGCTTCGGCAGGTGGACGATGGTGAGAACGTCGTCGGACAGGCCGTCGCAATAACGCTGCAGAGCCTCGGAGCCGTCCTTGCCGGGCTTGCCGCCGGGAATGCGAATCTCGATCAGCTGGCGCTCGGCGAAAAGGCTCATCGCCTGCGCCGCCGCCAGCACGCCCGACCAGTCGAAGTGCGCGCCGCTGACGGTGAACACCTTGCGCTCGCCGAAGCCGGCCGCGCGCGCCGCGGCACGGATCGCGTCGCCGGCTTCCTGCGCCAGCAGCGGCTCGTCGCCGTGCACGGTGTAGACCGGCTTCAGGCCCTTCGTGAGGTGTGCGGCGAGTTGGTCGGGGCGCAGCTGCATGGGGCGCCTATGCCTTCTTGACCTCGGCGAGCCGCCGCATCAGCAGCTGCACGATGTCCGTCTGCATCGCGGCATACAGCTGCTGCTCTTCCTGCTCCTTGGCCAGCGCGAAGGTCTCGCTGTAGCTCATGTCGCGCGCCAGCTGCAGCACGGTGTCCGGGATGTATTCACGCCCGCCCGGGGTGACGAGGCGGAACTCGAAGCGCAGGCGCAGCTGCATCGCCCGCACCTGGCCCGCTGCGGTCGACGCGGTGACGCTCTTCTCGCGCCGGTCGACCAGCGACTGCAGCACGGCCTCGGCGCGGTTCATCTGTTCGACCACTTCCAGCGTCAGCGCCAGCGTGCGCTTGATCTCGTCGGCCAGCGGCGAGCGGGGCGCGAAGCCGGCCAGCGCCAGGCGGCTGAAGGGCAGTTCAGGCGGGCGGCGCAGTTCGAAGCCGCAGCCGCCGACCGCCCCCAGGCCGCCCGCCGCAGCAGGCACCAGCGCAAGGAGGGCGCGGCGCCGCATCAGACGACGACGTTGACCAGCCGGCCCGGCACGACGACGACCTTCTTTGCCGGCTTGCCCTCGCCGAACTTGGCGAACTCGGGGGATGCCAGCGCGGCGGCTTCGATGGCAGCCTTGTCGGCATCGGCCGGCACCTTCACCGCGCCCCGCGTCTTGCCGGCGATCTGCAGCACGAGTTCGATCTCGTCCAGCCTCAGGGCCGCCTCGTCCACCGCGGGCCAGGGCGCGTCCAGCAGGTCGCCGAACTGGGCGGCCAGGCCCAGTTCCACCCACAGCGCATGCGTGATGTGCGGGCAGGCCGGGTACAGCGCACGCAGCAGCACGGAAGCGCCTTCGCGCAGCACCGCGTGCGTGGCGGCGCTGCCGTCGCCCTTGAAGGCTTCCAGCGCGTTCAGCAGCTTCATCGCGCCGGAAACGACGGTGTTGTACTGCATGCGCTCGTAGTCGAAGCTGACCTGGCGCAACACCGAATGCACCTCGTGCCGCAGCGCCTTGGCATCGGCCGGCAGCGCGGCGGGGATGGCGCCGGCTGCCTTCAGTGCGGCCGCGTTCTTCGCGCAATAGGACCAGATCCGCTTGAGGAAGCGGTGCGCACCTTCGACGCCGGCGTCATTCCACTCCAGCGTCTGTTCCGGCGGCGACGCGAACATCACGAACAGGCGTGCCGTGTCCGCGCCGTAGCGGTCGATCAGCGCCTGCGGATCGACGCCGTTGTTCTTGGACTTGGACATCGTCGTCCAGCCCTCGTAGGTCACCGGCTTGCCGTCGGCCTTCAGCACCGCGGACTGCACGTGCGCATGCTCGTCGCGCGTGATGTCGAGGTCGTGGGCCCAGTAGTAGTCCTTGCCGCTGGATTCATGCGTGCGCGAGAAGGCCTCGTTCAGCACCATGCCCTGCGTGAGCAACCGGGTGAAAGGCTCGCTGACCTTCACCAGCCCCATGTCGCGCATCACCTTGGTCCAGAAGCGCGCGTACAGCAGGTGCAGGATGGCGTGCTCGATGCCGCCGATGTACTGGTCCATGCCCGCGCCGCCCGCGGGCGTGCTGGCCGGGGGCATCCAGTACTGCGTGCCCTCGGCCACCATCTTCTCGGTGTTCGTCGGATCGCAATAACGCATGAAGTACCACGACGAATCGACGAACGTGTCCATCGTGTCCGTCTCGCGCCGCGCGGCCTTGCCGCACACCGGACAGGTGGTGGCCAAGAAGTCGGCGCGCTTGTTCAGCGGATTGCCGCTGCCGTCCGGGATGCAGTCCTCCGGCAGAACGACCGGCAGGTCCTTCTCGGGCACGGGCACGGCGCCGTGCTCGTCGCAATGGATGATGGGGATCGGCGTGCCCCAGTAGCGCTGGCGGCTGACGCCCCAGTCGCGCAGGCGCCAGGTGGTCTTCTTCTCGCCCAGGCCCTTGGCACCCAGCAACTCGGCCACCTTGTCGACCGCGGGCTTGTAGCCGAGTCCGTCGAGCACGCCGGAGTTGATGCAGCGGCCGCGCTGCTTGTCGCCGTACCAGTCGGCCCAGCGCTCGGTGCTGAAGCTTTCGCCCTCGACCGCGATCACCTGCGGGATGGCCAGGCCGTACTTCTTCGCGAATGCGAAGTCGCGTTCGTCGTGGGCCGGCACGCCCATCACCGCGCCGTCGCCGTAGCTCATCAGCACGTAGTTGCCGACCCACACCTCGACCTGCGCGCCGGTGAGCGGGTGGGTGACGAAGAGGCCGGTCGGCAGGCCTTCCTTCTCCTTCGTCGCCAGCTCGGCTTCGGTCGTGCCGCCCTGCTTGCAGGACTCGATGAAGGCGGCCAGCTTCGGGCTCGACGTCGCGGCATGCGTGGCCAGCGGATGTTCCGGCGCCACGGCGCAGAAGCTCACGCCCATGATGGTGTCGGCACGCGTCGTGAACACCCACAGCTTGCCGTCGTTGACCAACGTGCCGGCGGCGTCGCTGATGTCGTGCGGGAACGCGAAGCGCACGCCTTCGCTCTTACCGATCCAGTTCTCCTGCATCAGCCGCACGCGCTCGGGCCAGCCGGCAAGGTAGTAAGGGTCCTCGGGATTGGCCACTGCCGACAGCAGCTCCTCGGCGTAGCCGGTGATCTTCAGGTAGTAGCCCGGAATCTCGCGCTTTTCGATCACCGCGCCTGAACGCCAGCCGCGGCCGTCGATCACCTGCTCGTTCGCGAGCACCGTCTGGTCCACCGGGTCCCAGTTGACGACCTGGGTGCGGCGCTCGGCGATGCCCTTTTCCAGCATCTTCAGGAACAGCCACTGGTTCCACTTGTAGTACGCGGGATCGCAGGTGGCGACCTCGCGCGACCAGTCGATGGCCAGGCCCATCGCCTTCATCTGGCCCTTCATCGTCGCGATGTTCGAGTAGGTCCACTGCGCGGGCGGCACCTTGTTCTTCATCGCGGCGTTCTCCGCCGGCAGGCCGAAGGCATCCCAGCCCATCGGCATCAGCACGTTCATGCCCTTCATGCGCAGCTGGCGCGTGAGCATGTCGTTGATGGTGTAGTTGCGCACGTGCCCCATGTGCAGCTTGCCGCTCGGGTACGGCAGCATCGAGCAGGCGTAGAACTTCGGCTTGTTCGGGTTTTCGGTGACGCGGTAGGCGTCCGTCGCCGTCCAAAACGCCTGCGCGGCGGATTCGACTTCGGCGGGGGCGTATTTCTCATTCATGGGGCCGATTGTAGGGAGTGGCCCCCCGGCCCACTGCGCCAGCGGCCCCGCGGGCTACCTGGCAGGCGCAGCGGATTCGGTCACGAAGCCGATCCGCACCAGCCCACCTTCCTGCACCAGGCCGATCAGCTCGGCGATGCGGCCATAGGGCACGCTCTTGTCGGCGCGCAACTGCACCTCGGTGGCGGGATTGCGCTGCGCGGCTTCGCGCACCCGGCGCTTCAGCGCGGCGGCGTCCAGCAACTCATCGCCCCAATACAGCTGCCCTTGCGGGTCGACGGCAACGGTGACGAACTGCGCCGCGTCGGTCGGCTGCGCGCCTTCGGTCTTCGGCAGGTCCAGCTTCAGGCTCGAGGTCATCAGCGGCGCGGTGATCATGAAGATCACCAGCAGCACCAGCATCACGTCGATCAGCGGCGTCATGTTGATGTCGCTCATCGGGTTGGCGCCGGTGCGGCGCTCGAGGCGGCCGAAGGCCATCAGGATCAGCCGCGTTCCGGCGGCGTGTCACCGCCCAGCGCCATCTCGCGCAGGTCGTGGGCGAAGCCTTCCAGCTCTGCCTCGCAGGCTGCGACCCACTTGCCGAAGAGGTTGTAGGCAAGCACCGCCGGAATCGCGACGGCGAGGCCGGCCGCCGTCATCACCAGGGCTTCGCCGACCGGGCCGGAGACCTTTTCGATGGTGATCGAGCCCGCGGCCGAGATGCTGACCAGCGCGTGGTAGATGCCCCAGACGGTGCCGAACAGGCCGATGAAGGGCGCGGTGCTGCCGATGGAGGCCAGCAGGACCTGCCCGAACTGAAGGTGCGCCAAGCCGCGGTGCAGCGCGTCGCGCAGCCGGCGCGTCAGCTGCGAAGCCAGCGCGCCGTGCGTTTCCAGCGTGCCGCGTGCCTCGCGCGCCGCCGCCGCGTCCAGCAGCGGCAGCAGCACCTGCTCGCGGTCCAGCGCCGACAGCCGCGCGCGCCCGTTCTGCAGCGAGTCGGCGGCCCAGAACGCCGGCACGGCGCGGCCGATGTCGCGGCGGGCACGCTGCAGCACCCAGGCCTTCCAGAGGATCACGACCCAGCCGCTGATCGACATCAACAGCAGCAGCGCCGCCACCGAACGGCCGATGCCGTCCGCCTGGCTCCAGAACTGGCTGAGGCCTTCCATGCGCCGCAATCAGCCCAGGCCCAGCACGTCGGTCATCGTGAAGAGCCCGCGCGGCTGGTTTGCCAGGAAGCGCGCCGCACGCAGCGCGCCGGCGGCATAACCGGCGCGGCTGCTGCTCTTGTGCGATATCTCGATGCGCTCACCGGCGGCGGCGAACATCACGGTGTGGTCGCCGATGATGTCGCCACCGCGGATGGCCGAGAAGCCGATCGTCGAAGGATCGCGCGGGCCGGTGTGACCTTCACGCGCGTAGACCGCGCAGTCCTTCAGGTCGCGGCCCAGCGCCTTGGCCAGCACCTCGCCCATCTGAAGCGCGGTACCGCTGGGGGCATCCACCTTGTGGCGGTGGTGCGCCTCGATCACCTCGATGTCGTAGCCCTGGCTCATCAGGCGCGCGGCCTGGTCCAGCAGCTTCATCACCACGTGCACGCCCACGTTCATATTGGGTGCTAGCACGACGGCCGTGTGCCTGGCGTGTTCGGCGATCTCGGCTTTCTGCGCGGGCGTGAAGCCGGTGGTGCCGATCACGGCCTTGATGCCGCGCTCGCGGCACGCCGCCAGGTGCGCCAGGCTGCCTTCGGGACGGGTGAAGTCGATGATCACCTGGGCCGGGGCGAAGCCGGTGGCGATGTCGCTGGTGACCGGCACCCCGGTGTGCAGGCCGATGGGGGCGCCGGCGTCCTGGCCCAGCGCGGGGCTGCCCGCCATGTCGGTGGCGCCGGCGAGCGTGCAGTCCGGCGAGGCCGCGATGGCTTCGATCAGCATGCGGCCCATGCGGCCGGACGCGCCTGGGATGGCGATGCGCAGTCGGTCGTCTGCGGCGCTCATGCTCAGGACGGCTCCAGCGGCGGGTAGGTCCGCGCCGGGCCGGCCGGCTGGGTTTCGGGCGCGGGCTGCGGCGGAGGCTTCGGCAAGGCCTGCTTCTGCGCGTCGGTCAGTTCCAGCACGGGCGCCTTGCCCGGCTTGACGCGCGAGATCGACGCGACGAATTCCTGCTCGGACGGCAGCTCCGGGGCTTCCAGGCTCTTCAGCGTGTCGCCTTCGAAGCGCGCGACGATCGAGCGGCGTTGCGGTTCGGTGCCGGGCCGCTTGATCGTGAAGACATAGTCCCAGCGGTTGGCGTGGAAGATGTCGGTCAGCATCGGCGAGCCGAGCACGTCGCGCACCTGCTCGCGCGTCATGCCGGGCTTGACCTGGGCCACCTGCTCCTTGGTGACGACGTTGCCCTGCACGATGTCGATGCGGTAGGGCGTGATGACGCCGAGGAAGTTGTCGGAGCTCTGCAGCGACGCGCAACCGCCGAGGCAGAACGCCGCGGCGACGGCGAGGCCGCGGCCGAGCCAGTGAATCGGAGAGGGGAGGCCTGACATTCGGGGGGCGCCGGGCATCCGCCCGCAAGGGCGCACCGGGTCATCTGGATATGATGCGGCCGATTCTAGCGATCGCCTTTTCGAGCCAGCCGCCGAGGGCCCGTCCCATGTCTCACGCCGACGATCTCAAAAGCAGCGGGCTCAAGGCCACGCTGCCGCGCATCAAGATCCTGGAGGTCTTCCAGCGCACCTCGCAACGCCACATGACGGCCGAGGACGTTTTCAAGGCCTTGCTCGCCGAGGGCGCCGACATCGGCCTGGCGACGGTCTACCGCGTGCTGATGCAGTTCGAACAGGCCGGGCTGCTGACGCGCAGCCACTTCGAGTCGGGCAAGTCGGTGTTCGAGCTGAACGAGGGACAGCACCACGACCACCTGGTGTGCATGACCTGCGGCCGCGTCGAGGAGTTCTACGACGCTGAGATCGAGAAGCGCCAGCGCGCCGTGGCGCAGGCGCAGGGCTTCGACCTGCAGGACCACACGCTGGCGCTGTACGCGGTGTGCACGAAGAACCCGTGCCCGCATCGCCAGAAATAGCCGCTCAGTCCTCTCCCTGCTCCATCGCGCGCTGGTGGCGCTCGATGAATTCCTGGTAGGTGTCGATGCCGCGCAGCTGCAGGATGGTGTTGCGCACGGCAGCTTCAACCAGCACGGCGAGGTTGCGGCCGGCGTCCACGGTGATCACCACCTTGCGCACGGGGATGCCGAGGATGTCCTCGTACAGGGGCTCGTAGGGCAGGCGCTCGAACTCGCGCTCCATCGTCTCCTTGCGCACCAGGTGCACGATGAGCTTGAGCCGCATCTTCCGGCGCACGGCCGTCTCGCCGAAGATGGCCTTGATGTCGAGCAGGCCGATGCCGCGCACTTCGAGCAGGTTCAGCAGCAGTTCCGGGCAGCGGCCTTCCAATGCGCTTTGGGAAATCTTGTAGAGATCGACGGCATCGTCGGCCACCAGGCCGTGGCCGCGCGAGATCAACTCCAGCCCCAGTTCGCTCTTGCCGAGGCCGGACTCGCCCGTGAGCAGCACGCCCAGGCCGAGGATGTCCATGAACACGCCATGGCGCGTGATGCGGTCGGCGAACAGCTGCGCGAGGTAGGCGCGCACGATGTCGATCACCTGGCCCGCGGATTCGGAAGTGACGAACAGCGGAATCTCGGCCCGGTCGCACATCGCGACCAGGCGGTCCGGCGGGGTGACGCCGTCGGCGCCGATCAACACCGGTGGCTCGAGCGTGACGATGCGCGAGATGCGGCGCTCCTGGTCCTCGGGCGACGAGGACGAGAGGTAGGCCACTTCGCGCCGGCCGACGATCTGGACGCGATAGGGGTGGATGTAGTTCAGGTAGCCGACCAGGTCGGCGGCGGACTGCGCGTCACGCACCGCGGCTTCGTCGAAACGGCGCTCGGGGTGGGCGTGGCCGGCGATCCACTCCCAGCGCAATGCTTCGCGCTGGGCCTCGAACAAGGCCTCGGCGCTGATCGAAGTCGGTTTCACCGGGGGGGGGGATGGGGCCGGTCGGCTGCGTCAGGCCACGGATTTCAGCGGTGCCCAGTCGGAGATCAGCTTGTGCAGCGCGGCGGCGTCTTCGGCTGCCTTCATGCGTTCGCGCAACTCGCGGTCAGACAGCAGTTCGGCGATCTCGGACAGGATCTCGAGGTGGCGTTGCGTCGCGGCCTCGGGGACCAGCAGGAAGATCAACAGGCTCACCGGCTCGTCGTCGGGGGCGTCGAACGGGATCGGCTGCTGCACGCGCAGCACCGCAGCCAGCGGGTTCTTCAGGCCTTTGATGCGGCCGTGCGGAATGGCGACGCCATGACCCAGGCCCGTGGAGCCCAGCCGTTCACGCGCAAAGAGATTGTCGGTGACCGTGGCCCGGGCAATGGCGTGCTGGTTCTCGAACGTCAGTCCGGCGTGCTCGAACGCGCGCTTCTTGCTCGTGGCGTCGACATTCACCAGCACGTTGCTGGCGGGCAAGATGGCTGCGAGACGATTCATGGCGTTCCCCTGGACGGCTGGGCACTGGGCCGCGCGGTCACAGGGCCTGTGACTGAACGGTGATTATAGAAATGCGTTGCTGCACTGCACGGTTGACGGCTCCCTCGACCGCGGGATGTTCGCGGGATGTTGTCACGCCGCCGCATCCGCTGAATCGCCGCTGGCGGCTCAAACAGCAACGGCCCGCGGATGCGGGCCGTCGTTGGTTCAGCGCAGGTCGTTCAGACCGCGCCGGCGTCCATGCGCTTGGTGGATTGGTGGTGGTGGTCCTGCAGGCGGTCCTTGTGCCGGCACACCTGGCGATCCAGCTTGTCCATCAGCTGGTCGATCGCCGCGTAGAGATCTTCGTGCGACTGCTCGACGAAGATGTCCTTGCCCTTGACGTGGAGAGTGACCTCCGCCTTTTGGCGTCGCTCCTTCTCCGTCAGCTTCTCGACCGTCAGCAGCACATTGATGTCGACCACCTGATCGAAGTGCCGGGTGACCCGGTCTAGCTTGGTGAGCACGTACTCTCTCAGGGCAGGTGTCACCTCGAGGTGGTGTCCGCTGATCGTCAGGTTCATCAGAACCTCCTTTGCACAAGTGTTGGCCAAGTCAGTCAGGCAGCGGACCCAGTGGCGTGAAGCCCGCGGATCGGGCCCGTTGCGAACCCAGTGTGCAACCGATCCGATGAGCGTGACAAGCGTATGACCCGATGTAGCATCCCGAGGTTGTGCAAGGTCGTTGCCGGCCTCGGGATGCACCCGAAGCCTGCGGGTGCGCACTGCGCACGATGTCGCCCTAGGCAAGAGGCGAAAACGCGCTAAAGTGCGGAATCTGCATCCGCCGTCGCTTTCAAGGTGACGCGCCCAGGGACCGCCCCAGCTTTCATGAGAAAAAGCGCGACCAACGCCGATGTCCTGTCCACCCGCGAGGCTGCCGAACGCCTGGGCGTGGCTTTGCGTACGGTGCAACTGTGGGTCGAGGGCGGCGTATTGCCGGCTTGGAAAACCGCCGGCGGTCATCGCCGCATTTCTCGGGCCGCCGTCGAGAAGCTCATCGCCGAGCGCAACAACGCCTTGCAAGGCGATGCGGCTCCAGCGGAGTCCGCGGAACGCCGTTTGCGCGTGCTGGTGGTCGAAGACGATCCGGATCTGCTGAAGCTGTTCAGCATGGTCATCGAGGGCTGGGAATTGCCGATTGCGCTGAGCACCGCGACGAACGGCTTCGAGGCCTTGCTGCGCATCGGTGACGAATGTCCCGATCTGCTGCTCACCGACTTGAACATGCCGGGCATGGATGGCTTCCGCATGATCGGCGCGCTGAAGGCGCAGCAGCAAGGGCGCGAGCACCTGCGCATCGTGGTGATCACGGCGCTGGGTCCGTCGGAGATCGCGCACCGTGGTGGCCTGCCCGAGGGGGTTCGCGTGTTCACGAAGCCGGTGCCTTTCGACGAACTCGAAGCGCTGGCGCGCGAATGCGCCGCGGGCTTGATCGCGCCCGAGCTGCAGTAGGCGATGCGGCGTCGGCCCGAAGGGCCGATGCCATAATTGTGCGATCACCGTGTCGGAGCCCGAGTTTGGATCCTGGTCACCCGCGGTGACCGTCCACTCCCACTGCCTGATCCGGGCACCCTGGTCATCCAGCCGCTGCTGTGGCATGGGGTGAGACGGTCCTCCCGCCACCCCGAACCCCGCCTCAGGGCCGTGCGGCCGCGCTGCGGCCTGCGCTGGAGAACTCAGCATGCTGAACGTGTTCGCACTGGCCCAGGGCCGGCTGGTGCAGGAGGAGATCGACGATGCCGACGCACTGGCACGCGCGCAGCCGGTGTGGGTGGATCTCGAATCACCGTCGCCGGTTGAAAAGGGCTGGATCCGTGCGCGCTTCGGCCTGACGATTCCCGAGGACATCGTCGACGACGACCTCGAGGAGTCCGCGCGCTTCTACGAAGAAGACAACGGCGAGCTGCACATCCGCTCCGACTTCCTCATTGATGACGACGTTACGCCGCGCAACGTGCGCGTCGCGTTCATCCTGAAGGACGGCGTGCTGTTTTCCGTGCACGGCGAGGACCTGCCGGTGTTCCGGCTGCTGCGGTTGCGCGCGCGGCGCATCCCGGCACTGATCGGCGATGCGAAGGACGTGCTGTTGAAGCTCTACGACGCCGATGCCGAGTACTCGGCCGACGCGCTCGAGGGCATCTACGACAGCCTCGAGCAGGTGAGCGCGCGCGTGCTCAAGCAGGACGTGAACGACCAGGCCGCGGGCGCGGCGCTGGGGGCGATCGCGAAAGAGGAAGACCTGAACGGCCGGATCCGCCGTAACGTGATGGACACGCGCCGTGCGGTCAGCTTCATGATGCGAAGCCGCATGCTCAATGCCGAGCAGTTCGAGGAAGCGCGGCAGATCCTGCGCGACATCGATTCGCTCGACTCGCACACGGCCTTCCTCTTCGACAAGATCAACTTCCTGATGGACGCCACGGTCGGCTTCATCAACATCAACCAGAACAAGATCATCAAGATCTTCTCGGTGGCCTCGGTGGCGCTGCTGCCGCCGACGCTGATCGCCAGCATCTACGGCATGAACTTCCGCCACATGCCCGAACTGGACCAGCCCTGGGGCTATCCATTTGCCGTCGCGCTGATGGTCGCCTCGGTGGCGGCGCCGTTCATCTACTTCCGCCGCAAGGGCTGGTTGCGCTGACGCCCAGCACCGCTACCTCGCGCTACCGCGCGAAGTGCGCGGCTGCCGTCCTGCGTGAAATCTCTCCCGGTCCCGCTGGGGCACGGTGACCGCAGTCACCGTGCCGGGGATGAAGAAGCCGTGCAGCGCCCTGACGCGAACGAGGGAGGGAGGGAGGAGGAGGAGAAGCGCCTCAGGGTTGCAATCCGGTTGCCCGGAAGGCTGCACGGCTGAAAACTGGGTTCGGACCCGCCACACTGCCTCGTTGCCGGCGGCGGCCGATGGGGCATTGACACGGCCCCGTTCAAAAAGGTTCCACGCGCACTGCAAATCGATGCGGCCTGGCACACATTTGGCAACAGGCGACTCGCGCGAGCTGCGATCCACCTTAGTGCAACTGCGTTTCCGGCGTGCTTCATTGGCCCGACGATCGTCGTGGATAAGGCCGCGCTGAACGGATTTGCGGGGTCCCTGGTCGCGGGGCGTGAACCGCATGCGGCCTCGCGCCGGGTATCCGCACTGCGTCGTCCGCGTCATGCCCGATTCGGGCCCACGTAGCGCGGAAATTCGCGCGCCAAGCAGCGCCGCAAGGCGTCTGTCATGGGGGCCCCCTAGAATCGCGAGTTCGTCACAGGAACCGCCATGCTCTATCCCGAACTCTTCAAGCAACTTGAATCCGTCCGCTGGAACATGGATTCGGACATTGCGTGGGACAAGTTCGATGCCTCGCTGCTCAGCGAGGAGCAGGCGCAGACGGTGAAGATGAACGCCATCACCGAGTGGGCCGCGCTGCCGGCGACCGAGATGTTCCTGCGTGACAACCGTGACGACAGCGACTTCTCGGCCTTCATGAGCGTCTGGTTCTTCGAGGAGCAGAAACACTCGCTGGTGTTGATGGAGTACCTGCGCCGCTTCCGGCCCGACCTGGTGCCGACCGAGGAAGAGCTGCACCAGGTGCGCTTCGAATTCGACCCCGCGCCGGCGCTGGAAACCCTGATGCTGCATTTCTGCGGCGAAGTGCGCTTGAACCACTGGTACCGCCGTGCGGCCGAGTGGCACACCGAGCCGGTGATCAGGCAGATCTACGAAACGCTGGCCCGCGACGAGGCCCGCCACGGCGGCGCCTACCTGCGCTACATGAAGCGCGCGATGACGAAGTTCGGCGACGAGGCGCGTGCCGCCTTCGCCAAGGTGGGCGTGTTGATGGCCAGCGCCCGCCGCACCGCGCAGGCGCTGCACCCGACCAACCTGCACGTGAACGCCAAGCTGTTCCCGCGCGACACCATCCAGAGCCGCCTGCCCGACCCGGCCTGGTTGGAGCACTGGCTGGACAAGCAGATCCAGTTCGACGCCGTGTGGGAGAACAAGGTGGTCGAGCGCATCCTGCACAACCTGAGCCTGCTGATGGAGCGCAGCTTCGCCAGCGTGCAGGAACTCAACCGCTACCGCAAGGAAGTGACCGCGGCGGTGGCGGCCCGCAGCGGCGGCCCGGCTGCCGGCCCGCTGCCGGCCTGAATCCCGCGCGCCGCGCGACCGCGCTCGGCGGCGCCGCTGTGGTGCCGCCGGCCAGGGCTCAGCGTGCCGGCCGGTTCACCAACGCAATGCCGACTGCCACCGCCGTGCAGGCGGTGAGCAGCCGGGCAGTCAGCGGTTCACCCAGCAGGGCAACGCCTGCCCACAGCCCGAACAGCGGCGTCAGCAGCGTGAAAGCCGACAGCCGCGTCGCCGGGTAGTGCCGGATCAGCCAGAACCACAGCAGGTAGCTGGCGAAGCAGACCACGACGGTCTGGTAGCCCAGCAAGCCGATCGCGTCGGCATTCCAGGCCGTGGGCCATGGCTCACCCG
>Ga0196963_10001382_pt1 | contig 16603 bp, 23 predicted proteins | sample S1_5metaG_FD_148600 | JGI IMG/M metagenome (GOLD analysis project Ga0196963, IMG submission 148600) | Soil microbial communities from Anza Borrego desert, Southern California, United States - S1_5 | ecosystem: Environmental > Terrestrial > Soil > Desert | place: USA: California | collected... | reverse complement strand
CCAGGAAGCACCCTGGTTCCTCACCCCCGATCGGCCGCGGGACGAGGACCGCGTCTCCCACCCACGTAGGCGACGTGACGACATGAGCCACGGGTTCGATCGGAACGAAGCCCTCGAGCCGCGAGGTGGTAGCCGCGCGATCGCACTGCGGCCCGCTGCCTCCGACCCACGGGAGCACGCGCAAGGTCGGGAGCTTCACGCTGTCGTGCAGCGTGTAGTCGTGCGCGTGCAGCCATGCCCCGCGACCGCGCACGATGCGCAGGTCGTCGCGCCACACGCCCGCAGCACGCTCGCGCGCGATCTCCTCCCACTTCGCGTCGTGCACCACCCGCAGGAGCGCGCGGTAGCCGGCGCGCAGCACCCACTCGGGCACGCGCGGCCGCGCGGAGAGCAGGAGCAGCCGCGCATGCGTCCAGTGGACGAAGTAGAGCGCCTGCGCCACCAAGGGGTCGACCTCGGCCGGCTTCCGGGCGCTGTCGACCGACACGAGGGCCGCCCAGGGGCGCCAGCCGTTGCCGGTGCCCGCGCACCGGAAGCAGAAGACCCCGTCGTCGCGCACCGACACCGGGTCGCGCGCACCGTGCGGGCCTGGGTCGATCACGCACAGCATGTGGTCGTAGCGCTGGCCGCGCACCATCGCGCGTTCGTCGAGCCAGCGGTCGATGAGCTCCTGGGGCACCGCATCCGCACCTCCGCGCCGCATGAGCGCGCCGGTGATGTCGCTCACGCCGTAGCCGCCGCCCGGCCGGAGCACGCGCTCGCCCTTCGGCGGGTGGCGGGTTCGCGCGATCAGCTCCACGCGGTCGGTGCGCTCATGATGGCTCACCTCGGGAACGAGGATCGCGTACATGCCCGCGCGCTCCGCGGCGTTCAGCCCGAACCGCTCGCACGGCTCGAAGATCAGCCGGAGCCCGCCCGATCGCGTGGGCCAGGCCCACGTGGGCGAGGGCGCGGCGAGCCGCACGTAGCCGTCGAGCTCGCCTGGCGGGTACGGCCGCCCGTCCAACACGTCGACGTCGAGGGCCGCGAGCCGCCGCGTGCCGTCCCAGCGCAGGAACTCGTGAGGCGACTGCGCGAGCGCTGTGTCGAGGTCGGGGTACTCCTGCTCGAGCTTCCCGTCGGGCTTGCCGCCGTCGTTGCCGATTACCTTGACCGGCACCTCCGGCTCCTGCACTGCTGCAGCGGGCATCTCGGCTGCGGCGTCGATCGCCGCGCGCACGTCGGCCTCGGCGGCGTTCAGCGCCTTGGCTGCGCGCCGTACGTCCTTCCCATCGAGGCGGTCCACGCGTTCGCTCAGCCCGCCGCGATGCACGATCCACTTCGTACCGCGCTCCGGCCGCTCGGCGCGCAGCGGCTCGGGGGTCGTTGCGGGTGCCTCGGTGGTGTCTTGCTGCTCGCTCATCGCGGCTCCTTCGGGACGTAGCTGTAGAAGCGCTCGGGCCGCGGCAGCGCAGGGAGCGCGGCCTCAGCCGGCGGCATGTCGGCGGGGAGAAGTTGGAAGGCGGGCAGCCCTGCCTCAGTCGTGCGCGGGGTCGCGCGCTTGAACCCGGCCGCGCGGTAGCAGCAGCCCGGGTTCGTGGTGCGGACGAACGTGGGGTCAACGAAGGTGACGAGTCCCAGTGCGGGCACGTCGGGCCAGATGGCTCGCGTGGCCGCGACGGCCTCGCGGATCAGCTCGCTCGACAGGCCCGCGCCTTCGTTCCTGAAGGCGCTGCAGACCCACGCGCCGGCCCAGGCATGTTTGACGTACTCAGCGAAGGGCCACGAGGTGATCCAGAACGCGCGCTCGCAGACGGAGATCAGCACGACGCACCGGCCTGGCGGCACGAACTGCGGCGCCCCGACCTTCTGCCGGTTGTAGTGCCGGTCCGCCAGCGCGCGCGCGCGCGCGGGTCAGCGCGGTAGGAAAGGCGCCACCTCACGGCAGTTTGCCGTCTGGTGAGTTTTCCGTGAGCCGTTCCATGAGCGTGACGGCTCGACGCAGCGTCTCCAGGTTCAGGTGCGTAGGGTCACGCGTGGTCGCGTTCCTCCACACCTTGCCTGCCGGATCGACCTGAACCCTAGGGCGGTGGTACTGGTCGCCCGTGAGGTCCACGTCAAACCAGAACCTCCCCGGAATCGTCGGAAGCACTCGCACATGGTTGAACCAGTGGCTCTCGCCGCGCACCTTTGTCGAGACGTACACGCCTCCGAAGAGGTGATGGACGACGACAGCCACCGCCGCGCAGTGCCCAGCGCTGGGTGGGTCTAGGGGCGACCCTGGAACTGCTGTGTCTGGGCCGAACACGTACTCAAGCTCCCACCGCAGGGCACTCGCGCGAGCGCGGAGTTGTTCCTCGGTCATCATTGGCGCCGCCTTCATCAATCCGTGCAGCCGTGGCTGCCGCAGGTGGTCATGTCGTCGAAGATGCCGAAGTCCATTGGCTCGCCGCGCTCAACGGCCTCGGCCATGGCTGCGTAGGTCGGGCGATCCTGGCGGAAGGTCGTGGCGCGGTCAGTGAGTGCCTGCCGCGCCTCCATCTCGGCCCACCAGCGAACGCGCTCCGGGTGCCGCGCCGCGATGGCGGACACCTTCGCGGCCGATTTCATGAAGCACAGGTCGCAGTTGCCTTCGACCGTCTCCCCATGCTTGTCCACGGGCAGCCGGAGGTTGAATGGCTGTGTCGCCCAGAACGCGTGGACGTCCGCCTTCGTGACGCCTGCCGCATGCAGGGGGTAGTGCAGCGTCTCGCCCGGCTCGGGATATTTGAAGCCCCGCGCGACGCGGTTCGCCTCGTCGGCGCGGAAGCCGATCGCCATGTGGTAGGCGAGCCACTTCCACTCGCGGTTCACGAACCGCTTTTTCAGCCGCGTCTTGAGGTTCACGGTGCAGATGCGGCTCCTCGGGTTCGGCAGTGGCCGAACGCCCAGCGTGCGGTCTTTCCGCCGAACCGGCGTCGCTAGGAGCATCTCGAACGGCTCGCCTGCCCGCGATGCAGTGCCGTAGGCCACGACCTCGTAGCCTGGCAGGCCCGGCCGGAACTCAAGCCACGTGATCGGCACGTCCCAGCGGTCAGAGCACTCCTGCACGAAGTCGAGGGTCTCGGGCATCTCCCGGCCCGTGTTGCAGAAGATCACGCGGAGCCAGTCCGGCAGCTTGCCGCCGTAAGCCTGGAGCACGTGCCAGAGGAGGTAGCCGCTCGTCCGCCCGCCAGAGAACGAGATGACGCCTGGTTCTTCGCAGAAGCGGTAGGGGTTGCTCACGTGACCCGTTCCGCATCCGGGATCGCGTGCCCGCACGCCGTGTAGCGCCCCTCCGGGGTCACGGCATCGACCGCGCCGCCGCAGTGCCCGCAGCGCGGCGGATCGGACTTCCACTTCGCGGGGTCGATCTGCCCGACCTTCGTGGAGTGGTCCGCGTTCCAGGGCTTCTGGAGCACGGGCTGCCGGGCCCAGATGACCACCTGAGACCAGTTGCCCTCGAAGCGGATCGCGCGGTCGTCGACGTAGAGCACGGCATGGGGCTTGATCGCCGTGACCTCGTCCGCCTCTATGCCGTACCGCTTGCACCAGGCGATCACGCCCGCACGTCCGTCGGCCGTGAGCGCGCGGCACGTGAAGATGCTCACGCGGTAGCCCTCGTTCTTAATCCGTTGCACGGCCGCAACCGCGCCATAGGTCGGCGGCTCGTCGTCGGGCACCGGGCCCGTCCAGCCGCGCGTGTAGGGGTGGAGCACCCCGTCGAAGTCGAGCGCGATCGTCTTGGTCATGACGCACCGCCCGTCTCAGGCGCGCGGCGCCCGACGCGAAGCACCTCGGCGGCGGGCAGGCGCTCCTGCGACATGGCCTTGAGCCGCTCGAGCGCGGCGTCCTCGTCCTCCAGGTCGCGCCACGCCTGGACGATTCGGCTGTGCTCGGGCGTGAAGCCGCTCTTGACGAGGTCGATCACACCGCCGGAGAGCACCAACGCCACGCCGTCGCGCGTCACGAACACGGCGAAGTTGCCGAAGTTCAGCGAGAGAACCTCCTCGCCACGCGGCCGGAGATCGACCCCGGCCATGTTGAACGTGCCGCCCTCTTCGGGCACCTCGAGCACGAAGCGGGCGCCTTGCGGAACCTCCGGCAACTCGCCGTCAGGCGGCAGGCGCCGGATCGCACCAGAGAGGGCGGCCACGAGCAGGTCCGCCGGGTCGAACGTCTGCTCGCTCACGGCGCACCACCCTTCTCCGTGCGCTGGTTCCGCTCGACGGCCGCCAGCACGTCAGCGAACGCGTTGGCCACGAGGTCCGCGAGCGCGGTCTCGTCGCCCGTGGGCCAGCAGAGCAGGAAGCGTGGCGCAGCCGCATCACCGCCTACGTCGATGATCGCGTGCTCGTAGCCGGTCACCTCGGCGCGCGCCTGGATGATCGCCTTGAGCCTCTCGGGGCTGTCGGGCAGCACGGTGTTGCCGAGATGCACAACGCCCGGCGCGACCATGCGGGGGAACGTCGCGGCCTCACGTGCCTGCGCGCAGAGCGCGAGGATCTCGGAGTGGTCCTCGTTGTCGCCCGCGAGGTGGGACTCGATCCACTCGGCGAGCTCGAGCGTGACGCTGGCGAGGCCGCTCACGCGTCACCGCCAGCCCGCGCCGCGAGCGTGCCCTTCTCACGTCGCGCTCGCAGCTTTTCCAGGTTCATCGCCATGATCTCGGAGAGGTCGAAGCCCAACTCGTCAGCGAGCCGTGCCACGTACCAGAGCGTGTCGCCCAGCTCCAGCGCGAGGAGCCTGTGCGCGTCGGCCGGCATGGCCTCGGGCATGTGCCCGGCGCGCAGGATCTTCTTCAACTGGTCCGCGACCTCGCCCGCCTCGCCGGCGACGCCGAGCGTCAGGTAGACGATCGGGTGGACGCCGAAGGTCGTCGCCTTACCGTCGTCGCCCGCCTTGTAGAGCGCGAGCGCTGCGGTGGCCTGCTGGTAGTTGTCCGCGTCGGGGTTGTGATACTTCTCGGCCCGGATCACGCGGCACCGCCCGCGCCCAGCAGCGCCAGTTCATCCGCGACCTTCGAGTCGAGCACGCAGTGCTCGACCTTGTAGCGGCGGACCTTGATGCCGGTGTACTTCGCATCGAGGACGAGCCGCTTGATGCGCTCGATCGCAGCCTCTTGCCGGCTGTCCCGCGTCGTGAGGATCACGTCGCCGGGCCGCTCCTCGCCGCCGGTGTCAGACGTCAGCTCGGACGCCCAGAAGCCGTTGGCGACGCACATCGCGGCCAGGGCGGAGCGAGGAGCCTCGCCCCCGACGATGACGTGCACCTCGTAGTAGGCGCCGCTGCTCATGCGCCACCGCTCACGCGAACGGCCCCGATACGCCGCTCTTCGTCCTCGTCCTGCTCGACCATGCCGCGGAGCAGGCACATGTAGACGATCACGTCATTGATGCGGCCCTTCACCGACTCGCGCTGCGAGCGGTGGCCCTGGAGGAACGAGTGGATGCCGTCGAGGTGCTTCTCCGTGTAGACCATGAGCGCCTGGCCACGGCTGAAGCCCATGCGCTCGGCCACGCGCTCGAAGTTCGCGAACGCGTTCTCGTCGCGGTGCGCGTACTCCTTCTGGCCCGCGCCGCGGAGCTGCCGACACTCCTCGAACACGCGCTCCATGACGTCCGCCATCCACGCGCGCGAGCCGGGGGTAGGCGCCGGGCGCTCGGTGCCGAGGAACGGGCCGCGCGGCTCGGGCACCTCGCGATAGATGAGCTGCCCTGACATGGGCCCGTCCGTGATTACCCCCACGGGCTCGCGCAGCGCCTTTCCCTTCTCCTCTGCGAACGCCTGCTCGATGAAGGCACGGCGGTCCCTCTCCTCGGCGTTCACACTTGCGAGCGCTTCGTCGATGTCTCCGCGCGCCGGCATTGACACGTGGGTGTCATGGCGGCGCGGCAGCGGATCGGTGGGCTCCTCGCGCAGAGCGGCCGTGCGCTCGAGCTCGGCGACCAGCGCGTCCTCGAGCGGGCGCGTGCCGGCGTGTTCGCTGCACGCGGCGTCGAAGACGTAGCGCCCGCTGCCGGTCCGCGCGTAGGTCACGCTGCGGGGGCAGTCCTTCGTCGGGCAGTCCGGGGCGCGCATCAGCGTGCCTCCGAGGCGACGGAGAGCCGGCGCACGCCCAGGCGGCTCGCGAGCCGCTCAAGGTTGGACGCCGTGTTCCGCAGGTCGTAGGTGTGACCGTCGCGGATGACCTTCAGGAGCTTCCGCTCGCCGCCATCGTTCGGCAGCGGCTCCAGGTCGAGGAGCCGCGCCGCCTCACGGCACTGCACCGCGGCCTCTTTGGCCAATCGAATCGCTTCGTTCACAGAGACACTCCAGGCCGGCAGTTAGCCGGCAATGGGGGTTGGATCGGTTCAGTCGGAGCACGTGAGCAACGCCCACGCGAAGATCAGCAGGAAGACAGCGGCGGCGCTCACTGAGAGACCCGCGCCGGAAGATCGACGAAGAGGGACGTGATGACCGCGTCGTACTTGCTTGAGCCGCCGCGGGCGGCGTTGACCGCCCAAATGACGACACGCAGGTTGTTGATGGTGTTCGGCCCGCCTTCGGACTTAGGACAGATGTGGTCGATGGTGGGCTGCAGCGGGTGCTTGTTCGGCAAGCTGAAATCCAGGACCCGACCGGTCACCGCGCAGCGAAGGCCCTGGCGCCACAGAAGCGCGAGTACCTCCTGCGGGGTCGCGTCAATCACCGATCGGAGGCTGCGTAGGCGCGCCCATCCCTCGGCAGTTGCGCGCTCGGCGTTGAGCCGCGCGCACCACTCGCGCATGTGAGCCTTCCGACGCGCATTCGCAACGGGGTCCGCGCGTACGCGGCGCTTGTTCTCGCGTTCACTGCTTCGACGCCGACAGCAGCTCTCGCAGAGGCACCCCTTCATGCTGTGGCGGCGGCTCACTTCGACCACCTCTTACCCACTGCGCTGCTCGTCTTTACGGGCAGGCCCGCGGCCCAGGGGGGCGAGTCCTCGACGATGGCGACGACGCGGTCGAGGTCGGCCTTGTGCTTCACCAGGGTGCCGACTTCGTCGTGAACGTGTAACACAACATCCAGACCGGCCTCCTCGAGCCGCACGAGGGCCGCGGCGAGAAGATCGCGGCAGAGTGCCTGCACGACGTTCTCCGCGAGCAGGCCGCCGTAGAGCGAGACGCGCATGCCCTTCGGCGACGCGTAAGTGATGACGGGCCGTGTCTTGCTGGCGTCCCACTTCGACGGCACGAGCTCGATGCGCGCGTCCCGGTACACGATCGGGCGCCCGCTCGGCAGGACGCAGATCAGGTGCACGCCTTCGCGGTGGAACGAGATCGCAGCGTCCGCGCCCTGGTCCTGACCGCTCTCGACGCAGGCTCGAGCGGCGCGCTGCAGGTCCTTCCAGAGCCCGCCGCGGCGCAGCACGATGAGCGAACCGTCCTCGCGCTCGAGCGTCTTGCCCGTGCGGGTGCCGGCGACCAGGGGAGTCGCGTCGCGCCACGCCTCCACGACGTCGCTCGAGGACACGCCAGCGGCGGCGAGGTCGATACCACTCTTGCGCGCGAACCGCTCGACGGCGCCGGGCCCGCCCTGGTAGCCGCAGGCGAGCACGGCGACCTTGCCGGCCTGCCGCTGGGTCGGGGTGACCTCGCCCGTCGGGATGGCGTACATCGACGCGGCCATCACTCGGTAGGGGTCGGGGTTCACCTTCGGGTCGGCGTCGTAGGCGCGGTAGACCTCGAGCCCTTGATCGTCGCCCGCGAGCCACAGGAGACCGCGCGCCTCGATCTGCGAGAGGTCGACGGTCGCGATCAGTTGGTCGCCGGGGGCCGCCACGACGCAGCGCAGGAGGGTGCCCAGCAGAGCGGGCGCCGTCGTCTTGCGCGAGGTCGCGACCGTCGTGAGCCGCGCGATCGCGCCCGGGATTGGCAGCGCCGCGAGCTCCTCGACGAGCGCCGCCGCATCGAGCTTGTCGGCGGCGCGGGGGAAGTTCTGCACCTGGGCGCCGCGACCCGCCCAGCGGCCGGTCTGCGCGCCGTAGTACGCGAACGCCCCGCGCAGCCGCGCGTCGAGCGGATCGGTCTGCAGGCGGAGCGACTGGAGCTTGCCGCCGGTGACCCGCGCGACCGCGAGCCGCGCCTCGAGCACGTCACGCGCGACCTGGGGCAGATCCGTCCGCGCGAGTGCCTCTCGTACCGCCTGCCCGGTGAGGTCCGGCAGATCGACCTTGTGCTCCTTCTGGAGCCACAGCCGCAGCGCCGGCGGGGCACGGAGGAGAGTGCCACCGACCCCGTGCGCCAGCGCCCGCGCCTCGGCGTTGGTCGCGAGCTGCGTCTCGATCGCGGCCAGGTGGCCCGCGAGCTCGAGGTCGATCGGCACGCCGCGCTCGTCGATCACCTCGTGCGCCGCGAGGACCAAGTCATCCGGGTGGTCGTCGCCCAGCCGCTCATCGAACCAGAGCGCGGCCATGAGGAGGGCGTCGCGAGCGCAGTAACGAATGATGCTCGTGAGTGCCGCAGGTGCCGGGTCGAGGAAGCCGCCGGCCGTCTCGCCGCGCTTGGGCTTCTGCGGCAGGCTGTGCTTCAGCATCAGCTTGCGCCCGCCCTCGTCCTTTCCCTGCCCGAAGAGGGTTCGCCCGATCTTGTCGAGGGCGCCCGGCAGCCCGCGCCGGCGCGCCAGGTTGGTCGTGTCCTCCCACCCGCTCGCGGGGTCGGGCAGGCCGAGGCCGTCCCAAACGTGCTTGTCAAAGCCTCCGGCATTGTGGGCCACGACCCGGGCTCCAGCGCGAACAGCCTCGAGCACGGCTTCCGGCGGGTCGTCGGAGTTCGTGAGAACGGAGTGCCAGACCAGCGTGTCCAGAGGCGCGACGGTACGAGGTGGAGAGCAGCGCCATTCGCTGATGGGTCCCGGCCAGGGGGTCCAGGCGTAGACGGAGGCGCCGGTGTCGTCGACGAGGATCGCGACGGCGCAGAGCAGCTCGGTATCGGGACCCGCTGCGTAGAGTCGGCCTCCACGTGTCAGGAGATCGGTCGAGCTCCGCGTTTCCGTGTCTATGAACAGGATCACTGCGCGCCCCCGATCGCAGCGAAGCGCGCGCGCACGTAGATGTCGGTCGCTTCATCCCCCCAATTGCCGCGGGCAGCGTTGTGCACCCAGCACACGACCTGCACGTTGTCTTTTGTGTAGGGCCCTCCGGGCACGATGCGATCGAGCGAAGGCCCGAACGGAGGCCGGCCAACTCCGGCCCGGAGGTCGAAGGAAAGCCCCGTCGCCGCGCAGCCCTCGCGTATGCGAGCGGCGACCCACTCAACGTCTAGGTCGAAGGCGACCTGGCCGCGCCGCGCTAGGTGGCGGGGGTGGCCGAGCAGCGCCTGTGCCCGCCCTTCGGGTGTAGCGCGAAGCCGGCGGCTACGTGCGTTCGCTTTGGCGCGGGCTTCTGCGGTGGCGCGATACGCTGCGTTCTTCGCGCGAGTCTCGGGACTCTCCACGTAGACCCGTGCGCGAGCGTTGTTCGACGCACGCTTCTCGGGTGAGATCGTGTCGATGCGCCGGCTTGCTCGGTACGCAGAGCAGCGGTCGCCGGTGCACTCCGCGACCTTGTAGCGGCCGGGGTGAACCTCGGCGCATCGCACAGAGGGATCGGAAGCGACGCGCGCGCTCACGAGCGGGCCTCCGGCTCATCCGGGTCCTCTTCGTCCGGCAGCACGCCCTCGCAGGTGGCATCGCGCAGCGCGAGCTCCCAGCGGGCGTCGTTGACCTCCGCGTCCCAGTCAGGCCGGGGGTCGGGCGGGTCGCGGTCCTCCTCGAGCTCGCCCCGCCAGTCGGCGCAGAGCGCGCACGTCGCTGGATCGTGGGTCGCGTCCTTCGTTCCCTTGCAGTGGCGGCAGCGATCCGGGTCGCACTCGTAGGGGTGGAAGTCGGAGAAGAAGCGGATGGGTTCGCTCACGGTGACTCTTCCACCGCAGCGACAGCCGCACGGAGGACCGCGGCGCGCACGCGGAACACGATCCGGGTGCGACCTTCGGAGTCGCTGTCTTTCACGACCGCGGTGGCGTCCACGTCGAGGACGATCTCGACCTGACGGTGGTAGTTGCTCTCCCGCAGGATCATCTTCCGGTCGGGCAGGATGCCGAGGTCCACCGCCCAGCCTTCGACCGCTTCGTGGATCGTCACGAGAGACTCCATTCGATGAGGGCGCGCTGGATCGCCTCACGCACGGGCTTCTCTCCGGCGAGGCGGACGCAGTTCAGCGGTGTGTCACGGAGGTCCCAGCCGTTCAGCGGGCGCGGCAGCCAGTCGCTCTGCGGGTCGTGCCGGCTGCCCGCGGCCGGGCTTGTCAGCAGCCACTCGTGCGACCAGACGCGCCGGTGCTCCTCGCACGGGCAGGCGAGCCACGCCTCGGCAGCCTCGATCGCGCGGCGGGGCGCCAGCGCCGCCCGCTGCACCTCGATCTGCTGACCACCTACTCCGAGACCTCGGCCGCACGTGCGCAGGACCACGCGCGCCGCAGCCACGGCCGCACGGACGAGCACCCAGCCAGGAGCAGGGCCCACGTCGACCCAGCGGGAGAGGCCAGCGACGAACCCCGTGAACGCCTCGTGCCGCTCGTGAGGCGCAAAGGTAGAGCGCTTGGTCGGCAACTGCAGGTCAGGGAGGACTGTGCGCGCGCCCTCGTCGCCGCACCACGCCGCCAGCTCGATGCGCGCCCGGAGCGGGGAGCCTGTGCCGGTGCAGGAGGGACAGGGCGGCTTGGAGCGGTCGGGGAAGCCGCCGCCCCACCCAGTTCCGCCGCATCGCTCACACGCCGGCGCCGTCCGCAGCCGCTCGGTGAGGAGCGCCACGCGCGCCGCGGGGTCATGCCGGGCCGAGCGCTCGAGCTCGCGGAGTCGGAGGTCGCTCACAGCCGTACCCCCGCCGCTTCGGCCCAGCGCAGGACCGCGCGAGCGCGATCGGTGAGGCCGTTCGCGTCGAGGAGGCCGCTCCGGGTGAGTCCCGCGATGAGGGAGTTCGCCTCGCCCACGGTCCCCCACTCGCGCGCGAGCGCGCTCCGCGCGGCCGCGCGCGACGTCGGGCGCGTCCGGTTCAACACCTCCAGCGCGAGCCGCGTCGCCTGGCCCGCGCCAGGAAGCGACACGCCGCCGATGACGGGCATGCCACGAAGCACGACCCGGCCGCCGGTCTGAGGCAGCGAGGGCACGAGCACGACCGGCGCGATCCAGCAGCCGGCGAACGTGCCGCCGATGCGGGTGGTGTACTTCACCGTGAGCGGGGAGAAGCGCTCGCCGTCTGTGACCGTGATGGTGCAGGACGGGGAGAGGCGCCGCACCTCAGGCTCGCAGCGCGAGCAGCGCGCGGGCTGGCCCGCTCCCTGCCGGTTGCGGATCTTCGGCATGCCGCAGGCACAGGCGCCGTGGTCGCGGATGAGCTTCCAGCAGGTCTCGCACTTGCCATCGACCAGGCGGTGCCGCCCGCTGCGCTCGCAGAGCGGGCACGTGTGCGCGCCGTGATTCCGCTCCCGCCACTGGAGCTTGCCCTTGCGGATCGAGCGGGCCTTGCGCACGCCGGCGCAGGGCAAGCAGAGCTTCGTGCTGGTCACGAGGTGGACCGCGACGCGCCGACGCGCGGGCTGCCCGCACTCCTCGCAGCGGAAGTCTGCGAGAACCCGCCGGATCTGGCGCACGTCGCGCGGCACCACCACGAGGCGCCCGAGCGTCCACGAGCGGGGGTCGGCGGAGTGGAGTACGAGCGTGGAGGGGTTCAGGTGCCGCCGCTTCGCGAGCGTGAGGAGCGTGAGAGGCTCCATCCCCTTCGCACCGACGCGCGCCGTCGGCGGGTGGTAGCTCGTGCGTTCGCTGCCGTTGGGGGCGATCAGCATCACAGGGACGCGGTCCTCACCAGGGCAGCCCTGGCAGTAGAAGGTCTGGGTCGATCCGAGCCGAACGGGCAGGAGGTCGCAGCAAGGCGTCAGTCCGACGGTGCGGTAGCGGTAGCGCTCGCACGCCATGCAGGTCGTGGGGAGCTTGAACGGCGCCTCTCCCTCGACGGCGCCGCAGAACCGGCATTCCCGATCCATGGCAGTAGGCGGTGGCGGAGCGGGGCGCGACGTCGCGCCCCGCTCCCTGCCCGCTAGCCCTTCGCCGCCGCGGTCTCCTCCGCGAGGTCGCGGATCGCCTCCGCCTTGCGGTCGAACTCGTCGAGGCACTGCCGGAGTTGCTCGACCGACTCCGGGTCCTGGCTCCACTGGCTGAACGCCTGGATCTGGGCCATCGAGATCGGCTGCGTGTGGGCCTCCGCCTCGACGTAGGCGTCGCCCTTCTTCGACGTGCGGCCGTTCGCGGTCACCTGCGACACGACGCGGTAGCGCGGCTGCACGCCCGCCCCGATGATCGCGCCGTTCGCGCCCTCGCGAGCCCACTCGGGCGAGAGCGTCTTCTCGACCGCGTCGAGGTGCGACCGCGGGACTTTGGTCGTCGCGCTGCGGAACTGCGTCACGGAGCAGATCGCGGGGGCGAGGTCGGGCGGCAGCGGCGCGACCCCCGGCAGGTGCAGGACGACGGTCAGGACCACCTCACCGACGCGCCTGCCCTTGAACTCCTTCCCGCGCGGCTGCGGGGTGAGCCAAGCCCCGAGCTCGGCGTACGAGTCGTCGGTCGCGGCCCAGTACGGGAGCTCCTGGATGATCAGGAGGCCCGTGCCCGTGAGGTTGTAGTAGTGGCCGTCCCACGCGAGGACCTGCGTGCCGACGGGCACCTGTCCGAGCGCGCCGATGATCTCGGCCGCACTCTTGCCCTTGCCCGTGTAGAAGCGGAGGTAGGGCGCGTACCCGCCCTGGGCCGGGGCGAGGTGCTCCGGCCGCTCGAACGCGCCGAGGGCCGCGAGGTCAGGCGGAAGGGCGAGCGCGGTGCCCTGCGGGATCGCCTGCGTCGGGAGCGCGGGCGCCTGCGTGGGCTGCTGGACCGGGGTCGCGGTCGTGGTGAGGGGAGCGGTGTTCTGCGGGGGCGCGGCCACGGCCGTGCCGCCGCCCAGACGGCGACGCATGTGAGACTCCTGGCCGCGAGCTATGCGGCAAGTTCGGTCGACCTCGTTCGCCAGCGCACAGCGCGCTGCTCAGGCACCCCCACGGGAAGGTGAGGTCGTTGGTGCCCTCCCGGCGCGCGCTTGCGACGCGTCGCCGGGCTACCGCATGGCGGGGAGCTATCCCGCAGGCGGCGTCAGAGCACCTGCGGCAGCACTGGGGACTGGGGCTTGCCGTTGGCTCCGAGGGAGGGCTTCGGCAGTTGGAGCTTCTGCGGGCTCTCACCGGTCTTGAAGGCGTTCCACGTCCTGAACACAAGCCACAGGACAGAGGAAGTGGTGAGCTTCGCTGTCAGGCTCGTGCGGTTGTCGATCAGCCGCTTTCGCAGGAGCAGGACCGGGTGTGCGCTGTCACCCACCGCTCCCGAGGCAAGCAGCTCGATGAAGTCGGTCGCCTTCGGCTCGTCAGAGCGGTTGTTCTTCGCGAATATGCAGTGGGCGAACCCCATGGCAGTCGGTGCGACCAACGGAGTCCGGTGCTGGAGAGCGATGTTCACGCTCTTGACCAGCCGCGTTCCCTGGGCCGACGACCGGAGTTCGAGGAGCTGGGCGACAGACGGGACCTCGCCGGGGTAGTAGGGAGTCCCCGTTTCCTTATAACGCCAGTACATTTTCAACGCGGCGGCCACGATCTTGCAGTTGGTCTCGTCGCGACCGGTGATCTTCAGCACGTCGTCGAAGCCGCGCGTTACGCCTTGGTCGATGTTGGGAAAGACTTCGGACGGGAGACCTGTGACGATTTCCATTGCTACGTCGCAGCCGGCCTCAATCACGGCGGTAAGGCGGTTCTGCCCGTCGGCTAGGATCTCGAAGTCTCCCGAGAAGAGGATCGCGTTGTTGCCGGTGATGGGCCAGTTTCCGGCCCGCATGTCCGCGGCGTAGCGCGCGATCGCGGTGGGCTTCATGTTCCGGTTCGTCGCCGGATTCAGCTTGAGCCACTCAGCGGCCAGTTTGGGCGTGACGAGAATCTTCTGTCGCTTCACGGTTTCCTCGGCGTGTTCATTCGCTCGCGCTCCGCGAATGCGTGCGCGGCCTTCAGTGAGTTCAGGGCCTCAGCGGCCCACGGGGCCGATAGCCTCGCGGTGAGGCCGATGGCTTGGATCAGCAGGTTGATGAGCTTCGCCAGCGCGTCGGGATCGACCGTGGCCGTCATGGCGATTGGTTCGTCGGGTTCCGTCGTGGGCTCAGGGCGCACCCGCGGCGACGCGCGTGGCGCGGTTCGGGCCTTCGCTTCGGCAACGGCCTTCGGCAGCGTTTTCGCGCCGGCTCGCACCTCTTCCACGAGATCGGGCGCCTTCTCCTTCAACCGCTTCGCGTCTTGCACGTAGCGCGCGCACACGTTCGCTGCCTTCGCTGCGTCGTCACGAGCCTTGCGGCGCGGGGGCGCCGGATCGGTCGGTGGCACGATTGCCACCGACCGACCGAGCTTCGTGTTCGTCGTCTCTGCCGAACGTCGCTGCGCCTCTTGGGCCCGCTCCTTCGCCTCTTCCTCGAAGATCGGCAACGCCTCGGCAGCGATGACCCCGCGCTGGGAAGGGGAGAGGTGACGGCGGTGGAGGTTCTTGTCGAGCACGTACGCCATCGGCGAGCCGCCCTGCCCGCCCCACGTCACGTAGCGCGGCTCCACCCCGGCGATCTCGCACGCGCGCTGCCGGTTCCTCCCGTCGAGGACGCGCCCTTCGTGCAGCACGATGGAGTCGAGCAATCCCCGTTCGTGGATGCCGTGCGCGAGGGTTGCCAGTTCTTCCGCGGAGCACATCGGGAAGATCTCGGCCGCGGGGTGAGAGGGCTTCACGTGTCCTTCCACCCTTCCGCTCGCTCCAGCAGGTCGAGCACGCGACGCATGAGCGCAACGTCGTTCGAGAAGCCCGGCAGCTCCCGCGCGTGCACGCGGGTGTGCAGCAGATCGACCGCCTGGGCACGGAGTCGGCGGGCGTGATCGCGAAGGTTTCCCTCCTCGACTCGGCAGAGCCCTTCGAGCATCAACCGCTCGAAGGTCTTGGAGGGTTCGCTCACGTGGTCGGGTGGGAAGGTCTTGACGGGGTCGCTCACGTGGTCAGGCTCCTCGGCATCTCTGCGATCCGATCGATGCGGGCACCGCACAGGTTCGGGGCCCCGCCTGGGCACCACTGGCAGTGCGTGCCCGGGCGCAGCGGAATGATTCCCTGGCGCAACAGCCCGATGTCGAAGGCCGACGAGTCGAGCAGCCCCCGGCACTCATCGAGCGTCCACGGCGCCTCGAAGAACGCGTTGGCCTGCTCGGTCTGCGCTCGCTTCGTGTCCCAGGCCCGGAGCCGGATCACCCCGCCCGGCAGGACCGGCTCGCCGAGGGTCGCGGTCGACGCGAGGGCGTAGGCCGCGATCTGGAGGGTTGCGGAGTAGAGGAGCTCGAGCCCGCCGGGCTTGCCCGACTTGGTGTCCCAGACCCGGAGCTGCCCACGCACCCGCCGGATCTGGTCGACGTGGCCCACGAGCTCGATCGGTTGCCCGGTCGGGTCCTCGGGGGCGCACGGGAGCGAGAGGCGAACCTCGCGCTCGCAGAGGTCCGCGACCACGACCCCCTTGTTGCGCGGGTCGTTCGCGTACTGGAGGGCCCACGTGCGGGCCTGGTCCATGTCGGCGCGCGGGAACTTCTCGGACGCCTCGCGCATGGCGGTCTGCGCGGCCTCCTCGAAGGCGGTCGCGTGCTCGCCGGCGCGGTGCCAGAGCTCGATGATGCGACCGGCCGCGGAGCCGTTGTCGGCCGCCGCGCTGCTGCCGTCTTCGGCCGTGCGCAGGAGCGCGAAGCCGGGACACTGGCCGATACCAGGGAGCGAGCTGATGCGAGTCATCGGCGGGTCCTGACCCACAGCGGGGTGGGCATGGTGATGAGGAGCTCCTCGCCCTCGTCGGGCGCGGGGACGACGATGTGGTTCGTGTTGCGGATCTTGGCGCGGTAGACCACGCGCTCGCGATCCGACTCCGCGTCGAGCAGGCGGACCTTCACGAGCCCGGTCGGCGTGCTGCACGTGCCGCAGCCCCAGAGCGCGGCCGGGCCGCTGCAGGTCTTGCACGCGCGCCGGCCGCGGAGCCGGAAGCACGTCACGCACTCCGAGGCGCTATCGAAATCCGCCTCGCTGTCCGTCGCCTGGCACCACTTGCAGACGCGCCCGGTGGGCGTGGTGCGGAAGCGCCGGTTGCGCATGCGGAACCGCTCCGGGGTCACCTTGCGGTAGGCCCTCTGCGCGCAGCGCTTCGCGGCATAGATGCGCGGGCCGCCGCTGCGGCCCTTCTTCGGAGGCACCTCCAGGCCGCAGCCGCACGCACAGAGCACGGGTGTGATCGTCGCGGTGCTCACGGCGCGGCCTCAAGCGTGAGGCCCCAGAGCGCCATCAGGCGACCGACGAGGCGCTGCCGCTCGCGCACCCGAGCTTCGTTGCGGATGTCGCTGTAGCGGTTCCAGTAGTTGCGCCAGATCTCGCGGACCTTATCCAAGTCCGCCGCCGCCGCCGCCGCCGCCGCCGCCGCCGCCGCCGCCGCCGCCGCCGCCGCCGCCGCCTTCGAGGAGGCCGCGCAGACCGCCATG
>Ga0196963_10001381_pt1 | contig 16636 bp, 9 predicted proteins | sample S1_5metaG_FD_148600 | JGI IMG/M metagenome (GOLD analysis project Ga0196963, IMG submission 148600) | Soil microbial communities from Anza Borrego desert, Southern California, United States - S1_5 | ecosystem: Environmental > Terrestrial > Soil > Desert | place: USA: California | collected... | reverse complement strand
GCGAGCTGCTCGCCGGCGGCGGGCGTGCCGTAGACGTCGTTCAGCCAGTCGCGCGTCGTCGCCGGCGCGTTGGCCTCGGCCAGGCGCGGCCAATCCGCGGGCTCGTTGAGCTGGCGCATCTCGATGCCGTCGACGCCGGCGGTGATGTCGATGATCACCGCCAGCGGCAGCCAGCAGGGGACGAGGGCGATCAGCAGGATGACGAGGTTGCGCATGGTTTCCGGTGGAAGCCCCGAAGCCCGAAGCCCCGAAGCCCGAAGCTCGACAGGCGCCGAGCCCGGCCGAGCCCGATTCCTACTTCTTCAGCGCGAGCAGGCTGAGGTCGACGGTCCACACCTGCGCCACGGTCGCCGTGCCGATGCCCGGATTGGTCAGCCCGTATTCCTTGAGGTCGAGCGGGAACGACGCGCTGATGCGCACGACGTCCTTGCCGAAGTGCGGGATCTCGGGGACCAGGCGGATGTTGGCGTAGGTCGAGAGCGGCCGCGAGACGCCGTGCATGGTCCAGGTGCCGTCGACCTTCCAGACGGTGTCGGCGACCCTCTTCAGCTTCACGTCGGTGAAGGCGATGGTCGGGAACTTGGCGGTGTCCATCCAGCCGTCGCTGCGCATGTGCTCGTCGCGCATCGCGACGCCGGTCGACAACGACGCGGCGGGGATGGTGATCGAGCCGGTGCCGGTGCCCGCGTCGGCGTCGATGGTGGCCTCGCCCAGGGTGGCTTTGCCGCTCATGGCGACCGTGCCGACCATGCGCTCCTCGGCGTCGCTGAGGAAGGAGATGCTCTGCTTCGGGCTGTCGGGGATGGTGACCGCGTGGGTGCCGGCCGGCAGCGGCTTGCCGCCGGCGAGACGCTTGATCGCGTCGGCTTCGGATTCGGCGCCGATCAGGGCGAACGAGATGCAGGCGATGATGAGGGTGCGCATGGAGGCTCCTGGGAAGTCCGGCGGTTGTGGTCGGCGCAGGCCGAGATTCCAGGCTTAGTTGCAGACGCCTGCGCACCGGCTCCGGTCGTTCGGCACCGCATTTGCAGGCCAGCCGGCTCTCGCGTCATTCCGACAGGATCTCCCATGACCCAGCACGCCTTCCAGACCGAAGTCCAGCAGCTCCTCCATCTGATGATCCACAGCCTCTATTCGGAGCGCGAGATCTTCCTGCGCGAGCTGGTGTCGAACGCCTCCGACGCCTGCGACAAGCTGCGATTCGCCAGCCTGACCGAGGCCGATCTGATGAAGGGCGATGACGACCTGCATGTCGAGATCGTCCCGGACGAGGCCGCCGGCACGCTGGTCATCCGCGACACCGGCATCGGCATGACCGAGGCGGATGCGATCGAGCACCTCGGCACGATCGCCAAATCGGGGACCAAGGCCTTCCTCTCGACCCTGCCGGAGGACCAGGCCAAGCAGTCGCACCTCATCGGCCAGTTCGGCGTCGGCTTCTATTCGGCGTTCATGGTCGCCGACCGCATCGTCGTCGAGAGCCGCTCGGCGCGCGCTTCGAGCGATCAGGGCGTGCGCTGGGAATCGACGGGCGACGGCACTTTCAAGACCGAGACCGTCCCGCGCGCCCGTCGCGGCACCGAGATCACGCTCCACCTCAAGGACGACGCCAAGGAGTTCCTCCAGCAGTGGCGCCTGCGCGAGCTGATCAAGAAGTACAGCGACTACGTCGCCTACCCGGTGCGCATCCCGAAGTACGTCAGCCAGGACGACCTCAACAAGGGCGTGAAGGCCGAGCTCGAGCAGGTCAACGCCGGCCAGGCGCTGTGGACGCGGCCGAAGGACCAGATCAGCGACGAGCAGTACGCAGAATTCTACAAGGCCGCCTGCCACCAGTTCGACGAGCCGGCGACGCGCCTGCACGTGACGGTCGAGGGCACGCTGTCGTTCACCGCCCTGCTGTTCATCCCGGGCGAGCGGCCGATGGACCTGTTCGACCGCGACCACCGCGGCCTGTCGCTCTACGTGCGCCGGGTCTTCGTCATGGACCACTGCAAGGACCTGCTGCCCGAATGGCTGCGCTTCGTCCGCGGCGTGGTCGACTCGGACGACCTGCCGCTGAACGTCAGCCGCGAGATCCTGCAGCAGCAGGATTCGGTGCAGAAGCTGCGCAAGCAGCTGGTCAAGCGCATCCTCGACCACCTGACCAAGCTCGCCAAGGGCGACGAGAAGGAGCAGGCGACGTTCGCCACCATCGACCGCGTCTTCGGCGCCGTCCTGCGCGAGGGCCTGGTCGTCGAGCAGGACAAGGAGCTGAAGGAGAAGATCGCCAAGCTGGTGCGCTGGCGCTCGACCTGGACGCGCGCGCAGGAGCCCGCCGACGACGAGCGCGTCACCGGCCTCGACGACTACGTCGCGCGCATGAAGGAGGACCAGAAGGAGATCTACGTCCTGACCGCGCCATCGCTGGTCGCCGCCAAGGCCAGCCCGCACCTCGAGGGCTTCGTCAAGAAGGGCTACGAGGTCCTGCTGCTGGTCGATTCGGTCGACGAATGGGTCACCAGCCACTTCACCGAATTCGCCGGCAAGCCGATCCGCAACATCGCCAAGGGCGACGCCGACGCCGCGACCGACGACGAGAAGAAGGCGATCGACGAGAAGCAGAAGGAGATGGGCGGCTTCCTCGAGGCGTGCAAGAAGGCGTTGTCCGACGACGTCGCCGACGTCCGCCTGAGCGCCCGCCTGACCGACAGCCCGTGCTGCCTGGTCGCCGGCGAGCACGGCATCACGCCGCAGATGGAGGAGCTGATGCGCCGCATGGGCCGCGACGTCCCCGCCCAGAAGCGCATCCTCGAGCTCAACGCCGACCATCCCCTGGTCGCCCGCCTGCGGTCCGAGCAGGAATCCGGCGCCCCCGCCTTCGCCGACCACCTCGCCATCCTCCGCGACCAGGCCCTCCTCGCCGAAGGCTCCCGCGTCCCCGACGCCGCCGCCTTCGCCAAACGCGTCCAGGACCTCCTGCTCGGCTCGATGCCTCCCGCCGGCAAGGCCAGCGCCGCCGGCGGCTGATCGAGAGCCGCCCGAAGGGCGCTCCCGATCAGCCTGTGAGTTGTTTCCAAGGGGGCAGCGCCGAAGGCGCGTTCCTTGGGGGAGGCCGCGAAGCGGCTCCCCCATGACCAGCGGAGAGAGAGGGATTCGAACCCCCGAGACCCGTGAAGGTCTAGCGGTTTTCAAAACCGCCGCATTCGGCCGCTCTGCCATCTCTCCGTTCCCGGACGCTAGGCCCGCGTCCTAACGAGGGAACCGTCCGCGGGATCTGGCTTCGCGCCCGGCCCACCGACCGGCTCGCCGAGGGCGCGTTTCCGCTGACGCCGCCGACCCCTCGTCGACGCCAACCTCCGGTGTGCCACGCACTTCGACCATCACACACCCGGAGGATCGCAGCTTTGCGACCCCTTTGACCGTTTCCGCGCCCTGGGCTACATTTCCCGGCACTATCGGCTCCCTGGCGTAATCTCTCGGCGGAAAACAGCTTATGGCTATCGACAAGAGCCCGGTCGCGTGGGGCATCGATATCGGTCATTCGACCATCAAGGCGGTCAAGGTCGCGCGCTCCGGCGACAGCGCTTCGGTCGCGGGCTATTCCATCGAGCCGATCGTCACCGGCGAGGACATCGATCGCGAGGAGGCGGTGGTCAAGGCGCTGACCGCGCTGGCGACGCGCGAGCAGTTCGGCAACACGCCGGTGGTCGCGTGCCTGAGCGGCAGGCAGATCTACGCGAAGACCATCAACATCCCGGTCATCAACCCGAAAAAAGTCGACAAGATGGTCGAGCTCGAGGCTCGCCAGGCGATCCCGGGCAACTTCGACGAGGTCGAGTGGGGCTACCACCTGTCGCCGGCGCCCGACGGCGCGTCGAACGACGTGGCGCTGTTCGCGGCCAAGCGCGATCTGATCCACGAGCTGGTCCGGAAGGCCAAGCAGGTCGGCATCAACCTCAGCGCCGTGACCGTGTCGAGCCTGGCGCTCTACAACTTCATCCGCGCCGACCAGGACTTCCCCGACGATGAGACCGTCATCGTGCTGGACGTCGGCGCCGAGAACACCGACCTCGTGCTGTACCAGGGCGACGCCCTGTGGATGCGCACGCTGGCGATCTCGGGCAACGACATCACCAAGGCGTTCATGAAGAAGTTCCGCGTCTCCTTCGAGGAGGCGGAGACGCTCAAGCGCCAGATCGGCGAGAGCCGCCAGGCCGACAAGATCTTCAAGGTCATCGAAGGCTGCCTGAACGAGCTGATCAGCGAGGTCCAGCGCAGCCTGGGCTTCTACCACAGCCAGAACGCCAACGCCAAGCTCGAGAGCGTGGTCATCAGCGGCAACACCTTCCGCCTGCCCAGCCTGCCGCAGTTCCTCGCCGACCGCCTGCGCAAGGCGATCATCAGCCTCGAGGACCTCGAGAAGATCACCGTCGGCGCCGGCATCGACCGCGAGCACTTCCTGCAGGACCTGCAGTCGCTCGGCGTGGCGATGGGCTGCGCGCTGCAGGGCATCGGCCAGGCCAAGGCCAACGTCAACCTGCTGCCGAACACGCTGCGCGTCGAGCGCTTGCTCAAGGAGAAGCGCTGGGCGGCGCTCGCCGTGCTCGCGATCATCGCGGTCGCCTGGGGCGTCCAGTTCGCGATCGTCCAGTCGGTGACCAACGAGAACGCCGACCTGATCAGCCGGATCAAGGCCGCCGACAGCGAGCAGGCGACGGCGCAGAAGGATTCGAAGGTCGTGCTCGAGCTGGTCGGCCCGCGCGCGCAGGAGCTGGCGGCCTACGCCAGCGTCGGCAACCGCGGCGTCGCCACCGCGGTGTTCGACGAGGTCACGCAGGCGGTGCAGAAGCTGATCGCCGACAAGGGCGCGCTGAACCCGGCGGACGTGGACATCACCAAGCCCGATCAGGATCCGTACCTGCAGGCCGCGTACCTGACCGAGATCGAGCTGCCGACGCTCGCCTACGCCGAGTCGCCGGGTCCGTTCGCGGCGCTGGCGCTGCCGCGCACGGTCAACGTGGAGATCCACGTGCCGAAGGCGAACAAGGACCTCAAGAGCAAGGCGATCGAGGATCAGCTGAAGGCGATCCCGACGCCGGCGTGGCTGAAGGCGCAGCACCGCTCCGAGACGCTGTTCACCGACGTGCAGACGGTCGGCGAATCGCCCGGCAGCGATTCCTACTACTACATCGACGACCAGAAGCGCGACGAGGACGGCAACATCAGCGACAAGGTGTACGAGGAGAAGCGCTCGGTGCCGGTCACGGTCCTGCGATTCGCCTGCAACCTCGGTCCGAAGGACGTCAAGTGAACCAGGTCCAACGCTATCTGTTCTGGTGGGTCTGCGGCGCGGCGCTGCTGGCGATGCTCATCCTGATGGTCGTCTACACGCCCGCCGATGAGGCGGGCGACCGGCCCGAGGACGTGAAGACCAAGCTCGACGCGCAGGTCAAGAAGCTCGACACGCTGCACAAGCTGGCGACCACGCCGCTGCAGGGGACCTTCGACGTCGAGGATCCGGTCGCGTTCAAGGACCTGACCTCGAAGTACCTGATCACCGCGCGCTGGAAGGGCGTCCTCGACCCCGCCGTCGCCGGCTACCAGCAGCAGCTCGAGGCGATCGCCGCCGACCTCTCGGCGCGCAGCATGCCGCTGAACGCCAAGCTGGTCGAGACGACCAGCAAGGTCGAGTGGCAGAACCGCTACCTCGACGAGACCGAGAACCTGCTCAAGCGTCTCGACGAGGCCGGGCAGATGCTGATCCCGGACGCCAAGGCGGGAGCCGCGAACCGCGATGCGGTGGACGAGTCCGCGCGCTTCCGCGAGGACGACAAGGTGCGCAAGGTCGCGGGCTTCGAGACGCCGCGCGGGACGACCTTCGGCGAGGAGCAGCAGCCCCTCCTCACCGCGCGCCTGGCGATCTCGCGCGCCGTCATCGAGACCCTGCTGACCATCGAGGCGGCGATCGATCCGAACCCGGCGGTGAATCGCCGCGCCGACGGCACCGTCGTCGCGAGCCTGCCGCCGCAGAAGCCGAAGCTCGTGGGCATCGAGTGGACGAAGGCCGACGAGAACATGAAGGACGGCCCGCTGAAGGACCGCATCCGCAAGACCTACCTGGCGACGATCAGGCTGCAGGGGGTCGAATCGAGCCTGCTGCAGATGATCGCCAAGCTGGAGCAGCTCGACAAGCCGGTGGTGGTGGTCGCCGGCGCGCGCCTCGGGCGCATGGACGTCGGCAAGCGCCTCGGCGATGAAAGCCAGACGCTGCCGGCGCAGGCGACGATCGAACTCTTGGCCGTGGACATGACCCAGGAGGCCAAGTGATGGACCCCAAGGAATTCCTCCTGCGTCACGGCGAGAAGGTCGCGGTGGTCCTGGTCAGCATCCTCGGCGCGTGGGCGATCTACAGCGCCCTGGTCAACGACGGCATCCGCCCGACGGGCACCAACGCCGAGAAGATCAAGAGCGACATCGAATCGATCGCCGCCGCGCGCAATTCGCAGCAGCCGCCGATCCTCAAGCCGGCGCCCGACCACGTCGGCGACCTGAAGTCGCGCTTCGGCATCGATTTCTCCGCGCAGACGGCGATGGCGAACCAGACCCTGCATCCGAACGTCGGCAGGATCCGCGGCGAGGTCTCCGGCCATTACTACATCTACGAGCTGAATCCGCCGCAGGTCGAGGTCGAGGACAAGACCGGCGTCATCGAGATCACCGTCTCGAAGCCCGAATCGGTCGTGAGCGACGATCCGCGCGCATCGAGCGAGGCCGACGTGTCCTGGGACCGCAAGGAGAAGGAGGTCGAGATCGAGAACCACGCCGCGGTGGTCGGCTTCGTGCTCGAGCAGCAGGTCGGCGATCCGTCGAAGCCCTGGGAGAAGATCGCCGAGCTGACCCTCGAACAGGCGCAGAAACCCGTCGTCGTCAAAGGCGTTCCCTTCCAGACGTACACCTTCCGCGCCAGCACGGTGGTCAAGGCGACCGGCTTCACCCCGGGCGCGGCTGCGGGCAACGAGGTGCTCGTCCATCTCGGTCCCTACCCGAAGAAGCCGGTGCCGTGGGATTCCCTGAACCCGTCGCACCCGGATGTGCTCAAGCAGTTCGCGGCACCCGCGGCCGGGCTCGCGAAGATCTTCGCGCCCGCGAGCGAGAAGGAACTGCTCTACATCAGCCGTCCCAGCGATGATCCGGCAGACCAGATCCAGGCCGGCGTCGATGTGAAGCTGGCGCTCAAGAGCGTCGCGGCCGCGCTGCCCGGTGCCGGCGCCGCCCAGCCCGCGGGCGAGGGTGAGGCGCCCGCCGGGGAGGCTCCGCCCGCCGCCAACGGCGAGGCCGGTGAACCCGAAGCGCGCATCCTGGTCACCAAGCTCTATCGGCAGCCCAACGCCGAGAAGTGGGTCCAGCCCTTCCTCTTCAAGGTCAAGCCCGGCGAGAACGTCGGCCACGAGGAGAAGGTGCCCGAAGGCGAGGGCGGCAAGATCGTGAAGGTCGACTTCAGCACCCCGTTCGTGCTCGAGCGCGTCGAGCAGGCGCGCCCCCGCATCGTCTTCTGGAAGATCGAGGTCACCGCGCGCGCGGGTGGCGCCAAGGGCAAGGACCTCAAGCTCGAGGCGGAGGAGAAGCCCTACGACGTGGCCATCCTGCGCAACCGCCAGACCAACCTCACGGTCGAGCTGGTCAAGCTGGGCACGATCAACCGCCCGGCGCGTGCGACCCTCGCCACCTACCCGGACTACCCGGCGGGCGCCTTCAAGGAGGAGGACGAGTTCCGCAAGAATGCCCAGGGCTTCCGCCAGGTCGGCCTCACGCCGGCCAAGCCGATCGCCCATGCTCCGGACACCGGGCCGCTCCTGGAATTGATGGAAGCGGGCGACATCGGTGCCGACACCGACACCACCTACTTCGAATGCGCCGACGGCCGCCTGCTCTTCTGGGACGAGAACAACGGCGGCTTGACCACCAAATGGAAGCGCGGCGTGACCCCGAAGGCCGCCATGTCGGTCACGCCCGACGCCGGCGCGGCTCCGGAAGGCGCGGCCGCTGCCGCGCCGGCCACGCCGGCCGCAGCTCCCGCCCCGGCCCCGACCGCGCCGCCGAAGCCCTGATCGCGGCGTTTATCGCGAAGGTGACGACGCCGGCGGCACCCCCGCCGGCGTCGTCGTGTCCGGACGTCTCCACGCCCCCGCGATAACCCCGATCCCGGGTTTCAAGAGCCCGGACGGGCGGGTGTGCGCGCCTCGCGCGACCGTGGGAGACACGCGCCCACGTGCCTGCGAGGGCGGGGTTTGCAGTCCACGACCCCATCGCATGCTGGCGACTCGCTGCCCAGGACGGGCGTCGTGCGAGCATGGTCGACAACCATGCGAGCGCTGCTTCCGCCGGCCTCCAGGAGACGACATGCGCAAGACCAGCCTGCCTGTTTCGACCGTGCTGCTCGCGTTGGCGGCCATCGCCAACCAGGGCCTCGCCGCCGGAGAGGCGCCGACCACGGGCGATCAGGGGACGCTCACCCCCGATCAGGAAGCCGCGCTGCGCGCGATCGGCGACGGGCCGACCTCGAAGGCCGCGGTCGCCGCCGAGGCGAAGTACACGCAGGCGCTCGCGCTCTACCGCTCGGCGCAATTCACCGCCGCGCTCGAAGCGGTCGAGGAGGCGATCAACGCCTATCCGCCGCACGAGCGCGCCCAGGTCCTGCGCCAGGATCTGCTCGCCGTGCTCAGCCAGCGCGACAACCGCCTGCAGATGGTCACCACCTGGCTGCACCAGATCCAGGACGTGAAGACCCAGGAAGCGGCCGTGCGCATGGCGGCGCTGATCGAGGCCGGCGACAAGAAGATGGCGGCCGGCGACTACCAGGGCGCCGAGCTCGACTTCGACCGCGTCGACGTCGCGCTGCGCACCTTCCCGTACCAGTTCGACTGGGGCACGCTGCCCGACCAGATCGCCGCCAAGCGGCTCGAGGCGCGCGCCTCGTCGCGCCGGCAGGAGCTGAGCGAGCGCAGCAAGGACCGCGCCGCGGCGCAGGTCAAGGCCGAGACCCTCGCGAACCTCCAGGAGGACGCGCTCCACGCCAAGGTCGACGAGCTGCTGCGCCGGGCGAAGGAGGCGTACAAGCGCAAGGACTACAAGCGCGCCGAGTTCGACGCGTGGGAGGCGTACCAGCTGGATCGCCGGCGCGACGACGCGCGCGATCTGTACCTCGCCGCCCGCCGCAAGGGCCACGCCCAGTTCGACGGCGAATACCGCGAGGCCAAGCTCGAGCTGAACGCCCGCGTGCACGAGGAGATCCACCGCGCGCTGATCCCGCAGAGCGACCTGCTGGTCTATCCCGAGGACTGGCGCAAGCGCTCGCTGCGCCAGCCGCAGGAGCTCGGCTCGTCCAAGGTCGAGCCGTGGATGGCCACCATCCAGGATCGCCTGCAGCAGCAGGTGACCTTCGAGTTCGAGGACACCTCGCTCGAGGACGTGGTCAACTTCTTCCGCCAGGTCACCGGCGTGAACATCATCGTCGCCCCCGAGGTCTACGCCTCCGGCAGCGCGACGGTGACGCTGCGCGCGCGCGACATGAAGTTCGGCGACGCGCTGAAGTGGGTGCTCGAGCTGACCAACCTGTTCATGGCCGTGCAGAACCAGGCGATCTACATCTCGAACGAGGCGGTCACCGGCGCGACGCTGCTGCGCGTCTACGACGTCGCCGACCTGATCTCGCCGGTGCGCGACTTCCCGGGCCGCGAGCTGGCGTACAACTCCGGCAGCGGCGGCGGCGGCGGCGGCTTCGACCTGTTCTCGGGACCGGCGATGGAGGACGGCGAGGCCGCCGATCCCCAGGACCTGGTCGACTTCATCCAGAACAACGTCGCGCCCGGGCAGTGGGAAGGCGAGGGCGTCGCCATCGAGGCGCGCACCGGTTCGTCGCTGTTCATCAGCCAGGCGCCGGAAGTGCACGCGCTGGTCGACCAGCTGCTGATCAACATGCGCAACCAGCGCTCGCTGCAGGTGCACATGACCGTGCGCGTGCTCGAGGTGCGCAAGAACTTCTTCGAGGAGATCGGCGTCGAGTACCACAACTCGCCGGCCGGCCTGCTCAACCTCGGCCCCGGCGGCCCGACCGCGTCCGGCACCGGCACCTCGGGCTACACGCGCGTCAACGAGCAGAACGCGTTCTTCGGCTCGACCTACTACGACATGGCCTCGGCCGTGCCGAACCAGCAGGCCTACTCGGCCGGCGGCCCGCCAGGCTACTCGCGCGGCCTGCACGGCGAATACGCCTGGAAGCTCGGCAACTTCCTCGGCACCGATCAGATCAACGCGGTGCTCAGCGCGGTCGAGGAGGAGTCGGACTCGCAGATCCTCCAGGCGCCGCGCATCACCGCCTTCAACGGCCAGCGCGCGCACTGCGCGTTCATGAACCAGTACGCGTACATCTCCGACTACACGGTCGTGAACGACAACCTCGATCCGACCATCGAGGTGCTGACCTACGGCGACATCCTCGATGTCCGCCCGGTGGTCAGCTCGGACCGCAAGTACATCACCATGGAGATCCGCCCCAGTTCGGTCGTGCTCCAGGGCGTGTTCGTCGAGCTGATCGCCGCGCCGCGCGTGGTCGGTGGCGGCGGCGACGGCGGCGTGGTCATCCTCGGCCTGCCGTACCCGATCGAGCTGCCCAACGTCGTCGTGCGCACGCTGCGTTCGACGGTGATGCTGCCGGACAAGGCGACCCTGCTGATCGGCGGGTTCACCACCTCGACGCGCCAGCGCACCCACATGGGCATCCCGTTCCTCAGCCACATCCCGTTCCTCGGCCGTCTGTTCAGCCGCAACGGCATCTACGATGCCAACCGCCGGCTGTTCTTCCTGCTCAACGCCGAGATCGTCGACCTGGCCGAGAAGGAAGCGCTGCAGTAACGATGGCTGGCCCGCGGCACATCCGGATCGTCGGCCAAGCGCCGACGACGTGGCGCACCTGGCTGAACGCCAGCGGCGCAGCCACGCGCTGGGCGCTGGTCCCGATCCTGACGGCGACGCTGTGCGCGTCGGCGTCGGCGGTCGAGGCCGATGCGGCGCCGCCGTCGCCGGCCGATCCGCTGGTCGCCGAAGCGCGGTCGGCGCAGGCGGAAGGGCGCTTCGCCGCCGCGCGCGAGCTCTACCAGCGCGCGCTGATCGCCGACGCCGCGAGCACCGAGGCGCGGCGCGGCCTGCTCGAGGTCGACGCGCTCGCCGCGGGTGGGCCGACGCCGCTCGCCAGCGACGTCGCGGGCGCCTCCGTCCAGGCGCAGCTCGCGGTGGCCGAGGCGCGCGATGCGATCGAGCGCGCCGAGCTCCTGGCCGGCGACGGGCGCCCGGAGCAGGCGCTGGCCCAGCTCGACCGCGCGCGCGCCCTGCTGGCGCCCGTGGTCGGCGGCGACGCGGCCGCGCGCGAGCTCGCACGCATCGAGGCCCTGACCGCGACCGTCGTCCGCGACACCCAGGCCGCCGACGGCGTCGAAGCCGGCGCCGGACGACTCGACGCGCTCGACGAGGCGCGCGTCGATCGCGCGCGCCTCGCGCATGCCGAGCGCAACCTCCTCGACGAACGCCTCGCCCGGATCCTCGAGCTGCAGCGCGAGCAGGACTACGACACCGCCCTGGCGCTGTGCCGCCGCCTGGTCAGCGACCACCCCGGCGAGCCGCGCGCCGAGAAGCTGTTCACCGAGCTCATCGTCCAGGTCCACGAGCAGCGCGCCGCGTCGATCAAGGAGCAGGACCAGCACCTGCGCCAGGAAGTCGTCGAGCGCATCGCCCGCGCGCTGATCCCCGAAGGCTTCGACGGCCGCCCGATCTTCCCGCACGACTGGGCGACGCGCACCGCCGAGCGCGGCGTCGCCAGCGCCGAATCGGCGCTGCCGGAATGGCATCGCCGGATCCAGCAGCGCCTGGCGCAGCGGCTCACCTTCCGCTTCGAGGACACCAGCTTCGCCGAGGCGCTGGACTACCTCGCTGACCAGGGCGGGGTCAATGTCATCGTCGATCCGCAGGTCCTCGCCGATGGCGACCGGACCGTGACCCTGATCGCCGAAGGCATGCGCATCGATTCGGCGCTGTCCTGGCTGTGCCGGATGGCCGGCACCGGCTGGTCGATCAGCCGCCAGGCGGTCTACGTCGGACCCGATCCCGATCACGCGCCGGTCCTCGCGACCTACGACGTCGCGCACCTGGTGTTCCAGCCGCTGGATCAGGCCGGCCGGACGTTGAGCTACTCGTCCGGCAGCAGCGGCGCCGGCTTCGACCTGTTCGGCGCGGCGCCCGATGCCCCCGACGCGCTCGCCCCGGAGGACTTCGTCGACCTGCTGCAGAACGCGGTCAGCCCGCAGACCTGGGGCGCCGACGGCAACGCGATCGAGATCCGCGGCAACACCCTGTTCGTCACCGCGCCGCCCACGGTCCACGAGCTGGTGCGCGAGTTCGTGCGCAGCGAATCCAACGTCCGCCGCGTGGTCGTCCACATCGACGCGCGCTGGCTGACGATCAATGACGGCTACCTCGAGGAGATCGGCGTCAACTGGGGCGCCGCCGACACGCTGCTGCGGCCGATCGGCGCGACCACGACCTCGCCCGGCTACTTCAACTCGCCCAACCAGCACACGACCCTGCAGGGCGACCTGATCAACCGCCTGCCCGAGACCGCCGTGCAGGCGAATCCGCGGATCGCGAGCACCGGCCTGTACCTGAGCTTCCTGCGCATCGGCAACACCCAGGTCTCGGCGATGCTGCACGCGCTCGAGCGCAAGCAGCAGGGCCGCATCCTCGCCCGGCCGAGCCTCGCCACGCTCAACGGCGTGCGCGCCAACATCTTCGTCGGCGACCAGGTCGCCTACATCGCCGACTACACGATCGTCAACGACGTCCTCGATCCGACCATCGAGGTGCTCAACATCGGCGCGCTGCTCGACATCAAGCCGTTCGTCAGCGCCGACCTCAAGTACGTCACCATGGAGTTCCAGCCCGCGCTGGCGAGCTACTCCATGTACACCGAGGTGATCAACGCCCCGGTGCTCGTCGCCGACGCCTTCACCGGCTTCGCCGGGTATCCGATCGAGCTGCCCAACGTCGCGGTCCGCTCGGTCGGCACGACCATCACCGTTCCCGACAAGGCGACCCTGCTCGTCGGCGGCTTCGGCCGCCACATCGACGAGAGCGGCTCGTCCAAAGTGCCGTTCCTCGGCCACATCCCGTATCTCGGCCGCCTGTTCGGGCGTCGCGGCCGATACAGTGAACGCTCGCAGCTCTACCTGCTCGCGACCGTCAACATCATCACCTACGACGAAGCGGAGGCGAAGCTGTGAAGCGCCACAATGTGCCTATCCATGTGTCCATGACGTGGCTCAACCTGCGCCTGTGCGCGGTCATGGTCGCCGCCTGCGGGTTCGCGGCGGCCGGCGAGGCCGAGCCGGGCGGCGGGGTCGCCGGCGACGCGGCCGCGGCCCAGGCGCTGCGCGACTACGCCGCGGAGGCCGAGAAGCACGGCGCCGGGCGCGAGGTCGCCGCGGCCTACCACTTCGAGGAGGGCAAGCGCGCGCTGTCCGAGAGCCGGCTCGAGGACGCCGTGCGGTCGCTCGGCATCGCCGTCGACTACATGCCCGACAAGCAGGAGTACCAGGACGCCCTGGCCCAGGCCCAGGCGATCGCCGGCCACAACCGCGATCACCACTCGGTGACCGTCGTCCAGATCGCCGACGAGTTGACCGTCGAGCAGCAGCAGCTGTGGATCGAGGCCCAGCAGAAGATCGAGGACGGCACCTCCGCGCTCGAGGCCGGCGACTACGCCGAGGCCGAGCGCCTCTTCTCGATGGCGCACATCCGGCTCGAGAGCCTGCCCTTCGCCGACGAGCGCAAGGAGCCCGAGCAGCGCCGCGTCGAATCGCTGATCGCCGAGGCGCGCAAGCGCCGCGCCCAGCAGGAGATGACCGAGGCCACCCAGGCCAACCAGAGCGCCTCGGAGCGCAGCCAGGCGCTGACCCGCGAGAGCCAGAAGATCGAGCGCGACCGCATCGACGCGATGTTCAAGCGCGCGCTCAAGGCGCGCGAGCGCCGCGACTACGACGAGGCGATCCTGCTGTCGGAGCAGATCCTCAAGATCAACCGCGCCGAGGAGCGCGCCCACGACCTCCTCGTCCGCTGCCGTCGCGAGCGCCACATCTACCTGCGCCAGGTCACCGCCGACCGCTGGGACGAGGAGCACAAGCTGCTCAGCGAGAAGATGCGCACCGAGATGCTGCCGCAGATGGAGCTGCTGACCTACTCGCACGACTGGCCCGAGATCGACGCGCGCCGCGGCGCGCCGGTGCGCGGCCTCGCCGAGGAGGACGAGGAGTGGCGCAAGAACATCAACGCCCAGCTCGAGCAGGAGGTCACGCTCGACTTCCAGGACAACGACCTGGTCGAGACCATCAACTTCCTGCAGCGCATCACCGGCGTGAACATCGTCATCGATCCGGAGGTCATCGCCGCGGCGCCGCCGCCCGTGACGCTCAAGGTCGACGCGATGAAGCTGCGCAACGTGCTCGACTTCATCATGCGCCTGACCTCGCTGAACTACGTCCTGCGCGATGAGGCGATCTTCATCTCGAACGAGGCCGGGCTGCGCGGCGAAGTCTACATGAAGCTGTACGACATCCGCGACCTGACCCACGGCATGACCGCGTTCCCCGGTCCCGAGCTCGACATCCCGCAGCCCGGCGAGGAAGGCTCGCGCCTGCTGCCGCCGGTCGAGGACACCGCGCCGCCCGAGCTCAACGAGTTCATCGAGATCATCCGCGGCGTCGTCGCCCCGGCGACCTGGGAGACCGACGGCGTCGCGATCGAGGAGTTCGGCGGCTCGATGGTGATCACGCAGTCGGCGACCGTGCACAAGCAGGTCGACGAGCTGCTGCGCAGCCTGCGCAACCAGCAGGGCCTGCAGATCCACGTGAAGGTCAAGTTCCTGAACGTCGAGAACAGCCTGCTCGAGGAGATCGGCGTCAACTGGAACCAGTACGGCCGCGTGCCGGGCAACCCCAGCGTCTTCCCGCCGGCCGTCACCGCTCCGCCCGCCGGCGTCAATCCGAACCTGGCGTCGACCCAGGGCGTGGGCCTGGTCAACGCCGACTCGGGCAGCTCGGTCGCCGCGGCGCTCAACACGCCGCTGCAGAGCTACACCACCGGCGGCCTGACGCTGGGCGCGCCGCAGCCGGGTGAAGGCGGACGCTTCCAGACGCAGGTCTTCCACCTGTCCGACGGCCTGTACGCGTCGGCGATCCTGACCGCCATCGAGAAGGAACGCCGCGGCAACATCCTCTTCGAGCCCGACCTGACGCTGTTCAACGGCCAGCAGGCGCACCTCGTCAACATGAACCAGCAGTCGTACGTCGCCGACTACGACGTCGTCCAGTCGCAGTACGACCCGATCGTCTCGATCCTGTCGTACGGCACGGTGCTCGACGTGCAGGCGGTGGCCTCGGCCGATCGCAAGTACATCACGCTGACGCTGCGCCCGACCAACGCGCAGGTCCGTCAGTGGCGCCGCTTCGGTCCGCCGATCAACAGCGCCACCAATCCGTTCCCGGGCGCGACCGGCAGCTCGGGCGGCGTCGTCAACCCGCCGAACAACTTCGCGATCGCGGGCGGCAATCCGATCCTGATGCCGGAGCTGATCTATCAGGCGGTGCGTACGTCGGTGATCATCCCCGACGGCGGCTCGCTGATGATCGCCGGCTTCAACAACGCGGCGAGCCAGCGCGCCCATTCGGGCATCCCGTTCCTCAGCCACATCCCGTTCCTCGGCCGCCTCTTCAGCCGCAACGGCCGGGCCGAGACCGAGCTGAGCACGCTGATCATGGTCAGCGCCGACCTGATCCTGTTCGACGAGATCGAAGACTCGCTCTGATCCTGTCGACCGTCGTCGTCCCGCGCGGCCGGTGCTCTCCAGCACCGGCCGCGTTTTTTTTGCATCTCCCCCGAGGCGGCCACGTCCTGGACCGTACAGGAATCCCAGGTGGCGCGTGGAGGCCACCACCTCCTGGCGATGATCCCCGGGTGGAGAGTCCCATGACCGAGATCCTGACCTACCGCATCGCCTTCCAGAACGGACGCTGGACGGTCAGCCGTGATGGACGCGGTGTCCTGGCCGACTTCGCCCACAAGGACCACGCCGTCGCCTGGACCGAGGCCGAAGCCGGCAAGATCGGCATGGGCCGCGTCGTGATCGAGGGCAGCGACGGGCGCGTCGAGAGCGAGAGCGACCACCTCGACGCCGCCGTCCGCGACGAGCTGCATCTGCCGCATTGAGCGTCGCCGGATCGAGCGCCGTCATCGCGCGCTGATCCGGGTCAGCGCAGGCTCACGGGCGTCGAGCGCCAGCGTCCCGCTGGCTGCTCCGCCGGTCGACGTCGCCACGATCGCCGGGGGCCGAGCCGAACGGAGCCCGAGCCTCCTCAGGCCGTCGTAGCGCGGCCAGCACCGTTCCACCTGTTCCATCCCGTCGCACACGCCCTGATCGCGTGGCGGAATCCATTCCAAGCCACGATTGCCGGCGAACGCGCCCGCTGCTACGGTCGTCATGTCCGGCCCATCCCATTCCATCCCGGGGCCGTTTTTCATCACCGGTTCCCGCGCGTGCAACGCGTCGGGACGT
>Ga0196963_10001378_pt1 | contig 16657 bp, 13 predicted proteins | sample S1_5metaG_FD_148600 | JGI IMG/M metagenome (GOLD analysis project Ga0196963, IMG submission 148600) | Soil microbial communities from Anza Borrego desert, Southern California, United States - S1_5 | ecosystem: Environmental > Terrestrial > Soil > Desert | place: USA: California | collected... | reverse complement strand
GTTGCTCTTGACGCCGGCGGGATCGTCCTTGAGGTTGGCGGTATCCCACGGCCGCTGCACGTCAGGATCGCCGTGCATGCCCCATTGCACCATGAAGTTCGGCACGACACGGAAGAACCGCTGGCCATCATAAAACCCGTTCTTGACCAGGTTGTAGAAGCGATCCGCGCCGAGTGGCGCCCACGCCCGCGTCACGGTGACGACGAACTCGCCGGCGCTCGTATCGAATTTGACTTTGTAGGTGGCCGGCGCCTGCTCGGTGAGCGACGCGGGATTCATCAACGACGGCTTGGTTTGCGCCGCTGCGGGCGCGGCAACCATCACCGCCAATGCCAGAGCTGTCAGTACGCGAGTCATCACACTCTCCTTCAAGTAACCCCGGGCCGGCGGCCGAGGCGACGCTTATTATCCCTGTTAAGCGCGTTCGGAAGGAAGCCGGTGGTCGAGCGCGGCGCGCACGGCTTTGGTCAGCGCGGCCGGCGAAAACGGCTTCGACAGCAGCGCCGCCTCGCGCAAGTCGTTCGGCGTGACGACATCGGCGGCATAGCCCGACATCAGCAGCACGCGGACGCCGGGCCGCATCGCACGCAGCCGCTCGGCCAGCTCCGGCCCCTTCATCCCGGGCATCACCACATCGCTGACCAGCAGATCGATGGTGCCATCGAACGTCGAGGCGATCTTGAGCGCCGCCTCGCCGCTATCCGCCGCCAGCACCCGGTAGCCGTGACGCTCGAGCGACTGCACGGTCAGCAGCCGCACGCTCTCCTCGTCCTCCGCCACGAGCACGGTCTCGCGTCCCGGTGCGCCGGGACCCTGGACGAGCGATGCCGGTGTCGCGGCTGCTGGCGACGCGTTGACGTCCGCCCGCGGCAGCAACAACTCGATCGACGTGCCTTTGCCGGGCGTCGACAACACGCTGATGTAACCGCCGCATTGCCGCACGAATCCGTAGACCGTGGACAGCCCGAGACCGGTGCCCGTGCCGGGGGCCTTGGTCGTGAAGAACGGCTCGAACATGCGGGTGCGCGTCGCTTCGTCCATACCAACGCCGGTGTCGGTGACGGTGATCTGGACGTAATCCCCCGCTTTGACGTCGACGTCCGGACGGCGCTCGCCGTGCGGCCGCGACGCGTTGCGCACGGTGATCTGCAGCGTCCCGCCCTCGGGCATCGCCTCGCGCGCGTTGATCGCGAGGTTCACGATTGACTGCTCGACCTGTGACTGATCCGCGACGATCGGCCACAGGTCTTCGCCGACTTGCGTGGTGATGTTGACGTCCTCGCCAACCGCGCGCCGCAGCAGCGGCAGCAGGTTGCCGAGCATCGATCGCAAATCAATCACGTGCGGCTGCAACACCTGTTTGCGGCTGAAGGCCAGCAGCTTCTGGGTCAGCGCCGCGGCGTTCTCGGCGGCGCGGCGAATCTGCAGCGCCTGATCGCGGATCGCGGAGCGCGGCGGCGCGTCTTCCTGGATCATGCTCGCGTAGCCGAGGATCGCGGTCAGCATGTTGTTGAAGTCGTGCGCGATGCCGCCGGCGAGCTTGCCGATCGCTTCCATTTTCTGCGACTGCGCAAGCCGCCTCTCGAGGTGACGCTGCTCCTGCTGCACGTGCCGCTCGCGGCGGGCAATCAGCCAGCCCGCAACCGGAACGGCCACCAAGAGCATCGACGTCAGCGCGAGCTGCGCCATCGCCGACCGCTGGATCTGTCCGGCGACAAATGAGTAACGCACCGACGAAGCGACCAGCCACGTCTGATCCGCGGCGCGCAACTTTGCCCACGCATGCAGCCGCCGCCCCTCCGCGTCGTCGAGCACCATCGTGCCCTGGCGCTCGGCATGGCCGTGCGCGTCGGCGGGGGTCGGCGCCAGACCGCCGCGGCCCGGTCCCATGCGAACCCCCATCTCCGGAGTCGCCAGACCGACCACGAGATGCTCATCGGCGAGATCGCTCATCGCCGGGCCGAGGTAATGCTCGACAAATCGGTTGATGTCGATGACCAGGGCGATGACGCCCGCAAAATCGTTCGGCGGTTTCGGATGCTCGGCGCTGGGCGCGGTCCGCCAAACCGGCAGGACCAGCGCACGCCGGGTGGTAATGCTGTTGGCCCAGCCGTGCACCATCCGGACGTGATTGGCGTTGGCGCGATCGGAGGCCCATTGCCAGATGGCCTGATTGCGATATCCGGATGTCCCGCGGCCGCCGTACTCCCCGTTCGGGGTCCAGTAGTGCAGACGCCCGTTGGCGTCGACGCGGACGACGAGGTTGATTAAACCCGTGCGGTTGTCGCCGAACGCGGCCGCGACCCGCTGGCTGAGGACTTCGACATCAAGGTTCTGGACGCTCGGGAGGCTGGCGAACTGGCGCAGGCGCGCCGCTTGCGCGTCGATCTCACCCTCGATGCCGACGGCGGCCGTTCGCACCATTGCCAACTGCTGGTTGGCGTGGGCGGTGACGGTATCGTTCACCGCTGAACGGTAAATCGCCACGCTCAGCGTCGCGACGACAGCAATCGCCGCGAACGTACCGAGATAGATCGACCGTGTGACCGCCGACGGGGGGCGCGGCGCCATGGGCAAACGGCACACTATAGACCAAAGCGGCTGCCGATGCCTAGCCGCCGGTGCACACAAAAAAACAGCGGTGCGCGGTCTACGGGGTACGGACGGTCACGGAAAACCCGAGACGGTCGGGCTCGCGCCCGGTGAAGGCCGTCGGGCCGGACACCGGCCAGCTGCCGCTGACCCAGGGGAAGGGGTTCGAAACATCCATCCAGAAAAATGTGAAGTTGACGAGGTGGTTGACGTCGACGAAGGCGCGCGCAATCATCGCGCGGTCCTTCTTGCCCATCGATACGCCGTGCAGGTTATTGAGGGTCAGGTACTGAATCAGGCTGTCGTCACGCGTCAATTCTTCGCGGGTGAAACTGCCGCCGGCGCGGACGCGCTGTGCCACCGGGACATCGAGCTGCAGACCCATGTAGTAGCCCGGTTTCGCAATCGGACCGAGCGTCGGAATGCCCACCAGCTCGCCTGAGGTGATCGTCGGCCCCCACATGTACTTCGCATATTCGCCAAACGCCGAGATCCACGATGTCGGACTCACCTTGACGCTGACGACCACCGCATCGTCATTCCGCTTGGATGCCCAATAGCTGGGCAGCCGCTCGACCTTCGAACCGGTATAACCCTTCTTGTAGGCGGCGCGAAGATCGAGCTGAGCAATTGGTTGCGAGCGAACCGACGCGACCATTGTCAGGGCGCTGTTGGTATCAAGCGAGCGGTTGACGAAGTAGAACCAGTCGTAATCCTTCTCGCGGTTGCCGTCGCCAAGGATGGCCATGAGGCCCGCGTCGAAGACCGCTCGGGTGCCGGATCGTTTCGACATGGCGAGCATCACCCCGAAGTTGGCTTCGGCGTTGAGTCGCGTGATGCGCGCCATGTCCTTTGCCGTCGATGCACCGACTTCGCGCGGCGCAAAACCGATTGGCAGAATGAACCGGCCACCCCGCACCGAAACGGCGCCAGACAGCCCGAAGTCCATGTAGCCCTCACGCAGAATGCCCTGCTGGAGGATGTAGTCGAGCGAGAACGTGTTGTAGGTATCGACGCGCTTCAGGCCGTCTTCTTCGTCGCACTTGACGATCGGGCCGGTCGAGGCAAACAGATTGGGGTCGTTCGGAAAGAAGAAATCGCGCTCGCCGCACGCCGGGCGCGACGCCGTCTCGCTGACTGGATTGACCGACACGAAATACCGCACGCGATTCGACACGCGGCCGCTCGCGCTGAGAATCGCCATGCCGACGCGGCCCTGCTTCTCAAAGCCGAGCGCAGCTTGCGCACCGTCGTGCGACCAGCCGGCGACGAGCTCGCCGGCGAACTTGAGCCGCTCGTGCTGGTTGAAAGTGAACCCGAACAGATTGATCGGCTCGCGGTCGTCGTCGGGCGGCGGCGCCGGTTGCTGGGCGAAGACTGGGGAAACCGAGAGGACGAAAACGAACGCGAGAAGTCGGACCGCCACCTGCCGAACGATTCTAACCGGACTTCACGGCGCGCGGGTGCGATTTGCGGTAGACGTCGATCAGCTGGGCGGCGTTGACGTGCGTGTAGCGCTGCGTCGTGCTGAGGCGCGCGTGGCCGAGCAGCTCCTGGATCGCGCGCAGGTCGGCGCCGCGCTGCAGCAGGTGCGTTGCAAACGAGTGGCGCAGCGCGTGCGGGCTGATCCCCATGCGGGTACTGCACTGCGCGACGTAACGCCGCAGCAGGCGATCGACCGAGCGTCCGGTCAATCGGGTGCCGCGGTAGTTGATGAACAGCGGATCGCGTTGTGCCGTGGACTTGCGCCGGCTTGGGGCGGCGGCCGCCCGCCCGCCGGCCAGCATCGCCGCGCGATCCTTCATCCACCCACGGATCGCGGTCAGCGTGCTGTGGTTGAAGGGAACGAGGCGCTCTTTGCCACCCTTGCCCATCACGCGAACCATCCGCTCGCTGAGGTTGAGGTCTTCGAGATCGATTGCGACGAGCTCGCTCAGGCGCAACCCGGACGCGTAGAACAACTCCAGAATCGCGCGATCGCGCCGGCCCAGCGGATCGCCGGTGCTTGGCGTCTCGATCAACCGCTCGATCTCGGGCTCGGACAAATGGACGGGAATCGTCTGATCGCGTTTCGGCGCTACCGCCATGGCCGTCGGATCGTGCTCGATGATGTCTTCGCGCCGCAGGTACTTCACGAACGTGCGAAGGCCGGACAGCTTCCGCGCGACGGAGCTGCGCGCCTTGCCGGCACGGTTCAAATCCGCAAGGTGGCCGCGCACCGACGTCATGTCGAGATCGGCCGGCCCGAGCTGCGACATTTTCTTGCCGGTTTCGGCGGCGACCCATGCGAGGTATTGCGTGACGTCGCTCTCATACGCCCGCACCGTGTGCGGCGATACGTGCCGGTTGAGCGCGAGGTAGGCGAGGAAGGACTTCAGGTGATCGCGCATCACGATCGAGGAAGCACCGGAAGCACCGCCGCGCCTCCAGGCGCCGCCGGCCCGGGTGCGGTCCCCGCGGCCACAGACGGAGACCCGGAGGCCAGCCATGCCTCGAGGTCGGCGAGCGCGCGCTCGGCGATCCGCATTTTCTTCTGCATCTTGTCGCGCGGCGGATTATCCAGCGGCGGCATGATCCCATGCGTGATGTTCGTCGGCTGATAGGTCCGGGCGTCAGCGTGCGACACGTAATAGGCGAGCGCGCCGATTGCGGTGGTGCGCGGCGGCGCCTGCGGCGCCTCTCCTCTCGCGATCGCCGCGGCGTTGCGGCCGGCAATCAGCCCTGACGCGGCGGACTCGACGTAGCCTTCGACGCCGGATACCTGGCCGGCAAACAGCAGGTCGGCGCGACGCCTGGTTTGCCACGTCGGCAGCAGCACCTTCGGTCCGCAGATGTAGGTGTTGCGGTGCACCATGCCGAAACGCACGAATTCCGCGTGTTCGAGGCCGGGAATCAACCGCAACACCCGCGCCTGTTCGCTCCATTTGAGCTGCGTCTGGAAGCCGACCAGGCTGAAGTGATCTCCAGCGAGCGTGTCCTGGCGAAGCTGCACCACCGCGTACGGGAGCTTGCCGGTGCGCGGATCCTTCAACCCGACAGGCTTCATCGGCCCGAACCGCAGTGTCCCTTCACCGCGATGCGCCATCACCTCGATCGGCAGGCAGCCTTCGAAGAATGTTGCGTTGTCGAAGTCATGAACGGACGCCGATTCCGCGGCCGTCAACGCCGCGTAGAACGCCTCGTACTCTTCCTTCGTCATCGGGCAGTTCAGATAGTCACCCTGTTCTTCGGTGCTCAGCGCTTCGAGGGCGCCGTCCTCGGCCTTCGCACTCCACACGTTGCGGCCCCACCGCGACGCGCGGAACACCTTCGACCGGTCGATCGATTCGGCCAGGACGATCGGACTGATGGCGTCGTAAAACGACAGGTGTTCTTCGCCCACCATCTGCTGGATGCTCTGCGACAGCGCCTCCGACGTCAGCGGACCCGTGGCGATGATCGTCGGGGACCAAGCCGGTCCGGGCACTTCGAGAATCTCTTCCCGCGAAATGCGGATCCGCGGATGCGAGCACACCGCCTGGGTGACGGTGTCCGAGAACACATGGCGATCGACGGCGAGGGCAGCGCCCGCCGGGACCCGGGCAGCGTCCGCGGCGCGCATCACGATTGAGCCGAGCCGCCGCATCTCTTCCTTGATCAGGCCGACGGCGTTGTCGATCTTGTCGGCCCGGAATGAATTGCTGCAGACGAGCTCGGCGAGGTCGTCGGTCTGGTGGACCGCGGTCGGCCGGACCGGGCGCATCTCGTGGATCACGACCTCTGCGCCCGCTTCGGCGGCCTGCCATGCGGCCTCACTGCCCGCCAGCCCCCCGCCGATGATGTGGATCATGGTTCAGCCTTCACCGTAAGCCTGCTGCCTTCAGCTTACAGCCTTCCGCCATCAAGCATTCGTCGCAGCGCCGCCCGCGGCCGCCTCACACCATGCGCGTTTTCCACCAGCCTTGCCTGAAGATCACGCCGCTGACGATCGCCAGCATCGAAAACGCGAAGGTCATCACAATGAAGACGCCTTGCGGACCCATGCCGAACCGGATCGCCAGCAGCCACGCCAGCGGGATCTGGACCACCCAGAAACAGGCGAGGTTGATCCAGGTCGGGGTCCATGTGTCCCCCGCACCGTTGAACGACTGGGTGAACACCAGTCCGTACGCAAAGAACACGAACCCCGTGCTCACAATTCGCAGGCAGTCGGTGGCGTAGGCCGCGACGTTGGGATCGGTCGTGTAGATCGAGACGATCGACGGCGCGAACATGATGAAGACCACACTGACCGCGCCGAGAACGATCGCATTGTATTTGCCGGCCGTCCACACCGATCGCTCCGCGCGCTCGGGATCCTTCGCGCCCAGCGCCTGGCCGACCATCGTCGCCGCCGCGTTGCTCAATCCCCACGCCGGGAGAATCGCGAAAATCACCGTGCGGATGCCGATCGTGTAGCCGGCGAGCGCATCGCTGCCGAAGGTCGAGATGATGCGCACCAGGCCGATGTAACTCGACGTGTCGATGAGGATTTGCAGGAACCCGGATCCGCTCAGTCGACACACGCTCCACATCACCGATGGCACCACCCGCAAATGGCGGACTCGCAGGTGGACGCGGCTGCGCCCGGAGAACATCATCCAGAGCTGCATGGCCACCGCGGTGCCGCGGCCGATGTTGGTCCCGACCGCCGCGCCGGTGACACCCATCGCGGGGAATGGCCCGATCCCGAAGATCAGAAACGGACACACGATGATGTTGATGATGTTGCCGAGCCAGAGCATCCGCATGGCGATCGCCGGATCTCCCGCGCCGCGAAACACCGCGTTGTTCAGGAACAACAGGGTCACCGTGGCGTTGCCGAGAAACATGACTTCGGTGTAACCGAGCGACGACCGAATCATCGACTCGGTCGCGCCCATCGCGCGCAGCAGCCGTTCGGCGTTGACATAGCCGAGCACACCAACGGCGGTGGCGACGATGATGCCGAGCGCGATTGCCTGCACGGCGGCCTGGGCGGCGCCTTCAGGATCCTTTTCGCCGACCCGCCTCGAGACGACCGCCATCGCGCCGATGCCTAGACCCATTGCCACCGTGTAGACAATGGTCAGCATCGATTCGGTCACACCGACGGTCGCGACGGCGTCGGCGCTGACGCGCGACACGTAGAACACGTCGACGACGGCGAACAGCGATTCCATCGCCATCTCGAGGACCATCGGCACCGACAGCATCACCAGCGCCGGGCCGACCGGGCCGACCGTGTAATCACGTTCGGAGCCGCGGACGGCCTCTGTGAAGAGCGACCACCACCGTTTCATGACACGACCCATCGACGTACCACCCGTCCGGACCCGGGGATGGCTCACTCAGTCAGGGGTGGAAATGACCGAAACCTGTGAATGGGAAAAGCGACTCGCACGGCGCAGCGGCCGGCCTCAACAGCACAATCGTCGAAGAAGGCCGGCCGCGCCACGACGGTGCGTCATCGCGCCTGGGCGAAAAACTCACGCATCAACCGTCGCAACAGACCGATCGAAGCCAGCACCGCAATCAGATTGGGAATCGCCATCAGCCCGTTGAGTGTGTCCGCGACATCCCAGACCAGGTGCAATGAGCCAACGGCGCCGAGGTAGATGAACACCAGCCAGATCACGCGGTACGGCGTGGCCGCGCGGCTGCCGAATAAATAGACGATGCCGGTCTCCCCGTAATAGCTCCAGCCGATCACCGTCGAAAAGGCAAACAACACGAGGCTGGTCGTCACCACGATGTTGCCCCATGTGCCAGGAAGACCTACCGAGAACGCCTCCCCCGCGAGCGCCGCGCCAGTGGCACCCGAGGACCACACCCCCGTGACGAGAATCGCCATCCCCGTCGCGGTGCAAACCAGGATGGTATCGACGAAAACTTCGAAGATGCCGTAGAGGCCTTGGCGGACCGGATGGTCGGTACGAGCGGCAGCGTGCACGATCGGCGCACTGCCAAGGCCCGCTTCGTTCGAAAACAGCCCGCGGGCAATGCCGTAACGCATCGCCAGCATGATGGTCGAGCCGGCGAAGCCGCCCGTCGCCGCTGCGCCGTTGAAGGCGCTGTCAAACACCAGCGCGAATGCGCCGGGGAGCTCGGTGGCAAACCGCATGAGGATGATCAGACCGCCACCAAGGTAGAACAGCGCCATGAACGGGACCAGATACTCGGTGAACTGGCCGATCCGTTTCACGCCTCCGAGGATCACAGCCGCAGTCGTGACCGCGAGGATCACGCCGGTGAGCGATGGATCGATTCCAAACGACGACTCCAAGCTCGCCGCCACGGAGTTGGCCTGCACCATGTTGCCGATGCCGAATGCGGCAAGTGCGACCAGCCCGGCGAAGATCGCGCCCAGCCACGGCAAGCCAAGCCCGTTGCGCAGCACGTACATCGCGCCGCCGCGCATCTGGCCGGTGGCGTCGGTTTCGCGATAGTGGAGGGCAATGACGATCTCGGCAAACTTGGTGCACATGCCGAGGATGCCCGACACCCATAGCCAGAACAGCGCGCCGGGCCCGCCGATCGAAATCGCCGTTGCTACGCCGGCGATGTTGCCGACACCAACGGTTGAGGCCAATGCCGTCGCGACCGCCTGGAACGGCGAGACTTCGCCTGGCTCGCGGCTCTTCTGGGTGACCTTGCCAAGCACCTCGCGCAGCGCGAAGCCGAGATAGCGAAACTGGACGCCGCCGCTGACGATCGTCAGCAGCAGACCGGTGCCGACCAGCAGCACGATCATCGGCCAGCCCCACACGTAGCCGTTCAGCCACGAGTTTGCGGCAGCAATGGTTTCTGACATCGATGAAGACTAACCCAGCAGGTGGTTACGCCGTTTTCTTTTTCGGCGCCGCCCTCTTCTTGGTCGCGGACGCCTTTGCAGTTTTGGCCTTCTTGGCTTTCTTGCCGCCCATGCCCGCGCGGGCGTTGAGCAGTTCGACGGCGGCGGCCATGGTGACCGCGTCAACCTGCATGCCCTTCGGCACCGAGGCGTTGGTCTCGCCATCAGTGACATAGGGTCCGTAACGCCCGTCGAGAATCTTGACGTCGGCGCCGGAGTCGGGGTGCTTGCCGAGCGCCTTCAGCTCTTTCGGGGCCTGACGGGCGCGGCGCATCGACTTCTTGGGCTGCGCGAGGAGTTCCTTCGCACGCTCGAGCGAGACCGAATAGACATCGTCGGTCTCCTCGAGCGAGCGGAATTCCGACCCGTGCTTGACGTAGGGCCCGAAGCGCCCGATGTTGGCGAGAATCGGCTCGCCATCGTCGCCCCTGCCCAACTCGCGCGGCAGCGACAACAGCTTTAAGGCGTGGTCGAGCGTGATGGTGTCTTCGGTGAATTCGCGGCCGAGCGATGCACGGCGCGGCTTTTCCGCGTCGCGATCCTCCGGCGTTTCGCCCAGTTGGACGTAGGCGCCGAAGCGGCCGTGCATGACGTAGACCTGCTGACCCGTCGCGGGATCGGTGCCGAGGCTCTTCGGTCCTTGTGCCTTTGCCTTCAGCAAGGCGAGGGCCTTTTCGATCGTGAGATCGGCCGGTGCGAGATCTTCCGGCAGCGACGCGCGCGGGCCGCCGTCGTTTTGATCGCCCATCTGCAGGAAAGGGCCATAACGGCCAATCCGTACACGTACCGGCAGATTGGTTTCGGGGTCCCGGCCGACTTCGATCACCGGATACTCGATCGCCTGTCCTTTGTCTTCGACCAGGTGTTCGAGACCCCGGTGCTTCTTGTCGCCGCGGTAGAACTCGGCGAGGAACACCAGCCAGTCCTTCTCGCCGTTGGAGATCTTGTCGAGGATCTCCTCCATCTCCGCGGTGAAGCCGATGTCGACGTAGTCGCCGAAGTGATCGCGCAGCAATCGCGTCACCGCGAACGCGGTGAAGCTGGGAACCAAGGCCTTGCCCTGGCGCGATACGTAGCCGCGGCGCTGAATCGTCGCGACAGTCGGCGCGTAGGTCGACGGCCGGCCGATGCCTTCTTCTTCGAGGCGCTTGACCAGCGAGGCTTCCGTGTAACGCGCCGGCGGCGACGTCTCGTGCCCTTTCGCGTCGAGCGCGAGCAGGATCAGGTCCTTGTCGAGGTGATCGGGCGCCCACACCTGATCGCCGACGGCGAGCTTCGGCAGTACGGTGTCCTGCTCGGCCAGTTCTGCCGAAGGGTCGTCCGAACCCTCGACATAGGCGCGTAGATAACCTGCGAACTCAATCGCCTTGCCGCTGGCATTGAACGTTGCCGGACCGCCATCGGTCGTCTCGCCGGTGATCTCGATGGTCGTGCGCAGCAGCTTCGCGTCGGCCATCTGCGACGCAACCGCCCGCTTCCAGATCAACTCGTAGATGCGCAGCTCGTCGCTCTCCAGAATCCGTTCCAGCGACTGCGGAGTGCGATGGAAATGCGTCGGCCGGATCGCCTCGTGCGCTTCCTGGGCGTTGCGCACCTTGGTCTGATATTGGCGCTGCTGATGGAAGTTCGCGCCGTAAAGCTCCTTCACCGCCTGCTCTGCTTCCGACAACGCCTTCTGGCTCAACGTCGTCGAATCGGTGCGGTGATACGAGATCAAGCCTTCGAGCTCGCCGCCGCCGAGGTCCATGCCCTGGAACAGCCGTTGCGCGATCTGCATGGTGCGCTCGGATGAGAATCCCAGCTTGCGGTTCGCTTCCTGCTGCAGCGTCGACGTGGTGAACGGAGGTGACGGCCGTTGCGTGAACGGCTTCTCTTCGACACTGGTCACCGTCCAGGGCAACCGGCGCATCAACGTTTCGCGCAGCGCCGTCGCGTCCTTCTCGCCAAGCAGGCGTACGGTGGTGGATTCGAGGTTGCCCTTGCTGTCGAAATCCTTACCGGTCGCAACGCGTTGGCCGCCGACCTTTGCCAGCGTCGCCGAAAACTCGCTCGTGCCGCCGCGCAGTTTCGCTTCGAGGTCCCAGTAGCTTGCGGTCCTGAACGCGAGACGCTCTTCCTCTCTCTCGACAATCAGCCGCACGGCGACGCTCTGGACGCGCCCGGCCGACAGTCCCGTCTGCACCTTCTTCCACAACACCGGCGACAGCGTGTAGCCGTACAGCCGATCGAGAATGCGGCGGCTTTCCTGGGCGCGCACCAGGTTCTCGTCAATGTCGTGGACTTCCGCGAGCGCCGCGTTTACGGCCTCTTCCGTGATCTCGTGAAAGACGATGCGCCGAACCTTGACCTTGGGTTTGAGCAGTTCCTTGAGATGCCAGCTGATGGACTCGCCTTCGCGATCGGGGTCGGTCGCGAGAATCAATTCCGACGCGTCCTTGAGCGCCGCTTTCAGAGCCGTGACGTTCTTCTTCTTGTCCGCCGGCACCACGTAGTAGGGGGTGAAGTTGCCTTCGGTGTCGACGCCCAGACGGCCCCACGGCTTGCGCTTGATCTCCTCAGGTACTTCCGCGGCCGACTCGGGCAAGTCGCGAATGTGGCCATAGCTCGCTTCGACTCGGTATTTGTCCCCAAGGAAGCGTGCCAACGTTCGCGCCTTTGCCGGCGACTCCACTATGACAAGCGGTTTTGGCATTGAAATATCACTACACCTTACTCCGGGATCGAACGAACCGGCCCGATCCAATCCGTTGGACTTCCCCGGCCAACTCCCATTCGAGCAGTCGCGCCAAGGCTTCCCCGGGCGGGATACGCATCTGTTCAGCGAGCTGATCTACCGTAAATTCAACAACTTCGAAGGACTGCGCCGTTCCGGCCGCGCGCGGAACACCGAAGGCCGAACGCGGCTCGAGCCCGAGCTCTTGAAGAATATCGACCGCAGACTCGACGAGCTTTGCCCCGTCGTGCAACAGCGCATTGCCGCCGCGATTGCGCCCGCCGACGATCGTCCCAGGCACCGCCATCACCTCCCGGCCCTGATCCGCGGCGAGGCGCGCCGTGATCAACGAGCCGCTTTTCTCCCGCGCCTCGACGACCACCACCGCTTTAGACAGGCCGCTGATGATGCGGTTGCGCCGAGGGAAGTGCCATTCGTCGGGCGGCGAACCGGGCGCGAATTCGGTGACCAGCAGCCCCCGCGCGGCGATTTCCTCCGTCAGGCGATCGTGTTCAGCGGGATACACGCGGTCGATCCCCGTCCCCAGCACGGCGATGGTGCGGCCGCCGCCGTCGAGCGCGCCGCGATGCGCGGCTGAATCGATGCCGCGCGCCAGACCGCTGACCACGACGACACCGGCGCGCGCCAGATCCGCCGCGATCTCCCGCGCGGCGATCAGGCCCTCGTTCGAGGCGTTTCGCGCCCCGATCACTGCGACGCAGATCTCCGACCACGCCGATTGATCGCCCCGCGTCCACAGACACGCGGGCGGATCCGCAATTTGCGCGAGGAGTTGTGGGTATGGGGAGTGGCCGAGATGGACGCAGGTCATACGGAAATACCCCGCAGACCGCCCTGACCGACGACGACGATAGCATGGATTGTTCACTTGCCCCCTCAGGGGGAGGTGGCTATAGTCAGAATTAAGAACCATGTCCCTCCGCCCTCTGGCGTTTGCATTCCTGATGGCCTTGGTGTCGGCACCCGCGGTGTGGGCCGGGCAGCGAGGCGAGGCCAAGGAACAAGTCGAGTTCGGCATCCAGGTGGCGCAGCGGGGGCTGTGGAAAGAGGCGATCTATCGCTGGGAACGCGCCGCCCAGATCGATCCCACGTATGCGGCGGCGTACAACAACCTCGCGGTGGCCTACGAGCACGAAGGTCAGTTGCAGAAGGCTCGGGATGCGTACGAAAAAGCGCTCAAGCTCGAGCCCAACAACGCGCTTGTCCGGCAGAACTACGACCTGTTCAAGGAAATCAATGACCGCGCGGCTCAGAAAGACGGTCGGCAGCTGTAGTCTGGTGCTGGTCGCGCTGCTCGCGGCCTGCACCAGCTATACCGAAATCCCGATCGAAACGCCGATCCAGCCGAAGCTGGATGTGACGCCGTTCCAGCGCATCTTCATTGCCGGCTTCATTGCCGGCGCGAACGAAGACGTCGACGCCAACATGGAAACCGTCCGGCTGCTGCGCAGCCAGTTGCGCAACAAGGGCATCATGCGCGTGATCGACGCCGACACGCTGCCGCTGCTGGAAATCGCCAAACAGAATGGCGGAGACAGCGCACCCCCGGCTCCCGATCAGCAGCCCGCGACACCGCCGCAGGAGCAGGAGCAGGACAAGGCGCCGGTGATCGACGACGAGAAAGATCTCGAGCAGTATCAGCACGTCTTCGCGAACGTCGCGTACTGGAAGCGGATCGGCGAGGAGTATCAGCAACCGTTGATCGTGACGGGCGCCGTGTTGTTCGCGCCGCAGCAGCGCTCCGGCTTCGTGCAGCGCGAACAGGAGTCCTACGATCCGTTCGGGCGCCGTGTCGTGGTGCCGGTCCGGACCTACATGGAACGCAAGGGCTTCGTCCTCCGGCCGACGTTCATCTTCATCGACGGGCGCACCGGCGAAACATTGCACACCGAGACCTTTCGCGAAGAGATCCTCTATAACGCCAACCAGCAGACCCCGGCGCTTTCGTCGTATTTCGAGCTGATGGACCGGCTGTTGCCGGCCTTCCTTAACACGTTGAGCGCACAGAAGATAAAGGGCACCAGAACCCTCCTGAAGTAGGCCCGGGCAGGACAAAGAGTATGGCTCTGGGGTATACTCATTTGTTCCCGCGAGCTGCGAATTTACGACACTCGCAATAGCCTGTCCGCCGTAGCGTCAGTGAAGGCGGAGGAGATTTCCACGTGTTTGCAATCATTCAGGCCTCAGGCCGCCAGTTCCGCGTCGAGCCCGGCGCCATCATCGCCATCGACGGCCACAACGCCGGCGAGAGCGGCGGCGAGGTGTCTTTCGACCAGGTGCTGCTCGTCAGCAACGACAACGGCGAAGTGACGACCGGCGCGCCGTTCGTCTCCGGCGCCAAGGTGCTCGGCGTGGTCGGCGACCTGGACAAGGGCAAGAAGGTCCGCGTTTTCAAGAAGAAGCGCCGCAAGCAGTACCGTCGGACGAAGGGGCACCGTTCCCTCCTGACCCGCGTGCGCATCACTGACATTCAGGTTTAATAGAGCAGCGTCATGGCAACAAAAAAAGGACAGGGCTCGTCACGCAACGGCCGCGACAGCAATTCGCAGCGGCTCGGCGTCAAGCGCTTCGAAGGTAACCTCGTCACCGGCGGCTCGATTCTGGTGCGCCAGCGCGGTCGCAAGTACCGGCCCGGCCTCAACGTCGGCCTCGGCAAGGACGACACGTTGTTCGCGAAAATCACCGGCACGGTGAAGTTCGAGGATCACGGCCAGCGCGGCAGGTTCATTTCGGTCCATCCCGTCGAGTAGCGGGAACCCGGAGCCCGTAACAGCGAACCGATAGTTCATCGGGTTCCTGTTCACGGCTCCCCAAGTGGCCTCCCCATGCAATTCGTCGACGAAGTCGACATTCACATCCAGGCCGGACACGGCGGCAGCGGATCGCTCAGCTTCCGTCGTGAAAAATTCGTCCCGCGCGGCGGTCCCGACGGCGGCAACGGCGGCCAGGGCGGCTCGGTGTTCGCGGTCGCCGACCCCCATCGCAATACGCTCGTTCACTTCCAGTTCGTGCCCGAATACAAGGCGCAGCGCGGCGGCAATGGCGCCGGCGCGCTACGCAGCGGCCGTCATGGCAAGGATCTCGAGATCCCCGTGCCGATCGGCACGTTGATTTACGCAAAGGATCCGGACAGCGGCGCACTCGATCTGCTCGCCGACATGACCGAGGCCGGCCAGCGCGTGCGGCTGGCCAAAGGCGGACGCGGCGGGCTGGGCAACGCGCACTTCGCGACGTCGACGAATCGCGCGCCGCGCAAGGTGCAGCCCGGCGAACCCGGCGAAGAATTCGATCTCCACCTCACGCTGAAACTGCTCGCCGACGTAGGGCTGGTCGGCTACCCGAACGCTGGCAAGTCGACGCTGATCTCGGTCATCTCGGCGGCCAAGCCGAAGATCGCGGACTACCCATTCACGACGCTGGTCCCGAATCTGGGCGTCGTCGCTCTGCCGGGAGACCGCAGCTTCGTCGTCGCGGACGTGCCGGGATTGATTGAAGGCGCACACGACGGTCACGGGCTCGGTCACCAGTTTCTGCGTCACATCGAGCGCACCAAAGTGTTGATTCACCTGGTCGACGTCTCGGGCGCGTCAGGCCGCGACCCGGTTGAGGATTTCGACACGATCCGGCGCGAGCTGGAGTTGTACAACCCGGAATTGCTCCGTAAGCCGCAGCTGGTCGCCGCGAACAAGATGGACGCCGTCGACGAGCCCGCACGGGTCAGCGCGCTCGAAAAGCGAGTCAAGAGACTGAAGCTGCCCTTCTTCAAGATCTCCGCCGTCGTCGGCGAAGGCACGCGCGAGCTGCTCGAAGCGGCATGGCCGATCATCGCCAAGGGCCGCGAGGACGAGCGCGCGGCCATCGAGCTCGAAAAGCTGGCGCGGGAGGAAGCCGACTTGTCGTCCGACGCGCGAGATGCCAAAGAGGACTACAACCCTGCGCTGATGCCGCCGTTGCGCGGCGGCAAGACGACGACCAAGAAGCGCCGATGAATGTCGGTGTGCTCGGCGGCACCTTCGACCCGATTCACCTCGGACACGTCGCGGCCGCCGAGGCCGCGCAGACCTCGCTGTCACTCGACTCGATCATGCTGGTGCCCTCGCGCATCCCGCCGCATCGCCGCGATCCAACAACGGCCACCGCCGAACATCGTTTTGCCATGGCGCAGCTGGTTGCGGCCGAGCATCCCGGCTGGAGCGCGTCGCGCATCGAGCTCGACCGGAAGGGACGGTCCTATACGTTTGATACCCTGACCGAGCTCAACCATCCGGGTACGCAGATTTTTTTCATCGTCGGGTCGGATGCATTTGCGGAAATTGCGACGTGGTCGCGCTATCCGGCCGTGCTGGACCTCGCGCATTTCGTGGTCGTCTCTCGGCCGGGAATCACGTTAGACTCGTTACGTGCACGGGTGCCATCGGCCTTCAGCCGTCCGTTCGACGCCGCGTACGGCGGGCGGCCCGCAAAAACGCGCGTGATTCTGG
>Ga0196963_10001377_pt1 | contig 16658 bp, 15 predicted proteins | sample S1_5metaG_FD_148600 | JGI IMG/M metagenome (GOLD analysis project Ga0196963, IMG submission 148600) | Soil microbial communities from Anza Borrego desert, Southern California, United States - S1_5 | ecosystem: Environmental > Terrestrial > Soil > Desert | place: USA: California | collected... | reverse complement strand
GTCGATGAAGCGTGTGCGACCGGGCAGCGCTTCGAGGTGAGGGCCGAACACGGGGCGCAGATCGTCGAGCTGCGCTGCGGGCGGCGCCGACGGATCGGTCAGCCGTAGGCGGTGGAGGCGGCGGATCGTCTCGGGAAGATAGGAGGCCGGTGTCACCGCGTTCGTGAGCACGACGCCCCCGGGAGCGATCAGTCGAACGAGATGGGCGAGCATCGCCGGCGGATCGTTCTGGAAGGGGATGCACCCCTCGGCGAGCAACAGGTCGAATCGCTCGTCGGTGTCGAAGTCCTCGAAGTACGAATGCACGATCTCGTGCGTGCTGCCCGGAGCCAGCTGCCCGAGCGTGGACCGGGTCTGCTCGATCCCGGCGGGGTTGCCGTCCACGAGGACGTAGCGCGCCGGCGCCTGCCGCGCCACGTGCACGCTGTTGTGCCCCGATCCAGGACCGAACTCGATGACGTTCGCGCCCCGGAGCAGGCGTGGCGGCACCCCCAGCGCGTGGAACAGGGTGTCGCGCCGACCGAGGTGGGCGTCGAGGTCGGAGAGATCCTGCCGAACGGGGGAGATCGTGTGCTCGGCGTAGAACTCGACGAACGCCCTCCGAGTCACGATGCCGGCTGATCGAAGAGCAGCGTGAGCTCCGCGCTGATGCGAGTGGTGGTCGCACGGTTCGGCACGCCCACGTGGAGCAGGCGCTCGTTGAAGATCACGAGCGTCCCCGGCTCGGTCGGCAGCAGCAGGACGTCCTCGGGATCGACCGGGTCCTCCAGCCACGTGTGATGACCGTCGTCTGCCCACGCCCACGATCGACGGTGCGACATGGGCACGACGCCGAGACCGTTGCGGCCCGGCTCGCACACGATTGGGATCCAGACCTTTGCCGTGCGGGTGTCGAGCGACCAATCGGGGTTGGTGCGGGCATGGACCTCGTGGAACCACCGGTCGGCGTGAAGGCCGCCGACGTCGGACGGGACGTTCGGCCGCACGATGCGCCAGTAGATGTCACGGCGCCCTCGTTCGATCACCTCGCCGTAGACCGGCTCGGCGACCCGGAAGGGACCGAGCTCGTCACGGAGCCGGTCGACGAAGGGAAGGCCGAGCAGTCGATCGACATCCACATCGGGGAGGACTCTGTGCGCCTTGGACCCCCAGAGCGCCTGGTGATCGACGACGTCGGCGAGCTGGTGATAGCTGGCGAGTCCGACCGATGCCGCGGTGTCGACCACCTCGGGATGCACGACGCGGATCCGGTCGAGCCACTGACGCTCGATCGCCGCGGTGAAGATCGCCAGCTCGTGCTCGTCGAGGGTGACGGCCGTGCTGAAGCCGGGCTCGTCGAAGACGGACGAGGCCACGTGCTGCTCTCGGAGACGCACTGATCCAGCGTACCGACGGGGTGCCGGTGCGCCACGACGCCGCCCCGACCGCTCGAGATCCGAGCGCGTGCCTGTACGGTGACCGCCCGTCATGGTCGATCGGAACGGCAGCTGCCGGTCATGCGGCGCCGGCTGCCGCACGGTGCTGGACCTCGGCGAGCAGCCCGTGCTCAATCGGTACCCCGCCGGCGCGGACGACGAGCTCGTCACCTACCGCTTGACGCTGGCGGTCTGCGAAGCGTGCGGTCTGGCGCAACAGGGGAGTCCGCCCGCGGCCGCGGACGTGCTGCGGTCCGGGACCGGGACCTATCGCGAGCCCACGCAGCACCTCGAGCGTGTCGCCGCCGCGGTCCGAGAGCTCGTGGCACTGCCGTCGCCCTCGGCGGTCGTGGGCTTGAGCGAGCACGACGTCCCGCTCGTGGTCGCACTGCGTGGCACCGACACCGACCGGCCAACGTTGCGCATCGACCTCGTCGCCGGCGACCTTCACCCCCCGACCGCCCTCCTGCAAGAGCGAGTGACGCCGGATGCTGCGCCGCGCCTGCTCGAGGGAGGGCGCCCGGCCGGCGTGCTCGTCGCCCGCTCGCTGCTCGAGCACGCGCACGACCTGCCCCGCCTCCTCGAGACGCTGGCCGCGCTCGTGGTCGACGGCGGCCACCTCGTCGTCGAGGTGCCGGACGGGGCTCGGCTGCTCGACACGGCGGATCCGTCGCTCCTCTGGGAGGAGCACGTCTTCTACTTCACCGCCTCGTCGCTGCGGGCGACGCTGGCGCGGCATGGGTTCGAGCCGCTCACGACGATCGCGATCGACGAGGTGGGTGAGCTCATCTGCATCGCCCGTCGCGCCGCGGCGTCCGAGGCCGTCGGTGCCCCTCCCGCGGCGGAGATCGCCGCCGCCCACGCCCTGGCTGACCGCGTCGCCGACCTCGGCGCGCGGTGGCGTGCGCTCCTCGCCGCGCACCGGGCCGCCGGGCGTCGGATCGCGCTCTTCGGCGCGGGTCACACCGGCGCGATGTTCGTGAACGCGCTCGGGCTCGGCGACGCGTTCGACGCGGTCATCGACGACTCGCCCGCCAAGCAGGGCCGGTTGCTCCCCGGCGCCGGGCTGCCGATCGTGCCGTCCAGCGAGCTGGCGACGATCGAGATGTGCGTGCTCGCGGTGAGCGGTGAGCTGGAGGGCGCCATCGTCGCTGCGCACAGCGACCTCAGCGCTCGCGGTGGCGTGTTCGCGTCCATCGCACCCTCGAGCCCCCGCTACGGGCTCGCGGACCCGGTACGCATCGAGCCGCTTCCCATCGTGGTGGTCGAGGACGACGACATGCGCCAGGTGGGCGAGCTCGCTCGACGCACGACGCGTGGTCGGGCGCGGATCTGCGCCCACGGTGATCCGGGCGATGCGCTCCACGAGATGCTCATCGTGCTCGACCGCAGCACCTACATCCGACCCCATCGCCACCACGGTCGCCCCGAGTCGTTCCACGTCGTCTCCGGCGAAGCGGACATCGTGCTGTTCGACGACGACGGTGAGATCAGCGGCGTCATGGAGATGGGACCGTTCGGAAGCGGACGAGCGTTCTACTACCGGATGAACGAGCCGAGGTTCCACATGGTCCTCGTGCGCAGCGAGCAGTTCGTGGTGCACGAGACGACGACCGGTCCCTTCGACCCGAGTGGCACCGAGCAGGCGCCTTGGGCACCGTCGGAGGACGACCTCGACGCCCGCCGCGACTACCTCGCCGCGGTTCGCGCCCGGGTGGGAAGCCGATGACGCGCCGGTCGATCGTGGTCGGCGGCTCCAAGGGCATCGGGCGCACGCTGGCTCGCTCCTGGGTCGCGGCGGGCCACGACGTGATCATCCTGTCCCGGAGCGAACCCGAGGGCGTCGACGGGCTGCGGCACCTGCCGGTCGACCTCGAGGACAGCGCCGCGGTCGACGCCACGGCGAGTGCGCTTGCCGCCGAGGGCTTCGACGACCTCGTCTTCGTGCAGCGCTACCGAGGCGACGATCCATGGGGTGGTGAGCTGGCGATCACGCTGGACGCCACCCGGCTCGTCACCGAACGACTCGTCGATGCGCAGCCCCCCGGCCGACCGGGGTCGATCGTGTTCGTCACGTCCCTGGCCGCATCGCTCGTCGTCCCCGATCAGGCGGCGGGCTATCACGCCGCCAAGGCCGGCATGGACGCGCTCATGCGGTACTACGCCCACCGCTACGGTCCGAAGCAGGTCCGGGTGAACGCCGTCGCGCCGGGGCTGGTGCTCAAGGAGGAGGCGGAGGCGTACTTCGCCGCGAACCCCGGTGTGCTCCGGGACCGGACGAGCGCGACGCCCCTTGGTCGCATGCCGACGGCCGGGGAGATCGCCGGTCTCGTCGCGTTCCTCTGCTCGGAGGCGGCGGCGATCGTCACCGGGCACGTGCTCGTTGCCGACGGTGGCCTGTCGTTGACCTTCCAGGCCGCGCTGCGGCCGCCGGCGTGACGGCGCTTCCCGGCCTGCGGACCCGGACCACGTGCCGGCTCTGTCTCGCGCCGGCTCTCGAGCTCGCCGTACCGCTCGCGCCGTCGGCGCTCGCCGACGAGTTCGTCCCCGCCGACCGTCTCGATCGGCCCCAACCCGCGTATCCGATGGATCTGTACTTGTGCCGGGCATGCGGTCACCTGCAGCTTCCACATGTCGTCGACCCGGTCATCCTCTTCGCGGGCTACATCTACACCTCGTCGAGCTCGCCGGGGCTGCGTGAGCACTTCGAGCGCTACGCCGATGCCATGGCGGAGCTCGTCCCGCTCCACGGTGCCTTCGTGGTCGATATCGGAAGCAACGACGGCACGTTTCTGCGCGCGCTTGCCGGGCGCGGCGCCCGCGTCGTCGGAGTCGACCCCGCGGTTGCCGTGGCCGAAGCCGCGACCGCTGCCGGTACGCCGACCATCGCATCGATGTTCACGCCCGATGTGGCGCAGCGGATCCTCGACGAGCACGGTCATGCTCGACTCGTCACCGCGAACAACGTCTTCGCCCACGCAGACGACCTCGGTGGCATCGCGGACGGTGTCCGCACGCTCCTCGATCGCGATGGGGTCTTCGTCTTCGAGGTTGCGTACCTCGGCGACATGATCGACGGCTTCGTCTTCGACGGCGCATACCACGAGCACCTGTGTCATCACTCGGTGACGCCGCTTCGAAGCTTCCTCGACAGCCATGGACTCGAGCTGCTCGACGTGCAGCGCGTCGCGACCAAGGGTGGCTCGATCCGATGCTTTGCGCAGGCCAAGGGCGGGCCGCGCTCAGTGTCGCCATCGGTGGAGGAGTACGTCGCCGCCGAACGTGACGCCGGTCTCCTCGACGTCGCCACCTTCGCCCGCTTCTCCGAGCGCCTCGACCGCCTGGTCACCGAGGTTCGCGACCTCCTCACCTCGGTCCGCGACCGCGGCAGCTCGGCGGTGGGGTTCGGTGCGTCCGCCACGACGACGACGTTGCTGCACCACTTCGGGATCGCGCACCTCCTCGACGCGATCGTCGACGAGCGTCCCGCTCGTCAAGGGCTGTTCAGTCCCGGGTTCCACCTCCCGGTGGTGGGTCCCGACGTGCTCCTCGGGCCCGATCGGCCAGACGTCGTCGTGATCCTGGCGTGGCGGTTCGCAGAGGCGATCGCGCGCGACCACGCGGAGTTCCTCGACGCCGGCGGCCGCTTCCTGGTGCCGTGCCCGACCGTGCGCTGGATCAGCGCATCGGGCTGAGCGAGCCGAGCTCGGCGTACAACGAGCGGATCTGCTCGACGAGGCGATCGCGCTCGAAGGTCCGACTGATCTCGCGGCCCGCCTCGCCCATGCGTGCCCGACGAGCCGGATCGTCGAGCAGCTCCCGCACGGCGGCGGCGAACGGCTCGGGGGCGCCGGCAGGTACGACCAGCCCGTTGCGATCGTGATGGACGACGGTCCGCACGCCGCCCACGTCGGTCGCGACCGAAGGGCGACCCGATGCCGCCGCTTCGATCAGGGCGACGGGCGTCCCCTCGTTGCGGCTCGTCAGGACCACGACGTCGAGGTCGACCATCGCTGCGGCGACGTCGGCCCACCAGCCTGTGAAGTGCACGCGGTCGGAGAGGCCCAGCGCGCCCGTCCGACGCTCGAGGTCGGCCCGTAGCTCGCCGTCACCGAGCACGGCGAGGTGCACGCCCGGGAGCGACTGCATCGCGTCGAGGAGCATGGCGTGGTCCTTGATCGGCACCAGCCGGCCGACGGTGCCGATGAGCGGGACGTCGGGACCGAGTCCGAGCGTGGCTCGCAGGCGCCCCTCGACGCCGGCGCGGTGCGAGCTGAGGTCGAGGCCGAGCCGGATCAGTCGGTATTGCGACGGGCGACCGATCCGGAGATCGAGGAGCTCGTCGCGGACCTCTTCGCTGATCGCAACGAGGACGTCCGTCCTGCGCGCCAGGAGGCGCTCGGTCTCGAGGAAGGCGCGCTGCTTCGCCCGGCCGAAGTAGCCCTCCAGGACGTGGCCGTGGAAGGTGTGGACCGTGCGAGGCCGCGGACGGAGCGTGAGTGAAGCCAGCCGGGCGATGGTTCCCGCCTTGGCCATGTGGCTGTGCACGATGTCCGGGGCGAAGGCGTCCAGCCGGCGCCGAACCGCGGCCAGCGCTCGGGCATCGGTCGCGGGTGCGAGCTCGCGCACGAGCGGCACGCGGACGACGTCGACGCCCGGGGACGCCAGCTCGCCCTCGCTCTCGGTCGGCGTGCCCGCGAGCAGCAGCGTCTGGTGCTCGGGACGCAGCGCCTCGGTCAGCAGGAGCGCCTGGCGCGCCGGTCCGCCGATGTTGAGCCGGGTGATGACGCGGGCGACGCGCACGAGGACGGCAGGGTATCGGCGCGCCGGCCGCGATCTCCTACGGTCGTGCACGTGCCTCGGGCGCTCCGCGTGCTCTTCCTCGTTCCCTATCCGGCCGACCGCGCGCCGGGTCAGCGGTACCGCGTGGAGCAGTGGGTGCGGCTGCTCGGGGACGGCGCGGTCGAGGCGACCTTCCGGCCCCTGTTCGATCGCGAGGCCTATGAGGTGCTCTACCGCCCCGGTCACCTCGGTCGGAAGGCCGTCGCGGTGCTCGACGGGCTCGGTCGCCGGATCGCCGACACCGTGCGGGTGACACGTCACGACGTGGTGGTGCTCTACCGCGAGGCCTTCCCGATCGGCCCTGCGATCATCGAGCGGCTCGTCGAGCGGCGCATGCCGGTCGTGTACGACTTCGACGACGCCATCTTCCTCGGTGACACGAGCCGCGCGAACCGCATGTTCTCGGCGCTGAAGCAGCCACGCAAGGTCGAGCAGATCGTGGCCGGCGCCGCCGCGACGACGGTGAGCAACGAGTGGCTGGCGGCGTGGGCGCGTGACCACTCGAGTCGCGTGGTCGTGATCCCGCCGACAGTCGACCTCACGCAGCACCGACCGATGGCGCGCCCGCCGGGCACTCGCGTGCGCATCGGCTGGAGCGGTAGCCCGACGACGGCCGCGCACCTGCACACGATCGACGGTGCCCTCCGCCGTGTCCTGGCGTCGCGCGAGGTCGAGCTCGTCGTCGTGGGTGCGCCGGACTACGGACTCCCCGGAGCAGCGAACGTCGTCGTGAGGCGCTGGAGCCCTGCAGCCGAGGTGGCCGACCTCGCCTCGTTCGACATCGGCGTCATGCCGCTGCCCGACGACGCATGGAGTCGGGGCAAGGCCGGGATGAAGGCGCTCCTGTCGATGGCGATGGCCACCCCCGTCGTCGTCTCGCCCATCGGCGCGAACACCGACATCGTCCAGGACGGCGTGAACGGCCGCCACGCCGGCAACGAAGACGAGTGGGTGGCCGTCCTCGAAGAGCTCGTCGACGATGCCGCGCTCCGACGCCGTCTCGGTCAGGCCGGCCGCGCAACCGTCGAGGACCGCTTCAGCGGGCAGCGCTGGGCCCCCGTCTTCCTCGACGTTCTCCGCGCCGCTGCTGACCGATGACCCTGACCGCGGGTCGTCCAGGTCCGCAGACCGTGGTCGCGGTGACGTCCTGGCCCTTCGACGACGCCCTTGTCCAGACCTACACGCTCCCGTATCTGCAGATGATCCTTCGTCGGCTCGGGGGTGACGGGAGGGTGGTGCTCGTCACGCAGGAGCCGGAGCGGTCGCCGCGTCGGCTGACCCGGTTCGAGGCCACACCCGGCATCGACGTCGTCGCCCGACCGTGGGCACCGGTCGGACCGCGCGGTGCCCGCCATCTCGGCATCCTGCTGCTCCGGACCGTCGCCCTCGCGGCACCGAGATCGGTGGTCGCCGTGCATGCGTTCGGGACGCCGGCAGGACTGCCCGCGATGCTCGCGGCCGCCGCGACCCGGACGCCGCTCGTCGTCGACAGCTTCGAGCCGCACGCGGACGCGATGGTCGAGAACGGCACGTGGGAGCCGAACAGTGCTGCGCACCGGGTTCTCGCCCGCGCCGAGCGGCGGATGGCGAAGCAGGCGTGGGCGGTGGTCGGCACGACGGCGGCGATGGCCGACTACGCGCGCGAACGGCTCGGCGTGACGCCGTCGCAGTTCTTCGTCAAGCCCGCGTGCGTCGACCTGGGTCGGTTCCGGCCGGCGGAGGCGATGGGTGCCGCGGACGCGGACGTCGTGTGCGTGTACGCGGGCAAGCTCGGCGGCATCTACCTCGAGCAGGAGCTCTTCGAGCTCTTCGCCGCCGCGGTGAGGCGCTGGGGCTCGCGCTTCCGCGTCGAGATGCTCACCAGTGCCGATCGTGCGCATGTCGAGGCCGGGTGTCGAGCCGCGGGCGTCGACCCCGCGATCGTCCGATCCCGCCTGGTGCCCCACGACGAGGTCGCCGGGATCCTGCGGACCGCCGACTTCGCGGTGAACCCGGTGCGCCCGGTCCCGACGAAGCGCTACTGCACGTCCATCAAGGACGGGGAGTACTGGGCCTCCGGTCTCCCGGTCGTCATCACGCCCGACATCTCGGACGACTCGGCCGTCATCGCGGCGCGCCGCATCGGTGCCGTCATCCGCGAGCTGTCGGCTCCGGCGTACGACGAGGCGATGGCGCAGATCGACGCGCTCCTGCAGCCGCACGAGCGTGAGCGCGTGCGGGTCGAGGCGCGGCGGGTCGCAGAGGAGCTGCGGAGCTTCTCGATCGCCGAGGGCGTCTACGACGCGATCTACGGACGTCCTGACGGCTCGTGAGGCCGGACGGCCCGCAGCTCGAGCGAGTCGCCGACGCCGGTGATGCCGAGCAGGCGGTTCAGCGTCCGCTTCGCCGCGCGCCCCACGGCGCCGCGCTCGACGGCGGCGTTGAGCTCACGCGACGAGATGGGCGCGCGAACCGGGGGAGCGGCTGCCCCGGCGGACGGCCGGCGCCGTGCGAGCAGCATCGACGGGTTGAGCCCCCGCGACACGACGCGCTCGGTCGTGAAGCCCGTGGCTCGGAGCAGCTCCCGCAACCCGCGGGGTGAGAACAGCTGCAGGTGCTCGGGCGGCGCGACGTTCGGCCATCTCGTGCCCAGGAGACGATGGTTGAGCGAGCCCCCGTTCGGCGTCGTGCCCCACAGCAGGCCGCCGGGTCGCAGCAGTCCGATGGCGCGCACCAGGTACGCCGCGGGATCGGGGAGGTGCTCGAGGACCTCGACCATCGCCACCACGTCGAAGTGCCCGGCCGGCAGATCGGTGGCCAGGAGATCCCCGGTGATCACCGTCCATCCGGCGCCGCGGCCCATCTCGGCCGCGACCTCGGACAGCTCGGTGCCCCAGCACGTCCAGCCGTGGCGCGCGGCGGCACGGAGGAGGTCACCCGAGCCGAAGCCGACGTCGAGCACGTCGCCCGTCGCCCGGTGCGGCGCCCAGCCGTCGATGACCTCGTCGAGTCGGCGTTGCACGTGCTCGGGCGCCTCCGATGCGTCCTCGTAGTAGTCGGCGTAGAAGGCGGCGAGCTCGCCGGGTGTCGGGAGCCGGTCCGTGGAAGCGGTCGCGCACTCGGCGCACTGCCGCCAGCGGTACTCGCCGGCGGCGCCGCGATCACGGAGGTTGGTGGACGCGCAGGCGGGGCACGGACGCTCCGTCACAGGATCGACGACCGTACTCCCCGTCGTATGCTGCTCCGTCCCCGTGATGGCCGTGCACGATCGGAACCGCGAATGAGCGTCTATCAGCCGACCCTCAACCCCGACCCGCGTCTGGCACGGGCGCTCGTGGAGCGCGGCGCACTCGCGGGGGCGCCGCTGCACGTCATCGACGGTGGGTCACGCGGGGGTGCCGAGCCGCACTGGTCCGTGTTCCTTCCGCACCTTCGGGTGGTGGCCTTCGAGCCGGATCGAGCGGAGTGCGACCGCCTCAACGCGACATCCGAGCCGTGGCAACGGCACGTGCCGACAGCGCTCGCCGGGAGTCGAGGCACGGCGACGCTCCACCTGGCGCGCTTGCCCGACTCGAGCACCCTGCTGGAGAACGACGTCGACTTCATAGAGCGCTTCTGGATGGGCGGAGAGCTCGAGCACGTCGGCGCCGTCGAGGTCCCCACCGTCGACCTCGACTCGGTCCTCGCCGACGAGGGGCTTCCCGGCGTCGACGTCGTGAAGCTCGACGTCGAGGGGGCCGAGCTGGACATCCTCCGGGGCGGCGAGACGGCCCTGGGCAGCGCGCTCATGCTCTCCCTCGAGGTGTGGTTCCAACGCGACCACATCGGCCGGCCGCTCTTCGGAGAGATCGATGCGCACCTCCGCGAGCGATCGTTCGCGCTCTTCGACCTGCGACAGATCGCGCGCTGGCGTCGCCGAGCGCTCGCGGTCGACCGCGAGGGGTGGATCGGCGCCGGTCAGCTCATGTACGCCAACGCGCTGTACTTCCGCGACCTCCCCGCGGAGGTCGCCTCCACCGGCGGCTCGTCCGTGGGTGGTATCGGCGCGCTCAAGCTCGCCGCGCTCGCGGATGTGTTCTGCTATCCGGACTTCGGCGTCGAGGTCCTCGAGGCCGGTGTCTCCGCCGGTTGGTTCACCGCCGCCGAGGCCGATCGGCACGCCGACCTCCTCCGTGCGGTGGGCGTGTCCTTCGACTCGCGCGGCAAGCGCGCCGTGCGTGCCGCCGTCCGTACGGTCCTCCCGCCGCGCGTGCGGCGCCGGGCGATGTCGTACGTGCAGGGTCTCCTGGAAGCGTGACCTCTGCCGACACGACGGTCTCGATCGTCATCCCGACGTATCGGAACCCCGAGTCGCTCGCCGCCACGCTCGAGTCCGTGGCGAGTCTCGACTTCGATCCCCGTCGATGGGAGGTCGTCGTCGTCGACGACGGCGGCGGCGACGCGGCGACGGCCGCGGTGGTCGAGCGGGCGCGGAGCAACATGCCCGTGCCGATCACGCTGCGAGCGCAGCCGAACGCCGGCGCTGCCGCGGCCCGCAACACCGGCGCTCGGCTCGCGACGGGCGACGTGCTCCTGTTCCTCGACGACGACATGCTCGTCCGGCCGTCACTCGTGCGTGAGCACCTCGAGACGCTCGAGCACTTCGCGCCCGCGTTCGTCTGCGGGTACCGCGAGTGGGCGCCCGAGCTCGCCGCGATCCTCGCCGACACTCCGTTCGGCCGGTACCGGATGGACGCCGAGGTGCACCAGGAGTGGGGAACGTTCGTGTCGGAGCACGACGAGCCGTTCCCGGCGTCGTGCCGCAACTTCCCCGCACATCTCACCGCGAACAACCTGTCCGCACCACGAGAGGCGTTCCTCGCCCTCGGCGGCTTCGACGAGGAGTATCCGTACGCGTCGTACGAGGACCAGGATCTGGCCGTTCGTGCCAACCGCGCCGGCTTTGCGACGATCACGCGCAAGGACCTGCTCGCCTGGCACAACGACCGTCGTGTGACCCTGCGGGCGTTCTGTGCTCGGCAGGAGCGCGGCGCCACCGGCAGCGTGCTCCTCGCAAAGCGGTTCCCCGACGTCGTGGCCGGTCGGGAGCTCTACATCGAGAACGGCCCTGTCATGCGCGGTGACCCGCTCGGTCGCCGGATCCGGAAGCTCGTGAAGGCCGTGCTCGCGACGCCACCGGCCACGGCGGCGCTCTTCGCCCTCACCGCCTCGGCCGAGCGGTTGCACGCCCCCGAGGCGATGCTTCGTCGCCTCTACGACGCGCTCGTCGCGACGCACACGTTCAGGGGCGTGCGCGCCGGTTGGAGCCGATACCGACCCTCAGGTGTCGCGCAGTGACGTGACGCCGGGGTCCGGCGTGGACCGATGGAGATCGTCGGTGGACAGGCTGACGACCCGCCATGTGGATCGATGCTCGTCGAGCCAGTCGCCGATGAGACGTTCGGAGTTCGGGGTCACGCCGTAGAGCTGGAGCGCGAGACGCTCGGCGCAGTACGCGTGGACGCCGAAGAGCCGGGCGAGCGTGATCAGGGACGTCGACGCCACGCCGGCGACGGCGGCGACCTCGAGGTGCGGGGCGATGATCTCGGCCGGGAGCCCCGCGAGGTCCTTCATGACGTGCAGGTCGACCGAGGGCACCGCGGATCTCACCGCTTCGGTCAGCCGGTCGACCCAGTCCGGTGAGCTCCGTGGGTGCGGCTTGAGCAGGATCGATCCGAGCGACTCGGCCGCGCTCACTGCGGCGACGAGCTCGGCGGTGCCCTGCAGCTCCATCCAGAGGGGATAGCTCTCGTCCCACTCCTCCGGGCCGATCGTCAGCAGGCCGATCGGCTGCCGGCAGGTGGTCCGCAGCCGCTGGAGCTCGTCGCGGACGGCGGCAGGAACCCGGTCGACGAGGCCGGCGATCTCACGAGGGTGGGCGGCGAGCTGGATCGTCTCCCGAGCCCAGGGCGGACTCATCTCGAAGGTGACGGCACGATCGACCCGGATCACGTTCGGAACCACGCCGCTGTGTCCGAGAACGACCCGCTTCATCCGGGCGCGCCAGTGCGTCGGCGGTCGTGCCGGATATGCGATCGCATACGGTTCGTAGCTGTCGAGCTCCCATCCGTTGAGGCTGAGGAAGCTGTGCGGGTAGTAGTGCGCTCGATCCTCGTCCGAGAGGGCGTGGACGAAGGCCCGGATGTCGGGATGGGTCAGGCAGGTCACGTAGAGCTCGAGCCGGGCGTCGGGAGCCACCCCGTCGACCGCGGTGGTGACCTGGCGCCGAAGTCGCCGCACGGACCGTCGCGTGTCGAGCAGTCGACGGAGACTCCGCTTCGAGTCGAACCGGTCGAACCAGTGCGCGTTCATCGGGAGGTCGCTGATGTCGATGATGGCATCCCACGGGTGCGCCGACGCCGCGAGCTGCATCGCAGCCTCGTACGCGTCGCGTTCGGCTCCCGACTTGTCGCGCGAGTAGGCGAGAACCGCGGGTGCCTCGCCGAGCACGGCTTGCGTGATGGCCGCGCACCACACGTCGACGGTCGTGTCGGCGCGGAAGACGCGGACGACCGAGCCGGAGCGCGGCATCAGTGGCGAGATCGGCAGTGGATCGGCAACGTGCCGACCGTACCAACCTCCTTGCTCCGTTCTCGTCTCGGTACGCTCGCCCCGTGCAGGTGGCGAACCCGCTCGGCTATCGGCCTGCGCTCGACGGTGTGCGCGGCATCGCCGTCGCCCTCGTCGTCAGCTTCCACCTCTGGGACTGGCCGCGGATGGGCGGCGCACTCGGGGTGCAGGTGTTCTTCGTGCTCTCGGGCTTCCTGATCACGACGCTCCTCCTCGAGGAGCACGAGCGGACCGGACGCGTCGGGCTCCGGGCGTTCTACGTGCGGCGCGCGCTTCGACTCTTTCCGCTGCTCTACGTCGCCCTGGCGATCACCGCGGTCGTCGTGATCGTCGCCGCGACCGACGTGCGGTGGTACCTGCACTCGATCGCCGCGGCCGCGCTGTACGTCGGGAACCTCTACGGCAACGTTGCGCGCACGCACAACGAGCTCGCCCCCGCCGTCGGTCACCTGTGGTCCCTGGCGGTCGAGGAGCAGTTCTACCTGGTGTGGCCGATCGTCCTCGTGGCCGTCCTGCGGTTCGCACCGCGTCGTCTGCTCCCGCTGGTGGCGATCGGCGCGGCGGGAGCCATCGTGCTCCGCGCCGTCCTGGTCCGCGCCGGCGAGACGGTCTGGACGCTTCCGACGACGTATGCGGACGCGCTCCTTGCGGGTTGCCTCATCGCCGTCCTGCGGCGGCACCGAGGTGAGATGCCGGCGCTCGGCGCCGTCGCCGCCGTCGCCCTCCTCGCCTCCTGCGTCGTGCCGAGCGTCGCTCTCGAGCGGGGCGCCGGGCTCCTCTACCTGTGGCCGACGGCGGTGGGCGTCGTCCTCGTCGTCGCGGGCGTCGCCGATGTCGGCTGGCTTCGTCAGCGTTGGCTCGTCGAGCTCGGGGGGATCTCGTATGGCCTGTACGTCGTGCACCCGCTCTTCGCCCACGCGCTGCGCCCGTTCCTCGGTGATTGGCCAACGTGGGCGGCGGGCGTCGTGATCGCGGTCACGTCCGTGGTCATCGCCGTGCTGTCCCGGCGGACGCTCGAAGCCTGGTTCCTGCGGCGCAAGCCCGAACCGCCGGGGCGGACGCAGCTGCAGGACCTCCCTGCGCCCGCCGCGGGCTAACGGGCCCGGACGAAGAGGAACTCGGTGCCACGACCCGAGATCGCGGCGATCTCGAAGCCCCGCCCGCGCAGGTCGTCGATGGCCCGGCGGGTGCGCTTCCATCCGCCGCGCCCGACGAGCAGGGGGATCCGGCCGCCCCAGTTCAGGATCCAGGGGTGGAACTCGACGATGACCTGGTCGATGCGGTCGGCGAGCGCGAGGACGTCGTCCCACGCCTCGAACTCGCTTCCCTCGATGTCCATCTTCAGGACGTCGACGCGGTCGACACCGAGCTCGTCGAGGAGCGTCGGAAGGCGGCGCACGGCCATCGTCTGCACCGCGACGTGGTGGCCGTGGAGGTTCGTCAGCGTCACGGCCGCGTACTCGTCAGACGGGTAGTGGATGTCCTGGAACTGGGCCTCGCCGTCGCTGGCGCCGAGCCCGACCTGATGGAACGTGAAGCTGGCTGGGAAGTCGCGGGTCGCGACGTGGCGCGCCGCTTGGTCGGTCGGATCGAAGGCCTCGACTCGGCAGCCGTAGCGACGCAGGATCGACTCCTCGAAGGTCGTCTCGCAGCCGACGCCGAAGGACAGGACGACTGACGTCGGCCCGAGCCGGCCGGCGACGACGTCGTAGCCCGCTTCGCGTTCGCCGTGGCGCTCGGTCGGAAGGTCGATGGTCGTCTTCCTCGGAAGCGCGCGCCGGTGCAGTGGCTCGAGCCAGGTGTAGACGCGGCTCTGGTAGCGGAACAGGCGGCCGAACTGTGCTCGAAGGTTCACATGCGCTCCGGAACGAGGGCGGCGGCCAGTACGATCCCGCGGGTGGGACAGACGTCGCGCCGCCTGCAGGCGGGCGTTGCTGGCACCACAGCGTACCAGCGGCTTCGCGACCTCCTCAGGGTCCGCGCGGCCGGCGCGGGACGGCTCGACGACGCCGTCGCGGTGCTGCGCAGACGCGGTGTCGTTGCGGTTCCCGACCTCTTCGACGCCGGGTGGTGCAGGGACGCGATCGCCGAGCTGGCCGGGCTCTACGAGCACTGCGAGACGACCACGGACGACGTCGGCTCCGACATCCGCCTGTGGGGCGCCCAGCGCGTGTCGGGCTGCGCGGCGGCCTTCGCTGCCCAACCGGACCTCCTGGCCGCGGGTCGCCGGTACCTCCGGTCGGGCATGGAGGTCATGACCACCATGGCCGGATGGCTGCGGCCGGTGGAGGGCAACCCCGGATCGGGTGGCGGGTGGCATCGCGACAACGCGTTCGTGCCGCAGTTCAAGGCCATCGTGTACCTCACCGACGTCGGCCCGGAGAACGGACCGTTCCAGTACGTCCCCGGGTCACATCGCCTCCGCTCCGTCATCGGGCTCCTCGACGTCAGCGGCCGTCGCACGATCACCCGCTACGAGGAGAGTGACTTCGACGACATCGCGGAGACGATGACCGGTCGCGCAGGCACGGTGGTCCTCACCGACACGCGGGGCATGCATCGCGGTGCGCCGATCGCCACCGGCGAGCGCTGGGCCTTGACGAACTACTGCTTCCCGCCGCACCGGCGCGCCGAGTTCGAACGCGACTTCGCGGGCGTCGCGGGCGTGTTCGCCTGAGGTCAGGCGTTGTCGCTCCAGCCGCGCTGGAGATCCCATCCCACGCGGCGATCGACGAGCTCGCGTGCGAGCGCGGTGTCGTCGAAGATCACCGGTACCGGGTCGGCGCGCACGAAGAGCGCTCGCCGGCCGACCCCGGTCGAGGACCACAGCGAGACGGACTCCACGTCGCGTCGCACCCGACGGACGAGCGCAACCAGGGCGCCGGGCAGCGCGGTGCGGCCGGCGGCATCGGCCAGCGTCTCGGCCACGAGGTAGGAGCGCCGCCCCTCCCGGTCCTCGCTCGTGCGGCCGACGACCACGGCGGCGAGCCGACCGCCGACTCGAACCCGATGAGCGTCGAATGCCAGGTCCGGGTGCTGTCGGTACCGGTGCGTGAACCACGCGCCGTCCTGGACGATCGCAAGCCCCGCCCTCGGGGATGCGCGCCTCCAGAGCTCGTCGAGCTCCTCTGGGTCGGGCCATCCCGACTCGAGATCCGCGCCGCCGACCGCGGCCGACGCGAGTGCGTCGAGAAGTCGCGCAACCGGAACGAGCGGTCCCGCACCACGCACTCGGTTCAGGCGCCGCGCCGTCGGTCGTCGCCACGAGGTGCCCGATGCATCCTCAGCCAGCAGGTAGCCGGCTCGCTCCACGTATCCCGGCCGTGAGTTCGCGTTCGGTGTGCCGTACACGAGGGCGATCCCCTCGCCGCGCAGCCTGTCGGTGGTCTCGCGGACGAGCCGCCCGAAGATGCTCTTGTTGAGATAGCTGTCCGGGTCGGTGCCAGGGAAGGGGACGGCGGCGCCGCCGCCGCGCCGGAAGTCGGGGTGGGTGAACGTGTCGCCGACCTCGACGCCGACGATGGTCTCACCGTCGACCACGAGTCGCTTCTTCGTGGCCGTCATCGTCCCGACGACGCGGCCTTCGTGCATCGCGAGCGTCATGCGTCCCGAGCCCGCGGGGTTCGCGGGGCCGAGCTTCCACCGGAACATCGCGGGTGTGCAGCGCGGCTCGAACGTGCCGGGGAACGACGTCTCGAAGAACGAGGCCGCCGCCTCCAGCTCGGCCGCCGGCAGGTCATCGGCGACGACGACGTCCCAGCGCCGGTCGTCCATGCCCTTCGGACCCTAACGGCCCGGCGGTAGGGTGCATCG
>Ga0196963_10001376_pt1 | contig 16658 bp, 21 predicted proteins | sample S1_5metaG_FD_148600 | JGI IMG/M metagenome (GOLD analysis project Ga0196963, IMG submission 148600) | Soil microbial communities from Anza Borrego desert, Southern California, United States - S1_5 | ecosystem: Environmental > Terrestrial > Soil > Desert | place: USA: California | collected... | reverse complement strand
TGGGGAGCATTGGGGCAAGCTTCACGGTCTCACCCGGGCCAAAGTCGAAAGGGCCTATGGCTCGAAGCTCGACCGGTGGCGCGCGGCCCGCGAGACCTTCCTGCCGATGCGCCGCGACCGGCAGACGTTCAGCAACGAGTTTCTCGAGAATATAGGCCTCGGCGCCTGACGCGCGGGTTTCGCAACCCCCCAAGTGGCGCCTTGAAGGCCCTGCCGCTAGAAGCGGGACCATGGGCAGGACGCGCGCGGATCAATTGCTCGTCGACCGCGGGCTCGCCGAGAGCCGGGCGAAGGCGCAGGCGCTGATCCTCGCCGGGCTGGTCTTCTCCGGCGAGCGGAAGGTGGAGAAAGCGGGGCAGGCGCTGGCGGCGGAGGCGCCGATCGAGGTTCGCGGCAAGGACCATCCCTGGGTGTCGCGCGGCGGGATCAAGCTCGCCCATGCGCTCGACCATTTCGGGTGGGACGTGACGGGCGCGGTGGCCTTGGACGTTGGGTCCTCGACCGGTGGGTTCACCGATGTGCTTCTCCAGAGAGGGGCGGCGAAGGTGTTCGCGGTCGACGTCGGCACCAACCAGCTCGCCTGGACGCTTCGGCGGGACCCGCGCGTCGTCGTCCGCGAGAAGACCAATGCCCGCTACCTGACCGAGGCGGAGGTGACCGAGCCGATCGACCTCGTCGTTTGCGACGCCAGCTTCATCGCGCTCGCCAAGGTGCTCGATAAGGCGCTCGATTTCGCCAGCCCGGCCGGACGGCTGGTCGCCCTCGTCAAGCCGCAGTTCGAGGCGGAGCGCGACGAGATCGGCAAGGGCGGAGTGGTCCGCGACGCCTCGGTGCACGAGAGGGTCTGCGCCGCCGCGGCCGATTGGGTGCGCTCGCGCGGCTGGCAGGTCGAGGGGGTCGTCCCGAGCCCGATCACCGGCCCGGAGGGAAATGTCGAGTTTCTGCTTGCCGCCCGTCGTGCCGAGGCTCGATAGTCGATCGATGTCGGACGGGCATGAAGAACTCGAGATCTGGCGGGCGGGCCATCGCGCCGGCGTCGGTGGAATCGTGCCGGTGGCACCGGCGATCGTTCTCCACGAGCCCAAATATCCGCACAATGTCGGCCAGGTCGTTCGCCTCGCCAGCGCGTTCGGCATCGCCCAAGTCTGGTACAGCGGCGAGCGCATTCGGGAAGCGATGGGCGCGCGGTTGCCGCGCGAGGAACGGATGCGGCGCTACGAGGACGTTGCCCTGATCAACCATCCGGACCCGCTGACGAGGCTGTGCCTGGCGGTGCCGAAAGCCTGCCCGGTGGCCGTCGAGCTCAGGCCCCATAGCGAAAATCTGGTCGATTTCGTCCATCCCGGCGCCGATTCCCCGCCTATCTACGTTTTCGGACCCGAGGACGGCTCGCTGTCCGGCCCGGTGGTCAAGCGCTGTCACCGCTTCGTCGTCATACCGTCTTATGAATGCCTGAACCTGGCGACTTCCGTGGCGACTGTCCTCTACGACCGAATGGCGAAGATGCCTGCCCTTGAGCGGCCGTCGGTCCGGCATCGCGGGCCGGTTCGGTCGGCGGACAGCCGGGGCTGATTACCGCGCCGGCCGCGTGAGGTCTTTGCAACGTGTCGCTCTTGCTACACCCATTTCGAGGCGCTAGCGCCCAAGCCGTGCCGATACTGCGGAATTTCCTTGTTCCTGTTCTGCTTGCGGCTATGGCCGCGGCCTGCGGCCCGGGCGGCGACGGCGAGGCGAAGGGCAAGAGCCGGCCGCCGCCGGTGGTCAAGGTCGAGCCCGCCACCACCATCCGCTTCGTCGAGACGATCGAAGCGGTTGGCACGGCCCGCGCCAACGAGCAGGTGACACTGTCCGCGCCGGTGACCGAGCGGCTGGTCCGCCTGGGCTTCGACGACGGCGATTTCGTCCGCCGCGGCCAGGTGATCGCGGTTCTGGCCCAGGGCCAGGAGACTGCCCAGCTCGCCGAGGCCCAGGCGCGGGCCCGGGAGGCGCAGCAGCAGCTCGCGCGCGTCCAGACGCTGAAGCGGCGTGGCTTCGCCACACAATCGCGCCTCGACGAGCAGAACGCGGCGGCCGCGGCGGCCAGGGCGCAGGCGTCGGAGGCTCGTGCCTCGATCGGCGAACGGGTGATCACCGCGCCTTTTGCGGGCTATGCCTCGCTTCGCAACATTTCGGCCGGGGCGGTAGTAAATTCCGGCACCCCCATCGCGACGATCAGCGACATTTCGAGCATCAAGCTGGACTTTCCGGTTCCCGAGACCGCGCTCTCGGCGATCCGCCCCGGCCTCACCATCGAGGCTCGCTCCGCGGCTTGGCCAGACCAGCCGTTCCGCGGGCAGGTCGCGAACATCGATCCGGTGATCGACCCCAACACGCGCGCGGTGATGGTCCGCGCCCGCCTCGCCAATGGCGACGGCCGGCTCAAGCCGGGCATGCTGCTCGCCGTCGCTATCGAGACATCGCCCCGCATGGGTCTGTCGGTCCCCGAACTGGCGGTGGTCGGCGAGGGCGACAGCCGCTTCGTCTACACGGTCGACGACGGCGGCACGGCCCGTCGAATCGCAGTGCGCACCGGCGTGCGCAGCGGCGGCCGCGTCGAAATCCTCGAAGGGCTGAAGCCGGGACAGAAAGTGGTGACCGAGGGAGTCGTCAAGCTCACCGACGGCATGAAGGTGCGGCTCGCCGGTGCGGGCAATGCCGCGCGCGGACCCAGGGGGCCGGGGGAGAAGGCGCCGCGGGGCGCGGGCAAGGCGCCGTGAAGCTTTCCGACCTCTCGGTCCGCCGGCCGGTCTTCGCCGCCGTCGTGGCGATGCTGATCGCGGTCGTCGGCCTGGTCGGCTTCTTCGGCCTGTCGGTGCGCGAATATCCGGACGTCGATCCGCCGGTCGTCTCAGTCCAGACCCAATATATCGGCGCCGCCGCGAGCGTGGTTGAGACCCGGGTAACCCAGGTGCTCGAGGACCAGCTGTCCGGAGTCGAGGGCTTGCAGACGATAACCTCGCGGAGCCAGGACGGCCAATCGTCGATCACGATCGAATTCTATCCCGGCCGTTCGATCGAATCGGCCGCCAACGATGTCCGCGACCGTGTGGGCGCGGCGGCCGGCAACCTGCCCGACGACGTCCGCCCGCCGGAGGTCCGCAAGGTCGACGCCGACGCCTCGCCGATCCTGTTCCTGGTCGTCTCCAAGCCCGGCTGGTCGCGGCTCGAACTCAGCGACTATGTCGACCGCAACCTGCTCGACCGCTTTTCCTCGATCGAGGGCGTCGCCCGGGTCTTTGTCGGCGGCGAGGCGCGCCCCGCCATGCGGGTGTGGATGCAGCCCGGGCGGCTCGCGGCCTACGGCCTCACTCCGGCCGACCTCGAAGGCGCGCTCCGCCGCCAGAATGTCGAGCTCCCAGCCGGCCGCCTTGAATCGGCGCAGCAGAACGTCACCCTGCGCGTCGACCGCCCGTTCGCCAACGCGCAGCAGTTCGCCCAGCTCGTCGTCGGCCGCGGCGCGGACGGCTACCTCGTCCGCCTTGGCGACGTCGCCCGGGTGGAGCAGGGACCGGAAAATCCCTACAGCGCCTTCCGTCTCAACGGCCAGCAAGCGGTCGGGCTCGGCATCGTCCGCCAGTCCGGTGCCAACACGCTGGCGGTGGCCGAGGCGGCGAAGCGTACCGCCGAAGAGCTGCAGCCCACGCTACCGGAAGGGATGACCGTCGTCGTCGGCTCCGACGACTCGCTGTTCATCAGCCGCGCCATCGAGAAGGTCTGGGAGACGCTCGCCGAAGCCGCGGTGCTGGTGGTGCTGGTCATCTACCTTTTCTTGGGCAGCTGGCGCGCCACGCTCATCCCGGCGGTTACCGTGCCCCTCTGCCTGCTCGCCAGCTTCGCCGTGCTGTGGCTGTTCGGCTTCTCGATCAATCTGCTCACCCTGCTCGCGATGGTGCTGTCGATCGGAATCGTCGTCGACGACGCGATCGTCGTGCTCGAGAATGTCTACCACCGCATCGAGGAGGGCGAGCCGCCGCTCGCGGCGGCGTTCGGGGGCACCCGCCAGGTCGCCTTCGCTATCCTCTCGACGACGATGGTGGTCTGCGCGGTGTTCGTGCCGATCATGTTCATCGCCGGCCAGACCGGGCTTCTCTTCCGGGAGCTCGCCGCGGCGATGATCGGCGCGGTCGCCTTCTCCGGGTTCCTCGCGCTCAGCCTCGCGCCGATGCTCTGTTCGAAGCTGCTGCGCTACGAGGAGCGCGGCCGCCTCGCGCGCTTGATCGACGAGCGCTTCCGCCGGTTCGAGGCATTTTACGGCCGCCGCCTCGACTTCGTCATCCGCCGGCCGCTGCTGCCGCTCGTGGCCGTCGGCATTTTCCTGGCGGCGTCGGCGGCCCTGTTCATGACCCTCAAGTCCGAGCTGGTTCCCGCCGAAGATGTCGGCATCCTCGCGGCCACCGTCAACGCGCCGGAGGGTACCGGTTACGAGCAGATGGACCGCTACATGATCGACGCCCAGGGCAAGCTTCTGCCGCTCGTCGAGCACGGCGCCGTCCGCGCCATCATCACCCGCACGCCCGGCGGCTTCGGCGTCAGCGACGACTTCAACAGCGGCACCTTCGTCGTCTTCCTGAAGCCCTGGGAGGAGCGCGAGAAGACCACCCAGGATGTCGTCCAGGAGGTCAACCGCCGGCTCAGCCAAATGCCCGCGGTGCGCGGCAACGCCCAGGTGCGCTCGTCGATCGGAGGCCGCGGTCGCGGCCAGCCGATCAGCTTCGTCATCGCCGGCGCCACCTATGCGGAGCTTGCCCGCGCCCGCGACCGGATCCTCGCCGCGGCCGCCGCCAATCCCGGCATCGTCAACCTCGATTCCGATTATAAGGAGACCAAGCCCCAGCTACGCATCGCCGTCGACACGGCTCGGGCGGGCGATCTCGGCGTTTCGGTCGAGGACGTCTCCAACGCCCTTCAGAGCCTCCTCGGCTCGCGCCGGGTTTCCACCTATGTCGACCGCGGCGAGGAATATCGGGTGATCGTCCAGGCCGAGGCGGGATCGCGGGCGACCGAGGCCAATCTGCAGACCATCCACGTCCGCAGCCGGTCGGGCGAGGTGGTTCCCCTGGCCAGCCTCGTCACCGTCACCGACACTGCCGGTGCCCGCGATCTCGGCCGTTACAACAAGATGCGCGCGATCACGCTGTCCGGCGGGCTCGCGCCCGGCTACTCGCTCGGCGAAGCGTTGACTTTCCTCGAAGCCCAGGCGGCCCAGTCGCCCGAGGTGATCGCCGTCGGCTATCGCGGCGAGAGCCAGGCCTTCCGCGAGGCGGGCAGCTCGATCCTCGTCGTTTTCCTGCTGACGATCCTGATTATCTATCTGCTGCTCGCCGCGCAGTTCGAAAGCTTTGTCCATCCGGCCGTGATCATCACCACCGTGCCGCTGGCAGTAGCCGGCGGCATCATCGGCCTCGCGGTGATGGGGCAAACCTTGAACCTCTACAGCCAGGTCGGAATCGTCATGCTGGTCGGCCTTGCCGCCAAGAACGGAATCCTCATCGTAGAGTTCGCCAACCAGCTGCGCGACGCCGGCCGCGACATCGGCACGGCGATCCGCGAAGCCTCGGCGCGGCGCTTGAGGCCGATCCTGATGACTTCGATCGCCACCGTGGCCGGTGCGGTACCGCTGATGCTCGCCGGCGGCGCCGGCGCGGCGGCGCGCACCGCGATCGGTGTTGTCATCGTCTTCGGCGTCTCCATCTCGACCCTGATCACGCTGTTCCTGATCCCGCTCCTCTATTCGCGGCTCGCCCGCTACACCGGCTCGCCGCTGGCGGTGACGCGCAAGCTCGAAGCGCAGCTCGGCGCGCGGCCGGCCGCGCAGCCGGCGGAATGAGGAGGCCGTCATCCCAGCGGAGGCTTGGATCCCAAGTGGTGAGAGGTGCCGTTGCCCTTCACCCGCCGGGGCCCCGGCCCGCGCCGAGGCGACGGTCATGTCCCGATCGCTCGTTGACGGAGGCCTCATGACCGCGATCGCGTCGAAGTCGCAGCTCAGGATGTCGTTCTTGCGCTACGCCCTGTTCACCGTCCCCGCGATCCTACTGCTCGGCACCGTCTCAGGCCGGATATCCGGTGCGGGCTATGGCAATGCCTGGTTCGACGCGCTCGAAAAGCCAGCCATCATGCCGCCCGGCTGGGTCTTCGGCGCGGCCTGGGCCGTCCTCTACATCCTGCTCGGCCTTGTTCTCGCGCTCCTTCTTCACGCCCGCGGCGCCGCCGCCCGCCGTCCGGCGTTGGCCCTCTTCGTCTTGCAGCTGCTGCTCAACTTCGCCTGGCCGCCGCTTTTCTTCGCCTATCACGAGGTCGGCGCCGCCCTCTGGACGATCGTCGCCATGGTCCTGCTCTCGGCCGCGGCGACCGTCCTGTTCTGGCGGATACGCCGTGCCGCCGCCCTGCTGATGCTGCCCTATCTGGCCTGGCTCGGATTCGCCGCCCTGATCACCTGGCAGGTCGGCGCGCTCAATCCCGATGCGCCCCGGCTTGCGCCGGACGCCCCCGCTACCGATATCGCGCTCTAACGAGTATCAGAAGGAGGACGCGCCATGCAGTCCGAGAACCGTCTGTTCGACGATTTCGTCAAAGTGATGAACGGCGCCGCCGGCACGCTCGCCGGCATGGGGCGGGAGGCCGAAAATGCGTTCCGCGAACGGATGCGTGAATGGGTCGGCGGCCTCGACATGGTTTCCCGGGAGGAGTTCGAGGCGGTTAAGGCGATCGCCGTCGCCGCCCGCGAGGAAAGCGCGGCGCTCAAGAGCCGCGTCGAGGCCCTCGAAGCGGCCGCTGTCTCGAAACCGAAGCGCAAGCCGGCCGGAGGGGCCGCCGCGGCTCAGTAATCCACAACATATTGTGGTCCCTTAACGTGCGTCACTTGCGCTTCGCCCCGCGCAAGGGCAGATTCTGTATATCGAGGTGGGCCGGAAAGCAGAGCGATGAACGTGGATGAATTCGAGCTGGAGCGCGAGACGGGCGGTCCGATCGACATGCTCGAACATTATTTCAGCGCCCACGGCTGGGCCAGCGAACGGGGCGAAGACGAGATCGTCGCCAACTTCCAAGGCAGCTGGGCGCAATATGAGCTTCGCGCCGTCTGGCGCGAGGAGGACCACGTCCTCCAGTTCCTCGCCCTGCCCGACATCCGTGTCGCCCAGGACAAGCGCGCCGCCGTCTACGAGACGGTCGGCCTCATCAACGAGCAGCTCTGGATCGGCCATTTCGAGCTCTGGGCTTCGTCCGGCCTCGTCCTCTTCCGCCACGCCACCCTGCTCGAGGGCGAGGAGGGCGGAGTCCTCACCCTCCAGCATGCCGAGACCCTGGTCGAGGCGGCGATCGAGGAGTGCGAGCGCTTCTATCCCGTCTTCCAGTTCGTCCTCTGGGCCGGCAAGACCCCCCAGGAAGCGATCGCCGCCGCCCTGATCGAAACCCAGGGCGAGGCTTAGCGTCGTCCCGGCGCAGGCTGACGTCGTCCCAGCGAACCCCAGCGGGTGAAGAACGCCCAAGTTAATGGAGCGCTCCCGGTTCGACCGACAGTGAAACGTCCCCTGGGTCCCAGCCTGCGCTGGGACGGCGGGCACGCGGCTTGACCCAGCGCCCTTGACGAACCATCGCGTTTTTCACCCCCTGGGGTCCCAGCCTTCGCTGGGGCGACGAGGAATGCATGACAGACACGCTCCTCACCCGCCCGCTCCTCATGATCGGCTGCGGCAACATGGCCGGGGCGATGCTGGACGGCTGGCTCGCCGCCGGCGCCGATCCGCGGATGATCACCGTCGTCCGTCCCAGCGGGCGGGCGCCGGCGCCGGGCATTCGAACCCTTTCCAGCCTGCCCGAGGACGAGGTCCCGGCTCTGGTCCTGCTCGGCGTCAAGCCCCAGGTGCTTGCCGAGATCGCCCCCACCCTCGCGCCGGCGCTGGAGGCCGAGACGATCCTGGTCTCGATCCTCGCCGGCACGACGCTGGCGACCCTGCGCGCCTTGCTCCCCGCGCCGAAGACGGTGGTGAAGGCGATGCCGAATCTTCCGGTCGCCCTCGGCAAGGGCGTTATCGAGCTCTACGCCGACGCCGCCGTCGACGCGGACGGCAAGACGGAAGTCGAACGCCTGATGGCCGCGCTCGGCCAGGTCGAGTGGTTCGACGATGAAGGCCTGTTCGCCGTCGCCGCGGCCCTCACCGCTGCCGCCCCCGCCTTCCTTTACCGTTTCCTCGACGCGCTCGCCGCAGCCGGTGAAAAGCTCGGCCTGCCGCCCGAGCAGGCCTCCCGCCTCGCCGCCGCCATGGCCGAGGGCGCCAGCGCGCTCGCCGTCGCCTCGGGGGAAACGCCCGAGCAACTCGCCCGCCGCGTCGCCAGCCCCGGCGGCACCACCCAGGCGGGCCTTGCCGTGCTGGATTCGGAGCCAAGCCTGCGACAGCTGGTCCTGCGGACTCTCGAAGCGTCCCGGCGAAGGAGCGCCGAGATGGCGGGCGCAACGCTAAACGCTCGATGAACGCGCCGTAGTTTGGCGTTCATGCAACGCGGCATATCCTCCGCTCGTTTTCAGCGGCGTCCTGCGATTCAAAGCGGGCGCTCCATTCGAGGAGGACGAGTATGCGTATGTTGGTTCTGGCCGCGTCGCTCGCCGCCGCGGTCGCGATCCCGGCGACCGCCGCTTCAGCGCAGCGCTACGGTTATGGCCACGGCTACGGCTACGGCTACGGCTACGGCCATCGCGGCAATGAGGTGCGCCAGGAATTGCGCGAATGCCGCCGCGAGCTCAGGCGGGCCGACAGCCGCCGCGAATATCGCCGCGAGCTGCGCGAATGCCGGCGCGAGCTGGCCCAGGCCCGGCGCGACCAATATTATGACGGCCGCTATCGCCGCGGCTATCGCGACGGCTATCGCTACGACCGCCGCCGCTACTGGGACGGCTATCGCTGGCGTTACCGGTGATCCGCCTGCCTCTCCCGCGCCAGGTGGGAGAGGTCACAGCCGCCGCAGCAGGCGGCTGACGGTGTCGGCCCGACGGTGGCCCCCGGCGAGGGCGGCGGCGTCATGCTCGAGCGCCGCCCGGATCGCCTCGACCTCGCGGTCGGTCAGGTGCTCGATGCCGATGAAATCGTTGCGGGCATGGTGGACGGCGCGGATCAGTTCGTCGATCTTGGCCTGAATGGCGGCGGCGTCGCGGTTCTGGCTGTTCTGGATCAGGAAGACCATCAGGAAGGTGACGATCGTCGTCGCCGTGTTGACCACAAGCTGCCACGTGTCCGACCAGTTGAACGCGGGCCCGCTGACAATCCACAGGAGGATCAGAGCCAGCGCGATCATGAAGGCGGCCGGCTGGCCGGCGAAAACGGCGATGCGGCTCGCCGCGGCGGTGAAGAAACGGTCCATGGCGTCCACTATAGCCGCAATCGCCGGCCCCGAAACGGCCGGTCAGGGGGGACCGTCCGGCCGCGCCGCGTCTCCGGCGCGGAGCGCCGCGGCCCGCTCCTCGACCAGCGCCCGGATCGTCTCCTCCTCGTCGCTCATCGTCAGTCTCCGTCTCGGCACCGGCCGTGCGCAGACGCGTTATGCGGACGCAAGGACTTGTCACGAGCCGCGTCTTCGTCAAGGAGCAGCATGATGCCCTCCACGGTGATCCGCGCCATCGCCTATCGGCCGGAGGCTCGCGAGCTCGACGTGCTGTTCACCACCGGCCGCCGCTACCTGTTCCACGACGTGCCGCCCGAGGCGGCCGAGGCCTTCCGCGGAGCCCGCATCAAGGGCCGCCATTTCAACAGCCGCATTCGCGGCCGCTACCGCTTCACCGAGGCTTCCCCGGCCTAGGATGTAGGTGCCGGGCTCGCGCCGCATTCCGGCAGGCCGAGCTGCGCCGCGTGACGGCACGGGCTGACCTGAACGTCGCCATTGGGGGCTATGTAGACTGCCCAGTCGCCGCTGTCGGTACAATGGGCGGTCCACATCGCCATCGTCTTGTATTGCTGGCGGTAGGCGGCGCGGTCGACCCGCTTGCAGCGCTGGCCGTTGTCGCGCAGCGCGCGGTAGAGGCCGAGATGGCGCATCGGCTCGCTCATGGCCTTGAGCCGATCGCTGTGCGGATTGGCGGCGACAACCTGGGTGACGTTGCGCTCGGGTGCGCCGTCCTCGCAGCCCGCCACCAGCAAACCGATCGCGCCGACGATTACCCGGACCTTCATTGCTCGCTCCCTCATCGTCTTCCCTCAATACGCGCGAGCGAAGCGGTCGTTGCCGACGAAGCCCAGACGGGCGATGCCGGCGCGCTTCACATCGGCGAGGATGCGGTCGAAATCCTCGTAGCGCGTCTCGGCCTCGGCGCGGAAGTAGAGGATCCCGTCCGGAGCGTCGGCGCGAAAGGCGGCGAGGCGGGCGGGCAGCACGGCTTCGGCGATCGGCGCGCCGTCCCAACTCAGGCGGCCGCCGGCATCGAGCGCGAGCTGGTGCGTTTCCGGCGGTATCGGTGCAATCGGCGGGTCCCCACGGCGCAGATCGATTTTCACGCTGTGGGTCATCACCGGAATGGTAATGATGAACATGATCAGAAGGACGAGCAGCACATCGATGAGCGGGGTCGTATTGACCGTACTGAACGGCTGCTCGGCAGCGGCGGCGACGGCGATGCGGCGGCGATGGATCATCCGTTCCTCCTTCAATGTTATGTAACATCATATCAAGAAATAGAATGATCGGCAAGCCGACGCTCCGGCGAAGGCTTAGCCCGGAGGCGGGAGGCGCGGCGCCCGCCGGGTCCCGGCCGGCGCCAGTGAGGACGGTCAGCGGCGGCCCTCGCCGGTGAATACCTGCCAGCCCCCGTCGCCTCTGGCTCGGCGCAGCGTGACGCTGCCGGCGCTGGCGAAAGGCTTGCCGCCGCGGAACGCGCCGCGGATCATCACCGGAACCTCGACATAGACCCAATCCCCCGCCGCGACGGGCTCGCTCGGCGTTCCGACGTCGGCGCGATAGCTTTCATAGGCGCTGAAATTGGCGGCGAATCGCTGCCGCGCGATCTCGCCGTTGTCGCCCGAGCGCATCGCCCAGGCAGCGTCATAGTCGCCGGTCTCGATCCGCGCATAATAGCGCTTAAGCGTGCTCGCGGCGTCGGCGCTCTCCTCGCGCTCCCCGGCGTTGCCGACCGGGGGCTCGAGCTCGGGCATTGGCGGCTGCGCGGCATCCTTCTGCCGCTGCGCCTGCTCCGGCGCTTCGCTCTCGCGGCCGCAGGCGGCAAGGAGAAGGAAGGCGGCGAGCATCAAGAATCGCATGGCGGCCCTATAACGGCCCGGCCGCCAAATTCCTCCCCTGCATTTGCAGGCTAAGATTCGCCGCTAGGCGCTCAGTCGGCTCTGGGTGCCGTGGATGAGGTCGGTGGCGCGCTCGAAGCTCATCGGCCGGCCGAACAGATAGCCCTGGATCTGGTGGCAGCCGAGATCGCGCATGCGGGTGAAATCGTCGGCGGTTTCGACGCCCTCCGCCGTGACGGTCATCCGGAAGCTCTTGGCGAGCTGGACGATCGACTGGATGATCGCGACCGTTTCGCGGTTGCTTCCGGCTTCCCGGACGAAGCTGCCGTCTATCTTGAGCTTGTGGAACACCGCCTTGTTCAAATAGCCCAGCGAGGAATAGCCTGTGCCGAAATCGTCGAGCGCGATGCCGACTCCGAGCGCGCGCAGGCGCTTCAGGACGTCGAGCGAGCCCTCGCTGTCGCCAAGGAAGACCGATTCGGTCACTTCGAGCTCCAGCCGATTGGCCTTCAGCCTGTATTTGGCAAGCGCTTCAGACACGGTGTTGGGAAGCGCCGGCAGGATCAGCTGCCGCGCCGACAGGTTCAGGGCGACGCTGATATAGTCCGGCCAGACCGAGGCGGCGCGGCAGGCCTCGTCGATCACCCAGTCGCCCAGCTGCATGATCAGGCCGGTCTCCTCGGCGAGCGGGATGAACTCGATCGGTGAGACCATGCCGCGGGTCGGGTGGTGCCAGCGGATCAGCGCCTCGAAGCCGACCAGGCTCTGGTCGGCGGCGTTGACCAGCGGCTGGTAGTCGAGGCGGAACTGCTTCAGCGTCAGCGCCTGGCGCAGATCCTGCTCGAGCCGCAGCCGGTCCTCGGCTTCATTCTGCATGTCGGCCGAGAAATAGCAGCAGGTGCCGCGTCCCTGGCCCTTGGCCTGGTACAGAGCCAGGTCCGCTTTCTGGATGAGGTCGTCGACGCTCTGGCCGTCGATCGGGCCGAACGCGCAGCCGATCGAGACCCCGATGCGGATTTCCGCCTTGTCGATATGATAGGGCTCGGCGACGGCGGCGATGATCCGGGAGGCGAGGTCGTCGACCTTCTTGCGGCTCTGGGCGTCCCGGATGACGATGGCGAATTCGTCGCCGCCCATCCGGCCGACATGGCCGGCCTCGCCGGCCTCCTTGACGAGCCGCTGCGAGACGCTTTTCAACACCGCGTCGCCTTTCGGGTGACCGAAGGTGTCGTTGACGGGCTTAAAGCCGTCCAGGTCGAGGAACATGATCGCGCAGGGCACATTGCTCGATTGTGACGTCGACAGCGCCTCGCCGAGCAGCTGGCGCACGCGGCCGCGATTCGGCAGGCCCGACAGCACGTCCATGTTGGCGAGGTTGGTCAGGCGCTCCTGAGTGCGCCTGACCTCGGTGATGTCCGAGCCGACGCCGCGGAACCCCTGGAACTGGCCCGCCATGTCGATGATCGGATCGCCGGCGAGGCTGATCCAGCGGGTGCCGCGGCGGGTCTTCAGCTCCATTTCAAGGCTCGCGAAGGGCTGGCGCGCGAGCAGGGTGCGGCCGAGGGCGCTATTGCCGCCGAGGGTGGCGGGCAGCGAATGGCCGATCAGCTGGCTGGCCGAGCGGCCGAGCAGCGAGGTCATCCGCGACGAGATGTAGACGACCCGGTTCTCGGCATCGACCTGCCACAACCAGCCGACGCCGCGATGCTCATATTCCTTGAGCAGCAGCCGCACGGATTCGGCCTGGGTGCGGACGTTGGCGATGGTCTGGAGCTGGCCGAACGTCCAACGCGTCAGCCGGGCGACCCCGAAGATCGCGACGGCGGCGACGCCGACGATCGAGGCGCCGAAGGTCAGGTCGACGTGGGGGCTGCCGAGGTAATAAGCGCAGCACAGGGCCGCCGTCATCGTCGCGATCCAGGCGAAGGCGGCGGCAGGCACGGCGGCGAGTCCGATTGCCGCCATGATCATCGCGCCCATCGCGCCGCCAATCACCACCTGCACCTCGTGCGGCTGGGTGGCGAAGGCATAGGTGGGAAAGGCCGACCAGATGGCGGCGAGACCGACGGCCTCGCCGATCGCTCGCAACACCGGCCGGCCTTCGGCGGAGCGGCTCTCCGCGGCGACGCCCTCGCTGACCGCGGAGCGATAATAGGTCCAGTTGGCGAAGCCGACGACGGCGAGCCAGCCGGCGATCAGCTCGATCCGGGCGGTGCCGATCAGCGCCCAGGCGACGAGCAGCGCCGCGCCGACGCCGGTGATCGCGAAATAGGGGGCGAACAGCAGGCGCGTCTGGGCCTGGCCGTTGTGGAGATGGGCATCGCGCAGCCTCTGGCTGCTTGCATCGGTACCGACGCTCTCGTCCGCCAGCTCGGCCGGTTCGATTTCCTGCTGGTCGAGGTCCAGGGGGACGGGCGCGTGATACATGGGAATCCTGGTGCTGGCGGGTTCCCGAAGTCCCTAACCGCAGAGTTTTGATGGAGTGTTAAGGAGCCGCCGGAATCCGGCCGTCCCCCGGCGTTCAGCAATTCTCGTATTTCCAGTGGCGGCGCTTGCCCTCCGCCAGCCATTCGACCGCTTGGGCGACGCGCTTGTCGCGCGTCTCCGGCCGTTTCGCCTCGACCACCCATTGGACATAGTCGCGCTTTGCGCTGGGCGGGAAAGCGTCGAATGTGGCGCGGGCGGCGGGATTGGCATCGAGCGCGCTCGCCAGCTCCGGAGGCGTCTCCAGCGGCGGCTTCGGCGCCTTTTTCGGCCGCGGCTTGCGAGGTTCCCGGGCATGCTCGGCGGCGCGTCGGATGATCCCCTTTAGCTCCTCCTCGGGCGGCAGGTCGACAAGCGAGGCAATGCGTCCGAACTGTCCCATCGCTTCGCGCTCGGAGCCGCTCTCGCCGAGGACCGCGCTCGTTTGCCAGAGGCCGAACGTGGCGTGAGCCTTGAACGCCGCCATGCCCGCGAACAGCCGTCCCTTGTAGGTGAAGTGCGGCATGCTCCACTTGATCGTCTCCTCGACCTCCGGCGCGGCCTCGTGGACGATGCGCCGTAGGTGTTCGAGGATCGGCCGGGCGAAGTCGGCCTGGCGGGCGATATAGGCGTCGACGCGCGGATCGCTGGACATGGGCGCTTTCATAGCGTCGTTTCGCCGCTCAATCGACCTCCTCGAATAGGCTCCCGGATCATCGCTCGACGCGCACCTTGCCGATCACGCGCCGGCCCCCCTGCTCGCCGGGGAGCAGTTCGACGTCGATCACCTCCACGCGCTCGCTCTCCCGCCCGAAATCGCGGATCAGGTGCGCCGTGATCCGGGAGGCGCCATTGGGATTGAGCCGGTCGGCGGAATAGACGTTGGCCTGGACCGTGTAGGTCCCGCGCGGAGCACGGCGCAGCAAATATTCTTCAGGGCCGAATCCCTGTATCATGTCGTCCGACAGGCGGCCGCCGATCGCGGTCCTGGGATTGTTGTAGATGGCCCGCTCGCCGTTCGGCTCGTCCACCCAGAGATCGAGGTCGGTTTCCTCGCATTCAGCGGCCGATCGCGCTCCAGCCCGGCCTCGGCGGCTGGTGCAGGTTCGCTTCCGGGATCAGGCACCTCATTTTACGGGCGAAGCTCCTCAGGCAGACCTCGCTCTCGCCGAGCGGCCCCGGCACGTAGCTTCTCGACCCCATGCCCTGCTGGACTCCGCGGATCAGCGCCGTATCCTCTTCGTTGACGCGGCGGTTGATCCTCCAGTTCAGGTAACGCGCCGCCTTCATCTCGCGGCGGGTGTCGGGCAAGGCGTAGCTGATCTCGCGGATGACGGTCTCCGTCGGCGAGACCGGCAGGAACTGCATGAAGTCGACTTGGTCCGGATAGATGTCGAAGGCGACGTTCGGCCACAGCTTGAAATAGAGCCAGCGGCGCCGGAGCTGCGGCGGCAGGTGCGTGGCCTCCGGCAGGAAGCGCTGGTAGGCGCGCTCCGACGGGTTGGCTGACGCGCGCTCGAGGAGATCGCCCGCCATCCGGTCGACATGGTCGCCCGCGGAGACGGCGTAGCCCCGGCCGAACAGACGGGTGAGGCCCGGATGGGCGACGGCGATGTGGAGGCCGTCCGAATAATTGTCGGCGACATTCTTCCAGTTGACGTCGCGCGGACGCAGGGTGACCCGGCCGAGAGCTTCCAGCGCCTCGAAGCGATAGGGATCGATCTCGGCCTCGTGGGGCGCCATCATCTCCGCCACCGAGGGGCCGCCCGCCTCAAGCCGGACGAACAGGAAGCCGCGCCAGATCTCGAGCTCGACCGGGACGAGGCCGAGCCGGGACGGGTCGAGGCCGGGATAGTCTTTCTTGTGCGGCACTCCGATCAGCCGGCCGTCCAGCGCGTAGGTCCAGGCGTGATAGGGGCAGGTCAGGCGGCGCGCGCAGCCGCCCCCGCCGCTCACCAGGCGGGAGCCGCGGTGCCGGCAGACGTTCGAGAAAGCGCGCGCCGCGCCGTCCTCGCCGCGCAGGACGATGACGCTCTCGCCGAGATAGTCGATCGTCCGCCATTCGCCGGGCCGGGAGATGTCGCCGGTGTGACAGACGATCTGCCAGGAGGGGCGGATCACCCTTGCCATCTCGACCTGGAAGAATTCGGGGTCGCGATAGATCCAGCCCGGCAGGCTGAGCTCCGGCTCCGGGGCCGGAGCGAGATGATGGGCGCTTGGCATGGTTCATCTTGGCAAGGGTGAGGCTTTTTGTCACCCTCCGGCCGATGACCGCCGAGCTTTCCGTCCTCGCCTGGGGCTGCGTCCTCGCCCTCGTCCACGTCTTCGCCGCTGTTCGCGTCAAGACCCGGCAATATGGGACACGGTGGAACATGGGCGCGCGCGACGAGGAACTGCCGCCGCCGCAGCCGATCGTCGGCCGGCTCGCCCGCGCGCAGGCCAACTTCTTCGAGACCTTCCCGATCTTCGCCGCCGCCGCCCTGATCGTCAGCTTCGCCGGCCTCGGCGACCGCGGGAGCGCGATCGGCGCCTGGCTTTGGCTGGGCGCGCGCATCCTTTATTTGCCGCTTTACGCTTTTGGGGTGCCGGTGGTGCGGACCCTCGTCTTCCTGGTCAGCGTGGTCGGTATCGCGCTCGTGCTGCGCCCCGCGCTCGCCGGAGCGCTCGGCTGACGCAACCGCCGGGGCCGCCACCCGTTCTGGACGCATGGTGGGCCGTAATTTCTGGGTGGTGGCCGACGGGTCCGGGTGGGAGGTTCGGCAGGAGGGATTGCCGGACAAGACCACCCGTCATCGCACCCGCGACGAGGCCTGGCAGGTCGCCAACGCGCGCGCGCGCGACTGCCACGGGGAGGTCTTCCTCGCCGACGGCGAGGGCGGCCACAGCGACTATGCCTGCTATCGCGAGCTGCCGCGCAAGATGAAGATCTAGCCTCGC
>Ga0196963_10001375_pt1 | contig 16666 bp, 19 predicted proteins | sample S1_5metaG_FD_148600 | JGI IMG/M metagenome (GOLD analysis project Ga0196963, IMG submission 148600) | Soil microbial communities from Anza Borrego desert, Southern California, United States - S1_5 | ecosystem: Environmental > Terrestrial > Soil > Desert | place: USA: California | collected... | reverse complement strand
GATACGCGGTTCTCCACCCCACTTAGAGCCCGCAGCAAATCCAGCAGCAGTGATATCCTTCACTTCGTACTCCCCCGCCCCCGAAATGACAAAGGGCTGCTTGTCACCGCGCCCCGCTTCCTCCGCGCCGTTCATATCGGGATGACTGATCGGAATAAAGGCTACATCCGCCCCAAAATTCGTTGGCTTGAAGTTCTTCGACGCCTTCGACACAGGGCCGAAGACGAGGGTCGTATCGCCCGCGCTTGCCCGGATGCACGCACCGCCGTGGAATGTCAAAATCATGTGGCGTCAGTATAGCAGCCTGTTCACTGCGTTCAATTGACCCGCTTTGTGCGACCGCTACTATTAGATGAGCCGCTCTTTTTTTGCGGCGAGCCCGAAAGGCTCGGTACCAACCAGCACGAGGGTCCCATGAAACGGACGTTCTTGATGTCGATTGCCGCGACCGCATTGGTCGCTACCGGATTTGCATCTCCGATCGATGCGCGCGAGGGAAGCGGCCCTCCGCAGGTCGCAAAGAACCCCGACCCTGGCGGAGGCGACGCGATCAACAAAAGCGGTACGGCAACGCGCCCGGGCGTCGGTGTCTCTGCCATCCTTCCGGTCGGCCCGCACGTGACGCCAGCGTATCGGCAACTCGAACAGCTCACTTTCCCGCGCGTTATCAAGCGGACGCGCAACTTCGCCGTCCTCGACCCGCGACCGCTTACGCATCAGTGCCGTCACACCTAGTTTGACGCGCTCTAAGCGGCAGCGTAGGGTTCTATTGCGCCACCCAAGGTTCCGCGCATACGGAACGCCGGGAGGCCGAATTTGCGAAAGGGGGTTCAGAATGACTCCGCCGGGCTAGAGACAAGGGACGGGCAAGCCCTTCGAGTTGCCCGCATGCAAAATAGGGAGGATACGACGAAAGTCCACGATCGTACTGCCAGATGGCTAGTCAGAGTGCCACCTGCCGGTGCGGTACGGGATTCGTACCAGGATCTTTGTTGCCTTTGAGAAATGCAATTGGTCTGTGGACCAGGCTTTGCCTTAAAGCAAGCCAAACACACACGGGGTGAGCGCATCCATGATTTCTTTCATGCTCTGCGCCACCCCAACTTTTTTATGTTTTGACTACCCAAAGAACGCGGGTATTATTTTTTGACATCTTCGCCCGATTAGTTCCATGTACGGACGACAAGGTGGGAGGAAACACCTGGGAGGCTGAGATGAGAAGAACGATGTTCGTCGCGCTAGCCGCGATGTGCGTGAGTGCGAGCAGTGCGCTCGCTCAGTCAGTGAGGCTGGAGGGCCTCCTGTGCGTCGACAAAATGTGCACCTTCGTCGAGTACGACGCGAGACTGAAAGGGGGGCACCAAGACGAGCGGGCTCGGATGCTGATCGACCTCTTCAAGGAGGTCACGGCTCTGAACGACGTGATCGCGCAGTTGGAGAAAGCGGAGGCGTACAGGAGTACGTTCCCCTACTGCTTCGACCCGAGCGGTCTGTATTGGCAGAACTGCGGTTCACCGACGGTTGTCGGGCAGGGCCGCTAGGCTCTCTTGTGTCCTCGTTCGCTTTGGCGGGCGAGGACACGAACTTTAGTTGCTAAGACGCTATACCTTATATATAGTGTGCCGGACGCCTTTGTGGCGTCTTATTAATAGAGAGTAATTAACAGGCGTTTCGGTAAGACTTCCCTGCTGACTGTCACGGTAGCGCAGGCAGGATAGTCCGAAGCGAGATCATTCATGAGTGCAACAGCAGTTGAGGAAAAGGTAGTTGTTGGGAACGGCGAGGAGAACGAGGCACCCGCCGAAAAGCAGGGGCCAATGGCGGAGCTTCTTGGCACCGCGCCGAAGGCGCCGTCGATAGACGACGTCGTCGAAGGTCCGGTGATCGCTATCGGCCGTGCGCGTGTCTTCATTGACCTGCACCCCTTTGGTACCGGCATCATCTACGGCCGCGAATATCTCTCGGCGCGCGAGAGCCTAAAGAACGTCAATATCGGTGACACGGTGACCGCGAAGGTCGTCGGCATCGAGAACGAGGAAGGATACATCGAGCTTTCGCTCCGCGAGGCGCGCCAGGCGCTCATCTGGAACGAGGCGGAGGTCGCCATGCAAAAGAAGGCGTCGTTCGAACTCACCATCACCGAGGCCAACAAGGGCGGCCTCATCATCGCGTGGAACGGCATCAACGGATTTTTGCCCGCTTCTCAGCTCGCGCCAGCGCATTACCCACGCGTTCCTGACGGGGATAAGGACAAAATTTTCGCCGAGCTCAAGAAATTGGTCGGTCAGAAGATCGAAGTGATGATAATTACGGCGAACCCCAAGGAGCAGAAGCTCATATTCAGTGAGAAAGGCGCAGGCGTGCAGGAGCGCGCATCGCTCGTCGAGAAGTATCACGTCGGCGACGTTGTCGAGGGTGTCGTAACAGGTGCGACCGAATTTGGCGTGTTCGTAAAATTGGAGGAAGGGCTTGAGGGCCTCGTACACATCTCCGAAATGGACTGGGCGCTCGTCGAGAACCCTAAGACCCGCTACAAGGTCGGCGAAAGCGTGAAGGTAAAGGTCATCGAGATCAAGGACGACAAGGTCTCGCTCTCCATCAAGGCCCTCGTCGACGATCCGTGGAAAACAGCCGCTGCGAAATTCCACAAGGACCAGAAGGTGGACGCGGTCGTCATCAAGTACAACAAGCACGGCGCGCTTGCCTCCATCGAGGAGGGGGTCGCTGGATTGGTGCATATCTCCGAATTCGCGAACGAAGAGGAACTTCGCCAGAAGCTCGAACTCGGCAAGGTTTACCCCTTCACTATTACGTTCTTCGAACCGAAGGACAGGAGGATGACACTGAAGCCCGCCGCGTAAGAAAAAGTCCGCCTCAGGCGGACTTTTTCTTTTCAGTTGAATTTGTTCATCGCGATCTCGCGACCCTCGAGCACGATCGAGGAGAGTGCCTCCGATACTTTCTTGAAAAGCTTCTTCAGCTCGGCAATTTCCGCCGGTTTGAATTTCTTGAGGATGAAGTCGTTGACCTCCTTCTCGCCGGACGGTTTCCTTATTTTGCCGCCGGCCGTGGCCGGAGAGATCCCGAGGCGAACGCGCGTGAATTTTTTCGTCCTCACGGCGCGCATGACGCTTTCGAGCCCGCGATGCCCGCCGCTTCCCCGGTCGAATGAGAGCTTCATGACGCCAAAGGGGAGATCGAGGTCGTCGTACACGACGATGAGGCGTTCGGCAGCCTTCTGATTCTTGACGAATTTCACTACCGCATCTCCGGATTTATTCATATACGTGTCCGGCAAGACAAGTGCTACGGCCGTCTTTCCGACCATGCCGCCGACGGTGCAGGCTTTCGCCTTTTTGTCGTTATGGAATTCCTGGAACTCGTTGGTTTTCGCGAAGTACTCAACTGCCATCCGCCCGGCATTGTGACGGGTCGAAGAGTAATCCTCTCCCGGGTTTCCTAATCCGACGATGACCCATGCCATATTCAGTAAGTGCGCACAGTGAACAGTAAAAAAATAAAAAAGCAACATAGTTTTCCACTCGCGAACATTTTTGGAGACTGCAAACCGAGAAGGACTTGGTGTCAATGGTGAGAGCGGAGTAGAATGCGCGCACTATGACTGAAGAGAGGATAGAAAATCACTCACCTTCGGTCTCTCAAAATCATTCTCGCTCCTCCTTGGTCGTCTACACGATCCTCGCGATCGGTCTTGCGCTCTTTATCCGCTTCTTCATCGCCGCACCGTACGTCGTACAAGGCGCATCGATGGAGCCGACCTTCCACGACTGGCACTATCTCATCATCGACCGCATCACCTACGACATCTCGGAGCCGGTGCGAGGCGATGTCATCGTCTTTAACCTTCCGACGGGCGGCAATCGCTCACTCATCAAGCGCGTCATCGGGCTACCAGGCGAAACAGTGATCGTCGAAGGCTCGCGCGTGCGTATCGTCAACGACGAGCACCCGCAAGGGTTCATCCTCGACGAGCCGTACCTTGATCCGAAGAACGTCATCGCTACCCCATCGCTGCGCTTCACACTCGCTGGAGACCAGTTCTTCGTGCTCGGCGACAATAGGCGCGTCAGCGCGGATTCGCGCGTATGGGGGGCACTGCCGCGCGAAGACATCATCGGCAAGGTTTTCATCCGACTCTTCCCCATCACCGCTGTCGGGGTCTTTCCTGGAGAAGAACGGTATCAGGAGTAGTTTTATTAATACGTGGCAGTTGTTAGCGAAAATATTTTAAAAACAGAAACCTAACAACTATGATCCGTCTCAAGGACACGAAGCACCAGAACACGTCTTCTTTTCTCTCGTCCGCGATACGCATTGCCGAGTACTACGGCTTCGCACCGCTCGACTCACTCGCCCGAAAAGACGCTCAACAGCTTCGCACGATGAAGGAGCGGGCATCAAAGAACGCTACCGAGATCCTCTTTACCCGTCGAGAAGAACGTCCGCTTGCATCGAGCGCGCGCCGTATATCGTTCCTGTCGAGGCCGCTCGGCGAAACGCTGCTCGCGTGGCACATCACGGATGGAAAAGAGCGGGCCGGACCCCCTGCGAACGCGCTCGAACTGCACGTCATCGGCAGTACCTCCGCGATCGCGGAAGCAATTCTGATCATCACGGCGAATGCCATCGCAGAAGAGGCTGGCATCACGGGACGAATTCTCTCTATCAACAACATCGGCTCCGCCGAGAGTTCGAACCGCTTCATCCGAGACGTTGGCACGTATTTGCGCAAGCACATCGAGACGATATCGCCCACGCTCCGCCCGCGCGCCGCAACGGACCCGCTCGGTACGCTCATCGCGCTCGTCGAGCGCGGCCATCCCGCGACGCCGCGCGCACCGCAGGCCATGGAATACCTCACAGAGGACGAGCGTCGTAGATTCTGGGAGTTGCTGGAATATCTGGAAGTCTTCGGACTCCCGTACGAACTCTCGCCCCACGTCCTCGGAAGCCGCGACTGCTGGTCTCACTCGCTCTACCAGATATCATCGACCGACACGGAGACGGGCTCGCGCATTCCCATAGCCTTCGGCGGCCGCTACGACCCGCTCGCGGCGCGCTTTGCCGCAGCGCCGCTCTCGGCCGCGACCATCTCCATTTACTGCGAGGTCCGCGGCAAGAGCCGACCTAAACGCGAAACACCTGGGATCCCGTCCATCTACTACGCACACCTCGGACCCGAGGCGCGCCGGCGCTCCCTCTCCGTACTCGAGATGCTGCGACAGGCAGGCATTCCCGTCTATCAAGGTCTGCACTACGAGAGGATCGGCGAGCAGATGGCGGCCGCGCGAAAAGCAGCGACGCCGTACATCCTTATCATGGGACACAAGGAGGCAGTCGAGGGTACCGTGCTCGTGCGCGAGGTTCATACCAATTCCCAAGAGGCGATACCTGTTCCAGAGCTCGTCAACCACCTCAAGAGGCGCCGGGTCGGCGGTTGGCGCCAAGAAGCCTTGGTCTAATTGCCTATTCAGTTAGAGCGTGCTATTGTGCCGCGACATATGGCAGTGAACGCAGAAGTGCAAAAGACGGGCGCCGAGAACGCGCTTTCCACCATCCGCAAATTCAGCCGGCGCGTGCAGGGCACCGGTCTTGTGAAGACTGTCCGCAACCGCCGCTACTTCGCACGCGACACCTCCAAGATCGTCAAAAAGAAACGCGCGCTCAAGCTCCTGAAGCGCCGCGAGGAATACCGCCAGCTCGTCAAAGAAGGCAAGGTCGCCGAACGCGAGACGCGCGGCCCTCGCACCTATACCAGAGAATCAGCGCCTCCGGCGCGGCTCGGCGAAGGAACACCCATCGCTCGCTAATGCGGACGGACGTTTCAATACGCAAGACCATACGCGGACCGCTTCCGCGCATCCCATTCGAGAAGATCGCGGCTGACATCCTCGGCGCGCGGTACGAGCTAAGCCTCGTCGTTTGCGGCGACCGTCTGGCGCAAAAAATGAATACGCGGTACCGCAAGAAGGACTATGTTCCCAATGTACTCTCATTCGGTCTTTCAAAATATGAAGGCGAGATATTCCTCAACATTCGCAAGGCAGCGCGCGAAGCGCGGCAATACGGCGTGCCCGTTCTGTCTCGAGCGGCGCTCCTCTTCGTACACGGATGCTTTCACCTCAAGGGTCACCGACACGGTGACAAAATGGAAGGGTTGGAGCGCTCAGTGCTGAGGCGCTACGGATTCTGAAGGCCCGCGCGATATTCCCCAAAACGCGGCTTATTTAAGACGAAAAGTCGGGATACAATACCTGCAATGGCACGCAGGGTCTACACGGGCATCGATGTCGGCACGCAGAACGTGAAAGTCGTGATCGCAGCGCCTGCAGAGAGCCCCGAGGCGCCCATGCACATTCTTGGCGTTGGCACTGCCGTCGCAAAAGGAATGCGGCACGGATTCGTCGCCGATCAAAAGGAAGTATCCCGCTCCGTCGCAGAGGCGCTTTCGCGCGCGGCGAGTGCAGCAAAGATCCGCGTGCGCCGCGCGCGCGTTTCGATGGGTGGCGTCGGGCTCGAGGAGATCCACAGCACCGCTGACATCACTCTCACCGCATCGGGGGGCATCGTTACCGACCGCGAGGTCGAGCGCGTGACACGCGAGAGCGAGAAGCGCGCGATATCAAAGCTGACCAATAGAGTGATACTGCACACCATCCCGATCGAGTTCCGCGTGGACAACAATAAGGTCTTTGGTAAAGCAGTCGGCCTGCAGGGCACCAAGCTCTCCGTCGACACGCTCCTCATCACGGCGCTCGCGCAGCACAAGGACGAGCTCGAGGACGCGATCGAGGCGGCGGGCATTGAGGTTGAGGATGTCATGGCGGCGCCGCTCGCGGCGAGCCTGGTGACACTCACCAAGGCGCAAAAGACGGCCGGCGTGGCGCTCGCGAACCTCGGGGCGGAGACGCTTTCCGTCATTGTTTTTGACAACGACATCCCTGTTTCTCTGAAGGTATTCCCCACCGGCGGCGCCGCTGTCACGAACGCCATCGCGCTCGCCTTTAAGATCCCACTTACGGAGGCCGAGCAGATGAAACGAGGGGCAGTAACCGGTAGCGACATCGCGCCGCGCAGAATGAATGTCATCATCGCAGCGCAATTGCGCGCAATGTTCTCCGCGCTGAACGCGCACTTCAAAGCGATCGGACGCCAGCGCCTGCTCCCTGCCGGACTCGTCATCACTGGCGGGGGCGCGGGACTCCCCGGCGTCGTTGATGTCGCGAAAACGATTCTCAAACTTCCTGCGCAGGTAACGCACGGGCATTTCCCGCGAGCGTCGACAGTGGACCCGTCGTACACGGTTGCATACGGGCTCGCGCGGTGGGGGTACGCTGACGAATCGTCGTTCGCGGGAAGTTCGCTTGCAGAGATCTTCCGGCACATTGGCGAGTCGATCAAAAACGCGCTCCGCGCACTGCTTCCGTAGGCAAAAACGACGTAACGAGGCACATCTAGTGTCAAGTTTGCCGGGACTTTGAAAATGCTATGATGACCGGACTATGGCCAAAGCTGTGAAGTCCGACGTAGAGTCATACGCACGGATACGGGTAGTGGGCGTCGGAGGTTCAGGCGGCAATGCGGTCAATCACATGGTCAATTCCCGCGTACAGGGAGTTGATTTCGTGGCTGTTAACACCGATGGCCAGGATCTCCACAAATCGAAGGCGAAGAGGAAAATTCATATTGGTAAAACACTTACGCGCGGCCTCGGCGCCGGCATGAATGCCGATATCGGCAAGCAGGCGGCTGATGAGACGCGCGAAGAGATACAGGATTCCATCAAGGGTTCCGACATGGTGTTCATCACCTGCGGTATGGGCGGCGGCACCGGCACAGGCGCAGCTCCTATCGTTGCGAAGATCTCGCGCGAACTCGGCGCACTTACCGTCGGCGTCGTAACGAAGCCGTTCTCGTTCGAGGGCGCGCAGCGCGCGCGGCTCGCAGAACAGGGCATCTCCGAGCTTCGCAAAGCCGTCGACGCGGTCATTGTCATCCCGAACGACAAACTCCTCACGGTCGTCTCGCGTGAGACCGGCATCAGGAACGCCTTTGCGATGTGCGACGACATCCTGAAGCAGGCTGTCGAGGGTATTTCGGATCTCATCACACAGACAGGTATCATCAACGTCGACTTCGCTGACGTCCGCGCCGTGATGCAGAACGCAGGATCCGCGCTGATGGGTATCGGCACGGCCATTGGCGAAAAACGCGCCGAACTCGCCGCACGAGCGGCCATCAATTCTCCCCTCCTCGAGGTGTCCATTCACGGCGCAAAGGGCGTACTCTTCTCGATCGCGGGCGGCGAAGACCTCGGAATGCTCGAGGTCCAGGATGCCGCCAACGTCATTACAGAGGCTATCGATCCGGAAGCGAAGGTCATCTTCGGTGCGGTCACCGATCCTTCTCTCAAGAAGGGTCAGGTGCGCGTCACCGTCATTGCGACCGGCTTTCCCGAGGCTGGACCGCGCTCTTCGCTCTTCTCGAGCGCCCAGCGCATCGCCCCTGCCCGGAAAGACCAGGATGTACCCCCAGCAGCGCGCGTTGACCGCGAAGAAAAGAAGCCCGAGCCGCCGAAAATGGAAGCCCGCAAGGATTTCAAGGAGTACGCTAAGAGCGTCCCGCCTACTCCGACGAAGGAGCCAGTCAAAGCACAAGACGACGACAGCGGCTGGGGAGGACTTCCGTCCTTTCTGCGTAGGAAGTAAGAACGTACATCGTAGTCTGTAGTAAAATACAGACTATGTTTTTCATTTTCTGCGATTATGTATGACCTCATCATCATCGGCGGTGGGCCTGCCGGTGCTGCCGCCGCAGTCTACGCGGCGCGCAAGAGGCTGAAGACCGCGCTCGTCGTCGCCGAGTGGGGCGGACAAAGCAATGTCTCGAACGACGTCCAAAATTGGATAGGAACAAAATCTCTTTCTGGTATGGAGCTCGCTAAGATATTGCGCGAGCACGTAGAGCAATATAAAGGCGAGTGGCTTGAGATACTCTCGCCTGCCATGGCGACGAAGCTCATCCCCGCGACCGAGTCCGTCGTCGTGGAGACGAGTAAGGGTGCGAGGCTAGAAGCCACTGCTGTGCTCATCGCGTCAGGTGCCCGGCGCCGCAAGCTCGAGATACCGGGCGCCGCCGAATTCGAGAACAAGGGCATCGTCTACTGCGCCTCGTGCGACGGTCCCCTCTTTGCCGACAAGAATGTCGCCGTCATCGGCGGCGGCAACGCCGGCTTCGAAAGCGCGCTTCAGCTCCTCGCCTACTGCCCCAGTGTCACGCTTTTCAATCGCACGGAAACATTCCGCGCCGACGAGATCTCGATCGCCGCTGCGAAGGCGCATTCCAACATGCACATCGAAATGAACGCCGAACCCCTCGAGGTCATTGGCGAGACGTTTGTGACAGGACTCAAGTGGAAGAACACAAAAACGGGTGAGGAGAAGGTGCTTCCCGTCGAAGGTATCTTTGTCGAGATCGGTCTTTTGCCGAACACGGAATGGCTTGAAGGCGCGGTCGACCTCAACGAAATAAAACAGGTCAAGGTCGACCCCTCGACGCAACGTACGTCTCACCCGCGCGTGTGGGCTGCGGGCGACGTGACCGACGGCCACTACCACCAGAACAACATCGCCGCCGGCGACGCTGTTAAGGCGCTTGAGGATATTTACATGAGTTTGCGCCGCATTTAGTGCCGGAAGTGGCGCATGCCCGTGAACACCATCGCGATACCGCTTTCGTCGGCTGCGTCTATAGAATCCTGGTCCTTTTGCGAGCCACCGGGTTGGATTATGGCCGTTGCGCCGGCTGCATGCGCCGTTTCTACGGTGTCTCTGAATGGAAAGAAGGCATCGGAGGCCATGACGGAGCCCTTGAGCGTTAGACCGGCTTCTGCAGCCTTGAGTGCGGCGATCTTTGCGCTGTAGACACGGCTCATCTGCCCTGCGCCGATGCCAACGGTCGCTCCATCCTTCGCGTAGACGATCGCGTTGGACTTCACGTGCTTTACCACGGCGTACGCGAACAGCATGTCGGAAAGCTCCTGCGCCGTCGGCGCACGCTTTGTTACCGTCTTCACATCGCCATCGGTGACCGCGCTATCCCCGCTCTGCACCAGGAAACCACCAGCAATTGAACGCACCTGCATCCGACGCGCGCGGGGGTCCGGCATTTTGTCTGTGAGCAGCACGCGCAGATTCGGCTTTGTCTCGAGTATCTTGAGCGCCTCCTTCTCAGCATCGGGCGCAACGACGACCTCGAGGAATATCTTCGTCAGCTCCATAGCCAAATTAGCGGTGAGTTGGGAGTTGATCGCGACGATGCCGCCAAAGGCGGAAACAGGATCGCACTTGAGAGCGCGAAGATACGCGTCGTACGCGCTCTCGCCGAGAGCAGCTCCACACGGGTTCATGTGCTTTACGACGACTGCGGCAGGCTCTTCGAACTCCGCGACGCACTCGAAGGCCGCGTCCGCGTCCTGGATGTTGTTGAAACTTAGCTCCTTGCCTTGCACGCGCCTAGCTCGTGCGACAGAAGGCCGCGTGTCCTCGGGATCGAGGTACAGTGCGGCCTTCTGGTGGGGATTCTCTCCGTAGCGGAGAACCTCCGTGCGCTCGAGTTCGATCTTCAGTTTTTGTGGAAGATCCGCATTATCCGACATTGGGCCATTTTAACCGTAAAGGGCCGATTGTCGAAACTATTCCGTAACAATGATCCTGCCGAATTTCGAGGCGTTCAGGTGGTCGTGGTAGTTCCAGGTGCCGACCTCGTTGAAGGTGAACTCCCAGAATTCGCCGGCCTTCAGCCCGCGGCAGGAGTCGAAAATGACAGACTGCTGCTGAGTGCCGCACTTTGCGATGTCGGAACCCGGGTAGACACGGTGCGTCGGGTGAGCTGCTGATGCAGGCCATACGTCGACGGTCGCGTTGTTAACAAAGCGGACAGTCTGGCCTTTCTTGATCGTCACGGGAGACGGGCTGAACCCATCCGCCGTAAAACTAACGAGCGCGTCGAACGTGTCCTCGCCCGCTCCCGGCTCATCGTCCGTCGTTGTCGCTACCGGCGAGTTGCCGCCGAGCTCGACATTGACGTCGGTGTCAGCCATCTGCGACGACTGCCAGAAGAAGAACGCGCCGCCAAGGACTATGATCAGGATAATCGCCCAAAGAAGTGATTTTTGCATATGAAATAAGAACGACTTTTAATGAACGTAGAGTATACCATATCGGCGTTTTAGCCCTGCTTTCCGAGACTGTCGAGGAATGCCTTGCCGTGGCCTACGTCGGTATTCACAGGGATGTTGCTCTTGCAGAGGTCGCATTGGTCCTGATCCCAAGAATCAAGATGCAGCGTGACGAGGCACTCGAAACGCGGTGGATTCCCCACGGCGTCCTTAGTAACGTCGCCGCGGTTCGCGAGTACGACGACTCCCACCACCTTGCCGCCGACTTTCTGTACTGCCTCGACGACTTTCCGCACTGAACCGCCGGTCGTCGTGAGGTCCTCAACGACGAGCACATTCTTGCCGGAAAGGATCTTGTCGTATCCGCGCTTGATGACGAATCCGCCCTGTCCGTCCTTGTCCGCGTAGACGCTATAGACATCGCGTCCTGTCATTTCACCCATGTGGTATGCGGTCCACTGCGCAAGTATCGCGGCACCGATAGCAGGGCCAATGACCGCTTCTACGCCCTCGTCCTTGAAGCGCTCCGCCATTTCTCGGCATACGGCAGAAGTCTCGCGCGAATATGCGTACATTGCGTCCTTGAGTACGTAGGAATCGCTGTGGCGGCCGGAGGTGAAGACGAAATGGCCAGCGCGAAAAGCGCCGACTTTTTGAAGGATATCCAGGACGTCTGCCTCGCTAAGGGTCATCGCGCTATTCTACAATCGCTGCCTTGATAGCGCCATGAAGCTCTGTGGCTTTCTGTCGAGCCACCTCCGCGAAGTCAGGACCCTCCGACGCGAATATGATCGAGCGCGAGGCGTTGACGATGAGGCCGCGCCGGTTTTTATCCCGGCCGCACTCGAGGGTTTTCTGCAGGTCGCCGTTCTGGGCGCCGACGCCCGCTATGAGGATAGGCATTTCACCGACGACGCTGCGAACCTCACGCAGCTCCTCGGGGTATGTGGCACCGACAAGCACGCAACAGTTGCCCGCGGAGTTCCACTTTTCAGCCGTAATGCGCGCGATGTGCTTATAGAGCGGCTCGCCGTCGACTGTGAGATCTTGTACTTCTCCAGCGCCTGGATTCGATGTATGGCAGAGGACGATGACGCCTTTGTCGGCACGATCGAAGAACGGCTTCAGCGGCTCGCCGCCCATATACGGATTCACCGTTATCGCATCTGCTCTCAGATGCTCGAACGCCGCGATCGCATACTGCTCATTAGTGTTCAAAATATCGCCGCGCTTAGCGTCGAGGATGACAGGGATCGGGTCGGGCAGCTCGGTGATGATTGCCATCGTTTGCCGGAGCGCATCGATCCCTTGCTCGCCGTGAGCTTCGTAAAAGGCGATGTTTGGCTTATAGGAGCATACGAGATCCTTGGTGGCGTCGATGATCGCTTTATTAAATGCGACGAGCGTGCTTCGGACGTCCCCGGTCCTCGCTGATTCGGGAATTTTCTCAAGATCGGTATCGAGCCCGATGCAGAGGAATTTGCCGTCGTCCCACTTGGACTCAAGCAATTGCCGGAAATTCCGGGAGCGCATTAGAGGAAATCCTAGCATAGTTCCGCTCAAAAAATAAGCCGGCGAGCCTCTGGGGCCCGCCGGTGTGACGCGAACGGGGTGAGATCAGGTCTTATCCCACCGGGTGTATTGGCGTGTCGCAACGCCAGATTCGGGAGCACGCTGCATGCGGCGTTTCTGCTGCTCCGCCAGCCGACCACGAAAGACCCGCTGTCGTGTGCTGGTCGCTCCTCGCTCCTGCTTTTCCGTGTTCTGCTGTTCGCGACGAGTCTCGCTCATCTCGTCCTCCTTGGGGACACAAGCTGCAGAGAACCATTCCCTGTCAGCTTTATGTCTCCAAAGAGAACCCGAAAGAACGGAAAGAACGCAAAAGCCCTCCTTGCGGAGGGCTTTTGTCTGGATTCTCTAGGTTTAGGAATGCAGGCAAAAGACCTCCGCGCGGGAGGACATCATCACCATCATGCCTGCACATTTCATAGGATAAATCTAACAAGCGCCTCGGTAGTGTCAATGAAGTCGGAGCAGGTCGAGGATCGCGCTGATCGTTGTGGACGCGTCCTTCCTCTTTACATCGACTATCCCGTGCGCACTTTCCGCGTACAAGCTGTCGCGCTCGTCATAGAGATCGCGGAGCGTTTTTCGACCCAGTCCTATGATGGCGCGTGGCGCAGCGTTCCGAAGACGTTGTTCGATGTGCTGGTATGGCACCTTCAAGTACACGATTCGAGAAATGCGGTCGAGGTGTTTTTTCGCCGCATCAAGGTACGCGATGCTTCCCGGCGGGGAAATCACGAGATTGTCTTTGCCCTTCGTCGCTCCGATTATGAGGTGCTCCTCTTCGTTCAAATAGCGCTCCTCCCCTATTTCATCGAGTATTTCCTGTATCGGCTTGCCGTATTTCACTTCCCATAGATCTCTATCGACGTCCAAGAAATCATACCCCAACCGCTTAGCGAGTCGCTTCCCGATATAGCTCTTTCCTGCGCCCGCCATCCCGATGAGCGTGATGTTCATTCGCGCGATTCTATCGAAGGCCACCACAGGCGGCAAGACGGCCCCGCAAGTGAAAAAGCCCGATCAACGTGCTCGAGAAGAACGCAACTGTGGGAAAAAGACTTTGTGCAACCGTCCAGACGCCTCCGACGTATATGTTCGTCGCGGCGCTAAAAGTGCCGAGGAACCATATCCAGCTTTGTTGCGGCTCTGGACGCTTGAAGGCGAGACGCACGGTGGGCAATGCGCCGGCTGCGTACTTGCCGACGGTAAAGCTGACGAGCGCAAGAAGAGGACCCGCCGTGTACCAAATGAGGAAACAAACGACTGCGACGAGCGTACACGCGGTCTCGAAGCGGCCCCACCGCCATTCGCCTTTCAAAAGGAGCGTGCCAGCAACAGCGATGGCACCTATCGAGAACCCGATGGCCATAAAGGGCGCAGGCGCTCCTGCAAGCAAAGAAGAAACCGCGATCGCCGTGTCGAAGAGCGCCCACAAAAGCCACGTCGCGAGATTCAAATGGAGCGTGCCCTTCCATACTCCTCGCATCCAGAAAAAATGCGACGCGAGCGCCACAACACCGCCGATAGCGGCAAGGGTGTGCATCGAAAAATTCTACCACGTGCGCTAGTTGATCTCGATGTCGATGTGGCGTATCTCCGGGAACCTTTCGCGAACGCGCTTCTCTATCTCATCGATCTTTCTACCGATAAGCCGTGGAATACGGTCGGCATAGTCGGCGAGCAGACGTTTGAATTCCTCGTAGTCAGTGCTCACATCGTCAAAGTCCTCGCGCATCCGCTTCGTACGGTATGCAGCGCGAATGAGAGCTCCACCGTTGAACTCTACTTCGCACTTAATGCGGTACGTGCCAAAGGCTACCGTGTTGGATTTGAAGTCTAGCACGTTCTCGATCGCCGGATCAGCCTGCAAGAACGCGATGATCTCCTCTCGCCTCTCGTCGGAGAGCGAACGACCGATGAGGTACGTGCGGTTCTTGAGAATGAGCACAATGGCCACGACGGCAAGGAGGAGCGCAATGATTATCGAACCTGACGCGTCCCAGATGGTGTTGCCGGTAAGATACGTCCCCCCTATCGCCGTCGCTGCAATAGCAACGCCGAGCACAGCAACCGAGTCCTCGAGCAGTACGGCCAGCGTCGAAGGATCGGCCTCGGCGAAGCGCTCGCGCCAGGAGAGCGTCGGGAACGCTTTGGTGATCTGCCGAACGGCGACGCGAAGCGTGTAGAGTTCGATGATGAACGAGACAAAGAGGACGATAAAAACTAGCGGGGAAAATTCGATGGGCTCGGGATGCAAGAGCGCGCTCACCCCGTGCCATGCAGTGACGCCGGCACCGACGAAAAAAATGCCGCAGGCAGAAATGAGGGCCCAGAAGAATCGCTCATTGCCGTACCCGTAATCTGCTGCTTCGTCGCGCTTCTTGAGCGATCGCCGCAAGCCGATGAGCAGCAGAACCTGATTGAGCGTGTCCGCGCTGCTGTGGACCGCTTCCGCTATCATCGCTGCAGACCCTGATACGAGGCCGGCCCAAAATTTGAGCACTGTAACGAGAAAGTTACCTCCCACCGCCGCAGCGACGGGCCAAAAACCCACTGTGTGACGGAGAGCCATTTCACTGGGGATTATAGCAAAACGGCATCTTGCCGCGGGCTACAATGCCCGGGTGAGCACACGATCGCACAGGCACTCGACGAGTCATCTTTTGAGCGATATCGGCCTTATTTTGCTGAGCATACTGGTCTCAGTGTTCGTCGTGCGTACCGAGCTCGTTCCACTGCTTTTGGACTCAACAGAGAAGGTCATCCTGCTCGGCAGTTTTATCGCGGGAATGTTCTTTACGTCAGCCTTCACTACCGCCCCGGCCATCGCGACACTCGGCCAGCTTTCACTCGAACAAACGCCGCTCATCACGGCGCTTATAGGTGCGGCAGGCGCTGTCGCAGGCGATCTGCTGATCTTTCGCTTCGTAAAGGACCGGTTCTCCGCGGACGTGATGGAGCTCATCGAAGAGCGACGGATTGTTCGACGCTTCGCAAAACTCTTCAAGCTTCGCTTTTTTCGGTGGTTTACATTTTTCCTCGGCGGTCTGGTCCTCGCGTCGCCGCTCCCCGATGAATTCGGTATAGCCCTTCTTGGCTTCACGCGCGTCAATGTATGGCACTTCGTCGTGATCTCATACGTCTTCAACTTCATCGGTATCTACCTCATCGGTCTCGCAGCGCACGCGCTCGCCGCATAGCGCTCTTCATCATAAATCTGCGAGCCGTGCCATAATGGACTTGTGGACTCGCGCAAAATACTAGGTCTTATACTTCTCCCGCTCCTCGGCGTTGCCGTTTGGCTGCTCTTCAGCGCGGTCGCGGCCCCTGAGCCACCTGTCGACTTCTCGAAGTCTGGCAACCTCGCGATGAACAGTCCCGGGCTGAAGCCGGACGTGTGGCACCTCATGTACGAAGAGCCGGGCAAGCCTGGGCTCAGTGTAGAACTCTCCTTTGATGAGAAAAGTCTATGCGGCACTGTCGACGCGATGGAGCCCTGCAACCTTGCATTCGACCAAGGACAGCGCGTGCACGTGACGGGCATCACCGAGAACTCCCTCGTGCATGTGGAAACGCTCACTTTCGACGAGGCTGCAGGGCAGCGGGTACAGCTTTACTACTACGACGCGAGTAAGGATACCGGAGCGAACGGCGCTGTCTTGTGCAGTGCGCGGGGCGTGGTCGCGGTCGAGCGGACCATTCCTCAAACCGAAACCCCGCTTGCCGACGCAGTGCGACTTCTTCTCCGCGGGGAAATATCGGAGCCCGAGCGGACAAGCGGCATTACGACGGAATTTCCGCTCGCTGGTCTTGCACTCGAGAGCGCCAGTATCGAAAATGGGACGGCCACGCTCACGTTTGCCGATCCGCAGAACAAAACGAGCGGGGGCGCATGTC